>Ga0163155_10004177_pt1 | contig 15033 bp, 11 predicted proteins | sample OliLakLV19SP4G1_FD_148611 | JGI IMG/M metagenome (GOLD analysis project Ga0163155, IMG submission 148611) | Freshwater microbial mat bacterial communities from Lake Vanda, McMurdo Dry Valleys, Antarctica - Oligotrophic Lake LV.19.SP4.G1 | ecosystem: Environmental > Aquatic > Freshwater > Lake >... | reverse complement strand
GGGTGGCTGAGGCAAAACAGATCATTGAACACCAGCGGGCTGAGCGGCGCACACAGGTCTACCAGCTTTGGCGGCGGCGCGTAGAGCATTCCCCCTTTATCGGACGGGCTAATGATAAACACCCCCATGTCGTGCTGGCGCGCCGCTTCAATTGCCGCCCAGTTGACCTGGTTGATGTAGTACCAGTGCAGATTGAGATAGTCGAACTGGTCGGTGGCGATCGCCTGCACAATCACCTCCGTTGGGGCATGGGTAGAAAACCCGATGTGCCGAATTCGGCCTGCCCGCTGCAAGTCCCGTAATACCTCTAAACAGCCCCCGGCCCGAATGCTGTACTCTAATAATTCAGGTGTATTGATACCATGAATGGAGAGCAGATCTACATACTCTAGCCGCAAATTTGCCAGCGACTCTTCCACCGTCTGCCGAAACTCATGGGCATCGGCCACCGGAGATACTTTAGTTTGCACAATCAGCGACTCGCGAGGGAAATGGGGTAAAATTTGCCCCAACTGCACCTCCGAACTGCCGTAGCCCCGCGCCGTTTCGATGTGGTTGATGCCCACCGCTAGCGATCGCCGAACTGTAGCTTCCAGATTTGCCTGGTTGTCTGGCGGAATCTTTTCAATTGAAATATCTTGCCACTTGTACTGATAACGCATTCCACCGCACGAGAATACTGGCATTGCCAGCTCCGTCCGCCCAAATCTTCGGTATTCCATAAGAAGGCTAAGTACAGACAATAGAAGAATTGTTTGACCATGAATGAATCAGACATCTACAAAAGTAGCAATAATAGGGTTATCTCAACGTTCATATCGCCGATAAGGACACTAGCCCCCCCACTCTGGTTCCCTTGTTGGCTTTGCACTTCTCAAAATTGGCTTATTTTATATGGATATTTCAGAACTGGACGACATGGAAGCGTCTGTCAAAGACCTGTTGTCATTGGCAAAGATAGAGCTTGAAGAGAACCGACTGCAACAACAGCGCGATGACCAAATTCAGCAGAAAATTGTTGAAATTAAGCAACGCCTAGAGCCGCTTTTACAAGCAACAGAGAAAATGCTGGCTCAGTTTGGTGGGGGTGCTTGCCCAGATAGCATAACCTACCAAAAGTTAGAAGAAAAAGTGCTGGAACTCCGCCAGCGGCTGGCAGAAGCCCCAGCGTTGGCGGCTCAAATGGTAGACCGACAGCTGATTTTGAACGAAGAGCGGCTGCTAGACGAACGGCTGACGGAGCAGGCAAATCGCTGGCGACACGCGCTAAAAGATGATTTGATTGAAATGATTTCTGAACAGCAAGACTTTTACAGCGCCACCGATGCCTCGATCGCTATTCGGGGCTACATGAATGACCTGAAGGCGATCAGCTGTTTAGAATCGGTGGTCGAATTTTTGATTGAACATATCAATACCCACAGTGAGGAAGGACCAGTCGCACGGCTGCGGGGCACCCACGAACAAACCCTCAACTTCATCTACAACAAAGCCTTAGAAAACCGCTCTCGGGTGGAGCGTGCCCCCGATGTTCAGCCTCGGCTGCGCCATCGCACCTCTGAGAAACGCCCCAACCCCTACACCCAACTCGAAGGCAAAGTGGTAATTTTTGGCGGGCACGATCGCCTCGAAACAGCGGTGCGTAATCGGCTGCGCGATTCGACTGCAACCCTGATCTGGTGTACAGCCCAGGCAGGGCCTCAAATTGCTGAACAGGCCGAGAGTCATGTTGCCAGTGCTGACTTAATTTTGGTCATGACAGGCTATACCAGCCATAAACTAACTGATAAGGCCGTTCAAGCCACTCAGCGCGCCGGTAAAGTTCCCGAAATGATTAATACAACTGGGGTAATTCGCGTCTTAGAAGCGATCGAATATGGGCTGAAAACGAAATTGCTGGCTCAACGGCTGAATAACTTTTCCAAACCTGCTTGATCTGAACGGCTTGCCTTCTCGCAAATAACTGTAGAGACGCGATGCATCGCGTCTCTACGGCTATTTGCGTCTCTACGGTTATTTGGGAAACTATTTGGTACAAGGGCAGTCTAGTTCTCTCTAGGGCGTTATTTACCAAGATTTTTAGGCACTCCAGCTGGAATGAGGGCATGGCACTGCCATGCCCTCAGGATGTGTCGCATCCTTCATTGAAATTGGTACGGCTTTTGAAAGATATGCTTTTGGAAATAAATATATGCAACCCGCTTCATCCCCTGTGCGCCCTTCAGTGCCCGATCGCTTCCCTCAAGTGTTTGCCGGGTTAACCGTCTTATCGCTGGCGCTAGTCGTCAGTTCCCTAATTTGGGGCAACGCCATTCGCGATTTTAGGCAGTCGGACGATGCCTTAATTGTGACTGGCTCGGCTAAACGTCCGATTCGCTCCGACTACATTGTGTGGCGGGTATCGGTTTCGAGCCAGCAGCCCACGGCTCAAGCGGCGTATCAAGACCTGAAACGCCAGACTGAGCGCGTGCAAGCCTATCTACGCGAGCAAAAAGTACCCGAGAATGCCATCACCCTGGGTGCAGTGGAAACAACGGCCATTCCAGCCGTCGATGGCAACGGGCGAGAAACAGGTCAAACCTTGGCCTATCGCCTCAGCCAGCGGTTTGAAATCCGCTCAACTGAAGTCGATCGCTATACCAAGCTGTCTCAGCAGGCGACCGATTTGATCAATGAAGGCATTGCCCTGGTGTCGGAGCCGCCTCAGTATTTATATACGCAGCTAAGTAAGGTGCGGATTGAAATGGTGGCGGAGGCAACCAAGGACGCCAAAGCCAGAGCTGATGCGATCGCCCAGAGCACAGGCGACGAAGTTGGCGCAGTCCGCAGCGCCGAAACGGGCGTCTTTCAAATTACCGCTCGCAACTCCACCGATGTCAGCGATTACGGCATCTACGACACAACGTCGATTGAAAAAGACATTACGGCAGTGGTATCGGTCACATTTGGCATGGACTAAATTCTCAAACCTAAAGATCCCCGACTTCTACGACGGGATCAGGCGTCATAGCTGATCGACCGCAGAGTCACAGGGCGCAGAATTTTTCGACGCAGCGGACGAACAGTTCTACGCCCATGCCCAAGGCCGTTTCGTCGAAGTCGAAGCGGGGATGGTGGTGGGGATAGGCTAGCCCTCGGTCGGTATTCGCGGAGCCAAGGAAGAAGTAGCAGCCGGGGACTTCTTGCAGAAAGAACGACATGTCTTCGCCGCCCATCGTCTGGCAGTCAGGCACGACCCCAGCCGGGGTTTCGATCACAGTTTCGGCTACAGAGCGCACCAGGTTGGCGATCGCCCCATCGTTTACCACAGGAGGATAGAGCTTGCGGTAGTCGAGGGTGTAGGTGGCACCGTGGCTGTGGCAAATTCCACCGACGATTTCGTTAAACCGCCGTTCAAAGAAATCGGTCAGGGCTGGGTCGAAATAGCGGACGGTACCGCTGAGGGTGGCACTGTCGGCAATCACGTTGCGCGCCTTCCCCGCATGAAAGCTGCCTACAGTGACTACGCCCGACTGGAGCGGGTCGAGGTTGCGCGCCACAATTGTTTGTAGGGCGTTCACCACCTGGGACGCGACCACAATCGAGTCGATCGTTTGGTGCGGCATGGCACCGTGCCCGCCCTTGCCATGAATCGTCAGGTCAAACAGCTCCACCGCCGCCATCATGGCTCCGGTGCGCACGCCTGCGGTGCCCAGCGGCAGGTTGTTCCACAGATGCAGGCCAATAATCGCGTCCACGTCAGGATTTTTCAACACACCCGCTTCCACCATCGGCTTCGCGCCACCGGGACCCTCTTCCGCAGGCTGAAAGATCAGCTTGACGGTGCCCGCGAAGTGATCCCGGTGCTGCGACAGGTAGTATGCAGTGCCGAGGGCGATCGCCACATGGCCATCGTGACCGCAGGCGTGCATCAGGCCGTCGTGTTGCGATCGATACGGCACCTGGTTTTCTTCCTGAATCGGCAGCGCGTCCATGTCGGCGCGAATCGCTAGCACTGGCCCCGGACGGCTGCCGGCAATCACCGCCACAATCCCCGTCTGCGCCACACCCGTCTGATGCTCAATGTCCCACTCGCGCAGCTTCTCGGCAATGAACCCCGCCGTCAAGGTTTCTCGAAAGCCCAGTTCTGGCCGTTGGTGCAGCCCGCGCCGCCACTGTACTAACTGGGGTTGCAGCGATCGCACGTCGGGACGCAGGCGAGAGCTATCGACGGGCAGGGGAGAAGAGAGGGTGAAAACCATGTGTCTATGCCAGGGAATTGAACGGTGATCGATGGGGTTTCTTTACTCTAAAGTACTAGAAGCGACTGGGGGGTAAGGATTATGGATTTAATTCAGATCGGGAATTTGATTGCTGGTAGGGGCGAACGTCCGTTCGCCCCTGCAGAAGAACGGCGGAGGGCGAACGGCCGTTCGCCCCTACCGAAGAATGGCGGAGTTATTTAATTCTCATTCCTAAGATGGCTGGCCTCAAAGAGCATATTTGCTGCTCGTGAATGAGTATCAAAGACTCATGGGCAAGTATCAAAGACTCGTGGGTGAGTATCAAACACTCGTGAGCGAGTATCAAAACCTCATTGACGAGTATTAAAGACTCGTGAGTGAGTATCAAAGACTGGTGGGTGAATATCAGAGGCTCATAGGTGAGTATCAAAGACTCACGGGTGAGTATCAGAGGCTTATTGACGAGTATCAAAGACTCATGAGCAAGTATCAAACGCTCGTGGGTGAGTCTTTTCTGTTATCCTGTAACTTGCTTTTTGCAGCACGAGCAAAATAAAAACCGATGGTATGGCACTGGAGACAGAAAAACCGAAATCAAGCCGAACAGGATCAGGGAATCAAAGAAATTGCCTATGCAGTCTACTTGAATCGAACGCGGCTCAGTAAAGCTGGAGATGCCCAAACGGATTGGGAAACCGCCCGCAAGATTGCCAGCAACCCAGTGAAAAAATTGCTCTTTGTCGGCAATCAACCCTTGATTCGGCTAAAGCAGCCTGCTGGCAAAAGTCTGAAGTTTATAGCCTGGGATGTTCCCCGGTGGTTTCTCTTCTCATTTCCTCAGCTTGAGTGGATGAAACTGATCGCCGTACCACTCGTGTTGGCCGCTGCCGGAAGCATTATTTCTTCTCAGATTCAACGGGAGTCTAGTCAAATTACTGCCCTGAAGCAATATTTCGACCAGCTCGAACGCCTCACCTTTGACCAAAAGCTGTTGGACGACAAGCCCAACACTGGCGCGATCGTCATCGCACGGGGGAGAACCGTTGCATCGCTGAGAGAACTTGATATTAAGAGAAAAAGACAGCTCCTAGCCTTCCTGCAAGCTTCAGAACTACTACAGTCTAGTGATCCTAAACAAGAGCCAATCATCAGCTTTAGAGCGGCCAATCTCTCTGATATGGATCTGAGCAATACAGACTTGAGTGACACAGACTTGCAAAGAGCAGACCTGAGTAGTGCCCATCTGAACAGGGCAGATCTGCTCAGTGCCAATCTGGAATGGGCAGTCTTAAAAAGTGCCAATCTGGAAGGGGGACTCCTGTTCAGTGCCAATCTGGAAGAGGCAGATCTGACTAGAGCTAATCTGGGAGAGGCAGTCCTGGTTGAAGCCAATCTGGAAGGGGCAGACCTGAAAAGTACCAACCTGCAAGGGGCACGCCTGCAAGGGGCAGACCTGAGCAGTGCCAATCTGGAAGGGGCAGACCTGTCCAGAGCCAATCTGCAAGGGGCAGTAGGTGTAAATCAGAAGCAACTCTCACAGACAGTGTTATGTCACACGATTCTTCCCGAAGGCATTGATCTTGACGCAGACCGCGATTGCGATCGCTTACCGTATTACCGTGGTATCCCTGTTCAAGCAGGTGAAACCTCTTTACCCCAGAAGAATTAGAAGCTTTGCGCGAGGCAGAAGGGAAGCCATCGGTGCAAGCGCCCAAATTTTAGACCTCCGAGGTTTTCAAAACCTCGGAGGTCTGGTCATCTTAACCCTGCCTGGTCAACGCCCGAATATTTCTACAAATCAACCCCGACGACTGGTACGTTTAGAATGGGGTCTGAGTAGTCATACCAAATTGAAGTGCGATCCAAATTGAAGTGCGATCGCGGCAGATATGGCAAAGGGTGGGTTTTGTGGATCAAGTACTAGGTTCGCAGATTAGTGGACTGGCTAAACCCACCCCTACGAACGGCTGAATCTGCCCTGAATCCTTTTTAATTGGTAGACCTCCCCAAGCAATTGACCATTCATTTAGTGAAGAGAGACGTTGTGGACACATCAGCAAGTGCTTCGATCGATCGCCCGCTGCCCAAGCTGGGCGTGCCCACCATGTTTCGGCTGGGGCTATTCCAGATGGGACTGGGGATTATGTCGCTGCTGACGCTAGGAGTGCTGAACCGGGTGATGATTAAGGAATTGGCCATTCCAGCGACCATTGTGGCGGCGACGATCGCCATGAATCAGTTTGTGGCTCCGGCGCGGATTTGGTTTGGTCAAATGTCAGACTCTAAACCGATTGGCGGCAATCACCGCACGGGCTATGTCTGGATTGGGGCAGCCCTGTTTGCGATCGCCTCCTTCCTCGCGGTGCAGTGCGTGTGGCAGCTCAACGCCAGCATTGAAGCAACGGGCTGGGGGTTTGTCACCTATGCCTGGGTGGCGCTGCTGTCGTTTGTGTTTGCGCTGTATGGGTTGGCCATCAGCGCCAGTTCTACCCCCTTCACGGCGCTGCTGGTGGATGTGTCGGATGAAGACAACCGCTCGAAGCTGGTGGGCGTTGTCTGGTCGATGCTGATGGTAGGAATTGTCGTTGGCGCAATTATTACCAGCGTGTTGCTAAAGCAGATTGAATCGGACGCGCCGCTAGAGCTGGTGCAAAGTTCGATTAATCGGATTTTTTGGGTGATGCCAGCGGCGGTGTTTGGGTTGGCGATCGCGGCCACCGTTGGGGTCGAGAAAACCTACTCGCGCTACCGTTCGCGCTCCATCATTGCCGATCGCGAGGACGGGATTACCCTGGGGCGATCGCTCAAAATCCTGACCGCCAGCCGCCAAACGGGGTTATTTTTTACCTTTTTGATCATGATGACCATGAGCCTATTCCTGCAAGAATCGGTGCTAGAACCGTTTGGCGGCGAGGTATTTGGCATGACGATTAGTGAATCTACCCGGCTGAATGCGTTCTGGGGCATTGGCACGCTGATGGGGCTGTCTGCCACCGGGTTTTTAATTGTGCCGCGACTGGGTAAACACAACACGGCAAAGCTGGGCTGTTTTCTGGTCGCCGCCAGTTTTGCGCTGATTATTCTGACGGGCTTCACCGCCAATCCTAAACTGCTCAACCTGGTAATGATTTTATTTGGGCTAGCGTCCGGCATTGTCACCACCGGAGCCATCAGCCTCATGCTCGACCTCACCGCTGCCGAAACCGCTGGCACCTTCGTGGGAGCCTGGGGACTGGCTCAAGCCATGGCTCGCGCCGTTGCTGCCGTTTTAGGTGGAGCCGCCCTCGACTTGGGTCGTGTTATTTTTGGCTCTCCCGTCTTGGCCTACAGTTTCGTCTTCGCCCTGCCCATCGTCGGCATGATAATCGCCGTCCGCCTGCTCGACCGCGTGGATGTACAAGAATTTCAGCTCAAGGCCAAAGAGGCGATCGCCCGTGTCCTGCAAGCCGAATTGGATTGAGGCTTCATCTTCCCTCACAATCTATCTCCTTCATCCCTCATCCCTCATCCTCCCCCCTATGGACTGGCCTACAATTCTCGCCTTTGCCCAAACCACCACCCAGCGGGTCGGCATCCAGCTGCTCAAGGATTTTGGCCAAGTGCAGGCCGATGAAAAAGCCGACGGCAGCCTAGTGACGCGCGCCGATCGCTGGGCAGATGAGGAGCTGAGCGGGGCGATCGCCGCCACCTTTCCAGATCACGGGGTGCTGAGCGAAGAAGCGGAGCATACTTTTCCCGGTAGCGAGTGGTGCTGGGTGATCGACCCGCTCGATGGCACCACCAACTTTGCGCGGGGACTGCCGATTTGGGGCATTTCCCTAGGCTTGCTCTATCGGGGTACGCCTGTGTTTGGCTATGTGCATCTGCCGCCGCTAGGGCAATCGTTTCACGGCTGGTGGTATGGCGACTCTGGATTGACGGGGCCAACTGGAGCTTTCCGCAACGGCCAGCCGATTCACACTAGCCCCGATGCGCCCAGCCCTAACCACTTTTTTAATGTGTGCGCCCGCAGCGTCGCCGTGCTAAAAAACCCGTTTCCCGGCAAAATTCGGATGCTCGGCGTCGCCACCTACAACCTGCTGACGGTCGCTGCCGGAGCGACCTTGGGCGGAGTGGAAGCTACGCCTAAGATTTGGGATATCGCTGCCGTTTGGGCGATTACGCAGGCAGCAGGCGCGACCTGGAAACCGCTGGAACCCAACCCGATTTTTCCACTAGAGGTAGGCAAAGACTACGGCGATCGCCCCTACCCCACGCTGGTTGTCAGCCGCGCCGAATTGATTGCCACATTTCTGCCATTGGTAGAATTCCTAGGGCAGAAATAGACGCGATTAATCGCGTCTCTACGGGTGCCAATATTTGTAGGCGGCGTAGGCCATGGTGACCGCGCCTGTCATAATCGCCGCTTCATCGACATGGAACTGGGGATGATGCAGCGGGAAGTTGGGTTTGTCTGCTGCTGCCACCCCCAGCCGAAACATGGTGCCAGGGGCATGATCCAAATAAAGGGCAAAGTCTTCGGCACCAAGAGAGGGTTCTAGCAAAATTTGGACGCGATCGCTGCCCCAGGCTTCAGACGCCGCCGATTCTACAATTTGCGTTAGCGTTGGGTCGTTTTGCACCGACGGCACCCCCCGCCGATAGTTCAGCTCATACTTTGCGCCATAGGTCTGACAGATACTGGAGACGATTTGTTCAATCCACTCTGGTAAGGCGGCGCTGGTTTCAGGATGCAGCGATCGCACCGTACCCAGCATCCGCACCTGATCGGCAATAATATTGGGGGCGCGGCCACCTTGGATTTGCCCAATCGTTAGCACCACCGGGCGCAGCGGATTTTGGGTGCGACTAATTGCCTGTTGCAACGTAGTGATAATCTGCGATGCAATCCAAATCGCATCGATCGCCTCGTGAGGGCGCGCTCCATGCCCCGACTCGCCAATCACAATTAGCTCCAGGTCATCTGCCGCTGCGGTCAAGGCTCCGTAGCGAATCCCCACCGACCCCGCCGCAATCGTGGGGAAGGCATGGACGCTGAAAATAGACGTGACCCCTGCCATCACCCCATCTCGCACCATCCAGCCTGCCCCCTGCGCTGTTTCCTCCGCTGGTTGAAACAAAAACCGCACCGTACCGGGCAGCGGCACCTCGAGCTGCGCCAAAATCATCGCCGTGCCCAACCCCACCGTCGTATGGACATCGTGCCCACAGGCGTGCATAATTCCCTGATGCCGCGAGGCAAATTCTAGCCCGGTGCGCTCATGAATCGGCAGGGCATCCATATCAGCGCGAATCGCTAACATGCGGGAGTCTGCTCCGGTACCGTGCATCTCCGCGACGACGCCCGTCTTGCCCACCAGCTCTTGCACCTGCAACCCACAAGACGACATCACCCCCGCCACGTAGGCAGCAGTCTGATATTCCTGTCCACTTAGCTCTGGATGGCTATGAATGTGCCGCCGAATTTCGATCAGGCGCGGGGCAAGCTTCGCCGCAAGGTCTTTAATATGACTCAGCATCAACGAATAGTAATCTCTTTATTCTTCATGATAAAGAGTTGTTAAGAAGAATACACGTAGGCAAGCAGATGGGGAATTTAAACTCTGGAAGATGACAGGCGAACTCTACCCTTCAACCCCCAGATCTAGAGTGATAGTTCAAACGAACTCTATGCCAAATCCCATATCTAGTGTCATCATTGATCGAAAGCCTGAATCGGTGGGAGTGCCCTCGGTTTAGTCGTTGCCTGGGGGATTGAGAGCATGACCTACGTTTTGTCTGCTGCAAAATTGCAGAGCTACTATCGCTGTCCGATGGCTTACTACTTTCGCTATGAGCGCAAAGTTCCAGGCGTGGCGTTTTTTAGCTCGGCGGCATTAGGAACCGCTCTGCACCAGGCTTTAGCGAATATTTATCAAGACTGGCACTATCAAGATCCAATTCCTCGGATGGATTGGCTGGAATATTGTTGGGGGCAACATACCAGCGGCTTAACCACGACCCAAATTGCTGAAGGGCGGCGAATTTTACAGCTGTATTACGACACGTTTATTGTTTCTCAAAGCGCCATTCGCAAACCGCTGGCCGTGGAGGGTAGAATTCATGGTTCCTTGCGGGTAGATGACCTCGAATTCACGCTGTCGGGTCGATATGATCGGCTGGACTGGGTGGATGATGGGCTGGAGCTAATTGACTACAAGTCGGGCAAGGAGCCAGAGTCGTTTCTGACCGATGAAGTCGATTTGCAGATTGGGCTGTATTATTTGGCATTAGAGCAAAAATACCAGCGTGAGTTGAAAAAGCTGACCCTGCTGTATCTGCGCACGGGCGAAACCGTTAGCTTTGAGGTAGGTCCCAATCACCGCCGCAGTGTGGAAGATATAATTGGCGAACTGGCCACCCAGCTACGCAACGATCGCCAGTGGACACCGTTTCCTGGGGATCAGTGCGATCGCTGTGCCTATGCCCGCTATTGTCCTGCTGCCCGCGCCGAACCCGAACCCCTGCCCGACGAGGCTCAGCCAGAAGCTGGGTTGCAGCTTGTGTTAAGCATTTAACGGCAGACCATTACCTGGGACACTTGATTTTTTGGGCACGAAAAACCAAGGTTTAAACAGAACTTAAGCCATCCCGTCCCATGTGTGGTCGTTTTACCCTCACCCAGACAGCAGCACAGATTGTCGGTGCCTTTGATCTGGCTACAGCACCGTCTGTCGGGCCGCGATATAACATTGCGCCAACCCAGCCTGCACCTGCTGTCAGCGTGAACAGTGAGACGGGCGATCGCACCTTTCGGCTGTTTTACTGGGGACTGATTCCGTCTTGGGCGAAAGACATCAAAATGGGGGTGCGGCTGATCAATGCGCGCTCAGAAACGGTTGCGGAGAAGCCGTCGTTTCGGACTGCGTTGAAGCGACGGCGCTGTTTGATTGTGGCGGATGGGTTCTATGAATGGCAGCGAGACGCGAAAGGCAAGCAGCCCTATTACTTTTACCTGGGCGATTCTGAGGTACCCGAGGGGCGATCGCCATTTGGGTTTGCCGGGTTGTGGGAACATTGGGAAAGTTCAGAGGGTGACACCATCGACTCCTGCACAATTTTGACCACCGCAGCCAACGACCTGCTCCGCCCGATCCACGATCGGATGCCTGTGATCTTGCAGCCGCAGGACTATGACCTGTGGCTCGATCCAACGGTGCAAAAACCGGAGCAGCTGCAACCGCTATTCCGCCCCTTGCCAGCAGAAACCATGGGCAGCTATCGGGTCAGTAGCCGGATGAATAATGCCCGCATAGACGACCCTGACTGCATTCAGCCGATGCAGGCATGACGGCTGAGCTAGTCAAGCGAGTGGAGGATTGGCACCGCATTTTGGCGTTGCAGATGGCGGCGCTAAATCCGACGTTATCACCCGCTGAACCCGATCGAATCGCGCGCTATTTGGTATTAGCGCTGTTGTGCCTACCGCTCTATCGCCAGCGCAATTTGATCACAGAGGCCGAAATCCAGGCGCTTGCCAGCTATGACCAGGTGCGATCGCGCCTGCGACAAATCAACCACCGCTACGGTTCGCTATTTCCGATCGATGGCTTGCCTGCCCAGGTGAACGTGGATGATGTTTCCCTAACGGCTGCACTGCAGGAGCTAAACGGTGCGGATTTTGAGGTCGAGTTCTTAGGGCAGGCGTACGAAGGCTGTTTGGGGCGGTGGCACAGCCTGACACCCAATGACTCAGGCTCTACTAAAAATCTGGCCGAAACGCCAAACGTCAAAAAATCTGGTGGCATCTACTACACGCCGATGGCGATCGCCAAGTACATCGTGCAGCAAACGGTTGGCCGATTACTCATGCCCTGCGGCGTGACTGATAAAAACTGGCAGCCCTCACCCCAGATTCTCGATCCAAGCTGTGGCGGCGGTGTGTTTTTATTGACGGCCTATCGACTATTGCTGCACCATGCTGCCCAACGAACAGCCCAATCTGGCCCGTCTGACCCCGACTGTACCCAACTGCCCCAAGCGGTGCGATCGCAAATCCTCCTCCAGTGCATTTATGGGGTAGACATCGATCCAGATGCCGTTGCCGTCACGCGACTATCGCTGCTGTTGGTATGGCTGGAGGGCTATCCCGAAGAATTATCAAAAGAATTATCAACAGGAGTACGGCAGGAGCACTACGAGCAAGCTGAGGCTCAGCCACCGCCCGTGCCTGACCTGAACCACAACATGCGCTGTGGCAATTCACTCATTGGCTCCGACTGGAACCAGCCTGCTGCGGCAACAACTGAGGAGACGGGAGCTGAAAAGCAACGGTTGCTGTCTGAATTGCCCCCTAAAGTTGGGGGGGTGGGGAGCAGGTATCAGACATCCCCAATGGCTGCTGAAGGCTGGGGCGAGCCGTTTGACTGGCAGAGCGCTTTTCCAGCTATTCATGCTCAGGGCGGGTTCGACGCCGTAATTGGCAATCCACCTTACCTAGATTCGGAATGGATGACGGCTCACCTGCCGCAGCATCGTCACTATTGCACCCAGCGCTATCGCGTCGCCACGGGCAACTGGGATCTGTTCTGTGTGTTCATTGAACGGGCGCTGAATCTGTGTTGCCCCGGTGGACTGACGAGCTTGGTGGTGCCCAACAAGCTGGCGGCGGCGGACTATGCAATGGCGGCGCGATCGCTGCTGACCCAAACGGCGCACCTGTTAATTTTGCGGGACTACTCACGGGTTCCTGTATTTGCGGCGGCTGTCTACCCGCTGGTCTATGTGGCGCAAAAGTCTCCGTCTACTCTACTAAGATCTACTCTGCTAGAGTCTATTCGCTATGAGCAGATGCGATCGCTAGAGCAGGTTGAGTATGGGCAATGGCTCAACGCGGCTCACCATTTTGCTCAGCCGCACGCCCCCTGGCCGCTTGGCACCACCCCTCAGACCAATCTCATCGTCCGCTTAGCCCAAGAATTTCCTTCCCTAGGAACCCTGGCTCGGGTCAACGGCGCTGCCACGGTGGCGGAAGCCTATGCCTTGCAGCCGCTAATTCAAGCATGGCAGCCAGACGATGTCCCGTACCTCAAACTAGTCAACAGCGGTACCCTCGATCGCTATCGCATCTGTTGGGGTGAAAAGCGGTTGCGCTATTTGGGGGCATCGTACCTGCAACCCGTTGTGGCAGGGCAGCAAATTGAGCAATTACCTCCTATCCGGAGGCAGCAGGCCACCCAGCCCAAAATCCTAGTAGCAGGCATGACCAAACGGCTAGAGTGCGCTCTAGATGCAACCGGCACTGTCCTAGCAGCAAAGTCTACTTCTATTATTCAAACAGACCAGTCTGAGCTGGATCTACGCTACCTGTTGGGGGTGCTAAATAGCCACCTGATGCAGGTCTACTTTACGCACTATTTTGCAGGCAACACGCTCCAGGGTGGCTACTTGCGCGTTGGCCCACCCCAACTGCGGCAACTCCCCCTGCCGCTCGCTGCGCCCGATCTGCGCGATCGCCTGATCACATTAGTAGACACTATGTTAAACCTGTGCGATCGCCCTCCCCAGCAGATTTCTACGGTCAAACTAGAGCCAAACTTGGAGGCGATCGCCCAATTAGATCGCCAGATCGATCAGCTCGTCTATAAAATTTACCAATTGAGCCAAGCCGACATTGCCAGCTTGGAGCATCAGGAACCTCAGCATCTCGGTTAAAAATTCTACACCTTATAACTCATTCAGCCTGAGTGACATACTCCCGACGCTGAGCTACACTACAGTGCGGGCTTCTCTCGTCACAGGCTCGGCATTCCGGTCGCCTCGGAGAGCTTGGACGGGATGACCCACCGCCCTTTTTTGAATGTTGATTGCTGCATTGTGATCTCGGTCAAGTTCACATCCGCAATGAGGGCAAGAATGCCATCTCTCGCTTAGCTCCTTGGGAACCTTGACCCGTTCGGCTGAGACGTTCGGCGAGCGCTCAGTCGAGTCGCGCTCACGTCGAAGCCCACAGATTGAACAGTCCTGAGTCGTGCCATTTGGGTTCACAGCAATTGTCTGTAGTCCAGCGTTTGCAGCTTTGACGAAGAGAATTAGCAGGAATTGACCCCACCCAGCATCGTTCACGGATTTAGACATGCGAGTTTTCGCTAGTCCTTTGATATTGAGCGCTCCATGCCCAATGTTTTCCCTTTACCAATCAGCTTTTTAGCTGTTTTGTAATGAAAATCTTTGCGCTGGTTGCCAGTCTTTTGATGGAGCTTCGCAACTCGCTTTACTGCCTTCCTGCGTCGGCTGGAACCCTTCGTCTTGTGGCTCAAGGAACGCTGGGCAAGCTTAAGCTTTTTCTGCGACTGGCGATAGAACTGAGGAATAGCAACCTCTTCACCTTCGTTTGTCGAGAGGAAAGCTTTTAGACCCATGTCGATACCGATGGTATTTTCCATCGTGAGGGACTCTACCGGAATCTCTGGAATTGAGTCATCCTGTAGCGACAGCCCAAGGGTAGCTTCTTGTACTCTGGGAACAGCTTCTTAGAGTTGAGCAGGTCTGATTCTGGGAGAAATAATCAGGCTTGTCCTTTGGTTCGGCACTGGTTCCGTTGGGTAGGAAGCAAGAAAGCTTGCCGAACCAGGGGTACGGAGAATTCGTTTCTCATCCGAAGTGACGAAATTCTGGGGTAAAAAAGCTGAATGCGTTGTTTTTGCGTTCAAGCCCGCTCTCATAACGTTATGACCTATAATCCCATAGTCCTTGCCACGAAAGGGTTCTATCCTCCCTATGCAACGGAACCAGTGTCGGCTTTTGAACCTCCGAGGTTTTGGAAACCTCG
>Ga0163155_10004174_pt1 | contig 15038 bp, 13 predicted proteins | sample OliLakLV19SP4G1_FD_148611 | JGI IMG/M metagenome (GOLD analysis project Ga0163155, IMG submission 148611) | Freshwater microbial mat bacterial communities from Lake Vanda, McMurdo Dry Valleys, Antarctica - Oligotrophic Lake LV.19.SP4.G1 | ecosystem: Environmental > Aquatic > Freshwater > Lake >... | reverse complement strand
CAACAAAAGTGCCATACTACAGCGCTCAAAGCTAGACAGAGCAAAGATTACAGCAATTTAGATCGCACGACGCGAAGCGCCGGATCGACGACACAAAGCGCCGGACACGGCATGTAGCCTCTTCTTACGCACACAGGCTGGAACGCCCAGCATGCAAGCGCTACAGCAGGCAGGCTCTAGATCTAAAGCTTTGAGCTACACTTGACCCATTTCGCGTATACATATATACTTATATGTAAGAACTTCCTTAATCACTTTGGACTTTCCACCCATGCACCCGACACAAGCACAACTCCGACAAGCTGGCGTACTCTCTTTAGCTGCCAGAGCCTCTCTACAGTCCTTTGCACCAAAGACATTGGTAGGGACGCTGAATGGCTATGAACACCCCTTAGTCCGCTAGCTCAAGCAACAACACAACCTTGATGTCATTGTCTGCAAGCTCGCCATTCAAGACCTGGATAACACCTGTTTGGCGGGCAATCTTGATAACTCCGCGATCGCGGATGAACTAAGAGTTGAGCCGACATAAGGGCAAAATAGTGCAAGATGAGCTGGAAAGCCTTGTATAGCAGACATTACAGAAGTTTGACTCGAGTGGAGCTTGGAGGCTGGACTTCTGCGCGGTCTGGCAGAAGTGCCACGAGAGAATGCGGGTTTCAGCCGTTAAAGACCCATCAAAAGCGGCTATGTACTACTGATTTTCCATTAGTACAGCGTCCAAAAGTAGTCCAAACCTTTACTAATCAAGGGTTTCAGCGGTACAGGTCAAATTGACTGTTCCCTAAAACCCTTACAGAGAAAGAGTTCTGAGCCTATGTTGCGCTTTTTTGCCTCTATGTCGGTTCAACTTTAGGTAATGTAACCAAAGGGCCGCTCAAGGTGGCAGCGTCTCTCCTAGCCAGGCCAACCACAAGGGTTGCCAGCGTCGCTGACCCGTGCGAGGCTCCAGCCCTTCGACCCGGATGATTTCCATCGGACGTGTGGCGGACTGCTGGAAATGATACTGACTCCAACGCGTGACGCGGACCCGTCCCAGGTTTGGGTCTGCGACTTCAAGGCTTTCGGTGGGAACACACCAGGTTTCAGCGTCATTGAGCTTCATCTTGTGTCCATGCTTGGCGGGTGCCCCGCGACCCCGATAGGCGGGCGGTTGACCATACACACAGCGGTTGGCAGCGAGACGGAGCAACAGTCGGCCTCAATCGCTGCGGTTTGCTTGACGAAACTGGCATTGCCATAGCCTCGGTCATAGACCGCCAACGGGCGCACCGGGAGTTGGCGCGTCACCTGTTTGAGTTGGAAGGCCGCTCGACTGCTAGGGGTCTCAAAGCTAGTGATCCGTTCATGGCATAACGGTAAGGCCCAACTGCCTTGTGCTTCAGGTATCCACGCTAAGGGACTGTAGCTGTGTCCCACGGTGATAGCACTGCCTGTGCCACCGCTAAAGGTGCGATCTTTCAAGGTCTTCGCTGCAGGGCGATGCCACCGACTCATATCCCCCACAAGCACAGGTTGTTTTTGGGTAGGAATCTGTTGTACCAGCAGCTTCAGCACCTTGGCTCGCGGCAACTGACTGTCCTGAAGGGCGGCGTAGGTGCTCGACCATTGGCGGCGAAACACTGGACTTTGCGACAGACTGACAAACGACACGATACACCCACTCACCAGTACCGCATCCATCAAGTCAAAGTCGCATCTCTGGCGTTGCCGAAGGTGTTGTACAACGTTTGGCGAAAGGCTTGAAGTTGGTTGAAAATCATAGGGTCAATGGCTTATTACTTCATTGACCTTACGGCAGTCTCTGCCTTGCTTGGACTGCCTTTTTCTACATAATTAGTCCAAACTCAAGTTATCAGACGACCGACCAAGGCGAACGGACGCGATCGCACCTCATGACCGTGCTCTCTCAAAGAGATGGACTGACCAGAAACGAGATTGTGCAAGCTTCTAACGGCACATTCACCTATGAGCAAGATCGTAGGATGAGTCAGCGCCAGCGTAACCCTTGCGGTTCAAGCCTTTATGTTCCACCCTGTGAGCACCAAAAATCGCCAAGATTGAGCCTTCATGGTTAGCTTTGCAACACCTGCTGTGCGGTCAGCACCAGCATCGGAAACAACAGTGACTGAATGAGACGATCGCCCACATACTCCTGAGTCTGGTAGCGATCGCCCTCTAGCAAGTAAACCGTCACCTTCATGGCAACTGGATCAACCACCCAATACTCCGGCACTTGTAATGCCTCGTACTCCTGGCGTTTGTTCTCGTAGTCTCGCTCCGCGCTCTCAGAACCAGGACTCACCACTTCAACAATCAACAACGGGGGTGTCTCCAGCACGGCTGAGATGTCATCAATCGCATCTTCCTGCTCTCGCGTGATGACCAAGAGGTCAGGGATACGCACCGTCTTCTTCTTCGTCCGCACGCCAGTATCCCAACATGGCACCCACGGCTGCGTTGCCTTCTTAACCGCTAACTGCAACTGTTCGTTGAGGAAGCGGATAATTTTGCCATGACGACCTCTGGGTGGATTCATGCGAACCAACCTGCCATCCACGAGTGCATAGCGATAATCAGTGCCATCATCGTAGGCAAGGTATTCTTCAAAAGTCAGTTCCCGATCCAGAACAGAGGTCATGACAACCACCACCAGGTAGCATTCTTGCCACCAGTGTAGCCTTTGTCTAGTCCGCCAGGAACCGCAATGAAGTACACGCCTACCTGAAGACAGTCTTTCTCGCCCTTAACCCCCCCCGCATCCGGGAACGTACTGGGTACGAGTTGATGCACCTTAAAAACTCACGAAACGCTTGCAGAGTCAAAGAGACGACACGGTTACGGGAATGCTGTATGAAGAATTGACGCTTCAGGAACGCCTGTATGTTCAGCATTTATCAGACGACCGACCAGGGGCAGCGAACACGATCGCACCTCATGACCGTCCTCTCCCAACAAGATGGGTTGACCCGAAACGAGATTGTACAAGCCTCTAACGGCACCCTCACTTATGAGCAGGTGAGACGGCAGACCGAAAACCTCATCTTTGAGCGCCAGGTCTACTCCCAACGGGATGGCTCCGGGCAGCGGCGATATTTCATCAAAACTAAACAGGCTCTCGGTACTCTCTGCCTTGTCGTACTGGGGCTTTGGTCAGTACCCGTAGTGAACTTAATGAGTTCTGATATTGATGATGACCTTACCAACGAGACTACAGAAATTCACCCTTGCCTTGCTATGGCTGACTCTAAAGCTATTTGAGCAGTCCGCTAAGTTTGCCTACCGTCAGGTGATGGCATCCAGACCGCAGCCTGTCATCACTCCAGCAGCACCTTCCCCGGCTGAAACCATCATCGACCTCGTACCTGTCGCAGTAGAAGCATCCGTTCCTGTAGACGTTAACCCCCCAGGAAGATAGGCAGTCATCGAAGGTGGTTTCGAGGTAGGGTGACCGTAAGGATTCGTTCGAAATCAACCGATCATTGCTTCTTCCAAACTCTCTCCAGACAGGGATTCTAGGTCATCTGGCACCTTTTTACCTTGATCTCGGCTCAACCCCTTCAATATCCGTGTCTCAATTTCTGCCCAAGTTTTACGGGATACAACCACAGCCGCTTCTTTACACTGCACCATTAATAGGCTGGTAGACAGAAAATAGTTCAATGCCTTTAACTCATTAGCGGAGAAAGATATAAGGTCGGGAGGAAGCTGTAGGGCTTCAAACCAGATTTGTCGAATCTGTTGTGACGGATTTGTGTCTGGGAGCTGAACTTTGAATCGTTCGAGGTTGGCCAGCAATCTTGGTCTGTTTTCTGGTCGAATGACTCCTAGTTTTGTCAGGATGCGGGCAACGACCAGATCGCGGTCTAGGGACGGATCACGATCGCGGTCAAAGGAAGTATCCCGCGTCAGAGCCAGAGCTTCAGCGCGGACGATATCCCGTCCATCGGTGGGATTGAACGGACGTTGGCGATCGCAGGCACGCCCCAAGGCACGAGCGAGGACAGGAACAGGGTTAAAAGTACCATTGACGCCGTCATGACAGTCGATTGCAAAGGCAAACGCGAAGAAGACCAAAATTGCTCGCTCTGTTGTGGGTTGGTAACCATCCTCTAAGTCAGTCGTCATTTGAGTGGCCCACCGCAGCAGCATTTGCAGTTTGGTCGATTGTACATGGGCTTGAGTTTGACGTTCTATCTGCAGCAGCAATCCATCCGCCCCGCCGCCCATAAGTCCAGCAACTAGCAGCAAAACTTCTCGCCACCGGGTATCGGTTAAATGCTGGGTAACTAAAGTTTCTATCTGGTGATGCTCGTTAATGTAGAGCGCGGTGAGAAATTCTTGAATAGTCAAGTGGGAAAAAGAGTAGATGCTATCCACCCGTTCCACCATAACCCCATGTTGCACTTCAATCGACTTCAGCACTGCCGAGCCATCGATGAACTTTTCATCCGGCAGCATGTCTTTGAGGATGTCTTCAATCTGACTAGCAATGTCGCGTTTTGGCAAAAACAGCCGATTATGCTGCAAGGCATCATGGGCAATTTTTGCCAGCATTAACTCTTTACGCTTGGTGTCGAGTCCTTTATAAATCTGCTCTTGGGGAATGTTCTTTTCTCCCGCCCACTCTTCCAACAAAACCCGCAGCGCTTTTTCATAAAGTGTGGCGCGGTTAGTGGGGAACCTGCCAGCACGTTGATAGAGGAGGCAAATGAGGGTCAAGAGCAAGGGGGTATGAACTAGTTCCTTAGCCGCTGCATATTCCTTACTAGCAAGTTTCTGCCAGCAATCTTGAGCACGATCGGGTTGAGAATGAAACCAGTTGTTAATAAAGTACTGGATTTGCTCATCGTCAAATTCGGCGATCGCCACATCCGTGAAGCGGCGCAGGTTGTTGCGATAAGCGGCAATGCGACAGGAGGCAATAAACCGATTTTTGCTGTGGCGATCAACAAAGTCTTGGATTTTGTCGATCGCATCCGTCAAACGAGCGCTGGGTAGTTCGTCCAAGCCATCTAATAAAATCAGCAGTTTTCCTTGCTTGAGCGCTGCTTCAGTAAATCGCTGATGCTCAGGAAAACCACAGATCTCAAACTCCTCGGCAATTTTACCTTCAAGATCAATCGGATCGGTACGAAAGTCTTTGAGTTCGATCAAGACCGGAATGCAAGCATACTTAAACTCTCCTTTTTTAGAGCCTTTGAGTGCTTCCCACCCCATGCGACGCAAAAAGGTTGATTTGCCTGCGCCGGGGCCTCCCAGTACCATCAAATATTGTTCCTTGTTGGCAACCGTCAACCCTGACCGCTTCGGGCGCTTCTTAGAGGTTAATCGGCGAGCGCGATCGTTACGATATTGTTCTTCTAGGGTGGCAACGGATTCAAACCCACCCAGCTCTTCTTCGACCAAAAACTTTACCGTTGTATAGATGCGGTCTAAGGGAATCGATTCTCGCATCCCCAAGGCTCGCACTAATCCGTGGCGTTCCTGGTAGTTGTGCTCATATTGCTGTGAAGCACTAAAGATGAGTTGCTGAGTTTGTTCACCCACCTTGCCAACGAGCTGCCCACTGCCCTCCCAAATCGATTGAAAGATAGGTTTGGCCATGGTGCTAATGATGGTGCCAATAATCGATTCAGGGATGCCGACCATAAAATTTAACCCCAAAGTGCAAAGTCGCGTTGTTCTGACGCTGGTAACTAAAAAGACGATAACCCATAAAGCTCATGAGCTTCGTTAAACACGAACCCTCGCTGCTGCTGCTACCTCAGCTTTAATCTACTGGCATAGCAACATCAGAAGTTGGTACAAGCAATTTGTGTCGCTGCAAAGCGTGCGCATACTTCACAAAGAAACCATGCTCACACTTTGCAGACTCCGCCTTCTCTATTTGAGAAATTCCATTTTCTGGCGTTGATTAGCATTCTGTACGGCTTGCACCGCATTTAACCAAGCTGCTTGCAACGCTTGCAGGCGCTCTAGCTCGGCAAACTCTGGCCAAACCTTGTTGCAAATGCTCGGCTCAACCAGGAATGACTCCCATGCATCCTGGATTTCCTTGTCATCCAAAACAAGATCGACAAACTCAGTTGCTTTCGCATACCGAAGACTACTGGGTTTGCTCAGCCATCGCTGCAAGGTTTGCTCACACTGCCGCATCGCCTGTTGATTAAGCACTTTGAGTTGCTCATGAATCGCTTCATCATCTAGCTTAAAGAACGAACTCGTCGCGGCTGTTGCTAACTGATCAACTGCTCCAACAGCTTGCTTGACTAGGTCTGGATTGAGATTGAGTGGTAATCCACCTACCGTTGCAGATACAGCTCCCATCGCTTGAACCGCGTGCGCCACCCTTTCGGCTAACTCACGTCGCAGTACCAATTCATCTGGATCAAGAATTTCACCTAAATCTTTCTGAATTTCATCGCAAATCAAATCGCCGCAGGCAACATTAAAATTCACCATCTGTTGGAATCCCACCTGTAAGGGGTTGTTTTGAGCGGCCAACAAGCTAGTCATCACCTCAAGAAAGTCAGAACCTTTGAGTGGAGTCAATCCTTTCAACTTCACTTGATCTAGTAAAGTCTGAGCAACCCTAACTTTCAGCTTATTAGTAGCCTGCTGAAATCCTGCATCTAATGCGGAAAAGTGCTTCGATAGTTTAGCTCTGAGTTCAGCCACGTACATACAGTAAGCCGCTTTGTAGGAGCCATGACAAATCGGGCCAATGCGGCGAGTTTTAATCTCCGCTGTTTCAGGAATGCCTGTGTTACGTTCGTACTCATCCAACACTTTTTTCACAGCCCTTTGGAAATCCTCGTCATCTTGTCCCTTTTCTTGTTCCAGCTCCTCAACTAGATCTCTTAGCCCAGTTGAGAGATCTTGCATAAACTGCTTAAAGAGCCGACGGAATAGGTGATGCTTCTGAGTAGCAGCACTTGACATCGAGTTAATTTGACTGAGTTCTTGATCCAGGGTGGCTTGGAGGGTAAGCAAACTCGCTTGACAAGTTTTAACATACTGTTCCTCTAGGTTGAGGATTTCTTGGTCAAGGTATTGCAGCACCCGATCCAGCACAGCACTGGCTTCCTGCGCACTAGTACAATCGGCAATCCTGCACTCCACAACCTTCATTGTGCCCAAATCGAGTTGCATGCTTTGACAAGCCTGGAGATTATACCCATCGCTTTGATTATTCATCACCATGAATGACCGAGCGGCCAAATTGGGCAAAGCTTTATCAGCTAAATCGTATAGGGCCAGATCCTCTTTTTCCCATTGATAACCCTTACCATCAGGACGCCGGAGAAATAAAACTGCATCCACCTGTCGCCCCAAAGTTTCCAGAATCAATTGACCGTCACCGAGGCGAGTATCACCCATCCCAGGAACATCGATCAGTCCTAATTTACTCACACCAGAATGCTTGAAGCGGCACCGAATCTCTACTTCCCGCACAGCCAAGTGACTAAACGTGGTCAGCCGTCGGTGAGCATCCCGTTTCTGCACTACATAGACAGGAATCTCTTCCTTCGGAATATTAATTGTGTTGCCCTTCAGCAGCCCCCGATACTGCGGTAAATTTTGGTAATAGTCCTTTTCCAAATGCTCATGCATGGCTTCTTTCACCGTGCTATCTGTGGGTCTCATTGGTAGTGGTAAACTGGCGAATGCGTCTAGGTCAGCCGGGGAATTAATGTCGAAAGCAGCATAGTAAGGCTCGATCACTTCTTGCATAAAGGAAGATTCCGAGTGGAAGGTAACGCTAACTTCTGTTTCTCCCTCGTGATGGTAAATCTTACTCCGCACGGCTGTACAAGCGCCTCCCTGATAGGCGGGAATTTCGGCGTTGTCTAAGCCACTCAATTGTTGCAGAAAAGTACTTTTCCCCTGGCGCATCCGCCCGACAACGCCGATGTTGAGCGTAGGGCGAGACAGGCGACTAATTAGATTATCTAACCGATCGCGCTCTGCCTGAATTTGAAACGCTAATTGCATTAGATCAATTTGCCCTAAGGTGTCTCTGGCATCAAGTGCAGCAGGACTATTCTTGAATCTTTGGTAGTGCTGTCCCAAATTTAAGACCTTTTGCAACAGGTCTACCAGATGGGCATGAACGGGTTGAACTTTCAGCGCTAAGGATTGGCGCTTTTTGATGACTTGCTCGATGCGATCATTGAGTGGGGTTGGATTGTATTGGCTCATGTTCATGGAATTATCATCCTAAGCAATGGAAAAGATGGTATGAGAGCATCCAACAGATTAATTAGAAAATTTGCTGGATACCATAGTCAAGACAATGAAGTCGTGAATTAATGGACTCAGATCCGGTCTACGCCAATTAGCTGGCAAGCTGTTAACGAATTCGACGGGGGAAAAGCTAATGCAGATTGCCAATGATGACTATCGGTTAAATTCCAGACGGAATCCTGATCGGGACATTTCGGGGTGAAGCATAAAATTCTTCGGAGGCTTTGTGCACTTCCTCTTGCTCACATTGGTGAACCATTTCTTGGGACAACCAACGCATCAATGGGGCGTAGCACTTGTTTGCGACATAGCATTGATTACTGTTGATTCCGATCCATTGCAACCGGGGATTGCTTAACGCATCGAGCAAAATCCGGTAGCTAGTTGCAAAGGTTGTGTTGGCATTGCCTCTTAGCCGCTCATAGTCAATGAGACCTGTTTCAGGAGAAATCGCATTGTAGAACTCCTCTAAGAAAGCAGACCCTCTGCCTTTAAGTCGCAACGTAACGAGATTTACCCCGTCTCTAAGTCCAAGGGTTTCATCTTCCCGTGGGGTATCAAATGGTAAACGAGGCTGGCGAATGGCCTTCTCGATCGTAGCCCAACTACTTTTAACACCAATGATGATGGTGGCAATCAAATGGGAATGGGTTTCAAACGGGTCCTTGCGCTGGCGGGGTTCGATCGCCGTTCCCAACAGGATAATCATGCCATCAATCATGATTGCGATCGTGAGAGCGAAAACAGCCACTGGATCTTTCTGGCTGATTTTGTGAAAGGGCTCTAGGATTCGGATACTGCTAACTTTATCTATGTAAGTGCTCTCTTGCAGAATTGGGTTCGCCTTGAAATCACCGATCAAACGCTCCCGAGGAACCGTACTGAGCGCCTTGCGGTCTAGATCAAGAATCTTCTCGGGCGGCATTTTGTCTGTTTCGTACTTAAACAGTGGTTCGAGTCTCTCGACCAAGGGTTCTAGGGTAGCAACCTTATCTTCGGCAGCTCTGATTTTATTTTGTAGGCGTGTGGCTATTTCGCCATCCCCTTCTGTCCCTGGAATCCCATTGCCTTCGATTTCCTTTCGCTTTTGGGCTTCATAGGATTTAATTTGATTCTGAAGTTCACCAAGTTGGTTCTCTAGTGGCGTGTAGACCTCAGCAACAAGCTTCTGATGAGCCACAACCGCTGGATCGCGGAGGCTCTCTGATCGAACATTTGTGGTTAGAGTTCCGTAGTAGGCAAAGAAGCTTGTATATACACTCAGCGAGGCAAAGACGAATACGGCTACCCACTTTCGTACAGGAGTATGTCTAGCGGCTAGGCGCGACAGCAACAGAAATAGCATAGCTTGAATGGCAAAGCCGCTAAAAACGCCAACGCCTAACGGAAAAATTTGGGTTGCTCCCTGGATGGTGGTAATTCCACTGCCAATGTTGAGGATTAGCAGTGCCACAAACAGGAGCTTGTCATGTTGATGTAGTTTACTCATGGTGGATATCCTCATAGTGGCATGGCTACACTGATAGACAGGCAAAACAGCAATGCTTTTTTAGATAGACCGTTCGAGCATAGGTGCAATGATTTCCATGATGAGATCCTTGTTTTCATGGATGGTTAGATCGACGCAGGTTAGTTTCATTGACGCACCTTCTTAGGACATTTCCAGGCAAGAAAGTACCAACGTTAACCCCACTGCCTACGGCACCTCCCCTTGGCAAGAGGCTGCTACCGTGTATACACAAGTCCGGATTCGATGTGCACATCTCTTGAAACGCCTACTGTAAGCTACTTTGAGGAAGCGATGAATTCTCAATAGCACTTGCTTATTGAGATAAGCTCACGAAAGAATCGAGCTCGGAGCGGTGCCTTCCACAGCAGTTTTCTGATCGAGCGCGATGTGTATATGCAGTAGCCTTGGCAAGGGGAGGCTCGGAGGGGTAAAGATTTTAGACTGGTATACTTATTTATTTCAGGAAATCGCCTTGGATGTGCAGAGGGGTACACCTCTAACGATAGGGAATAGACAAACGCAGGCTTAAGAAACGGCTAGACCACACTGAGAAGCACTACCAGGGTGGGCAGCACGCTCTAGCCTGATGAATGGGGAGGGAGAAATCCCTTTTACCCCGATGCAAGGCATAGAGGCTATGCCACCAGGGTCGGTAGCCAAGGCATTTTTTATCTCAGTGTTTTGCTGTTTCATCGCTTTTGTTCCTTAGGCAATAAGCTGGCAGTCAAGGTATTGTCGTAGCATCTTTCCTCCTTGTGCCAAGATACAAAGGCGCAGAGAATGCGCCTTTGTATCTTGGCACAAGGAGGAGATTGGTCTTTAACCAGCGGCTGCCACCACGCTGAGAATCGCTACCAGAGTGGCACGCAGAAACTCCCATTTGCACCCAAGCTCACAGAGACGGGATTGTCCGTCTCCATGTAAAGTGATGCAGAGATGAGAATCTCCTCTTGTCGGTAGCAATTCGTTTTCAGTCATGGTTTTCGCTCCTTACGTAATTGACTTGTTGCGCACTAGCTAGCTGAATTAGCAACGATCCGTTTCCGGTCATGTTTTTTGCTCCTTACGCAGTTGGTTCGACAGGCATCTGGCTAGGAACCTCCCTCACATTCACTAGTAAAAAGCATGAAGCCTCTCTAAGTAAGAGGGATTAGCGCACAGTTCATGCAAACACGCGCCATATGATGCGTCAGTTATCGCGCCAAAATGTGCGCTTTTACGAATTGCTCAACTCAAAAACTTACTGATAGCCTAGGAGTGTTAACGCCTTAGGCATTTGTAGTTAAGTTCAATGAAAGCGTTTCTTCAACAAACCATCACCGTTTTCCAAGCCGCTAGCATGGTTTGTTGCTTGAGCTCGCAAGCCATCGCTGGTCAAATTTGGGCAGGTGCAGGGCAAATCATTAGTGGTTCTGGTCAGGGAGCCTCGGTGACACTGACGCTCGATATTAATGGGAATCAAGCCACCATTGTGAATGGGCCCTCAAGCGGTTCAATAGTTTCTCTTAATGGTGGGATAACTGCTGCTGGTCAATGGGTTTTTAGGGGGTCTGATAGTGAGCTTCAAGTAACTTTGTACACTAACAGTCAGCAGACGGTTTTCTACAAACTTAGCCCTGCCAGGTAGGCTTATACCCTGCTCACCAGAACTGCGGTTTCTCGCCTAGATCTGGACACCTCTAGGGAAATCTAGCTCCTACGGGGATGACGCTTTTCTGGCATATTAGTAGTGGTGGCATTTTTCTTGAATTCCGTAGAGTCTATTAACCTCACGTTGAATTCAGCCCATCTAATTAGGTAAAAGTTCCTGTTGTATGACACTTGCAAAAACTTGGCAAAAGAGAGCCTTACTTGTAGGGGGAATCTGGAGCGCCCTGCATATTACTATGCTGAGTGCTTTGTCAGACCTACCTTGGCTTCGCAACGTGGAATTGGGCGTAAAGGATGCACTCCTCAGATTAGACGTGACGATGAAAGATCGCTTCTCAAAACAAGTAAGTAATAAATCAAAAGAAGCAATCGTGATCATTGATATGGAAAATGCTCAGGATTATGGATTAGAAAGGGCTGAAGCCTATGCAGGACTGATCGAACATCTCATTCAATCTGGATCCCGGGGAGTGTTACTCACTTTGCCTCACTCAATTGCAAATGCTCCCTTGATACCCGATACAGCATCTAAGGTCCGTGACAAGCTTCCCACGATAGAGGACCCGATTAAAAAACTAATCAATGACCGAAAAAAAAACGTGGTTTTAGCAACCAAAGTTTACACGATTCCTAGGGGAAAAATAGTTTTTCCACTTTATAATAAATATTTGGATTTGGGTAGCAATAACATATCATCTGATAATGAAAAAGATTTAACCGATATTCAAGGGTTCTTTGAGTTTTTTCCTATTTTTAATTCCAAGAATAAATTCAATCCAATTCGTTATCCATATCTTGCACTTCAAGATTTTTATCTTGAAGACCAGGTTAATAAGTCGGCAAAGTTTATTTCCTCAACTTGTCTGGCATTCAAAAAATTTCAGTCGCCACAAACTGAAAGCTGTAATAAATTTCCAGGGGAAATCCAGCTCAAATTTTTAGATCCTCTAAATGCATTCAATAAAATCCCGATCAATCGCCTCTGCGACGTTAATAAAGCAAATTGCCAGAATCAAATTGACCCAGAAATTAAAAAAGAAATTAACGGCAAGTTTATACTGCTTGGATTGCCAGAAGATGATTCAAGTTATTTTCAGCTTCCTTCTCCTTTCGGAAAGTTAGCTTCTGTAGAAATGCAAGCTAATTTATTGGCGAGTATAATCGATAACTCATTTTATAGGGTATTAGGTTTTTCCCTTAGTTTTGGTGTCATTTTGGCAGGTGCAGCCTTAATTATAAGTTTATTTTTACTGATTTCAGCACAACCCAAGAAGCGGCTATTAATATACGGTTCAATGATTATTATCGGTGTGCCCATTATCTATAGTGGAGTCATTGTTCTAGCGGCTTATTTCAACCTAATTCTCCCCATCGTTTTGCCAATTTCTGCATGGATTCTAATCGGGAATAGTACAATTATTTCTTTATTAATATGGCGTTATCAGGAGCAGGTTTCCCAGCAAAAACAAAAACTAGTAGAGCGAACGGCTATTCTTTCCGAAACTCAAAAGCTGCTCTCTAGGGTGGCAACGGATATTCACGATCGCCCTCTACAGGAGCTTAAGCTCGTGATGGATCGTATCGAAGAGCTTGCATACGATGGAGCGATTGATCCCAGACTCCTACGCATGAAACACTCTCGCATAGAATCGATTTCTCTGGTTGAGAAACTATCTAACATTGGACAAGATATTCGCAATCATCTGAATGACATTCAAACGATTGCTCAAAAGAAGTGGACTATATCACCAGAATTAGCGAATGGCTTAGCCAATGGAATCGAGCATCGTCTTAACCTCTTGGTCAGCGATGGTAAGTTAAGACTCAATGTGACCAGAAATATTTTCCCGTTGAAGGAGCCAGCGCTGGATATTACTTGGATTAATGACCGCGAAGACATCTTTCGGTTCTTCAAAGAGGCGATTAACAATGTCATGAAGCATGCTCAGCCCTTCAATGGGGATGCGACTGGGGTGACCATTTTCTTGAAACAAGAGGGCAATCAATGCACCTTGATGGTCATGAATGATGGTTCGAAAACCGCTCCAGCGAAGCCGAACGGAACCGGGACAAAAAATATGGAAACGGTCGCCGCTGGATTGCCCAACGGGGCCTGGCAACGCGAGTGGTTGCTAGAAGGTGGTGTTAGCGTACACCTAAGGTGGACTATGCCATCTGATTAATTTGGAGTCAAGGGCGCACCTGATACACTCTAGAGGGAGAGTAATATTTATCTACCCCCAGACTATGAGTGCTCCATCATCTTTATTTCTCATTGTTGAAGATCATCCCGAAATCGCTGAAAATAATGCTTCTTGGCTCAAAAGGCTTAATACCAATTGCCGAATTGTCACCGCGATCCACCCCAATCAGGCCTTTGAGCATCTTGGGGTTGAGACTCCAGATCTGGCGATTGTTGATCTCCTCTATGGCACGATGAAAGGAGAACAATCGGCAGAACCAGGATTATTATTCCTGAGTAAAATTTTTGAGCAGCACAAAACTCTCAATGTTCTCGTCTACAGCAGTGAATATCGATTATTAGCGCCACTGATGCCGCTGATTGATACCCACAAGGGAGGATTTGCAGTCGCCAATAAACTTGAACAACGCAGTGTTTTTTTGGAACGCGCCAAAAGTGCCCTAGAGGGAGAACTGCGAATTCCCAGAGATCTCCGCCAGCAATCAATCAACTTTACAGACATGGAATACAAGGTACTCCTTTTGCTCTGTCAAGATCACCTGACTGATCAAGCGATTGCCGACGAACTACATATTTCTCGCAGAGCTGCTCAGAAATACATCCAGCGATTGAAAGAGAAACTCACTTTCGATTCAATCGATGAAAGTCAAACCAATTCTCGTATTGCCCTGTGTGTAGAAGCCATGAAACGAGGATTCTTGCACTGAAATTCTGGCAAATGCCATCCTAGTTAAACCTTAAACGGGGTTGAGCCGACATAAGCACAAAAAAGTGCAAGATAAGACTACAAGTCTTCCTACGTCAGGCTTCTGAATAAAGACTCAAACAGGGAAGAAAGCATCAAAATTTCACGATAGAGTCAGGCTTTCTGCACTCTGTTGCACCAAATTAGGCATGTGTCGGTTCAACCCCGGTGCAATTCACTATTTAGACGAACTGACATACTCCTGCTTCTTTTCAAGAAGATTTCGTATTTCTCCGGATGGCGAACTTACCACAAGTAAGGGGTTGGAGCAAAAGCCAAGCTTCTGAGGTTCAAGATCAGAAGCTTCACAGCAAAATTACGGTTCAACCAGTCAAGATATGGTTCATAACAACAAAAAGATTTAGCTACTGCACTCCGTAGTTCTAATGATATGAGTGACAAGCTCCAAGTACAGGAATCATCGCCATTTTTTTGCCATGACACTCCAACACGACAGTATGGCTCAAGCTTTGAGCGCGAGCAAGCGCTACAAACAAGAAAAGTCCATGAGCTGACCCTGCATCAAGACATTGAGCAGTTGCTTCTCCGCACCCTTAGTGGTGCAGAAAACTTTTTGGAGTCTCAAGCTGAGAAAACAGTGACACGAGAGAACTCAATACGCGTCTCTAACTGCGCTTGTTTTTTGAGGGAAGCAGCAGCAGGCGGCGGACTCTTTTGCG
>Ga0163155_10004165_pt1 | contig 15073 bp, 16 predicted proteins | sample OliLakLV19SP4G1_FD_148611 | JGI IMG/M metagenome (GOLD analysis project Ga0163155, IMG submission 148611) | Freshwater microbial mat bacterial communities from Lake Vanda, McMurdo Dry Valleys, Antarctica - Oligotrophic Lake LV.19.SP4.G1 | ecosystem: Environmental > Aquatic > Freshwater > Lake >... | reverse complement strand
CTTTTAAGCTGGCTGATATGGCCACCGAGATCGCTGCAGCTGAATTGCTCACCCTGCAGGCCTGTGATCTGAAGAACCGTCACTTGCCCATGACGAAGGAAGCAGCCATGGCAAAATACTATGCCAGTGAAGTAGCTGTGCGGGTGGCCAATGATGCCGTACAGGTTTTTGGCGGCTACGGTTACACCAAAGATTTTCCAGTAGAGAAATTTTATCGTGATGCTAAGTTGTGTACGATTGGAGAGGGAACGAGTGAAATACAGAAACTGGTGATTAGCAGGGAGGTGTTGAAGAATTAAGTATACAAGACGCAAATCATAATTTAATCCTGTTTTGAGCAGGATTTTTTCTGTCGTAACTTGTTGCTATGAACAGGCAGGTTCATTATATCGTAAATGCTTTCTTATTCGGGCTATTATTATTCATTGGAATATATTTCATTAACAAGGCAGGGTCAAAAAAATTATCGGAAAAAAAACAACCAGCATTAGCAAATGATAACAATCCCGATAAGTCTGCAGTATTGAATAATGTTTCGTTATCAAAAGGCAAGAGTTTGTTTCTGAGTAAATGTGCCTCCTGTCATAATCTTCTCAAAGAGGGAACCGGTCCGGCTTTATTCGGGTTTGAACAAAGAGGCTTTTGGTCGAACAGGGCTAAATTGTACGCATGGATTAGAAATCCATCTGCATTTATGAAGGAGGATATGTATACCCAATCCCCTAAAACAAAGTATGGTTCTTTAATGACCGCTTTTCCAGATTTACCAACGACGAAATAGATGCTATTTGCGATTATATTGAACAATCAGGTAAAGCCAGGTATGATAAATCAGTTGTTTCAAAATAGCGGAGAGTCCGAACCGGCTACAGCACTATTATCTTTTATCTGTTAGTTCTCATCTTTTATCTCACTTCCTGCATCTCTACCAACTTCCTGTAAAAACCATTTTGCGCCAGCAGCTCTTCATGATTACCTCTTTCAACAATTTTTCCTTTTTGCAATACGATTATTTCATCGGCATGGCGAATCGTTGAGAGCCGGTGGGCGATCACGATGCTGGTCCTGTTTTGCATCATATTGTTGATAGCATCCTGTACCAGTCGTTCGCTTTCTGTATCCAACGAAGAAGTCGCTTCATCCAGGATCAGTATAGGTGGGTTTTTTAAAACGGCTCTTGCAATGGTCAGTCGTTGCCTTTCGCCACCGCTGATCTTGCTGCCCCTGTCACCAATATTACTTTTATAGCCATCATCCTTTTTTATGATAAAATCATGGGCATTGGCGATCCTGGCCGCTTCAATGATCTGTTCTTCCGAAGCATCCTGGAAGCCCAGTGCTATATTGTTGCCGATAGTATCATTGAACAATATCGGCTCCTGTGTTACGATACTCATCAGGCTGCGGACAGAGTGTAACGAATAATCCTTAATATTAATTCCATCGATCAGTACTTCTCCACCCGTTACGTCATGAAAACGGGGAATGAGGTCGGCCAGGGTCGATTTGCCGGCGCCGGAAGAACCAACCAATGCTACGGTTTTTCCTTTGGCTACAGTAAAATTGATATTATCCAGGATCACTGCATCTTCGTAAGCAAAGCTTACATTCCTGAATTCTATCGCTGAGGTAAAAGCCTGTAATTGTTTGCCAGTAGGATTGTCATCTACCGTAATAGGTGTTTTTAATATTTCTTCGATCCGGTTGATGGCGGCCGCACCTTTCCGCATATTACTGAAAGAAGTAGACAGGGATTTTGCCGGGTTGATGATATTATAAAATATCCCGAGAAAGCCCAGGAAAGCGGATGCTTCAATAAAATTATTCTGTAATACCAGTCTTCCACCGTAGTACAAAACAGCTGTAAAAAGTAGTACGCCCAGCACCTCAGAAAGCGGAGAAGCCAGATCTCTGCGGTAGGAAATATTATTTTTGGCTGTTAACAGCTCTTCATTGGTTTTAAAAAATCTGCTCCGAAGTAATTTCTCAATATTGAAAGCTTTGATCACCCGCAGACCACCCAGGGTTTCGTCGAGTGTAGAAAGCGTTTCACCATATTTATTGGCCACTTCCTGGGAATGCTTTTTTAAGGAGCGGGTGATACGGCCAATCACCAAACCCAGCACCGGTATCAGTATCAGTATAAATAAAGTGAGTTGTGCACTGATGAAAAAAAGTACGGTCAGTGTCACAATGATGGTCAGTGGGTCCCGTATCCAGCCTTCCAGGGTACCTACTACGGAACCCTCTACTTCTCCTACATCATTGGTCATCCTGCTCATCAGGTCGCCTTTTCTTTTCTCGTTAAAAAAACCGATCGGAAGCCGGAGTACTTTATCATACAGGTCTTCCCGAAGCTGGTTCACTATCCTGTTTTTAAGTGGATTCAGTATATAATAGGATAGATAGAGGAAGAGGTTTTTAAAAATGATGAAGCTTACCATCAACAGGCAGATAATGCCAAGAGTAGCTATCTTCCCTCTTGTTTCCACTGCGTTGTTGAGAAAATCGTTGATAGATTGAATGACGGCGTTGTTGCTGGAGCTGGTAACCCCTGTCTTACCTTCCAGGAAAATAAGTTGCAGGAAAGGCATCAGCATACCAATGGATACAATGGAAAAAATGATGCTAAACAGGGTGAACAGGAAATAAAGAATAATTTTCCCTTTATAGGCACCGAGGTACTGAAAAATCCTTGCGTACTGCTTCATTGTATTGTAAATCGCTTAAACGGGGCAAAGTAACTAATTTTACACCGTCTGCCGTGCTTTACTGATGGCGGACTGTAAACTTTAAATATTTGTATGGAAGAAGGAAAACGACAGAAACAGATCGCCGGCCTGCTGAATGAGGAGATGAATATCATTTTTTTACGGCTTGGTTTAGGCATGCTTGACGGAGGAATGGTATCCATTTCATCAGTAAAAGTGACACCCGACCTGCTGGAAGCCCGCTTTTACCTGAGTTTTTTTCAGGTAAAGGATGTAAAAATGGCTTTGCAAAAGATCGAAGACCGCCATCATGAAATAAAAAAAGAGCTGGCCACCAAAGTGCGGCACCAGCTTCGCAGTATCCCGGTATTGAAATTTTTCCAGGATGACACGCTGGATCATGTGTTTAAAATGGAAGAGATATTCAAAAAGATAGAGCAAGAGAACCCTTCCTCCCCAAAAGGAGAGGAGTAGCAGCGATGTACCAACCATATCATCAATGAATGATTAAGTTAAAGCCTGCCCAGAGGGAATCATCAAACCTTAAAATCAAACACGAAACTTGCATTTCTTATTCGCCTGGCGCTATTTTAAAGCAAAAAAATCCACCAATGCAATCAATATCATTGCCTGGATCAGTATTATAGCGATCATTATCGGTACGGCTGCTTTGATACTGGTGTTGAGCGTATTTAACGGGTTTGAAGGATTGGTTAAATCCCTGTACTCTTCTTTTTATACCGACCTGAAAATCTCTCCCGTATCTGGAAAAGTGATCACGATCACCCCGGAGCAATTACAACAACTCAAGGGCCTGGAAGGAATCAAGAACTATTCGCTGGTGGTAGAAGAAAAAGCCCTGGTTAAAAACGGGGATTATCAGTCCGTCGTTTACCTGAAAGGAGTTGACGAAAACTATCGCTATGTTTCAGGTGTAGCCGATAATCTTGTTAATGGAGAATATGACCTGGGAAATGAAGAAGTGCCGAAGTTGATTTTAGGAGCGGGAGTAGAGGGGGCATTAGGCATACAGGCGGACCGGAATATTTTTACCCTGAAAATTCACTTACCCCGTAAAACGGACACCGAGCAATTTGACGAGATCAATGGTATCAGTAACGATACGATCCGTTCTTCCGCCGCTTTTCGTATCCAGCAGGATTTTGACAATAAATATGGTATTACCAATATCGATTTTGTAAAAAAATCACTCCGGATCGGCCCCAACGAATACACGGCAGTAGAGATAGCTCTAAAAGACCCTTTAACCACCAACGAGATCAAGAAAAAGCTGAAACCCATTTTTGGAAAGAATTACCAGGTACAGAACAAGTATGAACAGAACCGGAGTCTTTATGCGGTTATGAATATGGAACGCTGGGTGATCTATGGTGTATTGTGCCTGATACTGGTGGTGGCGGCCTTTAATATGATCGGTGCATTGACGATGCTGGTATTGGAAAAGCAAAAAGATATTAGTGTTCTTCATGCGCTGGGAGGCAATAAGAAATTTATCCAGCGTATTTTTTTAAGCGAGGGCATGTTGCTGGCTTTAATTGGAGGTGGTATCGGGATGCTGGTGGCGCTACTGGTTGCCTGGTTGCAGCTCCAGTTTCACCTTATACCGCTGGCCGGGGGTTCTTTCCTTATCAATTATTTTCCTGTCAAACTTCGGCTAATGGATTTCCTGCTGGTAGGAACCACCGTTTTTGTTATTGCATTAATTGCTTCCTGGTTCCCTTCGCGGAAAGCAGCGGCGCAGGAGTTCTCTTTAAGAAGTGAGTAATAAGACCAGAAGTTGAGAAGCCGTAGAACAGAAGGCCATAAGAAGATAAAATAATAAAGTCCGGAAGAAATTTACTCATTGGTTAACTTCTTACGGACCTCCCGACTTTCGGACTATTTCTTAATAATCTCCCAGTGTTTCCGGTAATTGTGCCAGGGCTTTCGCCAATTGTTCATCATTAGGGGCTATGCCGTGCCATTCATGGGTGCCTTCCATAAAATCAACCCCCTTACCCATTGCTGTATGCATCATGATTGCAACGGGCTTACCCTGCCAGGTCAATGATTTTGCTTTTTCAAGGGTTGCGACCATATCATCCATATCATTACCGTTCATTTCCAGTGTTGTCCAGCCGAAGACATCAAATTTCTGGCGGATATTTCCGAGATTCATTACTTTATCAGTAGGACCATCGATCTGTTGTCCATTCCAGTCGATCGTGGAAATGAGATTATCAGTTTTATGGTGGGCAGCAAACATAACAGATTCCCAGATCTGCCCTTCATTCAGTTCTCCATCACCATGTAGGGAAAAAACAAGATTTTTTTCACCATTTAATTTTTTTGCAATGGCTGCGCCGATCGCTACACTCATTCCCTGACCCAGGGAACCGGACGCAATACGGATACCTGGCAGGTGTTCGTGGGTGGCCGGGTGGCCCTGAAGCCTTGAATTTAACTTACGGAAAGTGGCTAATTCTTTAATATCAAAATAACCTGAACGGGCCAAAGCCGAATAAAATACCGGTGATATATGACCGTTAGAAAGGAAAAAAACATCCTCATTGGTGGCATTCATATTAAACGAAGGATCATGTTTCATTACCTTGAAATACAAGGCAGTAAAAAAATCTGCACACCCTAAAGATCCTCCGGGGTGACCACTGCTGGCCCCATGTACCATTCTTACTATATCTCTTCTTATTTGCGAAGCGATCTCGGTTAGTTTTGCCATAAAAACTAGGTTCTTTTTAAACTTTTCGTATCTTGTCGGTTCAAACCGGCATTGCGCAGCAAAAGTGCAATCTTTTTGAATACAAAATCCATCCGGATTAACGATTTTTCCAACAAATTCAAATCATCCTGTGGTTACTCAAATTTAATGTCTAAAACATTAAATACTGTAAACAAAAGCAGAACCCATAATGTTAAATACTATTTTTACAGCATATTTAAAATTGCTTAGATGCTTGATGTCTTATTAACTGCCTCGGTCTCATTTATTATCACCTTCCTGGCGATACCGGTGATTTTGCAGGTGGCAGAGAAGAAAAAGCTGTACGACATCCCTGATGAGCGTAAAGTCCACACAAAGCTCGTTGCCTCTTTGGGAGGAGTAGGTATCTTTGCAGGCTTTATACTGGCGTCTCTTTTGTCAATCCAGGGCCAGTTCAATTTTGAATTCCAGTATTTTTTTGCTGCTGCTATTGTCATTTTTTTCCTCGGGCTTAAGGATGATCTCATGATATTATCTGCCAGTAAAAAATTGATTGGCCAGATCATTGCGGCATCTATTCTTATACACCTAGGTGGTATCCGCCTGGACAGTATGTTCGGACTTTTCGGTTTTGAGCAACTTCCGGAAGGTTTTGGACTGGCCTTATCCTATCTTACTATTATAGTGATTATCAACTCGTTTAACCTGATTGATGGTGTAGATGGCCTGGCAGCGAGCCTTGGAATTCTGACCGTGCTGATTTTCGGTTCCTACTTTTTTGCGGTTAATATGCAAGCTTATGCCTTGCTGTCGTTTGCCATGGCCGGAAGCCTGGCTGCTTTTATCATTTTCAATCACCACCCGGCTAAAATATTTATGGGGGATTCGGGATCGCTGATGATCGGACTGATTAATTCAATCCTCGTGATCAAATTTATTAATGTCGCTCACGACCCCCTGGTGGCAATACCCTTTTCTTCTTCAGTAGCTATCGGGTTTGCAATACTGATTGTGCCTTTGCTTGATACTCTCCGGGTATTTGGAATCCGTATTATCAATGGCAGGTCGCCGTTTACTCCCGACCGTAACCATGTGCACCACTTGCTGCTAGACAGGGGAATGAGCCACACTGCGGTTACATTCACCTGTGTCAGCATTAATATAGGTTTTATACTGCTGGCCTGGTTTGGACGATCACTCGGCAGCACTTTATTATTGTCGATTATACTGGTACTGTCTTTCTCCGGCCTTGGATTCCTATATTATTATCGCCGGGAGCACCGTACAATGGTCATTGCCAAAAGCAAGGATGGCGAAACGGAGCTAAAAACCACTAGAAAAGTGGTGAAGCTGACCAAAGAAATCCAGGCAGCTGAAAAAAATTAAGCCATAATACATAACTATTGGTCCCGGTCTTCTGTATAAGCAGACCGGGCATTTTTTTTCCACAGGATGCCGTGCATGAATACATCTGTTTCATTAGATTTGCCGTCCGGGTAAAGGACAAGTCCGTAAACCGGGATTAAATAAAAAAGTATGACAGAAGAGATCGACTCTATTATTGCTGTGGCAGATGACCACATGAACAAAGCTATTAACCATCTTGAGGCCGAGCTGATCAAGATCAGGGCAGGCAAAGCCAACCCGCAGATGCTGGATGGCATCCAGGTGGACTATTACGGTTCACCGATGCCCATTAACCAGATAGCAAATATTAGTGCTATGGATGCCCGTACGCTAAGTATCCAGCCCTGGGAAAAGAACATGCTGCAGCCTATAGAACGGGCCATCATTGCAGCTAATATGGGGATCAACCCTCAGAATGACGGCAGCTTTATCCGGTTATTCTTGCCCCCGCTTACAGAAGAAAGACGGAAGGAGATGGTAAAAAAATGTCAGGTCGAAGGGGAACATTCCAAAGTAGCGATACGAAATATCCGCCGGGAAGCGATTGAGCAGATCAAAAAAATGCAAAAGAACGGTTTAAGCGAGGATGCTGCTAAAGATGCTGAGGCAGCGGTACAGCAGGTAACTGACAAGTATACGGCGGCTGTTGAAAAGCACCTGGCTTCCAAAGAAAAAGAGATAATGTCCGTATAAATTTTATCTGTAAATTATTTTTCAGCAGCAACATCAAAAGGTGTTGCTGCTTTTTTTTCGGGCCGGTTGGCGAGATAAACGCCCAGGAGAATGATGCCGAGGCAGAATGGTTTGACCCAGGTTATTGTTTCGCCGTCGTAGAGGCCCCAGAGTAAAGCAATAAAAGGAATGCCGTAAGTAACCAGGGAGGCGAATAAAATGCCGGCTCTTTTTACAAGTATATAAAACAACGCAGTGGCAATGGCGCTTCCTGCCACCCCAAGGCCGGCAGAGGCCCATACAGACTCTTGTACGTGCGGGTCGTTGAAATCAATTTGCAAGAAACCCTGTTGCCAGAGAACGATTCCTGCGGGTATGACCATAAAAGTAAGGGAAACGGTGGCTATATGAATAGGGTTAAGTCCTTTCAGGTAATGTCCAACCATATTTACATTGATGCCATACAGTAATGTAGCCAGTACGATCAATAATGTATAGCCAAGATTGTCTGCACCGATGCTTTTCTTTTCGAGCATCAACGGCAGCACCGTGAGCAACACTAAACCGATAAAGCCCGTGAGCACTCCGAGTATCTTCTGGCTTTTGATCTTATCCTTAAAAAAGAAAGTACCGATCACTATTACACAGATCGGGGTGAGAGAGTTTAATATACCTGCCAGTGAGCTGTCAAGTTTTGTAATGGCTTCTGCAAATAAAAAAGCCGGTAACAGGTTCCCGAAAATGGCACTCAGTATCACCAGGCCTAATTTGTTTTTCGGAATTTTTGAAAAATGAAATAAGGCAAAAGGCACGAATACAAGGCCAGCGGAGAAAATACGGAGGGCTGCAATCTGGGCAGCTGATAAGCCCAGTTGGCTATCATGCATGAGTTTAAAAGAACTGCCCCAGATAATACAAAGAATAATAAAAATAGCCCAACAGATAAACTTATTGCTCATAAGGAGGGGCAAAGGTCATAAAAGGTCATCATACAATCACATTTTTTTATTCCTTGCTTTTGTCAGCGGTTGATTGGTGTGAAGTAGTAACTTGTGTTATCATTTTCAATCGAATCATATGAGTATTATCAAGCTAAGCGAAATTGATAACCGGGCACCAAAGGATTTTGATAAAGAGCAAACTAAGATAAAAACGGTGGCCATCATCAAAGAGTTGGATGAATTACAAAACCTGTTATATGCAGAAGGAAAGCATTCGGTACTGGTAATCATACAGGGCATGGATGGAAGTGGGAAGGATGGTGTGATCAGGAATGTATTGGGTAATATGAATCCCCAGGGAGTAACGGTACAGTCCTTTAAAGCCCCTACCGCAGAAGAATTGTCCCACGATTTTTTATGGCGAATCCATCGCCATGCACCGGCCAAGGGTATGATACAAATATTTAACCGGTCGCACTACGAAGATATACTGGTGACAAGAGTGCATAAATGGTATGATGATGAAACAGCCCGCAAAAGAATGAATGCCATTAATGATTTTGAGCAATTACTGGAGGTGCACAACAACACACATATCCTCAAGTTCTACCTTCATATCTCTCCCGAAGAGCAGCTGGAGCGGCTAGGTGAACGAATGAAAGACCCGGCCAAAATGTGGAAATACAATGAAAAGGATTTTGAAGAATCCAAGTTATGGGATATATATATGCAGATGTATGAAGATTGTTTTAATAATTGCAACAAACCGGAATGGACCATCGTTCCAGCGGACCAAAACTGGTATAAAGAGTATGTCATAGCCACCAAATTGCAGGAACTGTTGCAGGGTTTAAAAATGCAATTCCCCGGGTTAAAAAAATAAACCAGGAACAACCATATGGTATACTTATCAATTGGTATCTTTTAACCATAAAAAAAATATGGGAATGTTAAAAGAATTTAAAGAGTTTGCCATGAAAGGCAGTATCGTTGACCTGGCTGTGGCCGTTATTATAGGCGGGGCCTTTGGCAAAATAGTAACGGCCCTTACGGATAGCATAATTATGCCAATCATTGCAATGGTCCTGGGTAAAGGAGGGATGTCAGAAGTCAGTTTTGTGGTGGGAAAAACGGCTTTCCCGATTGGCATTTTCCTGCAGGCTGTTATCGATTTCATGCTGATCGCACTGGTGCTATTTTGTCTTATCAAGGCCATGAATTCGGCGAAAAAGAAAGAAGAAGCAGCACCGGCGGTTACACCGGAAGATATTGTCCTGTTAAGAGAAATACGGGATGCCCTGAAGAAATAAATCGTGGAAAACTGGTTTTCTTGCTAAATGCCGGTTTCCCTTACTTTTGTAAAGTCCTGTCATCCAAACAGGACTTTATTTTTCTCTATCAACCTGCTATAAAGTGAATAATACATCGTACCAGATAAAATTGCCACAGTTTGAGGGTCCGTTTGACCTCTTGCTTTTCTTTATTGAAAGAGATGAACTGGATATTTATAATATTCCCATTACAGGCATTATTAATGATTTTCTTGACTATATCCATAATAGTGAAGAGCTCAATATTGAATTAAGCAGTGAGTTTATTCTCTTTATTTCTACGCTGATGCGGATTAAGGCAAAAATGTTATTGCCCCGAAAAGAGATTGATGCCCAGGGCAACGAGATCGACCCCCGCCAGGAACTCATCAATAAAATCCTGGAATATAAACGATTCAAGGAGGCTTCGGCAGAAATGGCTGAGATGGAAGCCCTGCGTATGCAGATGGTAAAAAGAGGAAATATCCAGCGGGAATTATCGCAGATCGGAGAAGAAGACAGCGAGGGTACAGAGATACAGAATATAACCCTCTTCAAACTCATGCGGGCTTTTGAAAGAGCCATGCAAAAATACAGTGATCGGCTTAATAAGCCGGTGCATACCGTGGTCCAGAATGAGTATACGATGGAGGCGAGCCGTGATCATATGCTTAGCCAGGCAAGAGAGCAACGGAATATGTCGTTTGAGAAAATATTTGACCGTTGTGAAAACAGGGTACATGCTATTTTTCTGTTTCTCTCGCTATTGGAACTGGTGCAGCAGAAATTTTTAAAAATTGTTATCGGCGAAGGCAAGAATAATTTTATCATTGAATACAATGAGACCGAAAACCGGCTTGCCGAGCTGGAAGAAACCAATCAACCACAATAAAAAAAACAGCAATGAAAAAATCAGCAACCGCAAACTGGAAAGGCACCGGCAAAGAAGGAATGGGTAAACTAACTACTCAATCCGGGGTGATCAAGAACAAAAAATATGACTTTAGGAGCCGTTTTGATGACGGTACTTACACTAACCCCGAGGAACTGGTAGCTGCTGCTCATGCGGGTTGCTTTACGATGAAGCTGAGTTTTGTATTAGGTGCAGCTGGTTTTACACCAAGAAAGATTGAAACAACCTGCTTTATTACTTTGGAAAACGGAGCCATTACTGAAAGTCACCTGGTAGTAAAGGCTAAAGTACCAAGAATGAAAGCAGATAAGTTTGCTGAATGCGCAACGGAAGCAAAAGAGAATTGCCCCATCAGTAAATTATTGAATACCAATATCACGATGGAAGCATCGTTAGATTAAATAATGCAACTACCATAAAAGTAAAAGCCATCCTGGTTGTCCGGGATGGCTTTTACTTTTTCTTAAAAGCAGTTGGTTTGGTTTAAACGTTGCTTTCTTGTTTGAATTTTCGGTTTAATGGTAATGATCTTTGATCAGAAAAAATATAAGAACTATGTCCTGTTATTATGATACAGTAAAGCTAAGTTGTGCGAAATCACAGTTTTTTTTTAATTTCAATATAAATTTGGAAAACAAAATGAACTTTGAGAGTATTTAATTATTTAAAATGATAATTATCAATTAGTTATAAATTTTTTGTTTAATCTATTATTTGGCTGCCAAACTAATGTTTATGTGGAAAACATTATAGAAAACCCAGTCTAGATCAATCAATACAGCCCGATATGAATACAACCTCATCCGTTCTGTGGCAGCTTATCCAGCGTATGAACCGCAACGAAAAACTTTTTTTTAAGCAAAAGTTTGGCGGAGCAGAAGGGGCGAAAACTTCCCTTTACCTGAAACTGTTTGATGCTATTGCGGGTCAAAAGAATTATAACGAAGAGGCGCTGCTGAAGAAACTTAGCCCCGCTATAACCAAAAAGAATATCGCATTTCAAAAGCATTACCTGCACAACCAGCTCAACCAATGCCTGATCGAATATAATAACCGGGATAATGTGGAACAGGATATCTATAAAAACATACAGTTAATTCGTATTAACCGCAAAAAAGGATTGTTGAATGAAGCATTGGAGCTATGGAAAAAAACAATGAACAAGGCCAGGAAAGTAGAATTGTTTGCGATGAGCCAGTTATTAAAAAAAGAATTTGAAAAAATGGTACTCTTTAGCAGTGCCCAGGTAAAATATGACGATTTGCATACTTTATTCAGGTCCAATATCATGACCTATGACGAGTATGCGGAAATGATAACACTGCGGGACCTGTACACCGGGGTATTGATGCTGAAAAGGAAAGCACATTTTGATTTTGATGAGGAGCTGAAAAATGAAATCGGGCAATTGTTGCAGAAAGTTAACCAGCGAAAGCAGGGCTTACAAAGCCGTTCGTTCTGGTACCGGCATTATACCCGCATGTGCCATGCCACCCTCCATTATTTATCCAATGAAATTGATGCGTCACTTCAATTGATACGGGATGCTGTGACTGACTGGTGGCAGCATGATCATTTCATCGATACCGATACAGAGCATTATATCGAGCTTTTATACATGACCAACTATGCTGGTGTAAGACAGGGAGCATATAGCTATGTAGAGGAGGTATTCAGCAATAAAATAAATGACCTGATTAAGGATGATGTACACCAGGCTCATTTTGAAGCCGTGAAATACCTGGCTTTAAATAAAGTGTATAACAAAACGGCCCGATATGGAGAAGTGGCGAAACTGGTGGAAAATATGAAAGTGAAATACACCCGCTGGGAGCCCTTGCTGAACGCTGAACTGAACAGGACCGTATGTTTTTCCCTGGGTATTGCCTGTTTTGTACTTGATCATTATACCGAATCACTCCAGTTTATCAAAAGAGGCATTACTTATTTTAAGGATGGTACTCGGGAAGAGCAATTCATTTTTGCCAATCTTTTCCTGTTGCTGATTTTGTATAAAATGAACAATACAAAATTGTTTGATGCCCAGTATAAATCCTCCTACGCTTATTTCTATAAAAAGGGTAAAAAGTATGCACCCGGCCAGGCGTACTCATTCGAAAAAACACTGATGCATTGTTTTCATGACACTTTTTACCTCAGTTCGTATAAAGAAAAGGCAAAGTTATTCCAAAAGGCAGTGGATGAACTGGACTCCAGCCGGGATAGCGAAGTGCAAAAACAAACACTGAACATTTTTAATTTCCATGGCTGGTTGATCAGCCAAATACAAAGGATATCTTATAAAGAATATGTGCAGAAGAAATACCTGAAAGAAACAGGCGACAATAAAAAAGGGAATGTCACTACCTGAGCGGGGTCAATTATAGGCCCAGAGGAGCACTGGCTTTTTTGAATTATCGATAATTTTTTTTAATTGCACCAATAGGTTGGGAGAAACCGTCGGGCATCCATTGCTTTGACAAATCTCGTCAGTCACTTCTGCTTCGGGAATGCAGCGGTGGGAGTGGAGCACAACGGTTCTTTCAAATGCATTGCTGTTGCTACTGTCGAGGCCGTGCAGCTTATATGAATACCCAAACTTACCGGTATAGGAATTGCCGATCTTGTATTTGCCTAAAGAAGTGCAGCCACTACCTACGACATTACTGTATCGCCGACCCTCCAACCAGTATTCGAAACAGTTCCCATGGGCTACCAGTCCGGCCATCTGAAGTGTATCCTTTTTAAAGTCATATATAAAGAAGCGGTTTTGCCCGGAGGGAAGACCCATATCAAGCAGGAAGCAGAATTGATCATTAAAACCTTTTTTCCGTACAAATAAATTTGCTGCGGATGCTTTCTGCTCAAGCTTTTTCATGCTTATAACAGGAAGGGTATTGTCAGTTTTTATAGTAGAACCCTGTAACTTTTTTTCCTTTTTCCAGACTTTGTTTTGCGAGAACCAGGACAAGCCCGTAAAGGAGAGGGCGATGAGGAGTAAAAGGCGGGATAATTGCATGTAACAGCTGATGAGTTTGGTAAGATGCCTACTCAACGATTATCCATAGAATTAATTTTTGGAGTGGTCGTTAAAGGTTTCTAAAATATCAGTCTACCGCAAAGGCAAAGAGCGATACGCTCCCACTTATACTGCTCAATCCCGTACTCATTATGGCAAAGGCATATTCGCCCTGTGACAAAGCTTCTGCGGTCAACAATTCCCAATACCCCTCTCTGATCTTGGTTATAGTAACACTTTGTTTTTCGCTCGGACCGTTTTTCTTACTACCAAAAATACCGCTGTTTTTATGAAGGATAATCTTCCGCTTTCCATTTTCCACCGATACTTTGTATAGTATGAACGAATTGGAAGGATCACCGCCACCCAGTCCAATGGCCTTAAGCCCATTCGATTTAAGTGAATCCAGATAGGCGGAAGAAATATTGCCGCCAGTGGAAAAAACAAATGACAGAATATTTCCGCTGCTCAGCCTTACGGGTGACGTTTGTCCTTCGATCGTACAGCTGCTTTCAGCACCACCCAAGCCGGCAGTTTTTAATTTATTATTTATTTTGGAAGACGTTTTTTCCAGGCGCATGAATTTATTCGCACTGTCACTGTCTTTGCTGTACAGGCAGATTTCATTGCTGAATTCGGGCTCCGGATAATCGTCTTGTGCCAGCAACAGATTATTACAAAGCATAACAGGTGCGAAGAGAAGCAGTAGTTTTTTCATATTATAATTTGTTTAAGCTTATAATAATAAATTCCATTCTTTACAATAGGACAACAGTTTAAGAGCTCTTCAGAACCGCCAACCGGCATACAACTGTACTACGTTGTTCTTTATATCGACTTTTGGAAGAAAGTTAGGCCAATTACCTCCTCCAGACGCTTCTTTATTAGCGTTATTTAAACTCACATTGATTCGGGCACCAAGGAAGAACCCGCCGATAGGGAAAATTTCACCGCCCCCAACAAAGCCATAATCAAACCTGTTGAAATAATCAAACAGGCTGCCGTTACTGCTGCTGCCAGAACTATCTACGTTTGCGTTCAGGAGAAAAGCGGCCTGGAGGCCGGCATGCAGTTGTACTTTTTTAGTAAAATTCAGAGTAATGAGCTGGGGTAATAAAAGATAATCAAGGTTTACTTTCCCGGTATTTGTATTGGATTCATAATCGTATCCCTGCCGTGATAGCATGATCTCGGAGCGGAAACCAAAGAATTTTGGTTTGGAAGAAATATATCCCCCGATCATATAACCGGTTCGGCTGTTGGCGTTGATGCCGGCTTTGTCTGTAACATTGGCAAAATTAAGCCCTGCTTTAACGGCGAACTTAAACTGGCCAAAACAACAGGCGGGAGCAATGACCAACAGACAGAGGAGTATTTT
>Ga0163155_10004164_pt1 | contig 15074 bp, 13 predicted proteins | sample OliLakLV19SP4G1_FD_148611 | JGI IMG/M metagenome (GOLD analysis project Ga0163155, IMG submission 148611) | Freshwater microbial mat bacterial communities from Lake Vanda, McMurdo Dry Valleys, Antarctica - Oligotrophic Lake LV.19.SP4.G1 | ecosystem: Environmental > Aquatic > Freshwater > Lake >... | reverse complement strand
GCGATACGCTCTGCCAAGGCACACGTCTCCTGAAAGGGCATCGCTCGAATCTCCTGTGATTCGAGCAACATAAACCTGTCAGGCATCAGCCCGGTCTAAAGTGTCAGCAATCAACCCGGTTCGTACCGTTTGCCCCTCCACCTGCGCCCACCGCTAGCGAACCTTAAAACGAATATGACAGGCATAAGACCTGCGACCGGGAGGAAACATCATGGACCATATCGACTATGTTGCTTTGGCGCGCTCGCTTGAGGCCCTACTGCCGAAAGCGCGGATAGCGACCGATCCATTGAGAACACTTTCATACGGAACGGATGCCAGTTTTTATCGTCTCATTCCCAGAATAGTTGCGACTGTGGAAAGTGAGCGCGAGGTTCGCAGCGTCATGGCCGCCGTGCAGCCGCAAATGCTCCGATGACGTTTCGGGCTGCAGGCACTTCGTTATCGGGACAAGCGATTACCGATAGCGTCCTCATTGTGCTTGGCGATGGCTGGACCGGCTCCGTCATATCGGACGATGGCCGCATCGCGGCGTTTCAGCCGGGCATAATCGGCGCCGAAGCCAACCGCCGGCTCGCACCGTATGGTCGCAAAATCGGGCCAGATCCAGCCTCTATTGGGGCTGCCATGATCGGCGGGATCGCGGCCATCAACGCAGCAGGAATGTGCTGCGGAACGGCCAACAATTCGTATCAAACGCTGGCCTCGATGCGGCTCGTTCTCGCCGATGGCACCGTTGTGGATACTGGCGATCCAGCGAGCCGGGGTGCGTTTTTGCACAGCCAAGCGCCAATGCTCCAAGCCCTGGTCGACATCGCAAATGAGGCACGCTTTGATGCTGAACTCAACGCAAGAATCCGCCGCAAATTTGCAATCAAGAACACCACCGGTTACGCCCTCAATGCGCTGATCGACTTCGATGACTCCATCGACATCCTGCAACACTTGATGATCGGTTCGGAAGGTACGCTCGGTTTCATTTCCGAAATTACCTACCGGACCGTGCCAAATCACAAACACCGCGCCTGCGCCTTGTTGTTTTTCGACACACTAGTCGGCGCCTGCCGTGCTGTGATGCGCCTCAAAACCGAACCCGTGGCCGCCGTCGAATTGATGGATCGGGCTGGTCTCGCCTCAGTGACCGGCAAGCCCGGCATGCCGGGCTTCCTCAGTACACTTGGTCCTGACGCCACGGCACTGTTGGTCGAAATTCAAGGAACCGGCGATTCTGATGTCGCCGAAAAAGTCGAAGCGGTTACGCGAGCCCTCCTGGAGACACCGCCGGCTCGCCCCGTAGAATTTTCGGCAGATCCCTACTTGATTGAAAAGTACTGGAAGATCCGAAAGGGATTGTTTCCAGCGGTCGGCGCCGTGCGTCCGGTCGGTACCACCGTTATCATCGAAGACGTGGCGGTTCCCATTGAGCATCTGGCCTCTGCAACGGCTGACTTGCAGGCAGCGCTCGTCAAGCACGGTTATCGGGAAGCAATTATTTTCGGCCACGCGCTCGACGGCAATTTGCACTTTGTTTTCGCGCAGGGCTTTGCCGACGATGAAGCTATCCGCCGCTATGCCAACTTGATGGACGAAGTCGCGCAAATTATAGTTGGCCGCTACGACGGTTCGCTGAAAGCTGAACACGGCACTGGCCGCAATATGGCCCCGTTCGTTGAGATGGAGTGGGGACATCAAGCCACGCAGCTGATGTGGCGCATTAAGCGCCTGCTCGACCCTAAAGGTCTGCTCAATCCCGGCGTCATTCTCAACGACGATCCTCACGTTCATCTAAAAAACTTCAAGCCAATGGTGGCAACCGATCCGCTGATCGACCGCTGCATCGAGTGCGGTTTTTGCGAGCCGATGTGTCCGACACGTGGGCTCACTGTTACGCCGCGTCAGCGCATCGCTGGCGCTCGCGAGCTGGCAAGACTGACCGAGACCAAAGCTCCTCCTCAGAAAATTGCTGACTTCCGCCAATCATTTCTCGACGTCAGCATAGATTCTTGCGCGGCGTGCGGCCTTTGCGAGGGGTCTTGCCCCGTCGGCATCAACACCGGGCTGCTGACGAAGTCGATCCGCGGACAAGTTCAAAGCCCGTTCGGCAAAGCCGTCGCTTCGCTCGCCGGTCACCACTATCACGCTGCAACCAACACTGTCCGGCTCGGATTATCTGCTGCCTCCGCGCTTGATTTCGTAACTGCCGGGTATGGTCTGGACGCCGTCGGCATAGGACTAGCGAAAATGACCGCTGGTCGAGCACCAGTCGTCTCACACCGCGCAACGCCACGGGCCGCGCATACGATCGAACGCTTCGAGACACCCCCCGGCGAAGGGTCGCGACCGATCGTGTTTTTTTCGAGTTGTGCCACGCGCATGTTCGGGCCTGCCCGCGACGATGCTGAGGGCGAAGACCTGTCGGTGACGCTTCTGCGCCTGTTCGACAAGGCGGGGCTTACCGTCATCACGCCTCCGCGCCATGGCAGCTTGTGTTGTGGCCAGCCGTTCGACTCGCAAGGGCTTTCCGTCGAAGCCGACCGCAAAGCTGATGAAGTCATCGACGTGCTGGTTGCGGCCAGCAACAATGGCCGCTGGCCCGTGTTGATCGACACCAGCCCCTGTTCACTGCGGTTGAAAGAACGTGCCGCCAAGCACCTGGCCATTTTGGATATCGCCGAGTTCTTGCACGATTATGTGCTGCCCAACGTCGCAATTCCGGTTCGGAGCGCGCAGCCGGTTGCTCTCCATCTCACCTGTTCGACCCGTCGGATGGGGCTTGATGCCAAACTGACCGCCGTCGCGCGGGCCTGCGCGGATAACGTGGTTATCCCGCCCGACATTGGCTGTTGCGGCTTTGCCGGCGACAAGGGTTTCACGCGGCCGGATATGAATGCGCATGCGCTTCGCACGCTGGCGCCCGCAGTTGCTGGCTGCACGGCAGGCTATTCCAGCAGTCGCACCTGCGAGATCGGCCTCTCGGTCCACGGCGCCATCCCGTACCGCTCGATTGCCCACCTGCTCGACGCCGTGTGCGTCGCACCGGTTACCCAACTTCCCCCCGTCAGCGCTGACCAGCAGCGCCGCTACGTTCAGCATGAAGGAACCTGATATGTCTCAAGACGATAGAATCGATGCAGCCGCTGAGATGCAGGAATGGTCGAATGCCATTTCGTCGGTCATTGCGTACGAGGGCACGGACCGCGCCGACGAAGTGCTGACTGCGGTCGTGGACACCGCCCGGCGCTCTGGCGCGAAGCTGCCCTTTGCCGCCAACACCGCCTACATGAATACGATCCCCCCCAAGGACGAACCGCCCCACCCGGGCGACCGGTCCATCGAACAGCGCATTCGTGCAGCCATTCGTTGGAATGCGGCTGCCATCGTACTCAAGGCTAACAAAGACAGCTCCGAACTCGGCGGCCACATTGCATCGTTCCAATCCGCAGCAACCCTCTACGACACGGGGTTCCAGCACTTCTGGCACGGGGCAGACGATCCAGCTCACGGCGGCGATTTGATTTACGTGCAAGGACATTCCTCGCCCGGCATTTATGCCCGCGCCTTCCTCGAGGGGCGACTAAGCGAAGAGCAGTTGCTCAATTTCCGACAGGAAACAGATGGGAAGGGCCTGTCGTCCTATCCTCATCCGTGGCTCATGCCAGACTTCTGGCAGTTCCCAACCGTCTCGATGGGGCTTGGGCCCTTGATGGCCATCTACCAGGCCCGTTTTTTGAAATATCTGCATTGCCGGGAGATCGCCAACACCGACAACCGCCACGTTTGGGCGTTCTGCGGTGACGGCGAGATGGATGAGCCGGAAAGTCTCGGGGCGATCAGCCTTGCTGGCCGCGAAAAACTCGACAACCTCATTTTTGTCATCAATTGCAATTTGCAAAAGCTCGACGGCCCCGTGCGTGGCAACGGCAAGATCATCCAGGAGTTGGAAGGCGATTTCCGAGGCGCGGGATGGAATGTCATCAAGGTCGTGTGGGGATCGGGCTGGGACGAACTGCTATCAAAGGATTCCACCGGTCGCCTGCGCCAGCTGATGGAGGAATGTCTGGATGGCGAATACCAGACCTTCAAAGCGCGCGACGGCGCATACATCCGTGAAAAGTTTTTTGGCCGGTATCCTGAGACGGCTGCCATGGTTGCCGACTGGCCCGACGACAAGATCTGGAAGCTGACGCGTGGCGGTCACGACCCGCTCAAGGTTTTTGCCGCCTATAAGGCTGCAGTGGAGCACAAAGGCCAGCCGACCGTCATTCTCGCTAAAACTGTCAAGGGCTATGGCATGGGCGAAGCCGGCGAAGGGATGATGATTGCCCACTCCGCTAAGAAGATGGCCGGGGATTCGTTGAGAGGGTTTCGCGACCGCTTCAACATTCCAATTTCCGACGCGCAATTGGAGACGTTACCCTTCATCACGTTTGCAGACGGTTCCCAGGAAGCAACCTATCTGCACGAGCGGCGCAAAGCGCTCGGCGGCTACCTTCCCAAGCGCCGCACCAAAAGTGATGTGGTGCTTGACCTGCCACCGCTGTCGGACTTCGAAGCGCAGCTCAAATCATCGGGCGACCGCGAAATTTCGACGACAATGGCGTTCGTGCAAATGCTGACGAAGCTGATGCGCGACAAGAGCCTGGGTCGCCGTATCGTTCCAATCGTGCCCGACGAGAGCCGCACCTTTGGTATGGAAGGGATGTTCCGCCAATTCGGCATCTTCAGTCAGGTCGGTCAGCTGTACCGTCCCCAGGATGCCGATCAGCTCATGTACTACAAAGAAGACAAGCATGGACAGGTGCTGGAGGAAGGTATCAACGAAGCGGGCGCGATGGCTGCCTGGATCGCAGCGGCAACGTCGTATTCGGTGTCCAATGAGCCGATGATCCCGTTCTACGTCTACTATTCCATGTTCGGATTCCAGCGCACTGGCGACCTTGCGTGGGCGGCTGGCGACATGCGCGCACGCGGCTTCCTGATCGGGGGAACGTCGGGCCGCACGACCCTGAATGGTGAGGGCCTGCAGCACGAAGACGGCCACAGCCATCTCCTATCAGCCACCATCCCGAACTGCGTTTCATACGACCCGACCTATTCATACGAGGTCGCTGTGATTGTCCGCGATGGTTTGCGCCGCATGATCACCAACCAGGAAGACGTCTACTATTACCTGACGCTGCTGAATGAAAACTATGCGCATCCAGCTATGCCAGCGGGCGCGGAAGAGGGCATCGTCAAGGGCATGTACCTGCTCAAGGCTGCCGATCCCAAAGCCAAGGGCTTCCGCGTTCAGCTTATGGGTTGTGGGGCCATCCTGCGCGAAGTCCTCGCGGGCGCCGAACTGCTCGCTCAGGATTTCGGCATCCATGCCGACGTCTGGAGCGTGACGAGCTTTACCGAACTCGCCCGCGAGGCGCAGGAAGTCGAGCGTTGGAACCTGCTGCATCCCATGGAGATGCCGCGCGTGCCTTTTGTCACGGCGCAGATCGCAAGCCGGGGGGAAGCGCCAGTGATTGCCTCGACCGACTATATGAAGCTGTTTGCCGAGCAGATCCGCTCCTATGTGGGCGGCTCTTATCGCGTGCTGGGCACTGATGGCTTTGGCCGCTCGGACTACCGGGTCAAACTTCGCTCCCATTTCGAGGTCGACCGCCACTTCGTCGTCGTGTCCGCGCTCAAGGCGCTGGCCGATCAAAACAAGCTGCCGTCCACCAAGATTGCCGAGGCAATCGCGAAGTACGCCATCAACGCGGAAAAGCCCAGTCCTGCCCGCGCGTAACGAACTTACCATCCCACATTCCCACCCGTTTGAGGCCTGAAAGCAATGGCCGCCCGGAGATTTTGAAAAATGACCACCGTTAATGTGCCCGATATCGGCGACTTCTCGAATGTTCCCGTGATCGAAATTCATGTGAAGCCGGGCGATACCATCAAAGCCGACGATCCGCTGGTTTCGCTTGAAAGCGATAAAGCAACCATGGAAGTGCCTGCGCCAATTGCGGGTGTTGTTGCAGAGGTCTTGGTCAAGATTGGCGACAAGGTGAGCCAGGGCTCAGCACTCATAACTCTGCAAGGGGTGGGTACTGCACCGGCACCAAAAACGCCAAAGCCTGACCAGGCAGCACCGGCCACCAGCCCGGCGGCATCTGCGCCCCCACAAGCCCAGAGCCAGAGCCCGAGCCGCAGCAGCGCTTTGCCGGTCGTCGGCGTGATGCCGCTAGTCGACTTCGACGGGGTTCATGCCAGCCCCTCGGTGCGCCGATTGGCACGAGAACTGGACATCAATCTCAACCAGATCAAAGGCAGCGGCGCGAATGGCCGTGTCACCAAAGACGACGTCAAATCGCACCTTGGCCGGGCAAGCGGACCGGCCGCTGTTGGGACGGGAATACCCGAAATTCCAGCGCAGGATTTTTCTAAATTCGGGCCGGTTGAAACCAAGGCACTTTCGCGTCTCAAGAAACTGTCTGGCCCGCATCTGCACCGCGCTTGGCTCAATATTCCCCACGTCACCCATACCGACGACGCCGACATTACCGACCTTGAGAGCTATCGCAAAACGCTGGATAACGCCGCCAAAGACAAAGGCTTCCGCGTCACCATGATCGCATTCCTCATGAAGGCGTCGGTTCTGGCGCTGAAGGAGTTCCCCGAATTCAATGCTTCGCTTTCTCCCGACAAGGGATCGCTGATCTTGAAGCGCTACTATCACTTAGGCGTTGCCGTGGACACACCCGACGGGCTTGTCGTTCCCGTTATCAAGGATGTCGACCGCAAGGGGATTTTGGAGCTTTCGCAGGAACTCGGCGCGGTTTCTAAAAAGATGCGCGACGGCAAAATTGCGCCGTCGGACATTCAGGGTGCCACGTTCTCAATCTCCTCGCTTGGCGGCATTGGCGGCACCAACTTCACACCAATCGTCAACGCGCCCGAGCTTGCCATTCTGGGGGTCGTTCGCTCCACCATCAAGCCGGTGTGGGACGGCAAGGCGTTTCAGCCGCGGCTGATGCTGCCGCTGTGCCTCTCGTATGACCATCGCGTGATTGACGGCGCTCTTGCTGCGCGCTTCACCCGGCGCTTGGCCGACGTGCTTGCCGACATGCGCCAGCTTGTTTTGTGACATATTTGGATCGGAGAAGCCCTATGAGCACCAACGAAATTCGCGTTCCAGATATCGGCGACTTTAAGAATGTTCCGGTTATCGAAATCCATGTGAAGGCTGGCCAAGTCATCAAAGCCGACGATCCGCTCGTTTCGCTTGAAAGTGACAAAGCAACAATGGAAGTGCCCGCGCCCAGGGCTAGCCGCGTTGTCGAGGTCAAGGTCCAACTCGGCGACAAAGTGAGCGAGGGCACAATCATCGTGCTGCTCGAAGCAGCCGGGGTTGGCGCGGGGGCAGCGACAGCGCCCGCTGCTGCAGCATCGGCTGCACGGGCGGCCGTTGCGCCCGCACCGACGGCGGCCAAGCATTCGGGGGGGGGCCGACATCGAGTGCGAAGTGCTCGTTCTTGGGGCTGGACCCGGCGGTTATTCGGCAGCCTTCCGTGCTGCAGACCTTGATCGCAAGGTCGTGCTGGTCGAGCGCGGTCCGACGTTGGGTGGGGTTTGCCTGAACGTTGGCTGCATTCCCTCGAAGGCCCTGCTGCACGTTGCAGCGGTGATGGACGAAGCGGCCTCGCGAGGTGCCCATGGGATCACGTACGACAAGCCAAAAATCGCGCTCGAAACCCTGCGCAATCACAAGGACAAGGTGGTCGGCAAGCTGACCGGCGGTCTTGCAGGCATGGCCAAAGCGCGCAAAGTGACCGTGGTGCATGGAACCGGCCGGTTCATCGATCCCCATCATATGAGCGTCACGATGTCGGACGGCTCGGGCACCAAAACCGTGAAATTTGAACACGGGATCATCGCGGCGGGCTCAGAACCGGTCAAGTTGCCATTCGTTCCTGAAGATCCTCGCATTGTCGATTCGACGGGCGCGTTGGAATTGCGCCAAATCCCGGACAAAATGCTGGTTATTGGCGGCGGGATTATCGGACTTGAAATAGCAACGGTCTATTCAACGCTCGGCTCACGCGTCGATGTGGTTGAAATGTTGGATCATCTGATGCCGGGAGCCGACCGCGATCTCGTCAAGGTATGGGAAAAGAAGAACGCCCCGCGCTTTGATCGCGTCATGCTGAAGACAAAGACCGTGGCGGTGACCACCCAACCTGACGGCGTCTACGTCACATTCGAGGGGGAGGCAGCCCCATCGGACCCTCAGCGCTACGACATGGTGCTGGTCGCCGTCGGTCGCAGTCCGAACGGCCGGTTGATCGACGTCGAGAAGGCTGGCGTGGCAACGTCTGATCGCGGGTTCGTCGCAGTCGACCGTCAGATGCGCACGAACGTCGCCCACATCTTTGCGATCGGCGACGTGGTCGGCCAGCCCATGCTTGCCCACAAGGCAGTCCATGAAGGGCATGTCGCCGCGGAAGCGGCCTCAGGGCAAAAGAGTGTGTTCGATGCCCGCCAGATTCCCTCGGTCGCCTACACCGATCCAGAAATCGCCTGGACAGGGCTCACCGAAACCGAGGCCAAGGCGAAGGGCATCACGGTGGGTAAGGCCGTGTTCCCATGGGCAGCGTCTGGTCGTGCGATTGCAAATGGTCGCGACGAGGGCTTTACCAAACTGCTGTTCGACGACGTGACCCATCGCATCGTCGGTGGCGGCATCGTGGGCACTCACGCTGGTGACCTCATCGGCGAGATCTGCCTTGCGATCGAGATGGGCTGTGAACCCGGCGACATCGGCCACACCATCCATCCCCACCCAACCTTGGGCGAGTCGATCGGCATGGCGGCTGAAGTCTACAAGGGCACATGCACGGACATGCCGCCCGTGCGCAAGGCATCGACCTAACTCTGCTGGCTCGGATCGCTAGAACCTAACACAAACCTCGCGCGCAAGCGGCTGATCAAAGCCGAGCCGAAAACTGAGGTCTTCGGCACCGCGCGGCAGGTCGACCAGCCAAAACGTCTCGGCATAGTCGCCCGCAAATGCCTGCCATGCCTCGAAGTTTGCTTGCGGCACAGCCGTCAGTACCGGTACTCCACGTTCAATAGCATCCACCAGGACCGAGCAGAATCCGCCGCCGCCGGCTTCGGTCTTGCCGAATTTGTTGACAATCAAAAGGTCTGGCTGGCTCGTCAGTGCGGTACTGGCAAGTTGACAACCACGAACAAGTTCTGAGACGTCCAACATGCAGCCGCGAGCTTCGCGACCCCGATTTTCAGAAATTGCGATACGCTGTCTGCTACTCAGCTCTTCCAAGATCATGTCACAGCGCGGACCATGAGCGCGCGGTTTGTTGATTTGAATGAAGCCAGCCAGCCGCCAGCCTCGCTCGCGCAGGTGCTCCGCCAAATCGCGCATCAGGATATCGATGCTCGCACCCGGGGAATAGACGATCGCCGTGATGGGTGGGGGCGTCATGTGGGTTCGCCTCGCGATGAAGGAGTGAGCGTCGGCGTGCAACACGGTGGAGACGCCATGTCGGAGAGGTCGATGGCGCTAAAGGCATCCATGGCATGACGGCGCAGGGGGCTGTGGGCTTCGAGCGGCTGAAGGACGCGATGGTCGATGGATGTTAACGCATCGCGCTCTTCGACCGACGACACGTGCGGTCCCAGATCCCGGATTAGGCCGTCGTTGATGGCATAGATCCAGCCATGCACGTGAAGCGCTTGACCGCGAGTCCATGCATTCTCGACGATCGGTGTAGCGGCGATCCGGCGGACCTGCATCTCAATGTTGATCTCGCACATCCGGTCGAGCCGCTGCAGCGGATCGGCAATGGCATCGAAGACGCTTTTGTGCTTGCGGTGGAGCATCGATATCGGCTGCAGCCAATGGTCGAGCATCGCGCCGCGCTCGGTCGCCAACGCCCGCTCGACGCCGCCACATCCGTAGTGGCCGCAGATGATGATGTGCTCGACGCGCAAATGATCGACTGCGAATTCCAAAACCGACAGCACGTTCATATCGCTAGTGTGCACGACGTTGGCGATGTTGCGATGAACGAAGACCTCGCCAGGGTCCAGCCCAAGCACGTCGTTTGCCGTCACGCGACTGTCTGAACACCCAATCCACAGATAGCGTGGCGTTTGCTGCTCCGTCATTCGGCGGAAGAATTCCGGGTCATGCCGACGCTTGCCGGCTGCCCATTCGACGTTTTGATCCAACAGATGGTCCAAAGACTGCGCCATCACTCCATCACTCCTCGTCGAGCCCGCATGTGGAGGCTCATAACCTTGAGATCATCTGACTTTAAACGCCCTTGTGCGATGGGGATTACAATGGCGTTTTCTACCGCCAGATGCCTCTGCTCGGTCAGCGAGTACGCCCGCATGATCGCGCCGATGCTTGGCGCCAGTTTGACTGGATCACGAGACCGACCGGCCGATAGGACGCTGACGATTTTGCTCGTCAGATCGCGGCAACGGCTATGATCTGAAACAAGGCCAACCAACACGGGTTCAATTCGGTCTTCGGGCAGAGCCCTCTGTCGCAAGGCCGGAAACAGATCTTCTTCTTCGTCTGCAAAATGAAGTGGAACATCGCGAGTGAGGAAAGCCGCGACGATGTCGGCCGATGTCTTGGCGAGCCGTCCGGCCGCAGCGTAGGCCTCGAGCGCTCCACAAGCCGCGCGCTGGCGGCCATGATCGGCTAAGATGTAGGCCAGCGGGTCTGAAAGCAGCGCGACCGTCGGGGCGGCGGCAAATAACTGGCCAAGATCGTCGAAACACTCAGGTCGGGCGATGGGAGGACGCATCAATTCCTCCTACGATTTGCAAGAGCAACCTTGATGGTGGGCACCTTCAGATCGGTCGTTCGCGACGGCCCACGTCACCATTGCTTGTAGGCAGGTTGCAGCCGGCGTCTCAGACTTTTGCAGCGCCGTCGATAGCCTCAACCAGTCCTCGTCGAGCGCTTGGCTCGCAAAGCGCCGTGTTGCGCCGTACACGTATTCACCCACGCTTTCCCCGTGATGGCGGCCAGCGTCTCGGACTTGTCCGATCAAAACAATATCGCCGAGATCGAGCAAGGCGGCCGCCGCCTTGTCTTCATCAGAAAGCTGTTTGAGAAGGTCGCTGACCAACATGGGAACCTCATTGAACCAGTGGGGTCGCGCTGCCGTTCAGGTCGATACCGACAATGTCGGCGGCCCCCGCCAGCACGGCGACGTATTGGTGTGATGCCGAGCGGCGCACGCGCTCATCGAGATACTGGGCAATGCGCTCGCGGACGGCCTCAAGCGGTAGCTGCCGACCCATCTCGCGATGTTCAACGCGAATAATATGGAAACCGTAGCGCGTCTCGACTGGCCCGCGGCCAATCGTGCCGGCCGGGATCATTGGCAGCGCCCGCTCGAATTCCGGTACGGTCTGGCCTGGCCCAATCTGACCGAGGGTGCCGCCAAGGTCTTTTGACGGGCATGCTGAATGTGTCTTGGCGAGGTGGTCAAACAGTTCTGGCGCTTCAAGTGCGACTGCCAAGATCGCTTCTGCTGACTGGCGCGCTGTGTCCCGTCCGATCCGATCACCAGGCGCTGCAGCGATGAGGATGTGAGAAGCTGCGAACAAGTCTGGTGTTCTAAAGCGCTTTAAATTTTGGCTATAAAAGCGCTCGCAGGCCGCATCGTCGGCGCTCGGGACGACCACATCGATTTCAATCACGGCGCGCACGAGCGCCTCGTCATCGGTCTCCCGCCGCCCATTGTCGTCGGCGATGGGCGTAGCAGTTAAACCCAGGGCCCGGGCACGCTGGAGCAGCAATTCGCGTATCGCCAGCGCACGTGCCGCTGACAACCAAGCTTCGCGAGGCGTTGCTGCTGGGTGGTTCTGCGCTTCGCGCGCGATATCCTCACGAGATATCGACACGCCGTTGACGCTCACATCCGTCGGCTTAACGGGAATCACAGGCTTCAGTCCGGCAGCTGATGATACATCCATGGTTGATTACTCCGCTGGATATTGTGGGGTGGGGCGGCGCGTGGCCGGTGATAGATCTCGCCGGGTGCGCACGACTTGGTAGCCGCTGCGGCCGAGATACCAGACCGGGGCAGACCAGATATGGACGAGGCGCGAGAACGGGAAAATCAAGAAGATGGTCATGCCGAGGACGAGGTGGACGAGATAGGGCCAGTCGAGCCCCTGCAGCGTCTTGGCGTCGACCGGCTGGACGGTGACGATACCCTGCGCCCAGTGCGACAGGATCAACATTACGCCACCATCCGAGTGGGCGAACGAAAAGGGCAGCGTCACCAATCCGATGCTGAGCTGTACCCAGAGGATGATCAGCACGGCGAGGTCCATATACGTCGATGTTTGCCGCACACGAGCGTCGAACAGGCGGCGATGGAGCAGCAGCGATAAACCAACGAAGCAGACGACGCCGGCGATGCCGCCTGCCGTGATTGCGATCAATTGCTTTTGCTCGACTGTGATCACCAGCTTATACAGCCACGTGGGCGTTAGCAGTCCAACGAAGTGGCCAAAGAATAGGAATATTATGCCGACGTGGAACAGGTTTGAGCCCCAGGTGAGCTGGCGTTTGCGAAGGAGCTGGCTTGAACTGGCGCGCCACGTGTACTGCTCGCGGTCAAAGCGGATGATGCTGCCGAAAATAAATGCCGACAGGCAGACATAGGGATACCAGACGAATAGAATATGGAAAATGCTGTCGCGCATGGCCTAGGCTCCCTGTCGCGTCGGTTTACCAGAATAGGTGACTTGCGTTCGTATGGCTGGCGCGCTCAGCTGTTCCATGCCTGGTGCAAGCCGCCCGGCTTGTCGGAGCCTGGAAGCTAGACCGTCCTTGCCGCAGGCATCGCTGGCTGCCCCTGGGCCAAACAGAACTTCTTCATCTTCCCACGCGGCATCGAGCGCTTCGAGATCGTCAGGCTCAGGGTCAGGCTCGGCTAGCAGGCGTGCAAGCGTCTCGGCGTCGGGCTTGGCGTTGGCCAACCGCACGAGGCAAGAAAACGGGGCTTGATATGGCGAAGTCCGCTTTTTAAGCCGCTCGCGAAGGGCTGCAAAAACATGGGCAGGCTGACCGATTAGTGCGAGTGCTTCAGCAGGGCTGCGGGTTGAGGCAAACTCGAGGAACAGCGGCAAGAAGTCCGGCAGTTCCTTGGTCGTTGGCGTGTACCCGCCATCCTCGTAAACCTTGATCAGGTCGACCATGGCTTGGCCGCGGTCCCGGCTTTCACCGTGCACGTGCTCGAACAGATGCAAGGACAACGAGCGGGTGCGATCAAACAACAGGATGTAGCGTTCTTGAGCGTCCAACAGGTCGCAGGCAGCCAGATCGTCGATCAGCATTTGCAGCCCCGATCGCTCGGTCTTGGGAAGCAGTCGCTCCCGATCTAGAACAGTCGCGAGTTCACTGAGTGCGGCGATCAGATCAGCCGTCGGATACGACAGGAGCGCTGAAAGAACCTTGAGCGTTTTCATCAGTACGCTCCTACTTTCGGTTTATCGTTTTTGACCTTGATGCCGCCAAACAAGTTGACCTGCTTGTCGCTTGGCATGCAGCCGTCACCAAACGAGAAGCCGCATTGTCCGCGCAGTTCGTAGGCGTCTTCGGTTGCTTCGCGGTGCGTCGTGGGGATCACAAAGCGGTCCTCGTAATTGGCGATCGCCATCACGTGATACATGTCTTCGATTTGTTGACCGGAGAGGCCGACGCGCGTGGCAATGCCCTCGTCAATGACGCCATCAACAGTTTTAGCACGCATGTAGGCCCGCATGGCGAGCATCCGCTCGAGGCCTATGGCGATCGGTTTCTCATCGCCAGCTGTCAGCAAATTGGCGAGGTAGCGCAGTGGGATGCGCAGCGATTTGACGTCTGGCATGCCGCCGTCCATGCCCATCTTGCCCGCTTCGGCGGCAGCCGTAATCGGTGACAATGGTGGCACGTACCAGACCATTGGCAAGGTGCGGTATTCAGGGTGGAGGGGGAAAGCGACTTTCCACTCCATCGCCATCTTCCACACCGGGGATTTGCGCGCGCCTTCTAGCCAAGCTTCCGGCACACCATCGCGGCGCGCCTGCTCGATCACTTTGGGATCATTGGGATCCATAAAGATCGAGAGTTGGGCTTCGTAGAGGTCCTTCTCGTCGGCAACGCTAGCCGCCTCCTCGATGCGGTCCGCATCATAGAGTACGACGCCAAGATAGCGGATGCGGCCAACGCAGGTTTCCGAACATACGGTTGGCTGGCCAGCCTCGATGCGCGGATAGCAGAAGATGCATTTTTCAGATTTGCCACTCGACCAGTTGAAATAGATCTTTTTATAAGGGCATGCCGAAACGCACATACGCCAGCCGCGGCATTTGTCCTGGTCGATGAGGACGATGCCGTCTTCTTCGCGTTTATAGATCGCACCAGAGGGACATGCAGCCGCGCAGGCTGGATTGAGGCAGTGCTCACACAAGCGCGGTAAGTACATCATGAAGGTGTTTTCGAACTGGCCATACATCTCCTTTTGAATGCCTTCGAAGTTGGCATCTTGAGAGCGCTTGGCGAATTCGCCACCGAGAATTTCCTCCCAGTTCGGCCCCCACTCGATTTTTTCCATGCGTTCGCCCGTAATCAGTGAGCGCGGTCGCGCGGTTGGAAATGCCTCAAGCTCGGGCGCCTTCTGGAGGTGGTCATAGTCGAATGTAAACGGCTCGTAATAATCATCGATCTCGGGCATGTCGGGATTGGCAAAAATGTTGGCCAGGATGCGCCACTTGCCGCCAATCTTAGGCTCAATTTTGCCGTTGCGCTTGCGCTTCCAGCCGCCGTTCCACTTGTTCTGGTTTTCCCAGTCCTTGGGGTACCCAATACCAGGTTTGGTTTCGACGTTATTGAACCACGCGTATTCCATGCCTTCGCGATTGGTCCATACGTTTTCCTGATTACCCCGATGTATCCGCCGTTGCGCCACGAAGCCGTGATACACGGGGCTTGAGCGGCGGCGAGGGAGGCAGTGATGGCACGCAACGCGGTGCAGTTTCAGAAGGGGCTGAGCATGGCTGAG
>Ga0163155_10004161_pt1 | contig 15076 bp, 13 predicted proteins | sample OliLakLV19SP4G1_FD_148611 | JGI IMG/M metagenome (GOLD analysis project Ga0163155, IMG submission 148611) | Freshwater microbial mat bacterial communities from Lake Vanda, McMurdo Dry Valleys, Antarctica - Oligotrophic Lake LV.19.SP4.G1 | ecosystem: Environmental > Aquatic > Freshwater > Lake >... | reverse complement strand
GTGGCCATTTAAATTATAACCAACGAGGGATTTCACTGGAAGGCAGTGTTTGTCATATCGAACAGGATACCTTTAGGAATGTAATGATTGGGGTACATTCCACAAGGTCTTCCCAGGTTATTATAGGTAACTTTATGAATATCCCTATACAATCACCTATTCCGGTTACAAGGGGAATTGAAATCAGAGAGCCAGCAAGTACCTACATTGCACATAATGAAATATACAATGGATTCATGGGTATCAGTATATTAGGCAGCGGAGTTGGCCTTCGGATTGAAGAAAACAATCTGTATCGATGGCTGACCACTGACAATAATGCAGGAATCAATCTGCATAGAATCTACGGTGTAGCACTCAACAATCGAGTCAGGGAGAACGAACTGGAAATCACAGGTGGTAGAAGGGCTGTTGGTATTTCTATGAATGAAGTCCACGAATTAAACTTGTTTCACAATACTATCGATTTTTTACAAACGGAACCACTTCCAGCCGGAACAGAAAATGCCGGAATCAGTGGGATGCAGGTTTATACAAGCCTACTTGGAGAAAATATCATCAATGGCACTTCACATTATAAGATGCGGGAAAGGAATGCCGGCATCGTGATGACCAACTGCATGGCTAATGATCACAATTGCAACGAAACAGATGATATGTACTATGGACAATGGATCATAGGACCCCATATGGAGACTGATTTGAAAAGTAATGAGTTTTATGATGCCACACACGGTCTTGATTTATTCAGTCCGTCTGCCCTGGGTGTTGTCAGCCTGGGTACACAAAAACATCATGCAAACCAATGGCTGGGATCATACTCGGCCTATGGAGCTTACATAAGTGGACTAAACCCTGTAAATACAGCTTTAAATTCACAGTTCATAGCTGATGATAGTGATATATCTCCTGGAGGCATTTTGATACCTGCTATGATTGGCCCAACGGAAATCGAGGATATTTGGTTTATAGATGCAACTGGTTCATTTGAAGGAGTTCCATGTACCGATTATCCAATTCCTACTCCCCTGACAGACTCATTAGTAGGTCTGGTACGCCATGCATTTGTTTTTACAGACTATGAGGATGAAATGAACTGGATGCGTAAAGCAGATTTGCTGACTTTCCTCCACCTGTATCCAGCCTATCTGTCCAATACTGTACTTGATAGTTTCTTTGACGCGGAGTCGACTACACCACTGGGTGAACTTATATGGGCACAATACCAAATGGGTAAAATACATGGTATTGATCCGGATATGCCAGAGACGGATTCACTGGTATTTGAATATATTAGTCAAGTTCGCGTACTGGATTCTTTGATTGAATTAAACCCATACAATGTAGTTGCATTGAAAGCGCTTAGAGTGCTTAAGATCGATACTCTAGCTGGACATATGGGTGATTGGCTGGGTATGTTGGATACCCAGATCATAGACACAGAGGATTCCATTGAAGTTGCACTCGATGTAGTGGACAATGTCACTCCTTCCAATGCACAGGAGACTGATCTGCAAGCCATGCTGTGGCTGAGAGGTGGACACAGCAAAGGTGATAGTCTGACAACTGTTGAATTAGAAGGTGTCTATGCTCTAGCCCGTCAATGCCCTTGGTTGGGTGCAAGAAGTTTGTCCGAAGCACAGATTCTCTACAGTGTTATAGCTGATAGCATCTTTACGCATCGTCCTGGTGAATGTTCTGAACTGGATCCATTTATTATGATAGAGGACAGAAGCGATGATACCGGATATACAAATGAAGTACGTATCTCTCCTAATCCTGCAAACGACCTCGTCTACATGAATCTACCTGACTGGGTCCAGATGGTAGAAATACACAGTCTGGATGGCAGGCAGCGGAAGCAACTGCAAACCCCTGGTGGTGGTAGCTATACGATCGGGATCAGTGATATTCCTCCGGGTATTTATACCATTCGGGCACAGGGTGGAAAGAAAATAGAAACCCAACAACTGATTGTCACACAATGAAGAAATATTTTTTTATCCTTTGGATCTGCAGCATGGCACTCTGCCATGCTGCAGGCCAAAAGGAAGGCGACGCGTGGATCATTGGATATACTTGGAATGATCATCCCGAATATTCAGTGCTAGAAATGGGTTTTGAAACTGGTAATTTAATGATCAAACGTCTGCCTGGTGAACTTTCTTTTTCAAAAGAAACTTGCAGCACCATATGCGATAGCGAAGGCAATCCTCTCATCTGGACCAATGGGATGCTGATCCGTGGACGTGGGTTTCAGATGGTCGAGGATACGATCTCGTATGTGCCTGATGACTGGGTCAATACAAAACCCAGTTTGTGGAACTGGTGGTACAATGAAGTAGATTTATATGCATTTGGGTTTCCTATACCAAATGGAGCCATTATATTGCCGGATCCTGGAGATGTCAATCAATATTATGTAATTTACTGCTTTGCAGAATGGGACGACAGAGTAGGCACGTTTACTGTATTTAAATGGCTGAATGCTAAAATTAAACATAATGCTGATGACACATTCGAACTTATCTACAGGGATGTTCCGTTTGGGATAGAGAATGTAGAATTTCAATATCCTATCAAAGCCGTAAGACATGCGAATGGCCGAGATTGGTGGCTTTTTAGTTTCATCCGAAACACAGCATCTTATCAACTAACCTTGCTTGACCCAACCGGTCTACACTTTATAGGATTATTAGATCCAGGTATTCACATTCCCAATGGTGCTGGCCTGGCTACTGTTTCACCTCAGGGAAATTACTTAGTCATTGGATTTGATATCTGGGATGATTACGATCAGCATGTGTTTCTTTTCGACATTAATAGATGCACTGGAACACTTGCTTTCAAGGACTCCTTTTCAATCGCCACCCAACTTTGGCCGGGATTCGGATTTTCTCTCTCTGAAAATTATTTATATACAAGTTCAGAGTATAAATATTTATGGCAGTTTGACATGCAGGTCAGTGATGTCGGTGCCTCCCGTGTACTCGTTGGCGAATATGATGGTTTTGTGCACGGTTCTGGTTTCAGCACCAAGTTTGGCCCTATCATGCAGACTCCTGATGGAAGATTGTATGTTGTCCCTACCTCTGGAAGTAATGAGTATCTCCATGTGATCGACCGACCGGATGAGCCTGGTACAGCGTGTAAGCTTCGGCAACATGCTATCAACCTGACCGTACCCCAGGGCCGCAGTGCCCCAAATATCCCCAACTACCGTCTTGGTCCCCTCGATGGTAGCCCTTGTGACACACTCGGCATCAACAACCTCGCTACCTCCCGCTGGCGCTGGGAAGTAGATGAGCCGGATGATCCACTGACGATACGTTTTACAGATCTGTCTTTTTATGAGCCTGATACATGGGAGTGGGATTTTGATGACAGCCAGGAGGCAGATATACCTTCTCCGATCCATACCTTCCCGGATTATGGCTTGTACCACGTCTGCCAGACCGTCGAGAACCAATATATCAAAGACAGCACCTGCCAGTGGATCGAGCTGCTACCCAATGTATCCGTAGACGATCCCAGCTATGTACCATTCTCTGTCACCCCTAATCCATTCACCAATGAGCTGCGCATCACATGGCATGCTGATGGGTTTACATCCGGGGCAGTGATCATCACTGATTTACAAGGGATAGAAGTACTTAATACGGGTAGGATTCCATTACCGATTACACTGCAACTCGATGACCTGCCAGTTGGTATGTATATCTGCACCGTGCAAGAGGCCGATGGTAAGATGACGAGTATGAAAGTGGTGAAGGGGGAATGATGAAGTCGGAAATGGAGAGATGTGAGCGTTGAGAGACATGATGCGTGAGAAGTCCGTCAGCAGACAGAAGACTGTAAATTTTAAGGCGTATGACGCTGGAAGAAGTATGTGTACTAATTATTGCATCACAAACTAACCCATAGGAAATTGACTTAAAAAGTCCATTTTATCATGGAGTATCCGGACCACTTCAACATTATCATTTTTCAGCCTAAAAAAAACGATATGACGACCGGAACGTATTGAGCGGCAATCATCGAAAAGCTCTCCCCTTTCTTTGGACAAAGCACTCGAAGGGTCAATACAGATGATATCAAACACATGTTGAAAACCAGCTAGGTATTGCTCAAACTGATTCACTCCCCAGGTTTCCATGGTGAATTGAAGAATGTTTTCAAAGTCTTCGGAGGCCGCAGGAGAAAGGCGAAGTTTTCTCATGAAGTTTAATCAGGTCATTTCCTTTCTATCGATTTCGCAATGGCTTGCAGTGTCTTTGTGCTGTATTGATTATCATTCAATTGATCCAACCCTTTTTGAAGTTCGGTTTTCAGTTGTTGCAATTTCATTTCTTTGATCTTATCCTGTTCCTCCAGCAGGCGGAGGGCCTCCCGCACAACTTCACTGGCATTGTTGTAGGCACCAGACTTTACCTTTTTCTGGATAAGTTTTTCAAGCATCGGGGTAAGAGACACATTCATAGGCTACTATTTTTTAATTAAAGGTAATAACAAAGATTGACATACGTTTGTTCCCTATTTTACCTGTGTTGTTTGTAGCTTTTGACTGCTGGTATCAAACATGCAGTAATTAATTTATGCTCGCTCGGCTGGAGACGAGGCTTTATTGCATTCCCGCCAAGGAGAACATGTCACAGACTTGATGGAGCAGAAGTCGCCACTTAAACGAGCGAACAAATATTTTGAAGGCGAGGGCTGCAAATATAATCTTCACTCTATCTTTACCCCGATGGATCCATCACCCTAACACTTTCTTATTTATGCAATCAACAACAACATTTCACTGGTTTCGAAAAATAGCCATGATCGAAGGGATATCTTATCTTGTTCTCCTACTCATCGCCATGCCTTTAAAATATGCAGCAGATATGCCTATGGCTGTTAGAATCGTAGGAGGTATTCATGGTGCTTTGTTCACTGCCTTCATGATATGGATGTACCTGGTCTATGATCAGTATAATATGACCATCAAATGGATGTTGAAGGCTTTTGTGTCTTCCATTATCCCTTTCGGTACATTTTACATGGACAAAGAATGGAAAAAACAGGAGCTAGAAGTTAGGGGTTAGAAGTGAGCAGTTTGAAATGGGTAGTTGTTAGTTAGAAGTTAATAGTTAGAAGTGAGATGAAATAAATTATACGTGAAAAGTTAGCAGCGTATAAAATAAATTTTTCCAACCTGTCAACTCTACACCCTAAGCTATGCACTAAACCCTTCGCACTATTTACTATTTACTATTTACTATGAACTATAAACTATGAACTATGAACTATAAACTATAAACTATAAACTATGAACTATGAACTATGAACTTCGCCCTATGCTCTTTGCTCTTTTTTGTTTTCGCTTTTCGCTGCGTATATTCTAAAGTAAACCATGGCAGATAAAGTAAGGATCGACAAATACCTCTGGGCTATCCGGATCTTTAAATCCCGCACGCTTGCCACAGAAGCCTGTAAGGAAGGGAAGATTAAATTATTTGGCGAGAATGCAAAACCTTCTGCATTAGTAACGATTGGCAATATCATCGATGTCGTAAAGGATGGCTTCAAGCTCAAATACAAAGTAGTCCAACTGATCGAAAAGCGCGTCTCTCCCGTTTTAGCAAAACCATGCTATGAAGATCTAACCCCTGAAGAAGAAATCAATAAATATAAAAGTTGGTTTATCGGCAAAGGCGGCCCCGAAAGAAGAGAACGCGGTGCCGGCAGACCCACAAAAAAAGAACGGCGAGAGATCGATGACTTTAAGGATTATTACGAAGGGGAAGATTAGCAGGAGATTTCAGCCGTCAGCTATCAGAAATTAGCTGCCAGCTAATAGATCATGGTCGACAGTTGGTCATCTGCTCGATAGCATTTACATGCTCTGAGGTTTGTTATATCAACTTTCTTTATTCACTCACTGCTCATACTTCGACCTGCTCACGCTCAACCTTATGCTACAGCTCAATCGTTGCTAACTTCACTTTTCATTTTTCATACTTCGATTTCGCTCAGCACATTGCTTTTCATTTTTCACTTTAATTATCATGTTCCCTACCTATTGATTTCCCGGACTGCACAGCTTTATTCAATTCCTCATCCTCCGCATTTCGCTGGCTCAACAGTTTATTTGCCGGAGGTGTCGGCTGGCCTGCATCGACCCAGGCGGTGTACCAGACATCACCTACGGCCTTGACGGCGACACGAAATCGGTCCTCCACCATATTGTTCATTGCTAGGTTATACGCCTTAGCATATTCAGTACACTGCGTGCGGAGGTTCACATTGATACGGTCTTCAAAACAAAACTGCTGGTCCGAAGGATAGGTCTGGCTTAGCTCCCTTTCCAATCGTAGTACGTTACCAACTTCTTTGTGACTGCCCAGCACAAGATCCCAGAAGTAATTGGCCGGATTGTCTATATAGCTGGCCGTACCTACTATCATATCAAACTCCTCGACTGCAAAAAGCTCAGGGATCCTGCTTTCCCAAAAAGCATGGATACCCACCTGATCCGTCAATTGACCATTGTAATTAGAGGTTGTATGTAATGGTACACAAGCATCGGCTATATAGTGTCCGAACTCCGCCGAAATCCTCAATACTTGATCCAGATTCTGATCCTTAAAAGCATTGGTCAGCCTTCGCTGCATAGCTTGCAAATGGTAGGGTACAATTCCATGAGCTGACAATACATCCTGAATGTAGATTGGTGATGCAGTGTTGCAATTGATATCTGGAAAAAGCAACCTCAGGCTATCACAGGTGATGGTAGCAACATCCTCGTAATACTGTCGCAAGTAATGCCTACGGACCAGTGAGCGTCTACTCATGTAATCCGGCAATGAATCCAGCCATTGTTCATGAGGTATCGCGCGAAGTAGAAAAATCGTATCTCCCCCTTGTATGGTAAACAATTCAATATTCAATGCTAAAGATTGATCCCAATATCTTGGCATGTGATCAAAAGGCAGCGCGCCCCAATGATCAAGATCTATATAATGTCGTACTGCTTCGTGTTTAGTAGCGTACCTTCTCTTGTCAGGATCCACTGCATGCTCTGCGATATAATCAATGTAGGGTTTATACCACCCCATCATTTCACTAGGCACGGTGTAGACAGCTACCCTGTTGATCAGCCTGTGACCGAAAAAACCCCATTCAGATCCGCTGAGGAGGACTGCTATGTATATGCACACCTGATACATCATGAGCCAAAAAAGTAATCATAAGACCTGAAAGCCCCTTTCATCACTTCATGTTGACCGATCATAAAATCCCTTCCTTCATACTGGATAAAATAACGACTTACAGCTGGGGAAAATTCCGATGTTCCTACAGGACCAATGGGATAAAATTTTAGCGAAGAGGTCTTATCCGGATAAATCATTTTCATCTCCATAAATGGAACCATCTGAAGTATGCTGTCCTTTTCCTGCGCATCATTGAGGTAGTCCTCGCAGGCAATGGAATTTAATGTTGTAAAATAGGATTTTACCCGGTTAGTTACATCTCCCTCTTTCCGCGGTGTGGTGGCAAACATGGGATCAACTCCATAGCCAATTCCCTTCTTGTAGACCACGAAGGAATGCAGTATCTGCTTTGGATAATAGACCTTCATCGTATCCATCTTGTCCGTCTCTTCCATCCAGAAATGAACATCTCTCCAGTCTACAGGTGCCAAAGCATATCTAGCCCTCAATCCGCCGTCAAATCCAGGTTGGTTTAGGCAATACGGTTGTGTAGCTCCTTCTTTCAGAAAAAAAGTACCCCGCTCATCCTGTGTCACGCCGCCTACATAGTAGTTGAGCAGTACATCTCCTTTAGTATCAAAGATTTCCACATGAATACCCGTGACAGCCATCGAAGGCAATATATTTTCTGTCGCCGCTTTATTGGGGATATGATCCAGATGTTGTGTCTGGATTCCCTTGAGCAAATGATTTATATTAGACTGCCTTACCCGGTGCAGGCCATTGACGACCCAGTGATCCCCCACACGCTTCAGATCCGATCGGGTACCATCCTTGTGCGTCAGTATAATCCTTCCGATGGTATTGACATTATCAATTTTGAAGTTACTCTCCGCCCTGTCAATAGTCGTGGTCTTGTCTCCCTTGTTATTATACACATAGAAAACAAAGATGCCGATCACCACCAACAACCCTAATAAAATTATATTTCTTTTCATATCTTTTCCCTTCTAAAAAAACCTCAAACCTCAAACCTCAAACCTCAAACCTCAAACCTCAAACCTCACACCTCACACCTCACACCTCACACCTCACACCTCACACCTTACATCTCACGCCCCACTCCAGAAAATCTCCTCTTCCGTAAAAACTGATACACCATCCCCAATAACATTACTAATCCCAACGGCCCCAGGATATTGATCAATTGCCATTTCATTCCTTCTTCTCTCGCCTTGACTGCATTTAAAAGACGCAGTTTCACGTCTTTAGATCTCGCCTCAAGTACACCTGATTCATCGAGCATATATTCCATAGCATTCAACAGAAAATCCCTGTTGCCTGTAAAGGATGTATTCTCATATTTATTATAGCCCAGCGGAGCTATTTCTCCGGAGGTCGAATTGACAAGATTTTTGATGATGTCACCATCAGTCACAATCAGGACTTTGGCAGAATCTCCGGATGATTTATACTTTAATCCTGCCTGATCAAGGACGTCCAATTGTTCGTTAGATAAACGGTTTTGATACAATGATTGAAAGGGCCCTTCCAGCATGACGGCAAAGTTCTGAGGTCCTTTGTTAAATAATTTTGGATCAGGTTCCTCCCGCAGGATATCAAAATTGAGTCTTACAGGGGTTAACTGGATCCGACTATACGCAGAGGACTTCATCAGGATGGTCTTTTTAATCGGTGTAGCCGTTTGAATTGTATCAATACTGGCCGGAAATTCAAGTTGTATCCTGTCCAATCCCTTGGTAATCGGATGATCACTCGTTGAAGAGATCAATGGGTGATAATACCAGGGAAATAATTCTGTCTGCGGTTTGTCCCCCTGCATCCCTACCACCATTGGTATCCGAGTACACTGCAGGTCAAGTACAAGATTTGGATTGATCCGCACGCCCAGCTTGAAAAGCAACGGATCAAGTCCCAGGTTGTACGGAGGAGGGATATAGCTCTTATTTTGATTGATGCTATCTAGGGAGACAACGAGTGGATCGATCAGGAACATCACGTGCCCGCCATTCATGATGTATTGATCCAGCATGAACAGATGAGCTTCTGAAAACTCCTCCGTTGGTTTGGCAATGATCAATACTTTGATTTCAGATGGGATCTGGACGATACTATCCAGATTGATTCTGTTGACCGCATAGGCGTTACTCAAATCATTTTCCAGGGATGTGGTTTGCAACCTGGTTAGTTCACCCTGGCCTGAAGTAAACGCAACGACCTGCCTGGTTTGTCTTTTGATCTTCTGAATACCATCGGCCAGTTTATATTCCAGTAAGCTGATACTGTTGTTGAGTATGACTTCTTTATCAGCACCGGGGATATCATCCTGAAGTAAATTAACAGGAATGCTACGTGTGCCATAATTGATAATGGCAAAGGGAAATATATATTGAGCGGATGCGCCTGCTGCATCACTGATCCGCAATTTGGTAGGCACTAATCCCGCGTCAGCAAATTGTTTGTGACGTGCATTGACTTCCTCAATGGTGCCCTCATTTGGGTTTTCAAAATTATATTCAATGTCAGGACTCACCTGAGAGAACCTGCGTAACATATCTTCCGTAGATTCCTGTAGACGTTTGAACCCTGCAGGGAATCGACCGTCAAGCAATACCCTGATATAGATACGGTCATCCAGACTCCTGAGCAATTGTTTCGTTGCAGGCGCCAGGGTATATCTGCGCTCTTCGGTAGCATCAAAAGAAGTATACACCCATTGAGACACTACATACGACAAGAGTAAGATCCCTGTGATGAGCAGTCCGGTGGTCATGACCTTCCTGCTTTCGGCTGCGAAGAATTTAGACATCGTCGGTCAGTTACGTTTCGTGATGGTGACCCATGTCCAGGTGAGGCATAGTCCGATAAGGCAAATGAAATACATCAGGTCACGGGTTTCAATGACGCCACGACTGATCGAGTGGTAATGATAGTCAATACCCAGCGACTCAATGATGGCATCGAGGCTGCCCGAGAATGAAGCGATGCGGCTGATGAAATAGAATCCATAATACAATACAAAACAAAAGAAAACCGCCATCACAAAAGCCACAATCTGATTAGATGTCTGCGCGGAAGCAAAAACACCTAAGGCACAAAAAACTGCGCCGAGCATGAATAAGCCAAAATAAGAAGCAGCAATCTGACCCAGATCGATATTGCCCGGAGGTGATCCAAGCTGATAGATCGAAAAAACATAAATAACGGTAGGAAGCAATGCGATGGCTAACCAAGATAAGGTGGCGAGGTATTTTCCGGTGACTATATTCCAGGCGGTAATTGGACGGGTGAGAAGCACTTCAAGCGTACCGGCTTGCTTCTCCTCGGCAAAAGTCCTCATTGTAAACGCCGGAATCAGAAAGATGAAGATGAGCGGGGCGATTTCAAACAAGGCATCGATTCCCGCAAATGGAGTCTGCAATAGACTGAAGTCAGGAAAAACCCAAAGAACCAGACCAAGCACCGCAAGCAAAAGCCCTACGGTGATGTAGGCGATCATCGAACTGAAATAACTTGCTAATTCACGCAGGTAGACTGCTCTCATGAGGCCCTTGTCGTAAGTTGCTGGAATATGTTTTCAACGCTTTCCCTGATCGTAGCCATCTCAAGGATCTTGAGGTTTTTACTGATTGCAAAATCAAAAATGGCCTCATTGAGTGTGCTTTCTTCTCCGGTGATAATGTAACGGTTAGACCCGGCATCCTCGTGCCTGATATACCCGTTGATCTCCCTTAATGTAATGTCAACGACAGGACGCGAGAAAGTCACTTCAACCCGATAGGCATTTGAAAGGTTCTGACTCAGCATATGAATATTGCCATCGCCGACAATGATTCCTTTGTTGATGATCACGACCCGATCGCATAAAGCCTGTACTTCCTGCATGATATGCGTCGATAGCAGGATGGTTTTTTCCTTACCCAGATCACGAATGAGTTGCCGGATCTCGATAAGTTGGTTTGGGTCAAGTCCTGAGGTAGCTTCATCCAGAATCAGAACTTCAGGATCATGAAGGATAGCCTGGGCCAGACCTACACGCTGGCGATAGCCTTTTGAGAGGGATCTTATCAGTTTGTGACTTTCAGTGGAAAGGCCGGTCATTCCGATCACTTCACTGATCCGCTTCCATGGCTGATCGATCTTATAGATCCTGGCGACGTATCTCAGGTATTCCTTCACATACATATCCAGGTACAAGGGATTGTTTTCAGGCAAGTAGCCTATGAGTGCTTTAATAGCCTGGTTCTCTTCAGAGATAAGGATATCGTTGATTCTGATCTCGCCTGCATCAGGAGCCAGATACCCGGTAATCATGCGCATCGTTGTGGTCTTCCCGGCGCCGTTAGGCCCGAGAAATCCAAGTATTTCGCCTTTCCCAACTTTAAAGGAGATGTCATTTACGGCCTTCTGAGGGCCAAATTGCTTGGAAAGGTGAGAAACGAGGATGGACAAAGCCCGGAGATGTTTTAGTGGTATATGAGTGGCAAAAATAGGGGAAAATGGGCGAATTGAAATTGCCTGACAAATAATGGTTTCCTGCCAGTATTAGAGCTGGATAGCTAGCCATATTGCCGGAATAAACTAAATTTACCGTCATCTCCTAATCGTTCACTTATGAATAAGCATTTTCTCCTATTCGTTGCATTTAGCATTTTGACCTTTGGAAGTATTGCCCAGCAAACGATCAAACTGGTCATTCATCATAAACTCGCGGATGTAGATTTCGCCATGAATCTTGGCTCGAAAAACAATCTAGGGCATGATTTCGAAATCACCCGACTCGAGTATTACATCTCCGGCATCTCCATCATTCATGACAATGGCATTAATACCCAAATCCCAGACACCTGGATTTTGGTAAATGCGGCATCATTGACAGAGGTAGAGCTTGGCAATTTCCCTATCAACGAAGTGGAAGCTATTCATTTTACCGTAGGTGTTGATCCTGACCATAACCACCTCGATCCCGCTAGTTTTGATCCGGCGCATCCTTTGTCCCCAAAATCACCTTCTATGCATTGGGGATGGACAGCGGGTTATCGCTTTCTGGCATTAGAGGGCAAAGGCGGACCTCAATACAACCAATTAGTTCAATTACATGGACTTGGAGATCAAAACTATATCAAAACCAGAGTAAACGTATCCGCAACAACTAGTAATGCAGAAGTCATTATTAACCTCGACGCTGATTATACCCGAGCACTGGAAAACATCCCGGTCAATGCTGGCATCATAGAACATAGTGAGACGGGACAAGCTCAGGAAGCTATGGAAAATTTTAGAAATCTGGTATTCAGTCCTTCAGATATAAACACCGGAATCAGGGATTGGAATAGTATGAATCGTTTTCAATTATATCCCAATCTAACATCTGACGGGCATTCCATCGCCTTGATACAGAGTCAAGATGATGAGGATTATGAAATTATGGTGACAGATATCCTTGGGCGCTATGTTTCTACTTTGAAAGCTTTGCAACCAAACAGCTATATTGATCTCAGTGTACCACAATCCGGAATCTACCTTGTCAGGTTGTTGCAAAACAATAAAACTGTTTCAATTGCAAAACTGATTTCAGAATAACATGCCTGTGAAATGGGCTTTGGTCATCTGGTTAATTTTAAGTCTCATCGCCTGTCGGGAAGATGAAATAACTATTCCTTTCTCATATCCTTCCTTAATGGAAATTCCGGATGGTTTTCCGGCTATCCATTTTCCTGAGGATAATGCTTTTACACAAGCAAGATGGGAACTGGGCAAAAGGCTTTTTTATGATCCTGTGTTGTCTGTAGATGGCACCATCAGCTGCGCCTCTTGTCATAAACCAGGATTAGCTTTCAGTGATCAGACCGCCGTCAGTTTAGGCATTGAAGATCGGTCAGGAACAAGAAATACACCTTCCCTTGCCAATGTAGCTTATCAGCCCTATTTGTTAAGGGAAGGGGGGGTCCCTACATTAGAAATGCAGGTACTGGTTCCGATTCAGGAACACAATGAGTTTGATTTTAATATTGTCCTTCTGGCACAACGCCTTAATACTGATTCGTCCTATATAAAGATGGCAATGGATGCGTATGACAGGTCCCCGGATGCATTCGTCATCACGCGCGCGCTGGCCTGCTTTGAGCGAAGTTTGTTGAGTGGAAATAGTGCCTATGATCAGTACACGCAAAAAAACAATATCAGTGCAATGACGGAAGCACAGGTGAGTGGCATGAACCTCTTTTTTAGTGCTCGAACGAATTGCTCAACATGTCATAGTGGATTCAATTTTACCAATTATGCTTTTGAAAATAATGGATTGTATGTCCAGTATACAGATGAAGGGAGAATGCGGCTTACCTTAAAAGAAGAAGACCGGGCCTTATTTAAAGTGCCGGGGCTACGTAATATTGAATTGACTGCGCCTTATATGCATGATGGTTCACTGCAGACGTTGCGGCAAGTAATAGATCACTACCAATCAGGAGGCAAGGACCATCCCCATAAAAATCAAATCCTGCAACCACTTGATTTAACAGTGTCAGAACAAAACGAACTTATCGAATTTTTAAAGGCATTGACGGATGATACTTTCATCGCGAATCCTTTGTTTAAATATTGAATCAAATGAACGTTTCCAGAGTGAAGAATTTGGTGATGGTTTTAGCAGGGATCCTCCTGTTATGGTCCTGTGAAAAAGATGACATGCCAAAAGATGTCATTGTGATAGATGAAACACCTTTTATCCTTGAGCATGGCGCACTCCCTGCTCCTTCTCTACCCTCCGATAATGTCTTGACCATCCAGGGCGTAAAACTCGGTAGAATGCTGTTTTACGAAAAAATGCTTTCTAGGGATGGCTCACAAGCATGCGTTGATTGTCATCGCCAACAAGATGGATTTTCGGATACCTCCCGTTTTTCTATTGGCGTAGAACTTATGCCCGGCCTTCGTCAGGCAATGCCCGTGTTTAATATGGCCTGGCATACCAATGAATTCTTTTGGGATGGCAGGGCACACCTGCTTAGAGACCAGGCGCTGAAACCTATTCAGGATCCCCTGGAAATGAATGAAACATTACCCAATGTTATTGCCAAGCTAAACAACTCCCAATTATATAAAGATCAATTTATTCGGACTTTCGGAACTGGTGAAATCACCTCTGAAAAAATGGCGCTTTCCCTGGAGCAATTTATGTTGAGTATTGTTTCCGATGATTCGAAGTTTGACAAATTTCTGGCTGGAGATGCCCAACTGACCGAAAGCGAAATGCGTGGTCGAATGCTCTTTTCGACAGAATATAATCCTTTCTTTCCTGAAATTTCAGGTGCGGATTGTATGCACTGTCATGGCGGCGCAAATTTTGAAAATGACAAATACATGAACAACGGTCTGGATCTTGAAGCGGACATTGCAGATATCGGAAGGCAGGCTGTGACTGGTTCACCTATCGACCGTGCAACATTTAAAGTACCCTCCCTCAGAAATGTTGCATTAACTGCACCCTATATGCATGATGGCAGATTCAAAACTCTGGAGGAGGTCATCGATCATTACAATGCCGGAATAAAGGAATCCTCAACAGTCGACCCTGCGGTGTTAAATACAATGGTTACAGGATTGTTCCTTACCAAACAAGACAAACAAGACCTGATCAATTTTCTGAAGACGCTGACGGATGAAACCTTACAGCATAATCCGGATTATGCATCACCATTCTGACCAGTCCACATAAAGCTTCCAAGCCCGGGAGACCTCTTATCTTTTCCAACCAATGAGAATTGTCCAGTTTAACGCCGTTGCCGGAGTTTGCTCCCGCAACTACCGAAATTCCAGATAGCATTCGCCGTTGCAGGAGTTTGCTCCTGCAACTACCG
>Ga0163155_10004151_pt1 | contig 15098 bp, 9 predicted proteins | sample OliLakLV19SP4G1_FD_148611 | JGI IMG/M metagenome (GOLD analysis project Ga0163155, IMG submission 148611) | Freshwater microbial mat bacterial communities from Lake Vanda, McMurdo Dry Valleys, Antarctica - Oligotrophic Lake LV.19.SP4.G1 | ecosystem: Environmental > Aquatic > Freshwater > Lake >... | reverse complement strand
GGGTGATCCATTGCTTTGATGACTTTGGACCGATCTATAAAGCACTTCCATGGCGCGATGCCGAGATGCTCTCCGGGCGGCTGGAGTGGGTGAAAGACCGGCTGACCCGCGCGGGGCTGATTGACGCGGTGCGGTTCCATCCGGGCGACAGCACGAAGACGATCGTGGGGGCTCAGGCCGAGCTTCGGGCTGCGGGGGGCGTGCAGTTCGCGTTCATCGACGGGGACCACACCGTCGGCGGGGCGTGTCAGGATCTCTGGGCGACGGAGCCGGTCTTGAACACGGGCGGGTACATTCTGCTTCACGACGTGTTCCCGGATCAGTGCGCCTGCGACGGGCCGAGGTACCTGCTCGACAACATAAACTCTATCGCGAAGGGGCTGTATGAGAAGGTTGAGCTTTACCTGTCGCCGCTGAATTACGGGCTGGGGTTGCTGCGGCGGATCGGCTGAATCGGTACTCGGTTTCCAATCACGAGCCAGAGAATCACGGGCAAGAGAGCGGGTGGAGAAACGATGGCGCGTGTGACGAAGAAGAAAGAGACGCGAGGCGCACGATCCGCACTCGCCAGTGTTGAGGTTGCTCGCTCGGGGGAGCCGAGGCCGTGCTACTCGGTCGAGAGCCCCGAGGCTCGCTTTTACGTCGGAGATTGCCGAGAGATTCTTCCGCGGCTTGCCGAGGTGCGCAAGTCGATGGTTGACCTGGTCTTCGCCGACCCGCCCTTCAACTGGAACCGCGCGTACGACAAGTGGGACGACGCGATGCCGCGCGAGGACTATCTCAAGTTCACTGCGGACTGGCTTGACCTGTGTATCAAGGCGTTGAAGCCTACTGGCTCGATGTGGGTGAACATCCCCGACGACACGGCCGCCGAGATCGTGATACACCTGAAGAACCGTGGGATGAGCATGGTGAACTGGTGCGTGTGGCACTACCGGTTCGGGCAGAACCGCACAGAGAAGTTTATCGGCAGCAAGGTCCACGCGTTGTACTTTTCCATGGACCCGTTCAGGCGGACGTGGAACCCGACGGCGGTGCTGGAGCAGTCGGACCGGGCCGCGATTTATGGCGACTCGCGCACGCAGAGCAAGCGCGACGGGATGCCGCCGGGGATGAGGCTGCCGATGGACGTGTGGTACGGGAAGTACTGGGGACGGATTCAAGGGAACAACTTCGAGCGGCGTGAGAACCACGACAACCAGCTGCCGGAGGTTTATCTTGAGCGCGTGATCCTGTCGTCGAGCAACGAGGGAGATTTGGTGCTCGACCCGTTCCTAGGTTCTGGAACGACGGCGGTGGTGGCGCGGGCCCTCAAGCGGCGCTTCATCGGGACCGAGTTCAGCAAGGACAACGCCAGCAGCTGCGCGGAGCGGATGAAGATCGGGGCTAAGCGGGTCGGGCTGTCGCAGGGTCAGAGCACGGCCATCTTTGAAGCGAGGCCGTCGTTGAAGCGGAAGAACAAAGGTTCAACGACAGGGCCAGATGTTGAAACAGGTTTGTTGCTCGATCTAGCCGCGACGGTCAACGGTGACGAGTGATCGAGCCTGCTGGGGCATCACACCTTGGACATCCATAGGCTGCAACCCAGCGCCGATTGCACGCCAGCGTAGAGCCGCTCGACCTCGGCGCGGTGGTGCTTCCAGAGATAACGGTTGGCGATCTCGATCTGATAGCGCGGGTTGTTCATGAGGAACGCGCGAAGGACATACTGCTCGTTCCACGTTCGGCCTTCGTTGAAGATCCATTCTGATGGATACTCGAACGGCAGGAAGATGTCGTGCAGGTGGACGAGGACGCCGGGGTTCAGGCGCGGCAGGATCTCGAAGAAGAACCAGTTCACGTCGCTGCCAGCCTTGCCGCAGTGGGAGCCGTCGTAGAAAAGGATGTCGCCGGGTTCGAGCGTGGCGAAGAGATCGAGCGGGGCGCGCTGGAGGATGCACTCGTGGAGCTTCCAGTGCGCGGGCAGGGTCGCGAGCAGTTCGCGGCGCGGGTAGGGTTCGATCTGCGTGACTTGGACGGGCGATGATCCGGGTTCGCTTTCGTTCTTGGCCACCGCTCGCGCGAGCAGCAGGCTTGACCAACCGCATCCGACCTCGATCACGCGGCGCGGCTGGCGAGCCCGGACAAGCCCATATTGCACGAGAGCGTCGGCGTTGTTCCAGAAGAGATTCTTCCAGCAGTATTGGCCGACGCGATCGGCGGTAAGGGGCACGTCGCGGAGCTCTTCGACGTACCGCCCGACCTCGTGCGCGTTGGCGAGCTGTCGCCGCGGCGACCAGTCGATGTCGAGCGGGTCGTCAGACTTGTCCCACAGATCCTTGTTGGCATCGAGAAACGCGAGATCGTTGCACGAGCTGTAGTAGTCGTTGGGCTGGAAGTGGTAGCCGAGCCTCTGCACGCGCTGGTGCCCGGCCTGCTTAAGCGTGGCGATCGCGGCCTGGATTTGATCGTCGGTGAGGGCGTCGGGCCTGTTGTCGATTGGCGGGTGCTGGTCAGCGGTTGGCATCGCCGATCGTTGGCGCGATCAGCCGGTCTTTCGCCGGACCCACTCTCGGGCTTGAAGTTCGGCGGCGTGGCAATCGGCGAGCGATTCGAGCGGGCGGGGCTTCACCATCACCATCGCTTCGGCAACCAGCTCGGTGATCCGCCCGAACGCGATTGCGGGCGAGGGCTTGGCTGCTGAACCGTTGCGGCTCGCGAGGAAAACTTGCACCGCGACCTCGTTGGCGGCGTTGAGGATTGCGCCGGTCGTGCCGCCAGCGTGGATCGCGTCGTACGCGAGGCCCAGGGCCGGGAAGCGGTCAAGGTCGGGCTCGTGGAACTCAAGCTTGGACATCGACGCGAGATCGAGGCGAGTCGCGCACCCCGGCGGGCGATGAGGGAAGCTCAGCGCGTACTGGATCGGCGCTCTCATGTCTGGCGCGCCGAGCTGCGCGATCATGGAGCCGTCGACGGTCTCGAGGATTGCGTGCACAATCGATTGAGGATGCACGAGCGCCGCGATGCGGCCGGGTTCGAGCCCGAAGAGCCAGTGAGCCTCGATGATCTCGAGCCCCTTGTTCATCAGGGACGCGGAATCGATCGTGACTTTCTCACCCATCGACCAGGTCGGGTGCTTGAGGGCCTGCTCGGGCGTGGCGTTGCGGATCTGGTCTTTGGTCCAGGTGCGGAACGGGCCGCCGCTGGCGGTGAGGATGGCTCGGGTGATCGAGGCTGGCGCGACCATCGGCGGGACGTGGGCCGAGACGATCGGTGTGGTGGCGTGCTCGACGGGCAGCGTTTGCAGGCACTGCCAGAGCGCCGAGTGCTCGCTGTCCACGGGGAACAGGCGCGCGCCGGAGCGGCGTGCGGCGGGGATGACCAGGCCGCCAGCGGCGACGAGCGTTTCTTTGTTGGCCAGCGCGACGTCGCGCCCGAGTTCGACGGCCGCGAGAGTCGCGGGGAGTCCGGCCGAGCCGACCATGGCAGCCATGACGATCTCGCAAGAGACTGTGCGGACAAGTTGGAGTGCCGAGTCCTGGCCGCGCATGGTGATGCGGGTTGCGCGCGATGATTCGCCGTCGGAGATGGCGACGTGCGGCACATTGAAGCGCTCGGCCTGCTCGGCGAGGAGCGTGGCGTTGCGGCCCGCGGCCAGTCCAACGATGCGTGTGAACGTCGGCCATTGCCCGCGCGCGTGCAGCGTGTTGAGGTGCGCGACGACTTCGAGCGTTTGTCGGCCGATCGAACCGGTTGAACCGAGGACGATCAGCCGGCGCTCGTGAGCGACGTCGGCGCGTGAGCTCGAGCCCGCGCCGCCGTTGAACTGGACGTTCGACGGCGTGTTGGAGGGTGAGTTCCCGAGGTTGTTGTCCGCGTCGGCGTGCAAGGCCGGTCTACTCCGCCTTGGGGCGCTTGTTGAGCTCGCTTGGCATCAGCTTGCGGCGTGTGGAGTAGAGCAGCTTGGGCTTGGGGGCCGCGGGGACCGTCGGGGCCGGTGGCGATGTTGGTGGTGGGGGAGTAAAGTCGCGGCGCGGTTGCGGTGAGCTTGGCGCGGGTCGGGCGCCTTGGTCGCTTGCCCGGTTGTTGGGCGAACCACCGCCCGGTCCGCTGCCCTGTCCGCCACCCTGTCCGCCGCTCTGTCCCTCGCCCTGCGCCCCACCCTGCCCGCCGCCGCTGCTGCGGCCTCGTCCGCCGCGACGTCGCCGGCGGCGCGGGCCGCCGCCCTGGCTGGGGCCGTCGAAGTCGTCGGATTCTGGACCGCCGTTGCTGTTGTCGTTGGTGTTGGAGTCGTTGAGGCCAATGCTCGCGGGCGGAGCGCCGTTCTCTTTACCCGGCCCAGACTGGCTGGCACTGATCGGCGCGTTGGTCGAGGTGTTTATCGGGGTGTTCATCGGCGCGTTCATCGGGGTGTTGCCGCGTCGGTTGTTGCGGTAGCCGCTGGGCCGCGCGCCGCGGTCCTGCTGCGGTTCGTTGCGGCGATCCTGCGCGGGGAAGGCCGAGTCGTTGGGAGCGCTCTCGCCCTCGGCTGGTTGACCGAAGGCCTGCGGCGTTCTCATGCTCTGGCTCGGGCCATCGCTCGGCTCGTCTGCGAAGTTCGGTGCCGCGCCGTTGGCGGCCAGCTCATGGGTGCCAGCAGCGCCCGGCCCGCCCATCCCGGCGTTCGTCCCGCCGCCCACGCTTCCGCTACGTCCGCCGCGACGACGACGACGACGCTTGCGTCGCGGCTGACCGTCGGGCCCAAGTTCTGAGAGGCCATCGAGGCCTGCGTCGCGGTCTGAACCGGGGCCGCCTTCTTGATCACCGCTTGAGCCGTCGCGGGCGTTGGAGTTCTCCAGGCCGTCGCCGTGACCGATCCCTGAGTCCGCGTCGGAGCGCTGCTCTTGGGGGGTTCGTTGCTGCGATTGATTGGGTGGGCGCTGACCATTGGCGGAGCCGCGTGATTCGCCACCTTGTGGACCACCCTGTTGACCGCCCGAGCCGCCAGCCGCTGGGCCGTCGCCGCTCCGGCTGCGGCCTCGACCGCCGCGACGGCGTCGGCGACGCGTGCCGCCGCCCGCCTGATCGCCACCTTGATCGCCCGCCTGATCGCCACCCTGATCGCCAGCCCGGTTACCAGCGCGCTCGCCCGCTCGATCAGCGGCCCTCCCGCCCTTATTCTCGTTCTCTTCCGGCAGCGGGCCCTCGTCGACTTCGATCGGGTGAGGCTCGGCCGATTCGTCCGCATTATCTTCGATGTCGGGCTCGAGCGTCGGTGCCGCGTCGGTGTCGGCCCACTGGTCCGCGCCCTCGGGCGACGGCTCGGGCTGCCACTCGATCAACTCCTTCACCTTCCGCGCCAGAGGCAGGTTGGCGACATCAAGGTCCGCGTTGCCCTGGTCGTAGGCGTAGAACGAGACGCGATCGACCGGGATCGCTTCGCTGACGCGGACATCGACGTGCTTGCCGCTGGCTCGCTCGATGCGGCCCAGCAACTGGCGCTTGCTGCTAAGCAATTCGCCAGCCACGCGCGGGGCCACGACAAGTTCGACCCGTGCGACCCGCTCGGCGTCAAGGATCGCGGCCAGTTCACGCAGAGCGTCGGCCGCGACCGAGTCGGGGCGCTGCACGAGCCCGCGGCCGTGGCAGGTCGGGCAATCGACGAAGTGGATGCTCTCGTGGCTGCCGCGCATGCGCTGGCGAGTCATTTCGAGGATGCCAAAGAGGCTGATGGGCGCGGTGGTCGTGCGAGCCTTGTCGCGCTTGAGGCGTTCCTTGAAGCGGGTCTCGACGTCCTTGCGGTGGTGAGCGTGCCGCATGTCGATGAGGTCGTTGACGATGATGCCGCCCATGTCGCGCAGGCGAAGCTGGCGGCAGATCTCGTCCACCGCTTCGAGGTTGGTGCGATAGGCGTTGGTCTCGGCGTCCTTGGAGTCGCGCATCTTGCCGCTGTTGACGTCGATCGCGACGAGTGCCTCGGTCTGGTCGATGACCAGTCGGCCGCCGCCGGGGAGCGAGACCTCGCGGGCGTGGATGGTGGCGATCTGCTGCTCGATGCCGAAGGCGTGGAAGATCGGCGTCTTGCCGGGATAGTGCAGCAGCTTGGTCTGCGAGCGCGGGGCCACGATCTTCATGAAGCGGCTGGCACGCTGGAGCGCCACCTCGTTGTCGATCACGACTTCGTTGACGTCCGCAGTCAGTTGGTCGCGCAGGCTGCGGACCAGTAGGTCGCTCTCAGAGCAGAGCAAGCGCGGTTTTCCGGAGCCGATCTCGAGCCGTCGCTCCATGTCCTTCCAGAGCCGTTGCAGGTACGCCAGGTCGCGCTTGAGCTCGGCCTTGGTGCGGTCAAGCCCGGCCGTGCGGAGGATGAAACCGAACCCGTCGGGCAGGTCGAGCTGGTCAAGGATCTCGCGCATCTTGGCGCGCTGTTCTTCGTCCTCGACCTTGCGCGAAACGCCCACCTTGTCCATCTGCGGCATCATCACCAGGAACCGGCCCGGGATGCTGAGGTAGCTGGTGAGCGTCGGGCCCTTGGTGCCGACGCCCTCCTTCAACACCTGAACGGTGATCTCCTGGCCCCGGCGCAGGCACTGCTGGATCGGCGGCCTCTCGCGGCGCGGGGTCTTGTGCCCCACCCGCTCGGTGGTTTCTTCGACGTCCTCACCGGGGAAATAGCGCGGGTGAAGGTCGGAATAGTGGAGAAAGCCGTTCTCTTCGACTCCGAAGTCGATGAACGCGGCCTGGATCGACGGCTCGACGTTCATCACGCGGCCGACGTAGATGTTCCCGACGCGGCTGGCGGCGGAGAAGCGTTCGGAGTTGAGTTCTTCGAGCTTGCCGTCCTCGACGATAGCGACGCGGCACTCATCGCCGGGGACGTAGTTGATGATCATCTGACTGTGAGACATTGGACCTCGCGAGGACCCTGCGGTCGTGGGGGGTGGCCCGCGCGGCTCGGCTCAGTGTGGATGCAGAGATTCCCGTTGCTCACGAAAAACCGACGGAGCCGCAGCCCGTGCGCAGGGCGCACCGGCATGTTCGGGCTTGTCGGAGGTGAGAGCGATGGAAATGAGATCCACGAGTGAGAAAAGCTCGCGCGGTGGCGCGGGCCGGGTTCGCGGGGGCCAAACAGGCCGGGGAGGTCGCACGCTCTCGACACGAGGTCGGGCACGCGGGAACACACCCAAGGCTGCTCGGTCCGTCGCGGGCGCCTCGTGCCCTCGTGTGGTTTTTCACACGCGGCTCGGGGCCCGGCGTCGCACCGGAGATTTTTTCCCGAGGCCCGCTTGAGGCAAGCCATTGCGGGCTTGCATCAAGTCAATCGACGGAACGTCCGTCGAAGGCCTCGGGGACGATTTTGCGTGCTCGTTCGCGGAGGAAAGCCGTGACCTGCACGTCCGAATCGAGCGTCATCGCGGTATGGGCGATGCGTTCGCACTGGCCGACGCTCACGCTGCGGATCATGCGTTTGATCCGCGGTATGGAGCCAGCGTTCACCGAAAGAGTACGCAGACCAAGCCCGATCAGCAACAGCACGTAATCCAGCTCCGCGGCCGCCTCGCCGCAGCAGGAGACCGGGATGTTGTGCCGCCGCCCCGCCCGCGCCACGTCGCGGACAAGCTGGATGACCGCCGGGTGGGCCGGGTTGTAGAGGCTGGCGATGCGCTCGTTGGTGCGGTCGACCGCGAGCGTGTACTGCACCAGGTCGTTGGTGCCGATGGAGAAGAAATCGACCTCGCGGGCGAAGACGTTGGCCATGATCGCCGCGGCCGGGACCTCGACCATCATCCCGATCTTCATGCTTCGGTCAAACTCGATGCCGTCCTCAGCCAAATCTTCCATCACGTCGTTAATGAGGTACTTGCTCTGGCGCAGCTCGCTGGTCGTGGTGATCAGCGGGAACATGATCTTCATGGGCCCGAAGGCCGAGGCCCGGACCAAGGCTCGCAACTGCCGCTTGAACATGGGCAAGGCTCGCAGGCAATAACGGATGCTGCGATTGCCCAGGAAAGGATTGCGCTCGGGGATTTCAGAGCGCGACTGGGTCATTTTGTCCGCGCCCAGGTCCATGGTGCGGATCGTGACAGGTCGGCCGCCAGCGAGTTCGAGGCAGCGTTTGTAGGCCTCGAACTGAGTTTTTTCGCTCGGTTCGTGGGTGCTGGTAAGGTAGAGGAACTCGGTCCGAAAGAGCCCGACGCCCTCCCCGCCCTGCTCGAGGACGCTGTTGACCTCGTCGGCGAACTCGATGTTGCCCAGCAGTTCGACGAGCGTGCCGTCGCTGGTGGCCGAGGGCAGGTTCTTGAGCTCGCCGAGGCTGAGCTTGAAAACGCGAGCCTGCTCGATGTAGGCGAGGTATTCCTGGATCTGTTCGTAGGTGGGGTTGACGATGACAATGCCGCGATCGCCGTCGAGGATCGCCATCGACCCTTCCTCGGCCGAGCGGGTCAGGTCTAGGCAGCCGACCACCGCCGGGATGCCCAGGGCTCGGGCGACGATGGCTGTGTGACCTGTTTTTCCGCCCAGATCAGTCGCGAACCCGAGGATCTTGTTGCGATCGATGCCGGCCGTCTGCGAGGGGGTGAGATCGCGAGCGAAGAGGATGGTCCCCGAGTCGATCTTGCGTTGCTTGGAGCGCTGCCCGACGAGGTTGTGCAGCACGCGGGCCGAGAGGTCGTCCACGTCGTTGGCCTTGGTGGTGAAGGCCGAGTCCTTGTTGGTCCTGAACCGGTCGGCCAACTCGCCGAGCTTGGAACTCACCGCGAACTCGGCCGAAACCAGCTCTTCTTCGATCAGCTTACGCATCGGACCGACCAGCGCTTTGTCGGCCAGCATGATGGCGTGAAAGCGGAAGATCCCCGCCGTCTCCTTGCCCATCTGCTTCTCGGCCTGCTTGTAGACCTGGTTGAGTTCTTCGATCGACGCTTTGATCGCGTGGTCAAATCTCCCTAACTCGGCCTTGACCTGCTCGGGCTTGATCGAGCGGCGCGGCGCCCGGCCGTACTCGGTCTCGAGGACCATGACCTTGCCGATGACGATGCCAGCGGAAACGCCGAGCCCGCGATGGCTTTTCATCGAGCCCGAGGCGTCGTTTGTGGAGGGCGGCGTTGGAAGTCGGGGCTTGATGGGCACTGGGGCAGCATTGTACAGGGTTCGGCGCAGAGTTCTCGGGCACGACGTGAGCCGGGGCGTGCCGCCCCGAAACTTCATACAAGGTTCTTTGCCCCCGACCCCCACCAAACCACGAGATGTCGGATTTGCACGCCAAGCCGAGATATGGTCTACTATCTTGCGTCGACCGGTGTGGCCGCTCCTCGCAAACCAGCGTTGGCGAGGTTTCTGAGCCGGTGCCGCCGACATGTGCCGCAACAGGACAAGACGTCCTCTGCGAAATTCGCCCAATCTTCGATGGAGTCTGCCCGGGTCGCGTTCGATCTTGGGACGGAGCTTCCCAAAGTTCGTGAATAGATGTGTTCCGCTCGGCCGATGATGGCTGACGAGAGTGTTGGTTCCTCGAGGCGTACAGCGCCCCCGACACTCGATCGTGAAGTCGAAAGATCCCCGAGTGTTCCGGCCTTGTGCCGCGATCGTGGTTGTAAATGGTTTTGTGATTGGGTTTATGACTGGTTTTGTGATTGGTTTTGTGATTGGTTTTCTAACGGGGTTTGCCATTGGGGCGGCGTGCGGCCGAGCACCAGAGAGCGTGTCGCGGTCTTCCGGGTCTCGAGCGTCGTCGCAGATTCTGGTCTTGAATTCCGTCACGTTTTTATGGTTTGGTGCGTGCGGTGCCGTCTTTCTCACCCAGACGTGCCGGTGGCACTTGGGAGCGCGACGCGCCTGAGCAAGACGCGCCTGAGCACGACGCGGCCGACCCGCGAGCCCACGAGAGATTCAGACGGGTCGTGGATCGCTTGAGAAGCGTTCACGCAACCTTCGTTCGAGTGTGATTTGAGTGTCAGTTGTGAGTTTTCAGAGTTCGATAGGCCTCGGCACTTCCAATGCCGGGACGGAGGGTTTCACGTGGGAGTTGGTCAAAGCAGGCCTCAACGTCGTCGGCGCGGTCGCGGACGCGGTGGGCAAGGTGGTGGTGGTAGCGGCCAGCCGAGTGGCCCCGGCAACGGCCAGGGCAATGGCCAAGGTGGCGGCCAAGGTGGCGGTCCCGGCAACGGTCAGGGCGGCGGTCAGGGCCAGTCACGCGGGCCCGGGCAGTCCGTGCAGTCCGGCCACGGTTCCAACCACGGCTCGATGAACGCCAACAACAACGCCAACAACAGCGGCGGCCAATCCAACGGCTACGGCGGGCGCCCGCCTCACTCCCCCTCCGTCGTCGTCGGGCTCGAAGGCTTCGACCCGCTCCCGGGCTCGTTCATCAAGCCCTTCGAAGAACTCACCACTATCGACCCCCAGCCACGTCTCACGCTCGAATTCCCCGGTTGCCCTCCTTCCAACCGCCTCATCGACCTGTTCTGCCCGATAGGCCGCGGGCAACGCGGGCTGATTGTCTCGCCCCCCAAGGCTGGCAAGACCACGCTCCTCAAAGACATCGCCACTGGCATCCTTCGCAACTACACCGACGTCGACGTCGTCGTCATGCTCGTGGACGAACGCCCCGAAGAAGTCACCGACTTCAAGCGCACCTTCGCCGACGGCGGGCTGGCGGGCGGCGGAAAGCTCTGGAACGCCGCACGCTGTCGCGTCGTCGCCTCCAGCAACGATCACGGCGTCGAGAAGCACATCCAGGTTTCGATCCAGACCATCGACCGCTGCAAGCGCATGGTCGAGTGCGGGCGGCACGTCGTGGTGGTCCTCGATTCGCTGACCCGACTGGGCCGGGCGTTCAACAACAGCCGCCGCCACGCCAACAGCGGCCGCACCCTCTCGGGCGGGCTCGACAGCCGCGCCCTCGAAGTCCCCAAGCAACTCTTCGGCAGCGCCCGTAACACCGAGGACGGCGGCAGCCTGACCATCATCGCAAGCTGCCTCGTCGACACCGGCAGCCAAGGCGACCAGGTTATCTTCGAAGAGTTCAAAGGCACCGGCAACATGGAGCTGATCCTGGACCGCAAGATCAGCGAGCAGCGTCTGTTCCCGGCCATCAACCTCGCCGCCAGCGGCACGCGTAAAGAGCACCTGCTGATGGACGAGACGGAGCTGAAGACCATGACCGCGCTGCGGCGCCGCTTGCTGTCGATGCCGCCGCCGATGCAGATCGAGCAGTTGCTGGGGGCGTTGAAAAGGTTCAAGACGAACGCGGAGCTGGTGGGCGGGGCGGGGTGAGCCGCGGGGCGATCGCTTTTCTCTTTGAATTACGCTGAGCAATTCACGCGATAGTTTCCTGTCTCGCACCGATCAAGCGTTGACGCAGCGCACCGTCGCGCGCAGTTTCTCACGGCCCGCGCTGCCGCGCGATACCCGCGACGACTACCTCCCCGCGCGTGGGTAGTTGATCCAGCCGAACTTGCGATCGTTAAACGAACCGAAGCGGAACCAGGTGCCGTCTTTGCCGGTCGCGGACGCGTAAAAATCGTTCGCATCGAGATCCCCGTGCTCCTGCTTGGCACCGTCCAAGCCGGTCGGTCCTTGGAAGAGCATCGCGTCCCCCGAGAGCAGCACCATGTACCCGCCCTTGTTGTGCCGGGTAGTGATCTGGTCGCCGTTCCCCCACTTGCCGTCGTCGTTCTCCCAGTTCCAGACGCTCTCGTTCTCTTCCACGAAGACCGGGATACCGCGCAGCGCGGTCAACTGCGAGCTCTGGTCGGGCGTGAGCGCGTTGGGGTACGAACTCGCTTTCGCTGGCATATACGCCACGCGTGACTGCACGGCGAGCTTGGCGCCCTTGGCGTTCTCTGGCATGGTGTAGTCAAAGTCCACGCCCGTGACCCCGCCCCACATGTTCTTGGCCCGCCCCTTGGGGGTTTCGATTCTGTTGGGCCCGCGCCGCTTGTTGGTCGGGCACTCGGCCACCTTCTGCGCATCGTCCACGTACTTAAAGAGGAACCCGCGCTCGCGCGTCGTCGTGCCGCGGTTGACGCTCGCCCATTTATCGCTGTCCCAGACCGTGTCCTTGTTGTCCTGAGCGTACATGATCGCCGCTAGCCCGAGCTGCCGCGTGTTCGACAAGCAAACAACGGCCTGCCCTGACGCCCGCGCCTTGCCCAAGGCCGGCAGCAGGATCCCGATCAGGATCGCGATGATCGCGATCACCACCAGCAGCTCGATTAGCGTGAACGCCCCCCGACACCCGCACCGCACCACGCGCCGACACCCGCACCGCACCACGCGCCAACCCACGCGCCGACCCACGCGCAGACCCACGCGCCGACCCAAGAGCATGTTCATTCTTTCAATCCTTCTTTCTCGAAGCCTCGAGCGGGGATTTAGGCGGGCGTTGGCCTCCCAAGGCGGCTCAGACTGTTCCCCTGAACCAGGATCAGAAACTGTTTCAGAATCATTATAACCTACACCACAGGCACCGCCGACGCAAGCCAATCGCGCAGCCTAAATCACGATCGAAACCCAGACCAGGATCGAATCGAGAGCCAGCCGGGTGCGCCCGAGTGTGCGAAGAACTCGTCCAAACGGGCGCGAGCTCATCGGGCAACAGCCACGACCCAACCAAGAACCAAGCACGCAACTCGGTTCGAGACCGATTCTGTTCGACGTACTCGTTGCCGCCCGCGTGAGAAAGCTGTTCCCGGGATAGAACGGCGCCGCGACAAGCTGGGTGCCGAAGTAAAGAAACGAAGACACGATCGCCGCGAAGAGCCCGAGACGTACGGCGGCCAGCGCAACGGTGCGGCCAGATCCGCTATGAGCCGTGGCTCGGGTGTCATTGAGAACGCGCCAGCCCGTGTTTCGTGGGTCGGTATCGCCACGCACGCGTGCGGCACGACGCTTGAAACGCACCCCCCTTTTTAGGGGATGCTGAGATAGGGGAAGTTTTCTGGCATGCCGGGCACCGCCGATCGGTAACTATCTATTGACAATCAGAGCGATGTGATCTGGACGAAGCTGACGTTGCCAGATCATCAACTCTTGCGATGAAGTTTGTGAAAGGAAGGACCATGGCGAGCACCCCGTCTCCGTATGCCGTCAAGAATAGCGGAAAAAGCTGGGAAGTCTGGGATCTCAACGCGAACGAGGTGTTGGCCACGTTCGATTCGTGGCGCGACGCCGAAACCTGCCAGAGCGCTTGCGAACTGGCTCGCCGAGACGCTCAGGCAGAAACATTGCGGTTCGTGCCCTCGCTGACTCAATCTCTCTCGCGTTATGTAGGATCGCGGCCGGTGCCCACCGTCAGCCCGTATCCGATCGGCAGTATCCTGACGATGCAGAGAGCATAACGAGAGGCTTCGATTCGGTGTTGCTCGCTGAGGTCCTAAGCGACGTCCGCTTCGAGCAGATTCAGCTCATCTGTATTCATTGAATACGAACGCAGAGAAGGCAGAGAGGATCAGAGGAACGCGGAGCCGCGTCACTGTTGAAAGCAAAGACTCGAGCTTGAACGAGGTCTTCTCACAGGCCTCACTCTAAGTTCTTCTGACACTCCTCTGCTCGCTCTGGGTTCTCTCCAGGCAGTGCATCTCAACCGAAAACAATCTAAACCTCTGGCCTCATCATCGGGAACAGCATCACATCTCGGATCGTCCGTTGGTTCGTCAGAACCATCACCAGCCGATCGATCCCCAGCCCTAGGCCGCCAGCCGGTGGCATCCCTACTTTCAGCGCCCTTACAAAGTCTTCGTCAAAGTTGCGGAACGTCGATTCCTCATCGTCCAGCCCTTTCAACTGTTCGCGGAACTTCGCTTCTTGCACGTCCGGGTCGTTCAGCTCGGTGTAGTGCGGCGCGATCTCCATGTGCGCGATGAACAGGTCCGCCCGGTCGGCCAGCGTCGGGTCGCTGGGCTTGGGTCGCGTCAGCGGCGAGATCGCGCTCGGGTAATCCGTGATAAACGTGGGCCGCGACGGGTCCACGGTCTTCTCGGCAAACGTTTCGAAGAGTTCGTTGACGATGAACGCGTCGTCGATCGGCTCGCCCTTCTCGTTCTTGACCTTCAGCCCGCGCCGCTGCGCCTCAGCCCGGGCCTTGGCGGTGTTGGCCATCTCGAAGCCGAGGTTCTTCTCGAACAGCGAGCCGTACGTCACGCGCAGGAACGGCGAGCCGTAATCGATGGAAAGCTCGCCAAACGGCAGACGAAGGTCGGTTTCTGCAACGGACGCGGCAGGCTCCCCGGCGGCATTCGTGCTCGCCTGGACATTCGACTGGACGTTCGACCGGACAACCATCGTCGCTGCGTCGCGGATCAACCCCTCCGTCAGGTCCATCACTGTCGTGACATCGCCGAAGGCCTGATAAACCTCGAGCATCGTGAACTCAGGGTTGTGCTGCTTATCGAGCCCCTCGTTGCGGAAGTTGCGGTTGATCTCGAAGACCCGCGGCAGCCCGCCCACCAGCAACCGTTTCAAATAAAGCTCGGGCGCGATCCGCATGAACAGGTCGATATCTAGCGCGTTCATGTGCGTGCTGAAAGGCCGCGCCGCCGCGCCGCCCGCGAGCGTCTGCAACATCGGCGTTTCAACTTCAAGGAAATCACGAGCTTCCAAGTACTGCCGCATCCGCGTCACGATCCGCGAGCGCAGCGTGAACACGCTCAGCGTCTCGGGGTTGGCCCACAGGTCCACGTAGCGCTGCCGGTACCGGATCTCCGTGTCCTGCAGCCCCGCGTGCTTCTCCGGCGGCGGCACCAGGCACTTGCTCGCGGGCGAAAGATCGTCGGCCCAGATCGTGACCTCGCCCGTCTTGGTCTTCATCAACCGCCCGCGCGCGACCAGCACGTCACCGAGGTCGGTGAGCTTGCCAAGCTGAAAACCGGTCGCAACGCACTCGCGCTGGCTGACCGCAACTTGAACGTCGCTCGTGTGGTCGCGCAGGTTCATCCACACCAGCTTGCCGTTATCACGATGAAGCACAACCCGGCCTGCGACGGTGACGGTCGGCCGAGTGTCAACGATCGGGCCGCCCGCCGCGCCCGCCGCGCCCGCCGCCTTGGCGTCCTTGCTCGCCTGCTGGTGGGTTGCGTCGGCGTCGGCGTCGTACCGCTCGCGCGCCAGCTTGATGTCGGCGATAAGATCCGTCTCCCCTG
>Ga0163155_10004144_pt1 | contig 15116 bp, 18 predicted proteins | sample OliLakLV19SP4G1_FD_148611 | JGI IMG/M metagenome (GOLD analysis project Ga0163155, IMG submission 148611) | Freshwater microbial mat bacterial communities from Lake Vanda, McMurdo Dry Valleys, Antarctica - Oligotrophic Lake LV.19.SP4.G1 | ecosystem: Environmental > Aquatic > Freshwater > Lake >... | reverse complement strand
AACTTCGTATCTTGCATTGTCAAAACGATTATTCATTGATAATAAATCACTTATCTCTTCATTTCTGCGTTTCCAAACTTTCGTTTTTTGTGAGGGAGTTGCGTGTATTTGGGAGTTAGCACCAATTTTATAAAAACACAACATATGTACTTGACTCATTCATTCGTAGCGATTAAAAAAGGAGAACTAGATTACTTGATGTTTTACATTACAGAAGACTATGTCCAGCAACAAGTAAAATTAAAAGAACAATTAAACCCTCTTCTTGAGGACTTAGGAAGAAATCTTTTAGACAAAGGAGCTGTTGTTAAAGCTTTCGACAGAGATTTAGATTCTGCAAATCGAGAATTAACGAAAAAGTTTGACCAAGAATTTACTCGAGACATTATAATATCGTTCGACCATCAAATGGAAAAACCAGGCTTATTGATTTTAAACTCTGACATTGAATCTTTTGACCCTAAAAGTCATCAATGGATTTACATATCATTTAGAGAATTTTTAGACGAATTTGGAGGTGTGAAAATTTATAAGTTAAAAGAAATGTTTGACTTTTTGACGACATCAATAAAAGAGAATAAGGACTTATTCAGTCAGGCTAAAAACTATTTGAAGAAAGAGAAAGCTGTAAGTGCACATAAAATGGTTGAGCTGAAGCCTGGAATATTTGGAATATCCCTCGACTTGAAAGAAACTTTTAACTTTTTCGATCAATTGCGAAATAAATAAAAACTGGTGCTAACAGCACCTACAATAAATTGGCGGTTTAGTGCTTCGTATGACAGTTTTGTGGTTCAACAAACATTTGTGCTACGTATGAACATTTGTGGTAAAAATCGCCAACTTCTTGTAGCTGCAAACCGTTAGGCCTCATTGTAGGGCGACCGTATTCGAACAAAATTTCGTAACTTACGAAACAAATAATATATCAAAAACGAATGGATGAATTAATACAAAGTATAAAGAATTTAGCTGAAATTTATTCTGCAAACCTGAAGGGGAAAATTGAAGCTCGAACAGAAGAAATGAAAGTTGATGACAACTCTCATTATCTTATCTATCGTGTTTTGGGTATTTCTTTGCAAGAAGGACAACTTATTGACCAATATCAAAACACAGGACGATTCCTTTATAAGTATGCAGGTTCATTTCTCGAAGAAGCAGCAACTTTATGTTTAAATTATAAATTTCCTGATGGAATAAAAACTAAAGTAGAAAACACTATAGGACAACGACCAAAAACATTTGAAATTGACTTTCTAAATGCAAATGACGCAATTGAAGTTAAATGGAGAGATGCTACGACTGATGGAGACCACATTACAAAAGAACATACAAGAGTTCAGGTAATTAGAAATCACGGATATAAACCTATTCGGGTTATGTTCTATTATCCACAAAGAGAACAAGCAATCAGAATTCAACAAACTCTAAAAACACTTTATGCAGGTGTTGAAGGCGAGTATTATGGTGGTGATGAAGCTTGGGAATATTTAAAAGCATATTCAGGAGTTGACTTGAAAGCTATTTTAACAGAAATTGCTAACGAAAGAACACCTTAAGATGGAAACTAATAAAATCTATCACGGAAATTGTGTTGAAAAACTCAAAGAAATTGAAGCCAACAAAGTTGACTTAATTTACTTTGACCCACCTTTCTTTACACAACGTAAACATAGTCTTAACAACAAAGATAATTCTAAAACGTACGCATTTGATGACAAATACAACTCTATTGAAGAGTATTTAACACTTGTTGAAAATGTTTTAGAGCAATCACAAAGAGTTTTAAAAAACACAGGAAGTGTATTTCTACATTGCGACAAAACTGCATCGCACAATATTAGAGTTATGATGGACAAGGTGTTTGGGCGTGAGAACTTTCAAAGTGAAATTATTTGGTCATACAAAAGATGGTCTAATGCAAAAAAAGGACTTTTAAATGCTCATCAAGTAATTTTCTTCTATTCAAAAACACAGGATTTTAAATTCAATACGCTTTATACTGACTATTCGGCAACAACAAACCTTGACCAGATTTTACAAGATAGGGAGCGTGATGAAAATGGTAAATCTGTATATAAAAAAGATGAAAACGGAAATGTAATTTTAGGAAAAGAGAAAAAAGGTGTTCCGCTTTCTGACGTTTGGGAAATCCCATATTTAAACCCAAAAGCAAAAGAAAGAACAGGCTACCCAACTCAAAAGCCAGTTTTGTTGCTTAATCAAATTTTAAACATCGTAACAGACGAAGGAGATTTAGTTGTTGACCCGTTTTGTGGTAGTGGAACAACTTGCGTTTCAGCAAAATCTTTAAAAAGACAATTTATCGGTATTGATATTTCACAAGATGCTGTTGAACTTGCTAATTCACGATTACAAGAAATGGTGATTTCTGAATCAAACTTATTAAACAAAGGAACAAACGAGTATCAAGAAAAAACTGAAAAAGAGCTTACTATTTTACAAAATATCAATGCTTTTCCAGTTCAGAGAAATAGTGGAATAGACGGATTATTAAAAGACCATTTTGAAGGTATGCCAGTTCCAGTAAAAATTCAAGGAGAATATGAAACGATTGAAGATGCAATTGAGAAATTAGAAAAAGCATCTTATGGTAAGGACTACAAAATGAAAATCTTAATCCAAACTAGAGAAACAGGAATAAGCAGACTCTTTGGTTTTGAATCGGACGTAACAATAATAAAATCACTTGAATTACAGACAAAAGATTTGATAAAGAAGAACAACGAAGGCATAACAGCACCTACCCAAAAGGCGGGGTTTCGTGTTCCAAAGACAGTTTAGTGGTTAATGGAAGTTCAGTTTTTCAAATCAAGTTTTGTGGTAAAAGTCCCGCCCTTCGGGTAGCTGCAAAACGTAATGCTACTAGACACATAAATCATTAAACAGAAAAAGATATGACACAAAATTTTGACAGAACAGACCCTAATGAAGCAGACGAATACTTTTTAAATTGCGTTCGCAATGGAGATTTGAAAAATGCAATGACCTGCTTTGACCCTGAGGCAATTTATATCGGCAAAGACGGAAATACAATTAGTGGATTTACCAACATAGAAAAGGTAGTTGCTAATCTTTGCAATATGAAAGCAGACATTAAAGTTTATGAACATAAAAATGCACCTGTCGGAAATGATATGATGTATTGGTTAGACAAATGGACTATGACAGCAACAGACCCACAAGGCAATCCTATTAATATGAAAGGTGCTTCTGCTAATATGATGCGGAAAAGTGCTGATGGAATTTGGCTTTGGCTTGTAGACAATCCTTTTGCTGCTCCATTCTTTGCTGACTGATATATTAAATAATTCAATGAAAAGATAGGCGACCGCCCAACAGCAGTTGTGCGTCATGCTATGGCGACAGTGCTAAATTGATACATTTGGCATTGAACAAACAAGGCGAACAACGGAACATAAACGGGGATGCTGAAAACCGAATAGATTAAGCGTAAAAAACAAAAATGACTTTTATGAAAAAACTCACAAAGATTTTAATGACAGTTACGCTTTCAGTTTTTATTTTGACAAGTTGTAACAACTCTGGAAGTAACAAGACAACTAATCAAGGTTTAGAACTCGAGAAAAAAGAGTTAGACCTTAAACAGAAAGAACTTGAGTTAAAAGAAAAACAACTTGCTTTTGGCAGTGCACAAAATGCCAATGAAAAAAAGACGACTGTTTCTACTCCTAAACAAACAACATCGCAGCAACAAAATACTCACTCATCATCTTCCTCACAAGTAGGCTTACCAGTTTCAATAAGCCCATTAACGAAACAAAATTTTGACAGGACAAACCCAGATGAGGCAGATGAATACTTTATGGATTGCATTCGGGAAGGTAATTTGAAAAATGCTATGACTTGCTTTGACCAAGAAGCAGTGTATATGGACAAGGACGGAAACACAATTAGAGGACTTGACAATATAGAAAAGGTGATGGCTAATCTTTGCAATATGAAACCTGATATTAAAATTTACAAGCACAAAAATATACCAGTCGGTAATGACCTGATATATCGTTTAGACAAGTGGACTATGACAGCTACAGACCCACAAGGTAATCCAATCAAGATGCAAGGAGCCTCAGCCCATATAATGCGTAAAAACGCAGACGGAGTTTGGCTTTGGCTTGTAGACAATCCCTTTGCTGCATTATTCTTTGCTGACTAATAGCTTATGTAAATCAATGATTAGTAAATGGACAATATCAATAGAAATAAAGCACGTACGCCTAACAGCACCTACAAGAAATTGGCGGTTCAGTGGTTAAATGAAGCTTTGTGTCCCGAGAATCGGGATTTTGTGGTGGCAGACAGTTTTGCGCTTCGAAATCGCCAACTTCTTGTAGCCGCAAAACGCTAGGCGCAAGCTTAAAAAACCACAATCCACGAAATATATCCAATCTTCGGGAATATGTTTACAAAGTCCTTGCACATTACAATGACCTTTGCGTCTCACAAAATAATAAAAAAAAATGAGCAAGACAATTTTAATTACCGGAGCATCTTCGGGTTTCGGAAAAGGAACAGCCATAGGATTGGCAAAAAAAGGACACCGTGTGATAGCAGGCGTTCAGGTAGAACCTTTAAAAACAATTTTGCTTGAAGAGGCAAAAAAGGAAGGCGTTGAATTGGAGGTTATCGTTTTAGACGTTACCAAAGAAAGCGACCGTCAGTGGGCATTCAACACCTATGAAATTGATGTATTGATGAGCAATGCAGGTATTATGGAAACGGGACCTGTGGCAGAAATTCCTATGGAAAATGTGCGTAGAAATTTTGAAGTAAATGTTTTTGCACCTATTCAATTGGTTCAAGGATTTTTACCCCAAATGGTAAAACGTGGTTCGGGTAAAATAATATTCACGTCTTCAATGGGGGGCTTGATAAGCGTTCCTTTTGCATCAATTTACACGTCTACTAAGCACGCTTTGGAAGGTATAGCCGAAGGTTTAAAAGAAGAATTAACAGGAACAGGAGTTGAAATTTGTACGGTAAATCCAGGCGTATTTGGCACAGGATTTAACGACCGTGGTGCAGAAACATTGATGAAATGGTGGAATCCAGCAAATTCGCTTTCAAAAATGGAAATCATTCAAGCATTTGCAGACCCAAAAGGTTTAGAAAATCAACTCGACCCACAATTGATGATTGATGCCATGATTAAAGTTGCAGAAGAAGACAATTCACAATTTAGAAATGTAATTCCAGAAGCAATAATCCCGTGGATAAAAGCAACGCAAGCACAGGCATGGGTAGCTACAAAAAATGATTTTTTAACCGTTAACCCAACCAGTTTATAATGGCGAACCCATCTAACGTAAAGGCAAGTATCATAATAAATGCCAAAGCCGAACAGGTTTGGAAAGCCTTAACCGATTTTGATAACCTGAAAAGTTGGAGTTCTTCTTTTCAAGGATTGCAAGGTAAATTTGAAAAAAATGGCGACATCGAAATTGTTTTTAAATCGCCTTTTGGTGGTCAAAATAAAATGGAAAAAAAACTATTTCATTTTGAAAATGGAAAATCATTTGGATGGACGGGTGTTTTTTTAATGGGTATGAGCGATTATCATACCCATACGCTAAACGAACTTTCGGACGGCAGAACTGAATTTATTCAAACAGATGGCCTTAAAGGTGGAGCAAGTTTTTTGCTTGGCAGACTTATAGAAAAACAAATGCAAAAAGGTTACGAAGTTTTTAATAAAGAATTAAAGACCTTTGTAGAAAGTAAAAATAATTAACCCTGATGAATACTATACATCACGTAAAATCCATTTCTGAAATACACCAACTTTTTCAGTTGGCAAAACCCAAACATCCACTTGTTTCGGTTTTCCGCCATTCTGATTTGGTTGTCCCGGACGGGTTTACGTCTCAATCATTTTCCACCGATTTATATATGATTGGTTTAAAAGAAAAGCAAGAAGCCGTGTTAAATTATGGAAGGGAAACTTACGATTTTCAAGAAGGAACAATTATTTTTCTTTCGCCCAACCAAGTTTTTTCTTTTAATTCAGCCGATTTTTCGAAATGCGAAGATGAATGGACGCTTGTATTTCATCCAGATTTTATTTCAAAAAACAACCTTGGAAACGAGATAGAAAATTACCATTTTTTTGACTACGAAACCAATGAAGCTTTGCACGTATCAGAAGATGAAAAATTGGCTTTGAACGATTTAATAAGTAAAATAGAAAAAGAATATTATCAACAAATAGATAAGCACACTCAAGAAATTATTTGCATAAATATTGAAGCTTTATTGAAGTATTGCCAACGTTTTTATGCTCGTCAGTTTATTACTCGAAAAATGAGTAATAATAGATATTTAGCAAAGTTTGAAAGTTATCTCAAAAATCATTTTATGCAAAATTATTTAGATAAAGGCATTCCTACTGTAAAGCAATGTGGCGAAGCTTTGCATTTGTCTGCTCATTATTTAAGCGATTTGCTAAAAGAAGAAACGGGTAAAAACGCCAAAGAACACATTGATTTATTTATCATTAAAAAGGCAAAAATTCAACTTCAAAATCAAGAACTAAGCATTAGCCAAGTAGCTTATGATTTAGGCTTTGAATATCCCAACCATTTTAGCAAATTTTTTAAATCTAAAACAGGATTAAGTCCATCAGAGTATCGCAATGTAAATTAAAAAGCCAGCGGCTAACAGCACCTACCCAAAAGGCGGGGTTTCGTGCTTCGCAGACACATTTGTGCAAGCCGAAAGTTCAGTTCTCCGAATGAAGTTTAGTGCTAAAAGTCCCGCCCTTCTTGTAGCTGCAAACCGTTATGGACAAGGCTACCACGACATAAACGAATTCATGAATTAATCTGACAAATGATAAATAAAAATACTCTTAAATTTTTAAAAGACCTCAAACTTAACAACTCAAAAGAGTGGCTTGACGAAAATAAAAAAGTTTATGAAAATGCTAAAAACGATATTTTGACTTTGGCTATTGAATTGATAACTTCTATTTCGGACTTAGACAAGACTTTTTTAAACGCTTATCTCGACCCAAAAAAGTGCATAACAAGACTGAATAGAGATTTACGTTTTGCAAAGGACAAAACACCCTACAAGACAGACTATTATATTGTTTTGAACAAGAATGGTAAAAATAGTCCATCAGCATTCTACTATCTACATATTGAACCTAACAATTGTTTCGTAGGCGGTGGCGTTTATAATCCTCAACCAGCCCAATTAAAAAAAATTAGACAAGAAATAGATTATGCATTTGACGAGTGGACAGCAATAATTAATGATAAAACATTTAAAAAAACTTTTCCTAGTGGTATAAACAATTCAGGCGTTTTAACTAGGACACCAAAAGAGTTTGACAAAGCAAATCAAGCAAGAGACTTTCTGCGAATGAAAGGCTTTTACACAATGGAAAAACTAACAGACAAAGAAATAGTATCATTAGACACATTCGAAAAAATCAATTCCTATTTCAAAACAACAAAACCATTGGTGGACTTTTTAAACCGAGCAATTGAAAATGATTGAACGAATAAGCCCAGCCGCTAAACGTTAGCTGCAACTCTGACAGACCCAGCGAACATTAAACAAACGGACAATGAAATTAAACATACTTCTATTTTAAGCGGATTAACTGTCTTGACTTCGTGTAACGGACAGAATACCTCACAAGTAGCTAACGGAACTGTAAATGACAAACACTTAACTATTGCTTTCGGGGACACTGTAAAAGAACTCGGAAAAAACAGACATTTTATATCACAGAAAAAGGAATAGGCAGTTTAGATGGCAAGATGAATGGGGATTTGAATGAGTATTTATCTATAGCAAAAGACAACAATAATGAATTATGGATAGCTACCTATAATGCTGGTGTTTGGCGATATAATGGACAAAACATTACTCATTACAATGTTCAAGATGGTTCTAAAGAAATAACCTTATTTTCCATTTACAAAGACAACAAAGGTGATTTATGGCTTGGCACACATGAATCGGGAGCCTATAAATTCACCGGGCAAACATTTGAAAAATTTAAACCTTGATGGAAGAAAAAAGAGCAGCTGCTAACATTTACGACACGCTCCTAAAAGAATAAAAAAAAACTTCCCTCCCCGTGTCACATTTCCTCCTCTTTTGCTATTATTGAATAAGAATCCCAATGAGCACTGCCCATTTGTAGTGTTTTAAAAACCAAAACTTAGAGAACATGGTTATCAAACTCCGGAAAACCTGATCCAACCGGATCGGGAAACACAAGGTGAACCCGTTGCGGTATTACCTTGCTCACCTGAAAAGAGCCGTAAAAGATGCAGAAAGGGTCGGCGTGCGCCTTCGGGCGGGCGGTTCAGGCCATTCTTTCAACGACGTCGCCTGCTCCAATGGTTATCTCGTTGACATTGGCCAATTGAACAAACCGCTGGAATTGCCCGCCTACCTGAAACCGGAACACCGCGAACGTTGCACCAGGGCGCAGAATTTATCAAAACCAAAGCCTACGACACCGAAATGGCTTTTGATATAAACAGCGATTTTCCGGCAGTGCTGGATCAGATTCTGTTGAAGTCGGCCAAAATGCGCGAGCACGGCCACTAACAGACCTCGCCGATCGGTCTGCGTTTTGTGGGAGCTGAATGAATAAAGGTCACTTTCGATAGGTAAATAATTTTGCTGCTAACCGAAGCCTGTCCCAAACTTGTTCAGGAGCGAAGGTTCCCGTCTTTAACCTGCGTTAAGGGAGGCGGTTCCCCAACGAAGGGTAGGAGGAAAAGGCCTCCTGGAAAAGTGACCCTTATTCGTTCAGCGACCTTTAAATGAAATTTAAAAACCTTTTAGCGATATTGTTGTTCCTTACTTTTCTTTAGTTAAGCAATGAATTTTAAAGAAAACTTGATTGTTCATACTCCCTTTAGTAATCATGAATAAAAGTATTGTAATAATAGGTTCAGGAATTGCCGGTTTGGCAACGGCGATTCGCTTACAACAGGCGGGCAACCAAGTTCATGTTTTTGAAGCGAACGATTATTTTGGTGGAAAACTCTCCGAATTCAAATTGGGCGATTTCAGATTTGATGCAGGTCCGTCCTTGTTTACAATGCCTCATTTCATAGAAGAGCTTTTCGATTTGTGTGGAGAACCAATTGATCAATATTTTAGATACAATAGAAAAGACATCATTTGTAAATATTATTACGACGATGGAACTCGTTTTGTAGCCTATTCTGATCAAGAAAAATACATCAAAGAAGCGTCTTTAATTTTCAATGAAAAGGCTGATTCAATTCGCGATTATCTGTCATTAAGCAAGCAAAAATATGACTTGACTCGAAATTTATTTTTGACAAAGTCGCTTCATAAATTCAAGACATATTTATGCCTGGACACATTAAAAGGAATTGCATCGTTATCAATGTTGGGAATTCACCGGAGTTTAAATCAAGAGAACAAAAAATTCTTTAAAAATCCATTATTGATTCAATTATTTAATCGATACGCAACATATAATGGCTCATCTCCATTCTTAACACCAGGTATAATGAGCCTTATTCCTCATCTTGAGAATCATTATGGAACATTTATACCTGAAGGCGGTATGATTTCAATCACAAATGCATTGGTTTCATTATCTAATAAAATTGGTGTTCAATTTCATTTAAATTCCAAAGTTGAAAAAATTCTAATTAACGATTCCAACCGTGCTGAGGGAGTAATAGTTAACGACAAAAAAATATTTGCCGACATAGTGGTTAGCAATATGGATATTGTTCCAACTTACAGGAAGCTATTGCAGGACTTTCCTGCACCCGAGATAGTGCTACGACAAGAAAGATCTAGTTCAGCATTGATATTCTATTGGGGAATAAAACGAAAATTCCAAGAACTCGACTTACACAATATATTTTTTGCAAAAGATTATGTTAGTGAATTCAAAAATATTTTTGACTACCATACTATTGCCAATGATATTACTGTATACATAAATATTACCTCTAAAGATGTGCTACAAGATGCTCCAGCTGGTAATGAAAATTGGTTTGTAATGGTGAATGCCCCAGGTAATACTAATCAAGATTGGGATGAAATCATACAAAGAACTCGCAACAATATTATCAATAAGTTATCAAAACAACTTGGAGTAGATATTGCCCCTTTGATCGTTACCGAATCCATCCTTGACCCACGAAGCATTGAAAGTCGAACTCAAAGTTATCAAGGTAGTTTGTATGGTGCGGCAAGTAACAATAAATTTTCTGCTTTCTTACGTCATCCTAATTTTTCTAATAAGATTCAGAATTTGTACTTCTGTGGTGGAAGTGTTCATCCAGGTGGAGGTATCCCACTTTGTTTATTATCAGCTAAAATCACGTCTGAATTGATTCTAAAATAATACTAATTTGAAGTATACATCACTCTATATTGCAATTTTTTTAATTTGGTTGTTCCATATTTCTGGAATGATAGGAATTTTAATGGGGCATGAGCAATTATTTATTGCGCTTACTCCTATCAATTTATTGGTATGCTTAGGCGCAATATTATGGATTGAAAAGTGGCAGACTAAAAAATTGTTGCTATTGTTGATACCATTCAGCATTGGTATGTTTGCTGAAATACTTGGGGTAAATTATGGTTATTTTTTTGGAGAATATGCTTATGGAAAAAACCTGGGACTTAAATTTTTAGGTGTTCCTTGGTTCATAGGAGTGAATTGGGCAATCTTAACTTATTGCAGTGCGACTATTTCAAGAAGAATTTCCAATAACTTGTTTTTATCATCATTAATAGGTGCTGCATTAATGGTAGGTTTGGATTTTGTGATTGAAATTTCAGCTCCCAGATTCGATTTTTGGGAGTTTAAAAATGGAATAATCCCATTACAAAATTATTTAGCATGGTTTGGTTTTGGTTTTGTGGCAAATTTTCTTTTTCAAAAATTTAGCCCTCCCGAAAACACTATTCTTGCTTATAATATTATGATAGCTTTTTCTTTTTTCTTTTTCATTTTCGTTTTCTTTTAGGCGCGTGTCGTGAATAAGTTACGTGAATTGGGCGAGGGGATTTTTTCATCAGGCAAGGCGCGAGAAGGGAGCACAGCCTGATGGAAAAAGCCACCGCGCAAACCGATAAGTTATTTACGACACGCTCCTTAATATCATTTTATGAGCCAAACAACTGTTGTATCATTTTTTAAGTACCGTAAAACATGGGATAAATGGAAGGCATTCACCAGAATGGGATTTCCTCCATTGATGTTCTCGAAGGTGGAAGGTCTTCAGTTTTGGCGGGCAATGGGTGTAGGTGGCAAAAATGGTTTTTCTATCCAGCCGGATTTATCAACTTATGCATTAGTAACCGTATTTGAAACAGAACAAGATGCTGTAAAGTTCTACGAAGGGATTATCATGAAAAAATATACTAAAAATTGCGTTGAACGCAGGTCTTATTTCATGTATTGTATCCACACTCATGGCAATTGGAATGGTGCAAACCCAATGGTGGTATGCGAAAACCCTGATTTGACTAAAAAAATAGCCATCATTACCAGAGCAACAATTAAACCTTTGTTGGCTGTAAAGTTCTGGAAGTTTGTACCAGAAGTTTCCAAGACACTTGAAAATTATAAAGGGTTGAGTTATTCAAAAGGTTTTGGAGAGTGGCCAATTATGATGCAAGCAACATTTTCAGTTTGGGATAGTTTAGAGCATATGGAAGCTTATGCTTACAAAAATCAAAGTCATGCTGCTATGGTAAAAAAAACCAGAGAACTAAATTGGTACAAAGAAGAAATGTTTTCGAGGTTTGTTGTTTGGGATGAAAAAATACAAATTGATTCAAGTCAATCGTAATATGGTTTGATGTGCTTCAAAGAATCCAAAGTCAATGTCCTATTTTTGTGCTTGCGTTATTGAAAGCCCACCAGGAAAAATGAATTACAATCAAATTCTTGCCGACAGGTATCTATTTTTCAATACCCAGCCTTTCATGCAGTAATTTTTCGTCATTGGTTTCAAATAGAGGGTTGTGAAATTCATACAATTTAGAGAGCATATTTAATAGTATTATTTTTTCCCGCCCGCTAAGATCACCTGTTACAAGGGAACCCATTTTTTGTATCTGGCTCCGAATAGCATTTATTTCATTCAAACCATCAGGCGTAATCTCAAGTAACTTACTCCGTTTATCACTGGGGTTACTGGACTCCTTAATTAGTTTCTGGCGAAGCAATCGCTTTAACACCTCATTGCCTGAAGATTTTTCGGTTATATTTTTTCGAATAACATCGGCTTTCTTTAATTTTTTGTCAGGTAATAATATTGCCAATACACCTAAATCATCTAACGAATAAATTAGGGAATTTTTAAAAATTTTCCTAGAATAAAACAATGCATATCTATACATGAAGACAATAAACATAGCGATGGCTGATTCAGTACTTTCAGGTAAATCGGTATCTGTCTTATTGGTGGCATTCACTTCAAAAGTTAGCCAGTTGGCAAACATTTTATCATCCCATTGCTCGCCATCCGAAAGCTGATTTTCAAATTTTTCTGCCCAGTTAATTAACCTTTTCAGGTCGGAAAATTTTTTTCCGTTTTTTTTGTGTTTTATAAAACAAAATTAGTAGTTCTTGGTTTAGCATGATCATAATTGCCCTTGTTTTGCATTGATGTAGTATTACATCAACCTAAAATTCAATATAAATGTTCAAAATCAACTCAGCGCAGCAATGCCATTTTTTTAAAACTTTCATGCTTTCTGTTGCCATGTGCTTAATGGTTGGCGCTGTTTATGCCCAAAAAACGGGCAGTATCAGTGGAACTATCCTTGAAAAAAACACCCAGCAACCCCTGCCCGGAGCAAATATTTTCCTGATGGGCACTGATTTAGGAACTTCTGCTGATTCAAATGGAATGTTCAGAATTTTGAATATCCCTGTTAAAACATACAATCTTGAAATTAGCTTCTTAGGGTTTAAAACATTTACGCTCTATAATGTTGTTGTAAACAGTGGTAACGAAAATGTTTTCACTATTGAGCTTGAAGAGGAGGTAGCAGCGTTGGGAGAAGTAGTTGTCACGGTCAACAAACGAAGTGCTATTGCAGCCTCCTTAGAAACGCCTCTTAGTGTTCAAAAATTGACTTTTGAAGAAATAAGAAGTAACCCCGGTGGTAATTTCGACATTAGCAGAGTAATTCAAACATTGCCCGGGGTAGGCGGCGGGCAACAAGGTGGTTCATTTCGTAATGACATCATCATTCGTGGTGGCGCTTCCAACGAAAATGTATTTTATTTGGATGGCATTGAAATTCCAGTGATTAATCACTTTCAAACACAAGGTGGTAGTGGTGGTCTTCAAGGAATTTTAAATACATTTTTTATTGAGGATGTAAAACTAAGTTCTTCGACTTTTGATGCCCGATATGACAATGCACTAAGCAGTGTATTTCAGTTTAAGCAAAAAGTGGGTAATGCAAACAAATTCCAAGGTAATATCCGTGCAAGTATAAGCGAATCATTAATGTGTTCTTAGATGTTACCAACTGGTATGTATCAAAAAATCCGGCTATACCGGAATATACCTGGGAAAGAACAGCCGACAACAGGACGTTTAAAACAACTGACGGCCTGCCGATTAAAGCAGATGGAAGTAATGCCATACCAACCAGCGTAAAAAATGATGAGCCACAGGTAATTCCTACGCTTGGTGTAATTGTTGAATTTTAATAAACCCTGCTAATAGACATTTTCAAGAATCAGAGGAATACGAATTAACGTTTACTAAACTTTCAAAGTTTGTCACTTTTTCTGATTTTTTTAGGTGTCACCTGCTTCGTGCCTTGGCAGATGACACCTAAAATGCCGAAGTTAGCGCTTCACTAAAAACGTGCCCACTGCAAAGCCATCGGCGGTTTTCAGGCGCGCCACATAAACGCCGGCGGGCAACGTGGAGATATCTACTGGCGAATCCAATGCATTGGCAGCTTGCAGTTGCAGGATTAAGCGACCAAATTGGTCAAAAACTTCCAGTTGGTCGCCAGGCAAAATATTGGTTTGGCTTTGGATAAAAATTTCATTCCCGGCAGGGTTCGGGGAAAAATCCAGCCGGTCATTGACCTGGTTGGTTGGATCCATCAATACCGCACGCACCGGTGAATAAGCAAACTGGCCATCGAAATCTACTTGTTTGAGGCGGTAGTAGTTCCAATCCGGCAAGGGCTTTTCGTCGGTGAAGGCATAATGAAGCGTTTCGTAGCTGGTTCCTGCGCCTTCTACCTCGCCGATGGTTTCGAAGCTGCGGCCATCTGCGCTGCGTTCAATTTGGAAAAGGGCGTTGTTCAGTTCGGTGGCGGTAGACCAGGTGAGGTGGGCGTTTTTGTTTTTTGCACCGGCGTCAAAAAAAGTAAGTTCTACAGGGAGTGGGGCCATACCGTTAAAGGTGAAACTATTTACACTAAAAGTGCCCATAGCTCCGCTGGCACCCCACCCGTAAAGTCTAAAAGTAATCGCCGTAGTGATATTTTGATAAGCAGCGCCATTCAAAATAATCGTAGCTCCTGTTGAGAGTGGAGTACTAATATTACCAGTAAATCCATCTACACTTGACCTGAACGCAAAAGATGTAGGCCCTGTTCCTGATATCTCGCCAGTATATACAAAATTCAAAAAATTGATTCCATAGTTTGAATTTGGTGTTAATGTAAATTCAAAATAGGCCATTGAGTTAATTGACGGTGTATTCCAACCCCTGGCATTGTATCTATCACTCCCAGCATTTGCAGAAATTCCGTTACCTCTACCAATTCCAGAAACTGTAATATTGGAATTCACTGTTTGCCCTGTTGTGTAGGGATTAGCAGCACTCGGATTTGTTCCAGTAATTGGATTCGTAAAAATACTCTGTCCCCATCCCACACTCACCAACCCCATCATCCCCACCAAAAAAGCAATGCGTAAAATTTCCCGATTCATTTGTTTGAAATTTTGTTTAAAAAAAAAGAAATCAACCCCATCCGTGCGGTACGTGCAAATAGCCCATTGTGAAGCCATCCAAAGTACGTAGTAAAGAATTTAGCCAGCACTTCGGGTCTTCACA
>Ga0163155_10004140_pt1 | contig 15126 bp, 19 predicted proteins | sample OliLakLV19SP4G1_FD_148611 | JGI IMG/M metagenome (GOLD analysis project Ga0163155, IMG submission 148611) | Freshwater microbial mat bacterial communities from Lake Vanda, McMurdo Dry Valleys, Antarctica - Oligotrophic Lake LV.19.SP4.G1 | ecosystem: Environmental > Aquatic > Freshwater > Lake >... | reverse complement strand
CCGGACCAACGATATCGATTGCATGAGTATCCACCATGCCTTCGATCGTCGGATTCGTGGATGCCTCGTGTGAGCACCGCGTCATCAGCGTAGGCAGGCTCCAGACGAGATCCTCATTGATCGTTCGGCCAGTCACGTCCTCGAACTGTGCAGCGTTGAGTCGATTGGTGGCCGCACCATCCCAGCGACGGAGCTGCATATCTTCCGTTTCGCGAGTCGCCTCAAGTGGCACATCATCAGCCGCGCCAAACAAGGCGTCTGGGTTCTTGCGCGCGACGAAGTTGGTAATAATGTCTAGCATGAGCAGCCTCCATCGCCGTAGCTCCCGAGACCCACATACTCAACGTTGCAGATTTCGAGCCCGCAGCCGTCGCCCTGAGATAGAATCGCTTCGGCGCGCTGTCGCAACTGGCGGATGGCAGGACGATCCCACTCGACGTCTGACATGTTGCCGATACGGCTGTCGGGGATAGTCGCCAGTATGAGTTCGGCCTTGACGCAGGCTTTGACTACACCGGCCCAGTCATCCGCGTCAATCGCAACGAGTGCCTGGTCGCGGCATCGCTCAAGTTGGATTGCTGGATCAACGGCCATTATGCCACCTCAGAGACTGGCATATACGACAGCAGCATTGCAACATTGCAACGGTGCTCTCGCCAGTCAGGTGGTCACATTAGGATTGTGCGGAACAAATCACAATCCGATTTGACCTCACAATTTACGCCACAAAATCTTCACCGAAAGTGCTTGCTGGTAAGCAGTTTCCGTTTTTGGTGCCTTTCTGTCTCAGTTACGAAGCCACTGAGTAGGCATTGATACGAGATGGCAGACATGCCGTACAAGACAGCCAGCCAAGTCTCAGTTACGAAGCCACTGAGTAGGCATTGATACGTTACGAAGCCACTGAGTAGGCATTGATACCTTACCAGGTCTCAGTTACGAAGCCACTGAGTAGGCATTGATACGCCTGCAGAGATCACGGATGGGACACTGTTCGATGCGTCTCAGTTACGAAGCCACTGAGTAGGCATTGATACTCCGCAAGAGAGTTTTGGGTTACAATTTACTGGACGTCTCAGTTACGAAGCCACTGAGTAGGCATTGATACCATCCTGCTGTGCCGCGCTGGCCTCCGGTGCAGTCTGGTCTCAGTTACGAAGCCACTGAGTAGGCATTGATACATGTTTAGCATCAATCAGCCCCCCGCCGTGATTCTCAGTCTCAGTTACGAAGCCACTGAGTAGGCATTGATACTCCTGAGTTTGTTGGTACGTCAACGCCGCCTTCACGGTCTCAGTTACGAAGCCACTGAGTAGGCATTGATACGACGGCGGTTTTATTTTCACGCCGAAGATTCTTGACAGTCTCAGTTACGAAGCCACTGAGTAGGCATTGATACGACCTGATCTACTGGGTGATATTCCGCTGCACGACCGTCTCAGTTACGAAGCCACTGAGTAGGCATTGATACTGTTGTATGTCTCACTCATCGCGACACCTCCGAATCGTCTCAGTTACGAAGCCACTGAGTAGGCATTGATACCAATCGACGATCCATATGTTTCGAGCGGGGAGGTGGGTCTCAGTTACGAAGCCACTGAGTAGGCATTGATACGCGTTGAAGTACGATTTCGCGAGGTGGCACGATGAGGTCTCAGTTACGAAGCCACTGAGTAGGCATTGATACCACAAACACGGCGGAACTGCCGATCCTGTTGACCAAGTCTCAGTTACGAAGCCACTGAGTAGGCATTGATACAACAAAAGGCTCTGACGGAAAGCAACGACCGGCGAACGTCTCAGTTACGAAGCCACTGAGTAGGCATTGATACAGCACGACTCATAACCACTATACAGACTTGCGGTTACGTCGCACTTTGCGAGCACTCTTTTTTTTCTCCATTTCTTCGTTATTTTTCCCAGCGTTTTCCTGTTTTTTCTGTGACACCACATCGCCTCTCGCCATCGTGTTCCGTACGGCGTTATGGTCTTGGTCATATTCCGCACCGCAGTGTCGGCATGTTGTGACGATCTTCATCCTGTCGAACTCATGCAATTTCCCACATTCACTACACTCTCTGGTTATGTCCTTCGATGCTACTGACACACAGTCGCCACCAAACACCTCCTTCAAGATTTCCGACAGCCTCCCTGGCGATGCAACGCCCGCGAGACGGCGAATGTTTGTACACACGTCGTCATCTTCGTCAGTATCTGGCTTTTCTCTCAACTTAGCCCAGTCGATCTTCGCAATCACTGCGGTTTTATTTTCACGCCGCAAGTTCTTCACAAAACCACGAAACAGTTGCTCCCGTCTCTTACCGCATTTCCGCTTGGAGTTTGCAGCCCATTCCAGGAGATGCTTGTCGAACCGACGCCAAAACTCCATCAATCCATACACGGTTGACAGGTCATCTGGATTCACTGGATGATAGCCAGACGTTGCGTTATATTCTGACAACTTCGACATCGCCCAACTCAATGTTTCTGGCATATGCGAGGCAGATTCTAAATCCGCCTCAAAACGATTATCACGCCATAGCCTTACGAGACGATTAAGCCGATTCGCTCCCTGCCAATGCGCGATTGTCTCTGTCTGCGTGTCGAACCACTCATTCGCCTTAATCGTGCGAATCCAGTCCACGAACTCAGCATACACGTCGTGAGACACCGAATCTCGAATAGCCACGAGGTTGTACGATTCAGCAAAACGATCGACCTCGTCTGACGGAATAATGAGTTCCTGAATCCCTGTATCTGTCAGCGCAGTGGCAACTCGCAATCCGCCACTTACCATCCTGTGGCCACAATGGATAGCACATTTGGCCGTCGCATCCGTCGCATGACGATCCATCGTCGTGGCTATCGTTAATCGCAGCGTGTGATGATCATGCAAGCCAACTCGCTTCCGATCAATAAATGCCCATTTGATTACAGCATCAGGTGGGATTTCACGGTGATAACAGAACGGAACAACGGACCACACTGGTTTGTTGTTCTCAGTTCCGATGCGAATCCATGCCTCACCGACTGCGTCCAGGCCACTATCGCATCCAGTGACAGCCATACGCTCTGTGAGTTTTGGCAGATACAGTCGTAATCGTGTGTCGGTGCCAGCGATTGCGTCTACGTATGTGAGTCCACCCTGCAATTGGACGGCGATAGATCCGTCACCTTCGAACCGTCTGAACTTAGCTGGTGCGCCTTTATGTATGTCTTTCATTGCATCTTCAACGATCAGGTACGTCCCCCAGTGACAGCCACACTTATTGCGTTCACGTTTCACTGCGATAGAATGTTCCTGTTCGCCGGATGAAAGACCTGCATCTTCCAGCATTTGGAGGTATCTGTCGCGGATCAGTTTTTTCCGATGCGTGTCTGTTGCACCATCTGGGATCTCCGTGACCGACTCGGCTATGTCACGATATGGCTTCTGCGCCTCGGCCAAAATCTTCCATGCTGTGGATTTATGTTCCTGCATGTTTTTTGCTGCGGATTTACGCGACGCTTTTGCGGCATCGATAGCCGCCTGCTGTTCGTCAGTCGCATCGATCCGCTTTTTTGCTTTCGACCGTGCTGCCTTGACAGCCGCATACGCTGCGTCCAATACGACACATGCGGCAGAGTATGATTTCATCGCGACATCGAACTGTGGATACAGTGACATCGCAGACAGTGACGCCTTTTGTCGTCTGGCGTTATCGATCTCGATCAGTTTGTTTTTATATCGGTGCGCCAGCCAGATTTGCTGATCAACCATAGATGCGTTTTGAGTTGGCGCTTTTGCCCCGTAACACCAGTTTAGTATAGCCACTATTTCACCCCAGTTCTCAGTTACGAAGCCACTGAGTAGGCGTTTAAAAAAGAAGCGTTAGAGACCGTCTCAGTTACGAAGCCACTGAGTAGGCATTGATACCATTGATACGCCACATGTAGACGCCCCGGCAGACAATTCTGTGACATATACGACAGTTTTCGAAACTATTCGGAAAACGAAAAATGCACGGTAACATCAGGCGTGTTACTGTGCATTGTGGTTGTTCGTTCGATTTATTGATTGCTATTCGGTGAACTCGCCTGCAAACAACTTACGAAACTGAATCCATCCCGCGCCGAAGTTTCCGCCCTTGTGATCGGCCTTGCTTACAGGCTCATCGACAGCGATTGCTGGATGCCACGTTTGGTGAGAACGCTCGATGTCTTAACGCTTCTGCATGCACCATCCGTGGATACACCATTTCAACCGTCGTCAACCGGCTTCCATTCAGCGTACGTGAATCAGCCAGCACTTTTGTATAGAACCCCATAACATCTCCATATCAATTTCTGACTCACTCAATTGCCGGTTGAAGCGATCCTGCTCAATGCGTCCTCGAGTGTTTTGATCCGATCGTTCTGACACGACCAACATCGTACACGCCCAGTCGGCCAATCATATCCGTCTTTCAGCCATAGGCTTTGGTTGCAATCATGGCAGTCTTGTGGACACTTGCACTCGTTCCTGTCAGTATTTTCGCATGTGGTGCAAGGATCACAATCAGCGTTCTCTGATTCGTCTGCATTTTCTGGTTGCGAGTTTTCTCTTTTACGCATTCGATTACCTTTAATACTAAATCATCGAACGTTCGCGGTCATACTGAGTAATGCCTGTCGATTATTCCGCCGATTTCAGTCAGACCTTTGTGCAGGTCCGCAATCGTTTTGTCTTCTCCCGTATCACCAGACATGAACCACTCGATATCCCTGGCCATCGATCCGCAGATTTTCATCACGTCCGAAAACGCCTGCATTTTGTCCAGTAACGGTTTCGGTAGAGCCTCTTGCGTGTAAACGTAGCCTCCTCCTTGATCGATATCGCGTTTCTCCTGGCGAGATTTCACGTCCATCTCAACCAGTTCAGCGAACCGTGAGACTTCGAAGCATTTGTATTCATAGTGTCCACCACTCATTTCACTTACCCTTTCTGAACCCCTACTGGAAACCCATCGTGAGTGACGCCATCAAGCAACCGACCTGCTGCTTTCTTTCCGACTCTGACGTACACAGTTTCGCTGAGAGCGTCATGCGTGATCTTGTCGGCAGAGTATTTCTTACCATTGATCGTCGCGCCAAGATATTCTCTGCCGCCGTCTTCTGCATGTGCCGTGACCCAATGCAGGCACGGAGAACTTTCGGCGAATGGAAGATGTGCTCCCCATTGCTTGAACAGGAATTTCACGTCAGCAGCGACACACTGATCGCGAATCGCCCTGAACCAGTCCGGGTGACTTAGTCTGGAGTTTGGTCCTGATTCCCCCCCGGCAATCAGCCAGTCGATTCCGTCCAGATGTTCGCCGACTGTCGGCATCGCACCCAACAACGGTTCGCACGACAGAAACAGGACGGAAGCCAATTCCCCGCAGGCTTTCAGCGCATCGATCCGTGGCAGATACTTCGCTGATTCGACAGACACACCGAGCCACACGTTTTCACGCAGGAGATACTGCGGATCTCCGGGGTCTCGACCGTTTTCTGGAATCGTCCACATCCTCATGATGTTCTTCGGACGTTTCGTCAGCAACTGCCAGTCAAGATTAGGAGTCGCGTCGATCAGCCGAAACAAGCGGCGGCGAACGTCATCCATTGTGACACGAGAACAACTTTCGTGCTGCTCTGTGTTTTCTTCCTGCCAGCCATCAGTCGTATGGACGAGGTACTTTCCTTTCGGCCCAGTGATCGGACCGCTCCAATCTTCGAACACATCAGCAAGCGACGCGCAGAACACACGCCACCTAACCCCTGACGCCTCAGCATCACGATTCCACTTAATCGGATTGCCCCAATACGAATCTGCGGTCATCACGCGCGTTCCTTGCGGCCCCCACTTCGCCTTTTTCCAATGATGATCCATGTCGCGTTCAGCGTAGCAATTATGGCAGGCTGGTGAGACCTTTGAGCATCCGATTACGTGATTAAAAGTGTGATCAGTCCACTCGATTTTGCTGTTCTCAGCCATTATCAACACTTCCTGTCGTTGGTAGACGCCCACTCTGCTCGCAAAAACCACATGGCACTAGTGTCTTCAGAAACCCAGGCGTGCGAACCTTGCCACTACCTTTACAGAATTGGCATTCGATAGTTTCTTCATGCACGCATTGAGATATCAGTGCCAACAGGCATGTTCGCATCTTAAACGCGAAACATTTTGCCGCATCGCTGCCATGCCACACACTTTGCGGATTCGGCACCAACTCTGAACCGTTCGTCTCATCGAGGAATACCAGCGTTCCTGCCGTAAGCTCATCCACCTGCGCTCGCGTGAGAATGTACACGGAATTCCGCTTGCACTCGATGACTGTGATATCGATTGTGACTTCGCTTGGCATAAACTTCTTTCAAACATGCGGGCCGAGATTCGAACTCGGGGTTTTTGCTCAATCCTGCCTGAAAGACTCATTCATCCAAATCAGGTAAATTCCGATCAATACTGCACACAGCAACCAGCCGCAAGCCATAAAAAACAGAACCGTGAATAGTGTCATCATTGGATAATTTCCTTTGCCATTGAGTTAACCTGCCGTCAGTTTCAGAAATCCAGAGTCTGGAGTTATCCTGAATGACGAACCGAACATCTCTTCGACCTGCTTCGCATCGTCGCCTTGCAATCCCATTTCAGAACACGCCTCAGCAGGGTTGCGTATCCACTTCAGCAGCCGACCAGCTTCCACGTTGATTGCCAGCATCACCTTTGGATCGAAGTGCAGGTGCATATTGCCGTTCTTAAATGCCCGTACAGCAACCAGTGGCTTGCCGTTACTCAGCATCAGCGTGTTCTGCTTGTTTGACTCCCACTGATAGTTCTTTGGGCTATCCTTGCATGGGAACCTGAGATTGTTTGCGACTGTGACGATGTCTTTCAGAATTTCGAAGGAGCTTGATTGAAGCCCGCAATGCTGATCACGCTGAAACCCGTAGTCGCTCGTGCAAATTCCGCCGTGAGACAGGACGATTCGATACTCTAGTTTGTAGTGCGTCGGATCGGTTTCCTCGCCGCGCAGGTATCTCCATCCTGCTTTTGTCCATACGCGATCGTTGCTCTTGTATTTCACCACGCAACTATCTGTACTCAGCGCCCTGAACAACTCGATCAACTGTTCGTCAAAGAAGTCGTTTGCCCACTTGCTCACCCAGATCAGGATTGAGTAGACGTTATTCGCCGTGAAGTCGATCGAGACCTTGTCCTTCAGTGATTCAAGGAACGAATTGCGCTGCTTTGTTGCCAACCGCTGCGTGATCGTGTCTATTTCATCGAACAGGGCTTTCCAGTATTTGTTCTTCAGCCCTTTGATCTTCAGGCGGATGCCATCCAGCACCCTGTCTTTCGTGACGCCGAGCTCTTTTAACACATGGGCGTCAATTCGCATCGCCGCCCGATAGTTCTCGACCATCTTGACGAGTTCTGCGTCATAGGCGTCCGTCAGCGCCTCAACGAGGTTCTTGCTTCCGCTGATCATATCCTGATGCAGATCCACGACGTCAGGCTCAAGCTCAACGTCGAAGACATCAAGTTCCGGGAGCATGTCTTCGATCACTGACCTGAAGGCGTCTCGCTTCTCGTAGCCGAATTCAATGCGAACGACCTCAACCTTTGCCTGCGCCTTGCGATCGGCATTCTCGAAGTCAAACTCACCCAGTGATGTCACTTCACCCAGCCGAGCCTCAATTGCTCGCTTGATCTCAATTGAATCACGCCAGCGACGAGGTATCACCAGATAAACGTATGCAGTGGACGCCTCACGGACGATCCGCATCACCCATTGTTCAAACTCGCTGTAAGGAGGATTGCAGAAGATCACGCTCACTGGCTTGTCAACGAGCGTCTGTTGTTCAAAGTCAGTGCCGATGACTGTGATATCCTTCGGCATGTTGGACAGGTGGTGGATTGCCTTTTCGATCGCGTAGCAGTCTACATGAAACTCTCGCGACTTCAGGAACTTTTGGATGGCCTTTAGTACGCGACCGTCACCAGCGCCGATGTCGAGCACTGACTTCAATCTTTCGTGCCGATTGTTATCTTGAGTCTTGTCAATGTCCCGCGCGACTTTGCGAATAATCTCGTCAGTAGTCGGGTAGAACTCAGCATCCTCACCTGCTGCCTTTAGTTCGGCAACCAGTTTCATTGTTTCTGATCTACTCATTTAACCGCCATCCTCCGACATAAAAAACCACCCAGACCGTAGTCCGGGTGGTTAGCGGATTGAACACTCATGTTCGCGCCGTCACACTCACTCAGTCTTGCGAAACGATCTCGATGCTCACGTCGCCTGGCTGACCAGGTGGCGTGACGTCAGGAATCGGAAACGAAAACTCTCGCGCTGGCCCTGTCAATCCGTCGTCGTCGGTGTCTGCAATCGACCCTGACACAACTTCGTGTTCTTCACCGGTCAGTTCTTCAGAAACAGTGGCGTCTCCTGCCAATGTCTGTTCGACCGCGTCGCGATCTCCAACCTTGACGACCAACTTACGACTTCCACCAACTAAAACATCTGCGGCTGCCGATGCCGGCACCCTCAATCGAAATACGGTACTCATCCCATTCTCCTGTGACAAAATTTCCAACTTCACCTCGCCAGGCATACGCAGCCTGAGCGTCTTATGAAGCAATCGAATCTCCCGTGCCAGCGATTTTAAACGGTCTGCCTGTTCTTCGAATTTATCCGCCAACTCTGCGGTTCCGGAACCTGCAAACCTCACCTCTTTTACGAGCGATTTGATTGCTTCGGTCAGCGAATCAAAAAACATTGGCTGACCCCCTTCTACACCGCAACTCGCGATGAATCACGCAACTGTTAGTTGCCTTATTGTTTCGTATCATTACAGCCGCTGCGTAATGCTTCGCAGCGGCTGAACCATGACATCGTGCGGAAAATCTACAGGAGCCGCGTTCTCCTCGATCGTAAATAAACGCAGTTCAAGTTTTCATGGCATTTCTCCTGACAGGGCGTCTTAGGTATGATTATCGAAGCTGTTCGTACATTGATACGCCACATGCAGAAGCCCCGACAGACAATTCTGTGACATATACGAAAGTTTTGCAAACTATCCAGAAAACGCCACGGTCATCGCCTCAGCGAGCGTCATACCGCGATGCAGACGAGTTCTCAGCGTCTTTTCCTTAATGCCGGCCTCTGACGCAAGTTCTTTGATCGTTTTTTTCTGCCCGTTCCACTCAAATTTCTTCGGTTTTCGCAGTCTGACGGTCGATTTTTCGTAGTTTTCATGGTCCAGCATCTCAGATCGGAATCTGTGGCCACATGCTTTGCACTTGTGAAATCTGCGACGCTTCTTGATCAGCGTCGAAACTGTGGTCGTATCCAACGATTTGCACGCTGTACACCGGCATTTCGGGCTGAATTCTGGCAGTTTTTCCGTCATTTATCCGTCATTTCTGTCCAGAATATGGCGTAACAGGCTTCGCACTGATGGCTACGACGATTTTTCTCTGACTGCGTAGTGCGCACAGACGTTCGATAGGATTGACACTTCGTGCAACGCGCCGTCGGACTGAACTTCGGCAGGTTCTCGCCGATCTTTTTCAACTGAGGCTCTGTGGAGACTTCAGCGTAATACTCAGTGCCACATCGCTCACACGCAAACGTGCCTGACCGGCGCATGTCTAAGTCTTCCACGTCAGATGAACGGTCGTCCGGACCTGCCAGCCTGGTTGCGCTCTGCGAGCCGCATGTTGGACACCCTTCGTCTTGCATGGTGGACATTGACACTCCGTTCTGTGGCATATACGGTGACGCTTAGAATAATACTCGTTGGCGCAGTCGGTTTGCTGCGATCTCGCAGTATTTTTCGCTGATCTCAATGCCGATGGCCTTTCGGCCTTCCAGTTTTGCGGCCACAATGGTTGTCCCAGAACCACAATACGGATCAATAATTGTTGCTGCTTCTGGACACATCGACAAACACCACTGCATCAGAGGCAATGGTTTCTGTGTCGGGTGAACCTTTCCACCACATCCTGCTGAAAAGTGATGACGGGAAAACATCCTTGCGCCCATCGAAAACGATGTCATCGCAATTTCGCAATCTGCCATCGGATTCGTACCATTCATCTTATCCCACACCAGAACACATTGTGATCCTTTAAGACTTTCGCAGAAGTAATTGCCGCCCCAAATAATGTAGTCACTTGCTGCACTAACCATCATTTGAATTTCCCACGTTTCTGGTCGCTTATCCCAGCCATCATCTACCATCTCATTGAAACAGCCTTTCATCATTCCTGTTTTGCCACCACGCAGTTTTTCTCCTAACCCATATGGCGGATCAGTCAAAAGCAAATCGAACTGACCGATCCACGGAAGCACCTTACGAAAATCACCGTGATAAATCGTAATGCCGCTACTCTCGTCGTGATAATACGGCTTCGGCAATCCTGACATTTTCATCACCCCAGTCTATGACATATACGATCAAACTTCAGTCTCAACAAACACCGGCATCGCAGTCCACGCCACCACCTCTGGCGTTGCACCAAAGTCCATTACAAGAGGCGAGACCCACCTGTCATTCCAATACATCTCGTGAGACTCGAACGTCGGATCACCAGCCAACCTGCCCCACGCGATCACCGACACGAATGGTTCAGGCAATCTGTCAGCAACTTTGACCCACTGATACTGGTCAGGCAATAGCGTATCTTCCGACGATCCATCGCCACGCTTCGAATTCGCATCTTCAATTGCTTTCTTGGCAATCAGCACCAGAAGTGATACATCGAAGACTAAGTTCTTTGCTTTACAATATCCTCCGTCAGAGATAATCCATGCCGTAAGCCGCTGCACCGCTATTTCTGCATCTGTCATCAAGTCACCCCTATCTATGGCATATACGGTAAACAGGCATTCATTCACTGCGGAAACAGTAGATCAGCGGTGTTGTGCAGAATCATTTCCAACTGCGGAGATAGATTAAATCGTTTCGCATTGATATCGATCGACTTTCGAATACAGCCATTCGCGTGCCGTTCACCTGCTGCTTTCCAGTCAACAAGCATCTCCAGAATGTCGATCAGATTCATTCCGTTGATACCGAGTTGAGGTTTGTGCATCAACTGGGTTTCGTAAACCAAGCCTGGCCCTGAACACACTGGACAATATCTCCACCCAGTATCGTTCGGCCCTTGCGGAGCTTCTTCATACTCAGCGTTCGAATACTGCCGGTTGCACACTGCACAATGCCACGGAAAGAATTCTGGATGATGCCTGTTGTTCGCATAGTGATGGTCGAGCGCTGGTCCCATCGCCTTCAAAAACGATTTGTACTCATCCGAACCATACGTACTGCCAGCAAGTTTCGGCGTGAACTCTGTGAACACTTCGACCTCTGGATGATCCAGTTTTGATTGGTCGTGCAGCTCGCCGCGCCGCATTATTTCAACAACGCACGCATTGAGTAGGTTTCGCACCCGCTCGATATGCCTGAACGTGTCGTTGTTTGTCGCTTTTTCTTCTGTCGTCAACATGCCCTGAACTCCTGTGTTTAAATCGACCAAACAAAGCCCCGTTACCAGTCAGACTTACTGCGCCGGATCTCTCCAGTGCCAGCACAGATGAAGCGGAACACACGGTATCACGCAAATCCAAACGTCTACGCTATTCCCGAGTCGCTTCCAGAACGCACCAATCCACAAATCCTGTGGCTTCCACTCGAAGCGACAACGAAACGTGACGTCCTCTGCAGGTTCTCCGCTCGCGGTCGGACAAAACGGATTTGGCATCGGACAGTCACCCTCCCCACTGTGCTTAATCCATTTCACCCACGCCACAGTGAAGCCAATTACTGCGATTCCTAAGACTACGTTCTTTCCTATCTGCCCGTAGCTCAACCAGCCGATCATAGCTCCACAGCAGAACATCATTGCTAAATAATATCTTGCAACTACCATCACGCACCTCCAGATCAACCAAACAAAGCCCCGTTACCACAACCGTGTGAGATTTTAGGTCATCTATGGAACATCTTTCCCGAACACACCACGCTGAAATCCTTTTTGAACGCGCGACCCGTATACGATATGCCTTTGTGTCGGATCAAAAGCGGCAGTCAACTGATGAAGCTGCTCCTCACTAATCAGTCGCTCCTCACACGCCCTACACAAAATACGGCTGATCTGCCGATTCCATAAACGGTGCGTCAGTTTCAAAATAAATGTCTTCATAGATCTTTCCTTAATGGCGCAAACATGAAATGACTGCTGGACGAATCACAAATCATTGCCTGATACCCAACAGGGCATGTATCCTGGTGATTGACCGCCTGCCGATTAACCCACTCCCCAAGATCCTTCCATGAATCAAACTTTCCTTGTGCAACGAATTCTGTTTTCCTCGGATCATCAATACTCTGCCAATGAAACTGGACTAATCCGTCTGGCGAAAATTCCTTTATCGCTGTAATCATAAATCACCTCCGTATCAACCGAACAAAGACCCGTTACCCGTCACCACGTAACCATCATCCTCTGGCTCCTGACTAAACAGGAACTCTTCCAGAAACTTCCACACGAACCGAGCAAGATTCGAATACGACGTCGCGTCCAACAAGTGGTTGTGCTCACTGTCCTCAATCCAAATGCTGCTCGACTGACCGCCCTGCTGCGATACTACCTCATGCTCTGCCGTCAAATGCTGTGTCAGTAGCCGAAGAAGCCTCGGTTCAGACAGTGAGAACGTCAATCCAGAGTCCGACTTCACGTCAGCACGCAACGATTCATGCAATCGCGACTTCCACTCCGACGCATCTGAGTGAATCACCCATGTCTCATCCATTAGCTTAACGTCGAAGGCGTCTCCGATGAATTTCACCGTCGCCGACTTACGAGATGGCGTGATGTACTTCTTTTTCGCAAGTATCCCAGCTCCGAACCCCATCACGGGCAACCAAAAGTCGTCCTGATCGCACAGAGCCTGAATCAATGGCGTCTTCCAGCGACAGTCTATGAGCGTCAACGTCACTGGCACGTATGTTTTACCGTTCTCCATCGCAAATCCGTTGCGAAACCTGTCCTGCAACGCCGTCACGCCGATCTTCAAGGCTTCCTCGAATGGAATGTCCTGCAATAAACGCTGCTCACCCCATGCAATCTCTCGCGGCCCAACATCAACACCCGACGCAATAACCGCCCAGTGCAATGCCGTCTTTCGGACGTCCACGCCGCCCCACAGCATGTTCCTGTCTTCTGGTACAATGCCGAACTCTGGCGCAATTGCACGCTTTGACAGTACGTTCTCGTTGAGCTTATCAATCAGAAGGTCATCGTCGGACGTCGGCATACCCCATACTCCCTGCATCAATGCCCTGTTCTTTGTAATCTTCTCCCGCTGCTCCGTCTCGTGCATGTGATTCCATTCTTCCACGCCGATCGACCCAGCATCCGCCATCATGTTCATCGCCGCGCTAAATCGATAACTCAAGTTACGTGTCGGCGGCAGATCTCCAAGCACCTTGCCGCGATCCATTGTCTGCCCACGGTGCAATACCACGCACTGCTGCAACAACTGCTTACGCTTTGGCTCATCCATCACGATCCCGCATTGAGGGCACGAGAACCTCGCCTTCTCACGTGCCTCTTCTTCCGTACGCGCATGCTGCCAGCCGATTAAATGCTCACGCTCTGGAGCGATAAACTCCTCGCAACACTCACACGGCATGTACGGCTGACTCTGCGTGCCGTTCAAATACCACTTCCAGGCAATGTTCTTCAACGTAGTGACTGTAGACTCACCGAAGATGATCTCCCGACCCATCGTCGCCTTCGTGCGGTTTATCAACTGATCCAACTTCGTGCCCTCATCACTGCCCGCAGCCACCTCACCGAAGTCCTTCAACTCCGTGATCGCCACCACGCGAGCCGTCGAACCTGCTCGCTGACTGTCTCCAGCACCAGCCCCCATCGTTACCATCGAGTGACCATGCTTGAAAATGATCACCGAAGGCGTGCCACCATCTGAGCCTGGCCCCTTATCAGGCATCTGCGAGTGAAACTTACTGGCCCTCAACGCAGGCAGAAAGTCTTTGTTGTATTTCACCTTCCACATCTGATCGATGTTGGGCATACCGATGATCAGATCTTCCCGCAGGTTGAACAGCACGTGAAAGACGTACTGCCACAGCGAAAGACTCTTACCTACCTGGTTCGGCGCTACAAGCATCGCCCGACGCCAGTACGTGTCTTCCAGCAATTCCAGAAACTTAGCCGTCGCTGGCTGGTCTTCTCGCCTATATGGCAGGCTCGCTTTCGGTCCTGATGGATACGTGAAATTATCCTCGCACCAGTCCAGTATCGGTCTCGGACTCGCAGGAACCATCATCCGCAACGAATCACTCAGAACCCTGATAGCACTGCGAACGTACAATTCGTCGTTCAGATTCTCTGCATCAGCCAGCGTTATCATCTTGTGACCCCACCATTTGATTCAGTTTATCGATCGCCGCCGATATCGCCCGCTCCACACCGTCACCCATCGGCACGCCAGTCGTCCGATTCACCGACTCAAGGATCTCACGAATACTCTTCGACATCGCCTCAAGCACTGGCGCAACATGCTTCACCCGCACACAGTCGCCGTACTGACGCTCGAACTTTGCCACCTTAGTACGCAAGTCCAGCAACTTCATCTGATCGTCCAGTCCACGATCTGACGCCACAGAATGCCCCGTAGACGCCTTCGGACTATCGGGCGACATAAATCCCAGCCTGTCAGCCAAAGCCGCGTGCATGGCCGTCTTGCGAGCCTTATCCGATTTATTGATCAGCCACCACTCAACGCAATCACGAATGCAATACTCGGCGTCACCATTCGGCTGCGGAAATGTCGGTATCTTCTTCAACTGATGCATGGTGGAAACCACCACGCCAAGTATCAGCGCAATACGACTCGCCTTCGCATGAATCAATTGGTCTTTACGTCTCGATTGACGAGCCATTCAAGTCCCCGTTACAGCGATTACTTACACGCCGCCGCATAAGGTCAGCAGACGCCCCAGCAGCCCGCCAAATACCCCAGTTAACGTCAAATTCTGAAATATACGATAGATCCTACAGGAAGACCTGTATTTTGAAAAGCCTAAAAT
>Ga0163155_10004136_pt1 | contig 15130 bp, 9 predicted proteins | sample OliLakLV19SP4G1_FD_148611 | JGI IMG/M metagenome (GOLD analysis project Ga0163155, IMG submission 148611) | Freshwater microbial mat bacterial communities from Lake Vanda, McMurdo Dry Valleys, Antarctica - Oligotrophic Lake LV.19.SP4.G1 | ecosystem: Environmental > Aquatic > Freshwater > Lake >... | reverse complement strand
GCCGGCTTGTAATAGAACGCCTGACTGAGCGAAAAATGCCGATAGTTAAATCTCACAAAAAATTAGCTAATTTTATTTTTCAAGTAAGGGTTCTGTTGTTTGAATCCTGAAATCAAAAGTCTAAAGAATATGAGTATCATTTCAAAAATTGTGCTTTATTCAATAGGTTGTCCTATTCTATTTTTTAATGTGAAGGCTGCGTTTATCTATTTAATTGTTTGTAATATTTTTATTTACTTTTTCGAAAGATCAAAAAACAAAAAACGATCTCCTTCACAGGAAAATTAAATTTCCTCTAGATTTTTGAAGTTGTCGGATACATGTCCACGTACATAAAAAACAATTCAAAATCTGCTCGGCAAACCCGCTTCGCCCAGCCTCCGACTACGTCATCGCCTAGGTAAATCTTAGATATCCGTTTCATTTAGTCTATAAAGCAATTTTTTTGCCGTTTCGAATGTCTTCAAATGAAATAAATTGGGGCATACAGGCCGGTGAAAAAACACCGGGATGGGCGAAACGCCAAATCAAAAAGTGAAAGTGCATCCTAAACACGAGACTCTCAAAAACTTTAAGAACTCTGCCTGTTTTTCTTTGTGTGCTGTGCGTTAAGTTTTTAACTTTGGGGCGATTTTTCAATTGTGGACAATTCCTAAACCGCCATCGACTGAAGTGAGTCGATTTAACCAGTGCAATGACAATTTTTTTTTTGACGCATGACTAAAAGAGGCATAATTAAATTTGTTTTGGTAGCGGCCATACTCGTGGTAGCTCTATTGGCCATCTCGGCTGCTACCGTCTACTACAAGCAGAAAGAAATCACTCAGTGGGCCATTGAAGAAGTTAACAAAAATTTTGAAGGCCGCCTTCAAATAGCCGACAGCCAGCTTTCCCTTTTCCATGATTTCCCGTATCTCGATGTTGACCTCAAGGGAGTTGTCTTTTACGCCACCAAAGACACGGTGCAGAAGCCCCTTTATGAAATCGATGACCTATATATTGGTTTTCGTTGGCTGGATATTTTACAATCAAAATTTGACGTAAAATCAATAGACATCAAGGGCGGCCACTTGGACATTGTGCAGTTTTCCAATGGCGACATCAATCTTTTACTTGCTAAAAATATTAAATCTGACACAACCTCTTCTGCTTCGTCTGCATTTCAAATACATCTAAAGAAGTTGATCTTGGAAGATTTTAAAATCAGCTTTCGTCAACCCGATTCTACACTGTACCTGTCGTCAATCCAGAAATTAAAACTGTCGCTCCAGTCCAACGAACGAAATACGCAGATGAAGGTGTCTGCTAAATTTATTTTTTCACTACTACAAAATAATGAGCCTTCATTTTTTCACGACAAGAAAATTTCAATTGAATCAAACTTGGCTTTTGACGCGCTTACAAAAAAGTTAAGCATTGCAGAGGGGCACCTCGGCTTAGAGGAGGCGATGTTTTCTGCTCAGGGTTCCATAGGGCTTTCCGGTACACCGGAATTTGACTTGAAAGTCAATGGCGAAAAACCGGATTTCAGTTTACTGACCGCCTTGGCACCACCGGAAGCAGCGTCCATTATTGCCCGCTACGACAATCAGGGGAGTATTTTCTTTGAAGGCACCGTCAAGGGTAAGGCCAGTGCTCAACAGCAGCCGGAGTTGAATTTTGTTTTTGGCTGTTCTGAAGGGCGTATCCAAAATAGAGAAGCCAACAAGGGGATTGACCAACTGGGTTTTAAAGGATCATTTACCAATGGTGCCTCACATAACTTTTCGACATCTGTATTTGAAGTGAAAAATTTTTCGTTCCGTCCTGCTCGTGGTTCTTTCCGTGGCGATATTACCGTGCGGGACTTTACAAATCCTCAGGTAGCCCTACGTCTCGTTTCTGATCTAGATTTAGATTTTTTGGCCGGCTTTCTTCAAATTAAGGAAATTGAAAACCTAAAAGGGAACGTGAAGCTAAGCATGAACTTCAGTGAACTCATAGATGTTCAAAAACCGGAAAACACATTGCTAAAATTAAAGGAGGGAATTGAAAGCGAATTGATTATTCAAGACTTGTCATTTTTCTTGCCAAAGCTGTCACTTACGGTCAATCGCATTAATGCACATGCAGAAATGAAGGACGGGCGGGTCACCTTGGATTCGCTCTCTATTCATGTTGGAAACTCCGATATCACATTAAGTGGTATGATCAGTGATCTGCCCGCGCTGTTTCACAGACCCAATAGAAATATATCGATTTGGCTGAATGCCAAAGGCAATAAAATCATCGTGCGCGAGCTAGTGGCCTCCGATACTTTGTTGGCTAAACAACTGGATGAGGAACTCAGTAACTATGAGGTGAAACTCGGTTTTGAAACTTCGGTAGCGAAACTAAAAAAATCGCCCCTTCCGCAGGGCGAGTTTTTCATTCATGATTTGCATGCCGACCTGAAAGGATACCCCCACACCCTTCATGATATGCGGGCCGATGTCATTGTCACCGATACTTCTTTCCAACTCAAAGATTTTAGCGGTGAGATTGATCAATCTGATTTTCATTTTAATGGTAGGTTGGTCAACTACGCGCTTTGGTTTGACTCAGTAAAGCGGGGCGATACCCGGTTTGAGTTTGATCTCAATTCGAAGCAAGTCAAGTTGCATAACTTGCTTACCTACAAGGGCGAAAGCTATTTGCCGAAAGAGTATCAATCCGAAGTTATCAAAGACTTGAAGCTGCATGGATTCACCGATCTGTATTTTGACAATCATTTTAAGTCAGCCGACCTATTGATCAGCAAGGTGCAAGGAAGGCTGCGTGTACATCCGTTGAAGGTGGAAGACCTAAAAGCACGCATACACTTTGAAGATGAACACTTATCTGTTCAGAACCTCTCTGCCAAAATGGGCAGCAGCGATTTTAATATAAATCTTACTTTTTACACCGGCAAAAGTCAAGCCCTTCGCAAGCGCGATAACAAATTTTCGATCCAATCTTCGTTGCTGAATTTAGATGAGTTACTCAATTTTGATCTTGAAAAACCAAAAGCGCCTGGCGATCATGCAAAGGCCTTCAACATTTTTGAAGTTCCCTTTACAGACATGTCGTTTTCAGTTGACATAAATAAAATCAAGCACCATCACATTGAGTTGCACGATTTCAAAAGCGATTTGCGCATGCAGCAGAATCATTTCATGTACGTGGACACCTTACGCTTTGCTACCGCAGGAGGAAACTTTACGATGAACGGGTGCTTCAATGGAGCGGATCCGAAAAAAATATACTTGAAGTGTGACACCCGTATGCAAAATCTGAACATAGATCAACTCTTTTTAAAGTTTGATAATTTCGGTCAAGATTTTATGGTAAATAGAAATCTACACGGGCAACTTTCGGGGTCGGTCAATAGTTTGATACACGTACATCCCGACCTTACACCTATTTTAAATGATGGCGAAGTACACTTGGATGTGCGTATACTCAACGGAAGCATCAACGACTTCGCGCCCCTTCAGGCAATGGCAGGCTTCTTCAAAGACAGAAATATTAACAAAGTGCTTTTCGACACGCTTCAGAATAAAATCAATATGAAAAATGGAATCCTCACCATTCCAGCAATGACAATCAATTCTTCATTGGGATTTATTGAAATGAAAGGAACTCAGTCGCTTGATTTAAAAATGGACTACCTCATCCGTGTTCCTTGGCGATTGGTTTCGCAAGTTGGATTTCAGGCGTTGTTTGGAGGCAAGAAAAAGGAGGACGTAGATCCTGATCAAGAGGACGCCATCCAATATCGTGATAAAGACAAGCGCATTCGGTTTCTAAATGTGCGCATCAAAGGCACGCCCCAGAAATACGATTTCTCGCTCGAAAAATAATCTAGATCATTCACCGCGCCAAATTTTCATCCTTCGCTGGTGTTCTTCACCAGCGGGCATAATTGGCTGTAAATTTTAGCCAACAGATATAAGTAAACAGTTAAATTGTAGTTTCAAATATTCCAATTTAAACTATGGCAAAGGAAATTTGAAAACCCGGCTCCTCACTATTTGAGCAAATCAAAAAGACCGATGAAATAGGCAACGAATACTGGAACGCTCGTGATCTTAGCAAAGTTCTCGAGTATTCAGAGTACAGGTATTTCCTTCCTGTAATTGATAAAGCGAGAGAAGCATGCAGAAACAGCGGACACAGGTGGCAGGATCATATCGAGGATATCCTCGATATGATCGAAATCGGTTTCGGTGCCGAACGAGGTATTGAAGATGTAGAACTGTCTCGTTATGCCTGTTATTTGATCCTACAATATTCGAAAATATCAAGGGAAAGCAACAAGCCAACCAAACCCACTGCGAGGTTGGCAAGAAAGTACGGCAAACGATCAAGTACATTGGAGGTACGATGCCCGAGCATTTACCTTCAGCCGAAAGCATCAAAAAAGTTGAAAACAAAACCAGACGTAAACTAAAAAAGAAAAAGTAGTTGTTAAGCCGAAAACAATTCTTGCTTTTTTATTACCGCGATTGCCTCCAGATTCAGATCAGGTGAAATAATCACGCTCACATCATCGCGCTTTGAAAGCGATTTAAGTTTTTCGAGCGTGATGGAGCCGGTCATGTATTGCAAGCCATTGCCTTGATAGCCACCTTTAAAATTTTGAAAATCGACTGGCTGAATCGATTCTTTGTTGGCAAAGCTGATGATTACATCCAGTAGCGCATCATTAGAAAAAGCGAAGCCTTCGCCTTGCGTATATTTTTTGTATTCGTAGCGATAGTCAAACGTCAATGCAGAAATATCCGAAAGTACGGCAGACCCAGTGGGGTATCCGCCTGCGCCTTTGCCGATGAACACTTGCTTTTCTGCGAAGGCGCCTTCTACCAACACAGCATTGTATTCGTTGCGCACATTGGCCAACATGTGGTCGGCAGGGATAAATTGTGGAGCGACAAAGCCAATAATTTTGCCATCCAATTTATAGGCACGTGCCACCAGCTTAATGGTAAGATTATTTTCCTTCGCATATTTCAAATCTACGGCAGAAATTTTATCGATGCCCACGTTGATAATGTTTTCGGGTTTTACAAAAACGCCAAATGTGTGCGCAATGGCAATTGCTAATTTAAATTTCGGATCAAAACCCTTTACATCCAATGACGGATTACTTTCGGCAAAACCCAATTCTTGTGCCGTCTTCAATGCATCGGCATAGCTTTTCTTTTCTTCGAAAACTTTTGTAAGAATAAAATTGGTTGAGCCATTGAAAATTCCCTCAATGCTTGTGATTAAATCGTTATCGTAATATTCTTCAAGGTTACGCAAGATGGGAATACTACCACACACCGCACCTTCGTACAATACTGAGCGATCGTATTTCTGTTGCAGATTATAAATTTCTTCTAAGTTCTCGGCTAGCATTCTCTTGTTTGCCGTAACAACATGCTTGCCCGCCCGCAAAGCAGCTTTTACAATTTCAAAGGCGGCTGGAGCATCGTCAATCAACTCTACCACAATATCAATTTCTTTATCGGCTAGAATATCTGCTTTGTCAAATGTAAAAATGTCGCTGGGCAGATTGCGTTGTTTGTCTTTATTCTTTACACAAATCCGTTTGATCTCTGCCTTTACGCCATGCGTTTCGTTCAGCACATGATAAAGACCTTTCCCTACCACTCCGAAACCGAATAATCCTATTTTCAATTTTTTTTTCATATTCTATTTAGTAAAATCTTCCAACGAGTTGAAGTCGTAAGAAGAATTGTTTGGCACTTTTTCTTTTTTGGATGATCGAAAAAATTTTCTGACTAATTTTTTGAACTGCTCGAACTCAACGAGAAAACCATCATGGCCATAAACAGATGTAATTACATGAAGTTCTGCAGTTCGAATGTTAGCAGCTAAAAATTCTTGTTCGTGCAACGGAAAAAGCAAATCACTTGTGATGCCAATGACTAATGTTTTTGCTTTTATCTGGCTCAACGCATTTTCAACACTTCCTCGTTTCCGTGCTACTTGATGATTATCCATTGCCTTGGTGAGAGTCCAATACGAAAACGCATTGAAGCGGCTTATTAATTTCTGACCCTGGTATTGCTGATACGAAGCTGCACGGAAATCATCTAGTTGATCTAAATTTTTTTCGGATTGCGTAGTCTCGTAGGTTTCGTAGGTGCGAAATGAGATCATGCCCATTGCCCGTGCAGCCTTCATGCCTTCGCTCCCGGCCCCTGTGTCATTTTCTTTCCAAGTCGGATCGGCTGTAATCGCCATACGCTGCGCTTCATTGAAGGCTATGCCCCAAGGTGAGTGAAACGCGTTGCACGCAATTGGAATCAAATGCTCAAAAATAGTGGGCTGCTCGATTGCCCACTCTAAAGCTTGTTGTCCGCCCAATGAGCCACCGATCAATGAATGTATTTTGGTCAGACCTAACTCTTGTCGCAACAGGTCAAAAGCCCTTACAATATCACGGTTTGTAAGGAGCGGAAAATCATGAAAGTAATTTTTGTCTGTGACAGGGTTGTTGGAAAGCGGCCCAGTAGATCCATAACATCCACCTAACGCATTGGCACAAATGATAAAATAGTCTTGCGGGTCAAATGGACTTCCGTCCTCGAATAATCCTTTCCACCAATCTGTAAAATCTGAACTTCCCGTAAGCGCATGGCAGATCCAAACCACATTGCTTCGATCTTTGTTAAGTTGCCCCAGAGTGGTGTATTTAAGTTGAAAGCCAGGGAGTTTTTCCCCGGCTTCTAACTCAAAATCTTTTGAGTAATGAAAGATGTGATCTGATTTTAACATTCCATTTTTTTGGCTGCAAGCTCCATGCCACAAGCTGCGCGTAGCTTGTGGCCTGAAGTATACGGCCTATGCGGTAGCTAATTCCTTTTTAAAAACCTTATCAAACGCTTGCTGCAAATCTGCTTTGACGTCATCGATGTGCTCGAACCCAACGGAAATACGCAACAAGGTAGGAAGTACTCCCGAAGAAATCTGTTCCTCGTCCGACAATTGTTGGTGGGTAGTGGCCGAAGGTTGGATGATCAATGTTTTCCCATCGCCAACGTTTGCCAAGTGACTGATCAATTTTAGATTGTCAACCAGATGAGCCGTGTTTTCCTTTGTTCCTTTCACCGTGAAGGAAAGCACCGCGCCAAATCCATTCTTCAAATATTTCTTTGCTAGTTGGTGGTATGTGCTAGAGGTTAAACCGGGATAGTTGACGGTCTCCACATTAGCATGTTGCTCTAACCATTGAGCCAACGCCAACGCATTGTCCACCGAACGTTGTACGCGAAGCGAAAGTGTTTCCAATCCTTGAATCAGCAAAAACGAATTGAACGGGCTGATAGCCGGCCCGAAATCTCGCAAGCCTTCAACGCGCGCACGAATGATGAAGGCAATGTTTGGTAAACCAAGCGGATTGCCTTCACCAAACACCTCCCAGAATTTCAAACCGTGATACCCTTCGCTTGGTTCAACAAATGCAGGAAACTTGCCATTGCCCCAATTGTAATTTCCACCGTCTACGATCACGCCACCGATGGAAGTGCCGTGGCCGCCTATCCACTTAGTAGCAGATTCCACCACCACATTTGCCCCATGCTCTAACGGACGGAATAAATAACCAGCTGCCCCGAAAGTGTTGTCGACAATCACGGGAAGATCATGCTTTTTTGCCAATGCAGCAATCGCCTCAAAATCCGGAATGTTGAAACCAGGATTTCCGATGGTCTCCAAGTAAATAGCCTTTGTATTTTTGTCTATCAATTTTTCAAACGCTTCTGGCTTATCGCCTTCGGCAAACCGAACTTCTACGCCCAATCTTTTAAATGCTACTTTAAATTGATTGTAAGTGCCCCCGTACAAAAAAGTGGTGGAAACAAAATTATCGCCTGCTTGTAGAATATTATTAAGCGCAATAAATTGAGCCGCTTGGCCGGACCCAACTGCTAAAGCTGCTACTCCGCCTTCTAATGCTGCTACGCGTTTTTCAAAAACATCTGTAGTCGGGTTCATGATCCGTGTGTAAATGTTTCCAAATTCTTTTAGCGCAAAGAGATTGGCTCCGTGCTCAGAATTTTTGAACACATAAGAAGTGGTTTGATAGATAGGTACTGCACGTGAGCCCGTTGTAGGGTCAACTTCCTGACCCGCGTGTAATTGAAGTGTTTCGAAACGTAATGACATAATTAAATAATTTTAAATGATGAATAAATTTTAAATGATGAATTTTAAATTGAGAGGACATAGCCTTGTCCATACCCGTCACTCGGTAGGCCGTACGCTAGTCTGTTGCTGCAATTGGTCAGCGCCAATTAACAACAGCAAATCATGCAACAATAGGCGTTACTGCTAAGATTTTGATTGTGAATGTTTGGGGAAAGAGGTCGAACTTTTGTTCGTGCGAAGGTGATGTTGAATGTTGTCATTTTCATACCGGTTTATAGTTCCTCAAAGACCTTCTTTGAGGCAGGTATTAGCACCTTCTTTCGGGGTTGCTAGCGTTTCACAGAGCCTGTTCTCTCAACGCTTCTTTATAAATCGGATGGCTAAATTGCTTCACCGACTATGATAGTACAAACGTATACTAGTTTAGTAGAGTTTCCAAATGTTGTGTTAAAATTTTATTAAAAAACTTACTTACAAGTGTTTGCAAGACAAATTAAATTCGGCCAGAGTTTTAATGGGCCAAGCGCGGAACAAGAATTACGGGTGGCTCTTACGTTAGCATGCCTCCATCTACTTGAATCACTTGCCCAGTAATATAAGCCGACATATCAGATGCTAAGAAAACACACGCATCGGCCACATCTTCGGGCTTCCCGCCTCGCTTGAGTGGGATAGCATCGCGCCAGCTTTGCACGGTTTTTTCATCTAGCTTACCTGTCATTTCTGTTTCGATGAAGCCAGGGGCTATCGCATTGCTACGTATACCGCGCGAACCCAATTCTAATGCGATCGATTTGGTGAATCCGATAATTCCCGCCTTTGATGCAGCATAGTTTGCTTGCCCTGCATTGCCTTTTAATCCTACGACTGAAGTCATATTAATGATAGATCCTGATTTTTGTTTCATCATTGGTTTACAAGCAGCCTTTACTGTGTTGAAGCACGACTTCAAATTTACGTTAATGATTTTGTCCCACGCCTCTTCCGTCATGCGCAACAATAAATTATCCATAGTGATGCCCGCGTTGTTGACCAACACATCGAGCGAACCAAACTCGGTTACGACATCAGCAATTAATTTATCCGCTTGGCCAAAGTCCGAAGCATCCGAGCGATAGCCTTTTGCTTTCACGCCTTTTGAAGTGAGTTCAGCTTCGAGTGCTTGGCCTTGCTCTACACTCGACAAATAGGTGAAGGCAACATTTGCGCCTTGCTCGGCAAATTTGATAGCGATGGATCGGCCTATGCCTTTAGAGGCGCCCGTGATGAGGGCGGTTTTATTTTGGAGGAGTTTCATTTTAATACTTTTTGGTCCGCTTCAATTTTGATTGCTTTAACAATAACACTGCGAAACTAATCTTTTTTCCGAATCAGATTTTGGGTTAATTTTGGCTTTTATGAAATAATCTTAAACAACAATAGTATGGCGAGTTTTGATGTGATTGTTATTGGCTCAGGCCCGGGTGGATATGTAGCAGCTATTCGTGCTTCGCAGTTGGGCATGAAGGTGGCTGTCGTTGAAAAGGCCGAACTAGGCGGTATTTGTTTAAATTGGGGATGCATCCCAACGAAGGCTTTATTGAAGAGTGCCAACGTTTTTGAATACATCCAACACGCCAAAGATTATGGTATTGACGTAAAAGAAGCATCACCCGATATGACGGCCATGGTGAAGCGCAGTCGCGATGTGGCGGCCGGCATGAGCAAGGGTGTGCAGTTCTTGTTCAAGAAAAATAAAATTGAGCAGATTGTGGGTCATGGAAAATTGAAGAAAGGCGGGAAAGTAGAAGTGACAGATGCCGCAGGTAAAAAAACAGATTATGATGCCAAACATATTATTGTCGCAACGGGTGGACGCGCGCGTGAATTGCCAAATTTGAAATTAGATGGTAAAAAAATAATTGGCTATCGCGAAGCAATGGTCTTGCCAGAGCGTCCTCAAAAAATGTTGATTGTGGGTTCTGGCGCGATAGGGGTAGAGTTTGCCTACTTCTATAACACCATAGGCACTGAAGTGACGATCGTAGAATTTTTACCTCGGATGGTTCCGGTGGAAGATGAAGAAGTATCTAAGCAATTGGAAAAGTCATTTAAGAAAACCGGTATTATTATTTATACCAACTCGGAAGTAACTAAAGTCGACACGACTGGAAAAGGATGTGTGGCAACGGTGAAAACTCCGAATGGCGAAATTAAGATAGAAACAGATGTTGTATTGTCCGCTGTAGGCTATACCACGAATTTAGAAAACCTCGGTTTAGAAGAAGTAGGCGTGAAAAATGAAAAAGGAAAAGTGCTGGTGGATGCTTACTACAAAACTAATGTGTCGGGTGTATATGCAATTGGCGATATTACCACTGGCCCTGCATTAGCGCATGTGGCTTCTGCCGAAGGAATTATCTGTGTAGAAAAAATTGCGGGACAGAATCCTGAACCATTGAATTACAATAATATTCCAGGCTGCACCTATTGTTCACCGGAAATTGCTTCGGTGGGTTACACCGAAGAAGCAGCTAAGAAAGCAGGTTACCAGATTAAGGTCGGAAAGTTTCCCTTTACTGCTTCCGGCAAAGCAAAAGCTGCTGGCGCCCCCGATGGTTTTGTAAAAGTAATTTTTGATGCCAAGTATGGCGAGTGGTTAGGCGCACACATGATCGGTGCGAACGTTACCGAGATGATTGCAGAAGTGGTGTCTGCCCGCAAGCTAGAAACCACAGGCCACGATGTAATCAAAACCGTCCACCCTCACCCGACTATGAGCGAAGCAATCATGGAAGCAGCTGCGGCTGCGTATGGCGAGGTGATACACCTATAAACCAATCGCTAAATGCAAAAATATCTTCTCAACTTGAAAGATTTTTTGTCTGCGGAATTTTTAGATTCGATGATTAAGGTATCATCACAGAATCAATCACTTGGATAATGCCATTGGATTGATTCACATTCATGGTGGTGATTTTAGAAATATTATCTGTAGAATCTGTCGTTACTATTTCTTTACGGCTCATCATAGCAGTTAATATTCCGCCTTGCACCATTCTAAATTCCGATTATCGATTTCCTTCTTTAATTCCCTTAGCAACGTCTTTACGTCTCATTCTACCGGCCTCCAAATGGTAGGTTAAAACGGATTTTAACAGAGCCTGGTTTTCAGGCCTCAATGATTTTCGATGGCACCTCCATACGAACTTTTTAGCGTGGCGTATACTCAAGAGCAAGAGCAGCTATTTCTTCAACCGGGCAAAGCCGCGCGAAGTAGTAAAAGCCAACTTATTTGAGCAGATCCAAAAAAGAAAATATTCTTGTTAAGCTAATGCAAAGGCTCCAGACTTTAGCTTGGTTGACATTTTTGGCAGAAACATCGAGCTAAAAAATTGTAAAGGGAAGAGGTTTTTCATTGCCTTCCTCCGTTTCGAGGGTTGTCCCTTTTCTAATTTGCGCGCGCATTCGATGATGAGTAGCCGTGGCAATAATTGGTCAAAGTTACTGCACACCGGATTCACGGTTTGCCCGGGTAGAAAAAGGGACGCCAAAATAATTTTGATTTGTTTTTATACCATTAATCCGCGCTCAACCCTTTTAAAGTATTTTTTATATTTTCAACTTTTTGTTGTTGAATCAAGTACAAGGGTTTTTCGACTCGCTCTTTGCAGTCTGAAGCTTGGCACCGCTCACACGTTTTACCCACCATACGGATTGGAATTTGTGGATCATTCCAAAATTTTACTTTCTTTTTTAATTGATCGGTGATGAGTAATCCGATAGAAACGCTATTGTGTTTATTGGATCCGAATACCATCGGTTTTGCAAAGCTGATGATCAAATATTCCTTGTCTGTGCCAATGTATTTGCTGCGTTGCACTCGGCACAGTGATTGTTTGTAATCGCCTGCTTTTATTTCAGAAGCCAACTCCTTTAATATTGTGAGGCTTACCCATCGCCTGCAATAATGCTCGTCCAGCCGGTTGCTGTGCGCACTTTGCAAACCCGATAAGTGCATTTCTTTGGTTACCTCATAAACGTCTGACTCTTGTAGCGAGCTGAAACGTAAAAAGAATAGCTCGTTAATACCAAAAAACCTTGGCAAGATGGTGGTGAGGCGATGCATCAAGATTTCGGGCGATACTTCAAAACGGTCCATCAATTCCTGAAATGAGCGCACCTGAAATGTAGGTGAAGACAGCGTTTCTTTCAGCCAGGCGGTCAGGTTTGAGCGATTCAAAAAAAGAGCGCATGAAAAATAGGAACCTTTGAAATTGTTGATCACTTCATCAAATGAATCAAACGACACCCACGAGGTAGTAAACGATCGCTGCTGGATATTCATAAAACAAAAACCAACCTCGCGCCCCAAGATGAACGATCGCTGGGTTTTGCTCAACGATTTATTGAATAGAAGTTGCGGTTTCTTTCCAGGCAACAGCACAGATCGCAATTCTTGTAACTCGGGCTGTTGTGATAGCCCATCTTCTACGATCACATAATTGTACTCCTCCATTAAGATCTTCTCAAGCAGTTGGGCTGGTACCGATTTAGCCGGATCTAGGTTATATTTTTTCTGAAACTCTACGGCTGCCTTTTCGATGTCTTCAAAATAATTGTCATGCATCTCTAGATAAGATCTGAGCATCGAGAAATACATATCTTCTAGGCGCATTCCATAGTTGCGACTGATCTCGCTGAACGTGTTGACAAAAGCGTTGAGTTTCGCTGGCGCGCTAGATAGCAATTCAAATAGCCGCGACCGATCGATTCCAAAAACATCCAAGGGAAGTTCGCGCAACAGTTTGCTTTTAAGCAATTCAGTTATCGGGGCAAGTTTTTTGCTGAGTTGCAACGAAACCAGCCAATCATAACTCACATCGAGCGCCTGTGCCAGCCCGGCAATCTTTTCTCCTTTCGGATATTTTTTCCCTTTTTCAATTTCGTTCAAGTATGAAGCGGCAAGCCCAGCTGAGGCGGCTAATTGTTGCAACGAAAGTCCCTTTTCGGTGCGCAGCTGTTTCAGTTTCATGCCGAAAATTAGCTTAAGGTCGGAGCCATGTAAAGGAGTTTTTGTGGCCATATCTTTAATTAGTGGATTGTTCGCGCAGCAGCGAATGAAAATATTTTTTATCAATTAAAGAAAGATAAATACCACATTCCAACCAAAATACGCATCCGCTATTGACGGGAATTTGGCGAATAATCTTGTTTAGCGAATATTCGCTTGTTTTATATTTTTCGTTAGTGTACGTTTGATCCATTAAAACACAAAAAAATGAGCACTGTAGCTTCAACTGAATTACTGGATATTACGGAGATTTTCCCTGGCGTGGAAGTAGTGTTAAATGCTGAAGCAATGGAGTTCATTCTCGAATTGCATCGCGCGTTTGAGCCGCGCAGGCAGGAGTTGCTGGAGGCACGGCAAGCGCGGCAAACACTTCTTGATCTAGGGCAGAGACCGGAATTTTTGACGGAAACTATTTCTATCAGGTCCAGCGAATGGAAAGCTTCGCCTGTGCCTCCAGCACTTCAAAATAGGCGAGTGGAAATTACCGGGCCCGTGGACGCCAAGATGATGATCAACGCCTTTAATTCGGGTGCGAACGTTTTCATGGCCGATTTTGAAGATTCCAATTCGCCCACGTGGCGCAATTGTATAGAAGGCCAACTCAACTTGATGCAGGCCGCGCGCGGAACGCTCGCATACAAATCAGCTGAAGGGAAATCGTATCAACTCAATCCGTTACCAGCGGTTTTGAAAGTGCGGCCGCGCGGATGGCACTTGCACGAAAAGCATCTGCTCATCGATAATGTTCCTGTTTCAGCTTCGTTGTTTGATTTTGGATTACACTTTTTTCACAATGGTGAGTTGTTGGCAAGCCAAGGACGAGGCCCGTTTTTTTACCTTCCAAAATTAGAGAGCCACCTAGAGGCGCGGTTGTGGAATGATGTCTTTGTCTTTGCTGAAGAAAAGCTCGGGATGAAAACAGGTACCACCAAAGCAACGGTACTGATCGAAACAGTCTTGGCTGCATTTGAAATGGAAGAAATCATATATGAACTGCGCGAGCACATTGCTGGCCTCAATGCGGGGCGATGGGATTACCTTTTCAGCATCATCAAAAAATTTAGTCGCGATCCAAAATTTATAACGCCAGATCGCGCACAGCTCACCATGTCAGTGCCGTTTATGAGTGCGTATGCAAAGTTGTTGGTTCACACCTGCCACAAAAGGGGAGTTCACGCCATGGGTGGTATGGCAGCGTTCATTCCCAGCAAAGATGAAGAAACTAATCGCCAGGCATTTGAAAAAGTAATTGCCGACAAAGTGCGCGAAGCCCGCTTGGGGTATGATGGTACCTGGGTGGCACACCCTAAATTAGTAGCAGTTGCAAAAACTGAATTTGACAATGTGCTCGGCAGCTCGCCAAATCAGAAACAAATCATGCACCCCGACCTAAAAGTAAATGGCAAAGATCTTCTCGATGTTGAGTCGGCAGGAAAACTCATCACCGAAAATGGAATCCGGCTAAACATTAGGGTGGCCGTACAATATCTAGAAGCATGGCTCAATGGCACCGGAGCCGTGGCTTTGTACAACTTGATGGAAGATGCCGCGACAGCCGAAATATCGCGCGCACAACTTTGGCAATGGCTTTATCATCAATCGACCATCGAGGGAGGCGAAAACTTTACGGAAGAAAAATTCAGCCTATTTTATAAACAAGAAATGGATTTGCTCATCCTTCAATTTCAAAAAGAAAATCGTGACTTAAAAAATTTGAAACAAGCGGGAGACTTACTCAATCAACTAGTTCTTAATAAAAATTTTGAAGAGTTCCTCACCCCGTCAGCCTACGAGTATCTTTCTTAATTAAAAAAATAAATCTTAACTATTTTGCTATGAATACTGTACAAAGAATAAATGAATTGATTGTCGATTGGAATACTAACCCCCGCTGGAAAGGAGTGGAGCGGCCTTACACGG
>Ga0163155_10004135_pt1 | contig 15138 bp, 15 predicted proteins | sample OliLakLV19SP4G1_FD_148611 | JGI IMG/M metagenome (GOLD analysis project Ga0163155, IMG submission 148611) | Freshwater microbial mat bacterial communities from Lake Vanda, McMurdo Dry Valleys, Antarctica - Oligotrophic Lake LV.19.SP4.G1 | ecosystem: Environmental > Aquatic > Freshwater > Lake >... | reverse complement strand
TAGGGCGGGCTCATGTACCTCCTACCGGCCCGCTTCCCCTTCCGGCTCGGCCGCTGGCAGGGACGGAGCCACAGGCGTGCGCGGCAGCGCGTTGTTCGCCCGCCCCTCCCGCTGCAGCGTGCCCCGCAGCACGAACTCGATCTGCGCATTCAGACTGCGCAGATCGTCGTTGGCCCAGCGCTGCATGGCCTCCAGCAACGCCGGGTCGACGCGTAACAGGAACGACTTCCGCTCCGACACGATGTTCAGCCTTACTGGTAGATCGTGCCGGTGTTGAGCACCGGCTGTGCGCTGCGTTCGCCGCAGAGCACCGCCAGCAGGTTGCTGACCATCGCCGAGGCCTGTTGGCGCTGCAACATCACGCCGGCAATCTCCGGCGCGTACGCCAGGTGGCTCACCCGGCTTTCGATCACCTCCACGCCCGCCTTCGCAAACCGCTCCGTCAGCTGAATGCTCAATTCGGTCGCGATTTCGTCGGGGTTCACCGACAACGAGAATTGCCCCTTGGCGTGTGCATCATAGGGATACTTCGTCGCCAGCGCCCGCAGGGCAGACTCGCTCTGCGTCATCACGTAGGTCTCGACGTTCTCCACTTCGAACAGCGCTTCCGCGCTGTCGATCACGCGCCAGACGACGATCGCCGCGATCTCGACCGGGTTGGAATGCGTGTCGTTCACCTTGAGGCGTGCCGTTTCGAAATTTCGAGCCCGCAGCGTGAGCTTCTTCCTGGTGAAGAACGGGTTGGCAAAAAACAGCCCCTGCTGTCGGACGGTGCCTTTGTAGGTACCGAAGAGCTGCAGCACCTTGGCTTCGTTGGGCTCGACGGTGAAGAGCCCGGGAAGCATCACGAGCAGGGTGAGGAGCAGCAGCGCGCTACCCAGTACCAGGCCGAGGTCACCTCGTGAGAGGCCCAGGTAGATCAGCCAGATGCCGGCGAGGGTGCCGCCGAGGATGGCGCAGAGAACGGGGAGACCGGGGGCAGCTCGGCGAATGCACTCGCGAGTCATGGGATCGATTCCAGGGTGAAAGTGACATCTACGTGATATCACTTTGCTATACGACTCGCAAGCTGCCTGGTTTCGGACCGCATTCCCCGATTGGCATCGGTCGCCGCCTCACGTCTCCGATCGCAGCAGGCCGTTGACCAGCAGATCCTCCCGAAGCGTCGGCCCCGGTACCCTCGGTCGGCGGAAGTACCACCACTGCCACTCGGGTCGCCAGCGGTTGGTCCGGGCGATCTCATCACCCCAGAGACACGGGCAGGGCTCGGTGATGCTGTGAAAGCGTTCGTCGGCATCGTCGAGCCTGATCGCGGCGGCGCCACGTTCGCGCGGGCCCGAGGCGGCCAGGGCGCCGGCGAGGATGTCGCGAAGATCCATGTCGTTGAGCCACTCGTCGAGCGAGGCATCGCGACCACGCTCGACGGCGACGACGATCGTGGCCCAGTGTTCCAGCAGACCGCTGAGCCCTCGCCGCACCACCAATTGCGAACAGCCGCGGCTGGTCAGATAGGTGTGGACCGCGTCCCGATCCGTCGTCATGGTCCGCCTCCCGGAGTCCGTGACGCCTGCCGCCGGAAATACGCCTCGCCATCGTTCGGGCGGAAGAATGTGCGGATCGTGCCATCGCGATTGAAGGCGAGGAATACACCTGTGGCACGATCGAAGCGAGTGACCACGCCGTCGTGGCGCCGGACCTCCTGTACGCTCCCGCCAACCGGTGCGTCGCGCAGTGTCTGCGCCGCCGCGAGATACGCCTCGAGATCGAGACCCGGAAACTCTTCTCCGTGCTTCTCGAAATGTTCGACGAGCCGAGGCCGCGACGTGAATCCCACGGGTGCGTTCCCATTTCGTGGCGCCCGATCCGGAGCGACGCCGGCGTTCGGCGCACCGTTCGTCGCCGGCGAGCTTCGGTCCGGCGTCGGCGCAGCCGGCGGCGCAGTCTGGGAATCGGCGGCTCGAGGCGAAGGCGCGGGCGCGCGTTGGGTCCGACTCGCAAAAATCGCGGCAAGCACCGCGATGATGACGGCGAGCGGGAGACCAGTGCGAGTGCGGCGGCGTGCGGCAGTCATGCGCGGCAGCGAGGCGGAAGGGCGTCCCGTTCAAGTGAACGGGCAATTGTCCGACGGTGCCGCCGAAAGGGACACGGCGCAAGCGCACGGGCCCGCGGCGCCGTGTGGTAGCGCGGGGCCCGCGCATCGAGGAGAAGGGCTAACGGCGCCTGAGCGTCAGGCCGGCGGGGCCCCAGGCGGTCGTATCAAACTGGACCAGACCGAGCGTACTCCCACGCATGGCCAGCAACAGAGACGTTGGCCGGCTTGTGGTGCCTTCGCCCCGGACCACCACCCGCACGAGCGAGTCGGCGCCATCCCAGGTGCCGCGCTCGGTGACTGCCGGCCCGCCCGCGGCCCGACTGGTGAATTCTGCCAGGCCATCAGGATTCATGCGGAGCGCATAGCTCGCAGTCGCGACACCGGCTCCGGCGATCGAGTCGTTGCGCCAGAGCCCGACCACCGCACTCTGTGCAAGGCGCGGCTTCTTGTCCTGCAGACTGCAGGCTGCCAGGGCGAGCGCCGCAGCGACAGCTGAGAACATCGGGCGAAGTTTCATACGGTAATCTCGCACCGGCCGGCGGTTGGTCACAGCCACACGGGACCACATCGTGGCCGCTGACTGATCGAGTGCTGGCGTGGACCCGCGCCGCTGCGTACCCTGCGCGCATGACCTCCACCACGTTCTTTCGCAGCCTCGTCGTGGCACTGCCGCTGACCGTGGCGCAGGCGCAAACCCCGACGCCAGCCACCGGGACACCGAATACCGACGTGTTTCTCTCGCGCATCGCGATGCGCGATGGCGCACTCATCGTGCAGCCACCGATCAACCTCACCCGACGGGATGGCTACGACAATCAGCCGAGCTTCGATGCTCGCGGTCGCGTGCTCTTCTACACGCGTCGCGCACCGAACGCGCTGCTGCGCGACAGCCTGCGCGATGTCCAGACCGACATCTGGCGTTACGCCCTGGATGGATCGGACCACACGCCGGCGACGGTGACGGCCGAGAGTGAATATTCGGCGCAGGTGACGCCCGATGGCAACTCGCTGACGGTGATCCGGGTGGAGCGGGATTCCGCGCAACAGCTGTGGCGCATGCCGTTGACTACGGCAGGGACGGCGGAGCGACTGGTTGGCCGCGTCAAACCGGTCGGGTACTACGCGTGGGTTGGCGGGCAGGTGGCGATGTTCGTGCTTGGATCGCCCGCGACGCTGCAGCTGATGGACACGGTGAGCGGACGGATCGATACCATCGCCCGTGATATCGGGCGCGGTGTGAAACGTGTTCCTGGAACCTCACGCGTCACGTTCGTACAGCGCGTGGGCACCAGCTGGTACATCGATCAAGTGGATCTCGCGACGCGTGCGGTCACGCGCCTGGTGAAGACTCTCCCAGGTGTGGACGAGTACGCGTGGGTCGACAGCACGACCATGATTGCCGGCACCGGTACCACGCTGCAGCAGTGGACACGCGCTCAGACGGGATGGACCGTTGTCGCAGACCTGAAGTTCGCGCCGCTGACGAACATCTCGCGCGTGACGGTCGATCCGACCGGCAGCTGGCTGGCCTTCGTGGCGGTGCCGACGGCGCCCGCGGCGGCGGCGGCGGCAGCGGGCAGCTATCGGCCGCGCGTGCGAGACGCTGATGTGGCGCGTGATCTGGCGATCCTGGCGTCGGATAGCATGGAGGGCCGGCTCACCGGGTCGCCCGGCAGCTGGCGCGCGACGCGGTGGCTCGCCGCACAGTTCCGCGATGCGGGCCTCAAGCCGGCAGGAGACAGCGGGTTTGTCCAGCGCGTTCCGCTCGCGTCGACCGTGGCGGCGGCCGGCGCACGGCAGCGCCCGCAGTTGTTGGCCAGCTGGGGCGCGTATGACTCCGTGCCGGCAGAACGGCGACTGCCGGGCGCCAACGTGATTGGATACATCGAGGGGAGTGATCCGTCACTGCGCAACGAGTACGTGCTGATGACGGCGCACTACGACCACATCGGCGTGACGAAGGCCGTCAACGGCGACTCGATCAACAACGGCGCGGATGACGATGCTGCCGGAACGATCGCCGTGCTGCAGGTCGCGCGCCTGTTGGCCAAGGGTGCCGTGAAACCGCGCCGGACGATCGTCTTCGCAGCGATGACGGGCGAGGAGGTCGGCCTGCTTGGAACCCGCTGGTTCATCGATCATCCGGTGCGCCCGCTGTCACAGCTGGTGGCCAACCTCGAAGTCGAGATGATCGGTCGTCCCGACAGCCTGGCTGGCGGTGCGGGCAAGGCGTGGCTGACGGGCTATGAGCGTTCCACACTCGGTGATCAACTGCGCGATGGCGGAATCCCGATCGTTCCCGATCGTCGACCCTCGCAGCGCTTCTTCGAACGGAGCGACAACATCGCGTTTGCGAGGATGGGAATTCCGGCGCACACCCTGTCGACCTTCAACCTGCATGCGGACTACCACACGGTGCGCGACGAGGCTCAGTATGCCGATCCGGCGCACATGTCGCGGGTGATCGAAGCGGCGGCGCAGGCGATGATGATTCTCGCCAATGGTCCGAAGCCGACGTGGCATCCGAACGGTCAGCCGGTGGGCACCACGCGTCCGATGCGCTGACGCGCGTGCACCACCCGGCGCGCACCATCGGATCGGGTCAGCGGCCCGACAGCTCCGGATAGTCGAGAAAGCCGATGTCGCCGCCGGTGTAGTACGTGCTCGCGTCCGGGACATTCAGCTCGGCGCCGACCTCGAACCGTTCGACGAGGTCGGGGTTCGCGATGTAGAGAGTGCCAAAGCTCACCGCCACCGCCAGTTCGCGCTTGATGACGTCATTCGCCGATTCGGCGTCGAATCCGCCGTTCAGCATGAAGGGTTTCCCGTACACATCACGCAGTCGGTGCGCGATGTCGGTGTCTCCGGCGTCGGCGAGGTGCGTCCAGGCGAGTTCGAGCTTCGAGAGTTCGCGCAGCGCCGCGCTGAACGTGAGGAGCGGATTGCCGTCGTGCATCTCGTTCACATCGCTGGACGGTGACAGCCGAACGCCAGTCCGATCAGCACCAACTTCCTTTGCGACCGCCTCCGTCACCTGCAGCAGAAATCGCGACCGATTCTCGGCCGATCCACCGAATCGGTCGTGGCGCTGGTTCACGCCGTCGCGCAGGAACTGGTCGATCAGGTGGCCATGGGCCGCGTGAATCTCGATGGCATCGAAGCCGGCGGTTCTGCCACGTCTGGCGGCGAGTGCAAACTGTGCGACAAGCCCCGGGATCTCCGAGAGCTCGAGCGCGCGCGGTTCATCGGCTGGTTCGCGCGTGCCCTGCATGGTGGGGAGCAGTGTGTTCTCCGCGCGCACCGCGGATGACGACACCGGCGGATCCTGCGCCGGCTGGAGCGCCTTGCGCGACAGCCGCCCACAATGCGTCAGTTGCAAGGTGATGACACCGCCAACGGCGTGTGCGGCGGCGGTCACGCCCGACCAGGCCCGCAAATGCTCGTCGGTCCACATGCCTGGTGCGTTGGGATAGCCCACGGCCTGCGGTGAAACCATCGTGGCGTCGGTCACCATCAATCCAGCGCTCGATCGCTGCGCGAAGTACTCGCCGTAGCTCGGTGGCGTGCTGCCGTCCGGCGATGCGCGGCAGCGGGTCATGGGCGCCATGATCACGCGGTTGGGCAGCCTGAGTGTGCCGAGTGTCACAGGAGAGAGCAGGGACGGATAGCGGGACATTCGTTGATCGTATGTGAGGCACCGGGTGACGGCAGCCGATGTTGCCGCCGTCATGGCCACCTGCGCCATCCGTGGCCCGCCAAACCTTTGGCCGAACGGCGGCCAACCTTGGCCGAAGCGAAGGATAGCACTCGAGCGCCCCCGCCACGCTTTCCGCAGTTGCGCCAGCCACGCTTCGTCGCCATTGTCGACCGATGCCTCTGGACGATGCGGATCGCCTTGGCCCGAAAGGGCATGTGTATGTGGAGTTGGTGCGCGAGCAATGGCTGGCTCCGTTGGAGCGAGGCACCGCCAGGCGGTCGCTGCTGACGGCGTTTTTCGGTGTGGCGCTGATTGCGTTTGGACTCATCGGCAGCTTCACGGTCTATGGTGAAGCGGTGATTCTCATCGCCATCGGGCTGGTCGCGTGCGTCACATCGTTCCGCGAGATGAGCGCGCTGCGCCCTGAGTTCGAGGAAGCGCGACGGGTCGGGTGGGTGGAGCCTTCGCTGGACGACAGCATCGTCACGGTCGGCGAACCGGCGACGTTCCGGGTGGTGTTGCACGCGCGGAAGAAGCTGGTCGTGCGGAGCGCGACCGTCGTCCTTGACGCGCGTCGCTGGCGCGGCTCGGTGCCAGGCGACGTGGCGGCGACCGTTGCGGTGCCGGTCGTGATGGCGGCGGCTGCGGTCGACGCGGGCGCAGACTGGCGCCAGACGGTGACGTTCCGGATACCGCCGTCCGCGCCACCCAGTCACTACGACAGCGAAGAATCCGTGCGCTGGACGCTGACGATGGAACTCACCTTCGATCGTGAGTCGATCTGGCGGCGCGTCTGGCCGATGCTGGTGTTTCCGGTCGAGGCGTCGGCGTAGCACGCGATCGTGCCGGGCCGTCGCTCTGATCTCAGGGGATCAGCAACACGCCGACGGTGCCGTTGAATTCGTCGGCCGACGACTCGAGACCCGGCGGCACCATCCACGACCCGCCGTCCGCGCGGACGTTCATTGAGTGCAAGCCCGACGCCAGAGGCAGCACGAGTTGCCACCATCCGCCACCTGCGCTGCGCATCGCCGCTGGTGTCCACTGATTGAACGAACCCGCCAGCTCAACCGTGGTGGCACCCGGCAAGTAGACGCGAATTCCATGCTGGTCGCCCAGAACATGCGTCAACTGAAACTCGCGTCGGAACTGCGCGGCATCGCTGCCGTCATCGAAGCGTGCACGCGCAAGCGAGGGCCTGATGCGGAACCCGATCGTCGAGATCCGCTGCGCCGCGAGATGCCGTGTCGGATCGGACGGCGCGGTCTCCTGCCGGGCGACCAGCGCAATCCGGTCACTCAATGCCAAGCTGGCGAACCCGCCACCCCAGTTGCGGCTGTGCTCCACGTTGCCGCCCACGCGACGGCCGGCAAAGCCACCGATCTCGACGCCGCGATACTTCCAGCTGACATCGGAGGTCACGTCGGACAGTCGGGTACGGACGAATGACAAGCCGGCCTCTGAGCTGCGCATGGCGTCGGCTGCATCGAACGCGTTCCCGGCGTAGCCGAGGCGCACCTGAAATGCACCGCGCGCCAGGTGCAGATCGGCGCTGGACGTCTGCACGTCGCGATTGGTCGTGCCATGGACACTGCGCGCCAGACCAACACCAGCACTGGCGCCAAGCCGCGCGTTCCCGATGCTCACGCCGAACCCACCGTCGGCGCGGCGATTGCGCACATCACTCGCCAACGGGTCATCCTGACCGCGGACCGACAGCACGGGCGACAGTCCAAACAGCATCGGCTTCCGCGTCGTCACGACGGACTGCAGCGAACCACGCATGGGTCCTGTGTTTGCAAGCGCGAACTGGCCAGCCGTCCAGACTCTCAGTCCGGCAGTTGTGTTCTGCACCATGGGGCTGATGACGAGCGCGCCACTACCTGGCTGCCCCTGGAATCGCACTTCACCGGTGGCAACGTCGATGCGCGCCTGCGTCTGCGCTGCCAGGACGCAAGGACCGACCGTACCCAACACACCGATCGTACCCAACACACCGATCGCCACTGAACGCAGGTGCACAGACGTCATGGTTGCTTCTCCCCCGACAAAGCCCGATAGCGCATGACAGCGGCAGCCGCCGGGGACATGCCACCTGTGATGTCACGCTCGATTCCAAGGCGTAACGCGTTGAATGCTGCGTCGGTTGCATTGGCTGCGGCCATCGCTTGCACGGCTCGTGCCGCCGTGTCACGAGGCACTCCCCGGGCAATCAGGTCGGCCAGGACCACCAGCGGAACGGCCACGCCCTGGCCTGGCCGAGCGGCTCGGAGGGCGGTCAGCTGCGATGCGCCGGCACCGGCGCGCAGTGCGCTGGCTCCGGCCTCGAGCTCGGCCGGCGAGGCGGCAACGCCGAGTGCGTCGCGGGACTGACGAAGCCGGACGAGGAGGCCGCGCGTGGCCGCTATGATTGCGGGCGGGGTGGCGCGCTTGAGCAGCCCCTCCTGCGCTTTCGACACGAGTGGCGCGATGGGAAGGCCGGTGGCCTGCGCGGAGTCGACCAGGGCCGACAGCGAGCGGAAGCTGGCGGGATCGAGCCGGTCCCGGAGGGAAGCGAGGTCGCCACCCTGCGCACCCAGCCGCGCCGCCAGACAAAGGGTGGCGCCGGCGTACAGCAGTCGAGAGGACGAACGCGACGAGGCCATGGTCAGCCTCCCACGTAGACGACGGAATTCGGCGTGCCGAAGTCGGAATCGGCGGACTGTGCCGCACCCGGATCGGCAATCCACTGCGACCCGTCGATCACAAATCCGTACTGGTGCCGGCCCGGGGTGACCGGGATCACGACCGTCCACATCCCATCCCTGTTCTGCAGTGCCGTTGCGGCGGGGTCCCATCCGTTGAAGTCGCCGACGAGTGAAACGCGACGCGCCTGCGGCGCACTCAGCGTGAAACGTACGACCTCTCTGGTGCTCTCCAACCCCGAACCAGGGCGAAGCGCCAGACGGTCAGCTGGCGCTCGGCCGGTCACCCTGGCGGTTATCAGCGAGGCACCGACGATCAGCAGTGTGGCGGCGGCAAGGAGCGTGAGCGGTGACGCGTGGAGCACGCGCGGCGTGGTGAACCATCGGGTCCGATTTACGCTCTCGACGCGTAACGGTGCGGGCGCACCCGACGAAGCCTCAGCGCGGACGGCTGATCTGAGCTCGTCGAGCGCGGCCGGCCGCGGTGCGATCGGGCTGCGCAGCGCACGGACCGCGTCCCGCAGCGTCGCATCCAGCGGGTCGTCATCGCCAGGCAAATCGTGTTGGGTCATGACAGGTCCGTCAGCAGGTCACGCAGGCGATCACAGGCGCGCTTGACGCGCATCTTGAGGGCCGAAACGCTGGCGCCGGTGATGGTGCTGATCTCATCGTAACTCAGGTCCTGCACATGCTTCAAGAGAAATGCCTCCCGTTGATCGATATCGAGCTGCGCGATGGCCCGCGCCAGTTCCTCACGCAACCCCAGCTGCTCGACCTCCGCGTCACGGACCGGAGACAGCGACGCCAGCACCTCATTGTCGGTCGCGTCTTCCATCGTCCCCCGACGTCGGGCCGCATAGCTGCGGCATCGATTGATCAGGATGCGATAAAGCCACGCGCTGAAGCGATCGCTCTCGGCATAACTGTCGAGCGCTCGGAACGCGCGCACGAATGCATCCTGACAGGCCTCCTCGGCGTCTTCGCGATTCCCCAGCAGCCGGGCCGCATACTGCAGGCACCCGGCATAGTGGCGAGCCACGAGTTCCTCGAAAGCGTCGGGAGCCCCCGCGAGCGATTGGCGCACCAGGTCGGCGTCAGTCACCACGACAATTAACCCGCCTGCGTCACGATCCGTCACATCCATCCCAACGCGGTGACGCGCACCGCGCAGGCCGGGTTAGCACCGACGTGGGTGGGAGTCAGGCGGCTGATCGCCGGCCGATCACCCCGGTCGAAACACACTTTCTTTCTTTCGTGGAGTGGTGACATGCATTTCAGGGTTCCTTTGCTGGTGATGTCGGCGGCGATGATGACGGCCTGCGGTGATGATGATACGACGGCACCGGTCACCCAGTCCGCCAACGTCAAGATCATTCATGCCATTGCCGGCGCGAATGGTGTGGACATCGGCGTGGCAGGCGACCGGCCGCTGACCGGCGTGAACTTCACCGCCGTTGCACCGGCAGCGGGTGGAGCGTATCTCGCGCTGCCGGCCGCCACCGCGCTGCGGCTCCGTGTCTTCCTTGGTAGCGCGACGGTGATCGACAGCACCACCACCCTGACCCCGAACCAGAACTTCACCGTGATCGCGAGCGGTGCGGCTGCCGGAACGGGCGCCACTGCTCCACGGTTCATTCTGCTGCAGGACAACGTGACTGCGCCGGCCGCCGGCAACATCCGTTTGCGCGCCGTGCACGCGGCCGCCGGGGTGGGGAACGTGGATGTGCATGCGGCGGCGGTCGGCGCCTCCTTCAGCGCCACGACGCGGGTTTTCGCCGCGGTGCCATTCCGTGGCAGCGGCGCGATCGAAGTCCCAGCCGGCAATTATCAGCTCTGCGTGATCGGCGCCGCCACCACGCCGACGCCCAATGGCTCGAACTGCGCCATTCTTCGGACGACGGGTGCCGTCGCGGCCGGAACGGTGGCAACCGCGTTCGCGCGTGATGCCAACGCGCCGTCGGAAACGGCACCACAGCTGCAGCTCACGATCGATCGCAACCCGTAATCCGCTGCCGCCTGCCCATCCGGTCGTGTCGAATGGGACCGGATGGACCTTCGGCGGATGTCAGGGGTGATGGAGGCTGGGGAGGCTGAACGACCCCCATCGGGCGGAAACTCAGGCACCCGGTATGGAAATCAGCGCGCGCGGCAGGTCCGCGCGCGCTGATTTTTTGTCACGGGTGCGGCCTTTACCGGATCCCAAGTTGCCAACCGGGCTCCGAGGCGGCAGGATTCGTTCATCACGCCGGCGTCTGCTTCGCGGTCGGCTGCTTCTTCTCAACTTCCTGGCACCTCGCCACCTCTCATGGCCATCGAGATCCGCCGCGCCGCCGTCATCGGCGCGGGCACGATGGGGAGCGGAATCGCCGCGCAGCTTGCAAATGCGGGTATTCCGGTCCTCCTGCTCGACGTCGTTCCGCCCGGTGCCACCGAGCGGACCGTGCTTGCCGCCGCTGCGCTCACCCGGATGCGCACCCAGCAACCGCCGCCGTTCATGAGTGCGGAGGCGATGGCGCTCGTCACACCAGGCAACGTCGACGACGATCTCGATGCGCTCGCCGAAGTCGACTGGATCATCGAAGCGGTGTTCGAAGATCCCGCCATCAAGGCGCCGCTCTATCGCCGAGTGGATGCGGCTCGGCGGCCAGGCAGCATCATCACCTCCAATACGTCGACGATTCCGCTGCAGGTGCTGATCACGGGCCAGTCGGACGCCTTCGCCAGCGATTTTGCGATCACGCACTTCTTCAATCCGCCGCGTTACATGCGGCTGCTGGAGCTGGTGAGCGGTCCGCAGACCCGTCCCGACGTGACCGCAGCACTGCATGCATTCGGTGAAGAGCGGTTGGGGAAGGGGGTCGTGGTCTGCAAGGACACCCCCGGTTTCATCGCCAACCGCATCGGCACATTCTTCATGTATTGCGCCATGCACGAGGCGCTCAGGCATGGCCTGAGCGTGGAAGAAACGGATGCGGTGTGCGGCAAGCCGATGGGACTGCCGAAAACGGGCATCTTCGGGCTGACCGACCTCGTTGGGCTCGACCTGATGCCCCATATCATGAAGAGCTTTCACGCCACGTTGCCGGCGGACGATGCGTTTCGCGCGCTGCCCATGTCGTTTGCCCCGATGGAAGCGTTGATCGCGGCCGGCAACACCGGTCGCAAGAGCAAGGGGGGTGGCTTCACCCGGCTGATTCCCGATGCCGCCGGTGGTCGTCGCAAGGAAGTGATCGATCTGGCGACGGGGACGTATCGAGCCGAACGACTGCCGCAGCTCGCGTCGCTGGCCGCGGCACGCGGCAAGAGTGCGTTGAAGACGCTGGTTGGTTTCGACGACAAGGGTGGACGCTTCGCGGCCTCGTTGCTGGCGCAGGGGCTGGGCTACGCGGCCTCGCTGGTGCCCGAGATTGCCGATCGCGTCAGCGCTGTCGACTCGGCAATGCGACTCGGGTACGGGTGGAACTTCGGCCCATTCGAGCTGATCGACCAGCTGGGGTCGGCCAACTTCGCGGCGATGCTCACAGCGCACGACATCGCGATTCCCGCGCTGGTGGCGCAGAACAAGCCGTTCTACCGGGCGGATGCCAACGGCGTCGAGGAACTGCTGCCGACTGGCGAGTACGCGCCGGTGCCGCGGTCAGCCGGCGCCCTGTCGCTGGGCGATGTGAAGCGGCGCGGGGCTCCCGTGATGAAGAACGGATCGGCGAGTGTCTGGGACATCGGTGATGGTGTGCTGTGCCTCGAGTTCACGTCGAAGATGAATACGCTCGACCGCGACATCATGGCGATGATCCGGCAGATCATCACGCAGGTGGGCGATGGCAGCGGGACATACCGGGCGTTGGTCGTCTACAACGACGGCGAGAATTTCAGCGTCGGCGCGAATCTCGGCCCGGCGTTGTTCTCGCTCAACATTGCCATGTGGGACACCGTCTCGCAGGGCATCGCCGACGGCCAGAATACCTATGCCGCGCTGCAGCAGGCGCCGTTCCCAGTCGTGGTGGCACCCGCCGGAATGACCCTCGGTGGTGGTGCGGAAATCACGCTCCATGCGGATGCGGTGCAGGCCGCGGCGGAGAGTTACATCGGACTGGTGGAGACCGGCGTCGGCATCATCCCAGGGTGGGGCGGGTGCAAGGAGATGCTGCTGCGGCATATCGGGCCGGTGCAGAGTGACGCGGCCAAGGCCATGATGGCCATCGGTCACGTCTTTCAGACGATCGCCACCGCGAAGACCTCCACCTCGGCTGCCGACGCGCGTGCGCTCGGATTTCTTCGGGCCACTGATGGCATCACCATGAATCGTGAACGATTGCTCGCCGATGCCAAGGCAAAGGTGCTGTCACTGGTCGCGGGGTACACCCCCCCCGCGCCACGCACGACGACGCTCTCCGGCGCGCGTGGCAAGAGCATGCTGATGGCTGGCGTGGCGTCAATGGCGGCCGCCGGCAAGGTGACCGCTCACGACCAGGTGGTAGCCGAACACCTCGCGACCGTCCTCACGGGCGGTGACACGGACGGCGTGACACCGCTGGACGAAGCCGAACTGCTGACACTCGAGCGTACGCACTTCATGCACCTTGCACACACACCAGGCTCTCTGGCCCGGATCGAGCACATGCTCGCCACCGGCAAGCCGCTGCGCAACTGAGAATCGACCATGCCGACCTACAAGGCACCACTGGACGACATGAAGTTCGTCCTCAATGACGTGATCGACTACTCGCGCCTCACCGCGCTGCCGGGCTATGCCGACTTCGATGCCGAGACGGCGATCTCGGTGCTCGAAGGTGCAGCGCAGTTCTGCGAGGAGGTGCTGCAGCCGATCAATCAGAGCGGCGACGCGGAGGGGTGTCGCATCGACGGCGGTGCCGTCACGACGCCATCGGGGTTCAAGCCGGCGTACCACCAGTACGTCGAGTCGGGCTGGCCGGCGTTGTCGGCCGATACCGAGTTCGGCGGGCAAGGCTTTCCGCAGACGTTGCGCTTCGCCGTCGAAGAGATGATCTGCGCCTCGAACCTGAGCTTCGGCATGTTCCCGGGGCTGAGTCACGGCGCGTACCACGCGCTGCTGGTGCATGGGGCGGACGCTCTCAAGACCACCTGGCTGCCGAAGCTCGTGACCGGCGAATGGGCGGGGACGATGTGCCTCACCGAGGCGCAGTGCGGCACGGATCTCGGACTGCTCACGACGAAGGCCGTGCCGCGTGATGACGGCAGCTATGCCCTGACCGGCAACAAGATCTTCATCTCCGCCGGCGATCACGACCTGACGTCGAACATCGTGCATCTCGTGCTGGCCCGTCTGCCCGATGCGCCGGCCGGCATCAAGGGGATCAGCCTGTTCATCGTGCCGAAGTTCCTGCTCGATGCCGATGGATCGCCGGGCGCCGACAACGCCGTGCGATGTGTCAGCATCGAGCACAAGATGGGGATCAAGGCCAGCCCCACCTGCGTCATTGCGTTCGACAATTCCACCGGGTGGCTGGTCGGCGAGAGCAACAAGGGCATGCGCGGCATGTTCACGATGATGAACGCTGCGCGGCTCGCCGTCGGCATGCAGGGGTTGGGCCTGAGTGAAGTCGCGTATCAGAATGCCGTCAGCTACGCCAGGGATCGTCTGCAGGGACGGTCGTTGACCGGGGTCAAGAATCCGACTGGTCCGGCTGACCCGTTGATCGTGCACCCGGACGTCCGCCGATCGCTGATGACGATGCGCGCATTCAACGAAGGGGCGCGCGCGCTGTCACTGTGGGTCGGCACCCATATCGACCTGCACGAAAAACATCCCGATCCCGCGGTGCGAAAGGATGCGGATGATTTCGTCGCGCTGATGACCCCGATCGTGAAGGCTTATTTCACCGACATGGGCTTCGAGAGTACGAACCTCGCGCTGCAGATTTACGGCGGCCATGGCTACATCCGTGAGTATGGCATGGAGCAGTTCGTCCGCGACGCACGCATCGCGCAGATCTACGAAGGTGCCAACGGGATTCAGGCGCTCGATCTGGTCGGCCGCAAGCTTCCGGCCGAGGGGGGGCGTCTGCTCCGGTTCTTCTTCCACCCGCTTTCGGAGCGTCTGGAACGGACCACCCGCGATCCGTCACTGAAGGAGTTCGCCGAACCCCTGGCAACGGCGTTCGCGCGATTGCAGCAGGCCACCCAGTACATCGCGCTCAAGTCCGTTGCAAATCCGGACGAGGCAGGAGCGGCGAGCACCGACTATCTCCGGATGTTCGGACTGGTGGCGCTCGGCGATATGTGGCTGCGAATGGCGGAGGTTGCCCTTGCCAAGCTCCCGACCGCGAACGGAGACCGGGCCTTTTTCGATGCCAAGGTGAAGACCGCCCGTTTCTTCATGACCAAGATGCTCCCCGAGGTCCACGGCCTGTTCGCCCGGATCATGGCGGGGGCCGGTCCGGTCATGGCGCTCGAAGCCGAGGGGTTCTAAGGTCGCAGAGTCCCGGTTTGGCATGGCAGGCCGGTGACCGCAGCGGCATCCGACGTCGGGCGCCGTTACTTGCAGCGACGCGTCAGATGACGTGTTGCCGTCTCGCATCACCATCGTCGTTACTTCGAGGTGGTGTGGGACCGCCTGGCTGAGCTGCGAGCGTGCCCCATTCTGGCCGGCACGTCCGCCGCTCGCCTCTCGACGATGGGAGACC
>Ga0163155_10004127_pt1 | contig 15161 bp, 19 predicted proteins | sample OliLakLV19SP4G1_FD_148611 | JGI IMG/M metagenome (GOLD analysis project Ga0163155, IMG submission 148611) | Freshwater microbial mat bacterial communities from Lake Vanda, McMurdo Dry Valleys, Antarctica - Oligotrophic Lake LV.19.SP4.G1 | ecosystem: Environmental > Aquatic > Freshwater > Lake >... | reverse complement strand
CACCAAGGTACTCGCCTCGATCGCAACGGCACTCGGTCTCAAGAAGGACGCGTCGCCCGACAAGATGAAGAAGGCATTCGACGCGCTCGTTTCGCTCGCAAGCGCGATGTTCGATGAGCCGCTGCCGGAGACTCCGGAGCTTGTCGCCGACGAGGCGCAGCTCTCGCGACTCGTGACGCTCGCCAAGCGCGTCGCGCTGATGGACGGCATGGTCTACGACGACGCCGCCGAAGAGGTCGACACCGGCGCTGCGATGCTGGTCGACAAACTCATGACGCTCACGGGCATGGACGCGCCGACGCTGCTCGCGGCCGTCGAGGCCAACGGCGACGCGCTCGTCGCGCTGCTGTCGGGCACCGCCGCATCGGGAATGTCCAGCGACGCACCGGCAGCCGCCGCAGCGCTCGCGCGCGACGCAGACCGCGGGCGCATCGTGGAGCTCACCGCACGCGCCAACGCGCAGGCAACGCAGATCGCCGCGCTCACGGCCGACCTGGCCAAGCGCACGGCAGCGGAGACCGAGGCTCGCATCGCGGCTTCGTTCTCGCGGCTGCTCACGCAGGGCAAGGCGGGCGAGTCCGAGCGCGCGACGTTCCTGTCGCTGTCGGCGCAGTCCGAGTCCATCGCGCTCTCGGCGTACGACACGCGCTTGCCGGTGCTGCCGCCCTCGGGGCAGGTCGCGAGCGGCGCAGTCGCAGCGCCGGCCAAGGCCACCACGCACACGAGCACGGCCGACGTGAGCCAACTCGGACTGACTGACCCGCGCTCACTGGCGCGACAGGCGAGTCGAGCGCGCGGACTCAAGGGCGCCGTCGCCGCTGAGTTTGAAACGCGCTGGCTCGCGAAGCACGCCGAACGCCACACGTCCGCCTGAGCGCGGCCCAAAGAAACACAGGAGATAAGACCATGACCGTCCTCACGACCAGCACCGCACGGCAGCACCGCAACAACGCGATTCCGTCCTTCGCCAAGTACACCATGACCGCGAGCACGACCATCTTCGAGGGGGCCATCGTCGCCGTCACGAGCGCAACGCAACTCGCGGTCAACGCGAGTGACGCGGCGGCGATCGCTGTCGTCGGCATTGCCACGATTACGCGCACCAGCGCCGCGACCGGCACCACGCTGATCGAGGTGATGTTTGGGCACGACGAGTTGCTCCAAACGAACGTGACGATGCTCGCGCTCGTCGGCAGTCCCGCCGTCGTGTTCGACAACGACGTGGTCACCAGCGTCGCTGGCGGCACCAACGACGCCAAGGTCGGAGTCGTCAAGGAATTCGTTTCTGCCACCCGGTCGTGGATCACGATCCTCGGCGTCGCGACCATCTGATCGCCCTGAGGGCGACAAAGGATTCCAATGGACCAGAGTCACGTCATCAATAACGCTGCGCTCGACGCGAGCGTCACTTCGTTCCGTACCGCCTTCGATGAGTTCTTCGTCAATCAAGGCGACGACCCGCTCGTGACCGCGTTCACCGAGGATCTCAGCAATGAGAACGGCTCGATCGCGCAGGTCATCTTCGAGGACACGATCGGCCTGTGGCGCGAGTTCATCGGTGGTCGCGAGACCATCGTTGTGCGCCCGAACGTGCTCAACATCACGCTGAAGACGTACGAGAAGACGATGATGATTCGTCGTCGCGACGTGCGCTACGACAAGATCGGCGTCGTCGAGCGGCGCATTCGCCGGTTCCTCTCGGCGGCTGCGAGCTACAAAGTCGAGCTTCTGCACGAGATGCTCTTCCTGAACGCGGGCGCCGGCCCGACTGCCTACGACGGCGTGGCGCTGTTCTCGGCGTCGCACCCGAACGGACCTGCGGGCGCGACGCAGTCGAACCTCGGTACGGCTGCGCTTTCGCACGCGGCGTTCAACGCGGCATACGCGGGCATGGCCAGCCTCGGCCGTGAGAGTTCCGACCCGTTCTACGTGTTGCCGCGCACGCTCGTCGTCGGCCCCACGAACCGCGCGCCCGGTCTCGAGATCACCGCTGCGGACCTCCGCTCGCAGGGCATCACCGCAGGCGGCGTGCTCGACGCGGCGGCGTCTCTCGTCGCGTCTGCGGCGATCAGCAACGTCAACAGCGGCGTCGTCAACCTCGTCGTCAATCCGCGCCTCACCGGCACGCGAGCGGCGTGGTGGTACCTACTCGGAGCGCCCGTCAACGCGGGGCAGATCAAGCCCGCGATGTACCTCGAAGGCATGCCGCCGACTGAGCAACTCGACGTGGCGCTCGACTCGCCGACCGTGATGGCGACCGACCGCTACACGTACGGGCTGATCGCCGACGGTGCGTACGCGCCCGGCATGTGGCAGAGCGCGTTCTGGAGCAACGGAACGACCTGAGCAACTGACGCGCTCCGCTTCGGCGTGAGCGCGTCGCACGACAGCCGCGATCGGTCTCGCCGGTTCGACTCCGGCACGCGGCCCCGCTGATTTTTCTGACAGCGCATCAAGAGGAGATGACATGGAACACGAACAATACGACTCGGCAACGCCGCACGGACACACCGCAGCGACTGGGCGCCGTGAGCATCGGCTCTTGCTGCGCGTGACGCTGCGGCCCGGCTCGACGGGCATGGTGATGGGCGATGGCCGCTTTCACGGAGTCGGGCACTGCCAGTGTCCCGACGCCGTGGCCGGCGTGCATGAGATTCAGATCTACAAGTCGGGACTTGCCAGCGTGATGGCGCTCGTCGAGACCGACGAAGCCGCCGTCGAAGTCGCTACCAAGCTCTACGTCAAGCGCGTGGCGAAGTGGATGACCGACAACAAGCAGCCGGAGCAAGCGTACGGCTCGTCGCCGCAGGCCGTGTTCCGCGAGCTGAACGACCGCGACATCCTGCCGTTCGCGTCCATCGACGTGCTCAGCGAACTCCAGCCGATCGCGCTCGCGGAGAAGCGCATGGAGGGCGACGCGACCACGCACGCCACGCGCGCCGGCCAGGTCGAGCTCGCGGTGCTCATCGCCGAGGCGGTTGCGACCGCGCTCGCGAAGCACGGCATCGGCAGCAGCGGCGGCGGCAACGTCAACGCGCAGAACAAACAGGGAGGCCAGCGATGAGCACGCACAAGAGCAAGAAGAGCGCACCGGCAGTCGGTGACGCAATCACGTACACGACCGAAGGCGGCGGCGGTCCGTGGCCGGGCAAGGTGCTCGGCGAGGCCGATGACGCCGGCGTCTACTGGATCGAAGTGACCAAGTCGACGACGCGCAACGCCTTCCGATGCGGCGCGATCTTCGGCGACAAGCCCGGGCAGTTCGCGCTCGTGGACGGCGCGGGCAGTCTCTACACCGGGCCGGATACGCGTCCTCCGAAGTGAAGAGGTGTCGAGATGCCGTTTCTTTCTGACGCGTACATCACTGCGGTCCTCGGCGGCGCCGTCACTGGCGCTCCGAAGTACGCCGCGATGGGCGACCCGTCCGCGCGCGCTGCGTGGATTCTTCGCGCCGACGCCGCCGTGGTCGCAGCCGCATCGCGCGGCGGATACTCGGGCGTCACGTCGGACGGTCCCGTCCCGGCGACGGGCGCGGCGTACGAAGTGCTGCGCGCGCTGGCGTTCGACGAGTGGTCGATCATCGCCAACTGGTACGGGCGCGAGATCAAGCTCGGCGAGTTCGGCGCCCCGTCGTCCGTGCTGTACGCGACTGCGGGCGAGGGGCGCATTGACCTGCCGGGCATCGGCCGCGACCAGATCGGCGGCGCGGCCGGCGGCGACATCACCAACGTGAGCTCGCTCAGCACGAGCACGGCGGCGCCGATCTTCACGCGCGCGGCCCTCGAGGGCAACGGCTTCTGCTGATGGCGATCACCTTCGCGCCTGGCCAGTCGCCCGACGACGCGGCGAAGGCGCTGCGCGAGATGTCCGCGCGTGCGAAGGATCTCGGCCCCGTGCTGCGCGCGCAGTCGGAGATGATACTGCGGCTAATCCGCGATTCGTTCCGCAACTCGCGCGGCCCGGACGGCACGCCGTGGAAGCCATTGGCGCAGAGCACGATCGACAAGCGGCGGCGCGGCAGCAGTAAGCCGCTCGAAGACACCGGCGCGCTGCGTGACGGCAACTCCGTCACCGCCGGCCGGATGGATCTCACCATCGGCACCACCGTGCCCTACGCCGGCGCGCAGAACTTCGGCGCGACGAAGAGCGGCACGTTGAAACGCAAGAGCGGCACGCGCCCCGCTGGCACGCCGTGGACGACGAAGATTCCGGCGCGCGCGTTCTTGCCGTTCACCATCGCCGGCACGCTGATCGAAATCGGACCGAGCGCGCTCGTGTTCGACCGCCTCGCGCGCGCCGTCGGCAACTACATCACGACCGGCCGCACGGCGTAAGGGGACGAGCATGCCCGATGCGTCCCGCACGCAGCGCACGCAGCGTCAGTCGCGCGCAGTGTCGTCGCCGGGCGAATCGCGCGCAGCATCAGCCGCCGCGCAGTCGCGGGCGACTACGGCGCCGGCAGCATCTCGAGCAGTCGTCACCGCGGCGCAGTCGCGTACGGTTAGGGGGTAGCATGTACTGGCCAGTCAAAGACCCCGCGGACGTGCTCGACTACTCAATCGTCTTCGAGGACATCAACCCGGCGGTGGAGAACTTGGCGTTCGCCACGTTTACCATCGCGCTCCAAGGCGCGGCGGGGACAACCGGAACCGCGCTCATCAGCGCCGTGGCGCTCGGGCCCGGCTACGCGTCGAGTTTCAACATCAGGACGGCAACCATCTGGCTCGCGAACGGGCGCGCGGGCGAGAGTTATCTCGTGTCGTGCCTCGCTGGAGGCGACGTTGCGCCGGGCCGCATCTACGAGCGCAGCGTGTCTATCACGATCGCCAATCGCTGACGGGGTGACATGGCGCTGCTCAACGAAGACGCGATCCGCGACACCATCGCAGACGTCATCACCGGCGCGATTGCCGGCGTGCGTGCCATTGCGGTAGGCAGCCTGTCAGCCGACGCCGCCGAGGGCATGACTGACCTTGCGCTGGCGTCGCGCGCGTTGCCGCTGCCGGTGTTCACCGTCGCGATCGGATACGAGCCGCTCGACGACCCGCCGCCGCAGCCGAGCAACCTCTGGCTCGAGCAGATCAATGTGGCGATCACGCAGACGTATCTACTGAGCACGGCCGCGCTCCAACCCGACGAATACCGCGCAGCGAAGGCGACGAGCGCAGCAATCGCGAGCGCGATACGCATCGCGTTCTCGTGGCCCGGAAAGCTCTCGGCATCCGCCGCGGCAGCGCCCACGGGCATCCTGAGCGGCGTACTGCGCTGGACCGGCTCGAGCGTCATCCGAGACCAAGCGCCGCAGCAAGGCCAGGCCGAGGGCGGCGGACTCTACCAGACGCGCAGCGACTACACGGGCTTCGTCCAAACCGCGGCGTCCACTTCATGACGAGGCACCATGTCGATTGAGATTATCAAGCTCACACGGACTCGCATTCAGCCCGAGGCCGTCTACGGCGTCGACGACTCCGCCAATCTCGGCAACTACATCGACTTCCCCGCGAACGAGGGCGCGATGGTCGCGACCGCGCAAGAGATGATCGAGACGATGCTGCAACAGCAGTTCCGGCACGGGCGCACGAAGCGCGTGGCCGGCGTTCGGTCCGCGTCGCTGAACCTGCCGTTCAATCTGTCGGCGACCGGCGCCGCGAATCCCGGCAACGCCGTGTTCCCGACGGCGACGACGTGGGGCCTCTTCCGGCTGCTGCGCGCGATGCTCGGCGGCGCACGCACGCCGACGGCGCAGGCTGCCGTTACGCAGGCGCTGTCGGGCTCGACGGCAAACGCCCTCACCGTCACCGCCGGTCACGGGAACACGCTGGGCGCGGTCGGCGGAGGCGTTGCCGTTGTAGTCAACGGCCGACTCGAAGCGCGCAAGATCATCGCGGTTACGTCCAACATCGTCACGCTCGACAAGGCGCTCTCAACGGCGCCCGCTCTCAACGCACTCGTGTACTGGCCGGCGGCGACGTTCTTCCTCACCGAAGATCCGGCGGAGTCGCTCCAGTTCGTTTGCGAGGGCGCGGAGGCGACTGACCGATTCGTGGTCGGCGGCATGCAAGGCACGCTGTCGATCGAGACGGCGATCGCGCAACTCGTGAAGGCGACTGCAACGTTGAGCGGCCCGCTATGGGTAAAGCTCTCGAGCCTCGCGCTCGCGTCGGCGACCGTCGCGAACTACTCGCCGGTGCCCGTCATCGACTCCGAGTGCATCCTCGGCAGCGGCACGATCACGGCGACGCAGGTCCGCAATGCCATCGACTGGAGTTCGTGTACGTGGACGCCGAGCGGCGTGGCGTTCATGGACATCCGCAGCCCCGCCGGTGTGCAGACGGTGCTACGCAAGCGCGGAGACCGCGCGGTCGGCGTGTCCGTCGCGATGACCACCTACTTCAACGCCGCGACGTTCGACTTCTGGGCGGCGCACGCTGCGCGCTCGGACCTCTCGCTGCAGCAGCAGATCGGCAGCACGACGGCGGGGCTCATCTTGCTCGACGCGCCGACGGTGCAGGTGATGGCTCCGACGCGCGTAGACGCGGGCGGCGCGACCGGCATCAGCCTCCAGTTCGAGGGGCGACTCAACGAGAAGACCGCGAGCCCGGCTTCCGGCATCGCGAACTCGGCCATGACGATCGACGTCTATTGACGTCGCGAATGCGGTTGAGGAGCCGCACCACATGACACACGACAGAGAGCCATATCGGGAGGTCGCCGTCTATTGCAGCGGCGACTACGCCATCGACCGCGAGGCGATGGGCGGCAAGTTCGCCGATCACTTCGGCGACACCGCGCTTGACGGGTCGCCGGTGCAGTTCGGCACGCGCGACCCGTCGCTCGTCATCGCGCGCGCCGGCATGACGCCGAGCACGTTCACGCTGCGCGCGCTGACGGTGCAGCAACTCCGCGCGTGCAAGGGGCCGGCCGCGTTCGCTGACCGATGCCTGCGCGCGCTGATGTACAGCATCGTGAGCGCCGAACTCCGCCAGCCGCTCGCGTACGAGGCAACCACGTGGGTTGCCGCGCGCAGCAAGGGGCAAGAGTTCCTTGACCTCGATCAGATTGATTCACTGTGTGAGCGCGTCGGCGAAGAAGCGTGCGTCGAGATCGGATCGGTGGCGCTCCAGCGGACGACGCTGCGCCCTTTTTCCGTGCCGCACTACATGCTGCCGCCGGACTCGGCGCTCGCCCTGATGCGACTGAGCCACATCCATGCGGCTACCCTCGCCCGCACGAAGTCCGACACGCCGAGCACCGACGAGCCGTAGCCGCGGGGCTATCTCGCGCCGCTGACGTCCGCGCGGCGTGGCGATGCGACTGCGACGGCGTCATCAAGTCCGCGCGCCTCGTGCGGGCCGGTGGCGGCATGGGCGCGCACATCATCAGGCAGGTGCTCCCGCAGATGGCGCGCGACGGGCTCGACGAGCCGCCCTACTGCCCGTGGCGCTCGTATTGGGAGCCGCTCGTCGTCGAGGCGCTGACGCTGCGTGCGCGGCGCGAGCACGTCGATCTCGACGCGCAGCCGGCGATCGTCGTCGAGGCGCTCGAGGTGCTCGAGGGCACGCAGCATCGACTCGAAGCGGCCGACCGCAAGCAAGCGGCGGAAGCGCGCGAGACGGTACGGAAACTCGAAGACCAGCGCCGCAACGGCCGCTGAGCGGAGGTCTCTTGGACGACATCCGCGCGAAGATCGTATTCACGGACGCGGGCGCATCCGCCGCGCTCGGCAAGGTCACAGCGGCAGCCACGGCGACCGGCGCCGCGACCAAGACGGCGGGCGCGAGCATCGGCCAGTTCGGGTCGAGCCTCGGAGTCGCAGGGGCGGCGCTCGGGCGAGTCAACCCGGCGATCGGCTCGCTCGTGAGCATGGCGGGCAGCGCGACGGGCGCGATACAGTCCCTGACGACGCTCGGGCTTGGCCCCGTGGGGATCGCACTTGGCGTGATGTCCGTGGCGATCACGGCCGCGACGGTGTTGTGGTCCGCGCACGAAGAGCAACTCGCGAAGACCGCGCGCGCGTTGAATGAGGTCACCGCAGCGAGCGCCCGGTACCGCGACCAGCAGCGCGCGATGGCACTCGAGGAGCAGACCGCGGAAGAGCGGTCCGCCTCGGCGTACGACAACCGGCAAGCGGCGCTCGACGTGGTCCGCGCGGACCTCGCGCAAGCCGACGCCGAGCGGAACGCGGCGACGCTGCGCCGGATCGCGCTGCTCTCCGAAGAGGCCGGTCTTGGCGACCCAAGCCGTCCGCGCGGCGGAGGTGGCGGGCGAGCTCGGCCTTCGCTCGACGACCTGATGCAAGGGCGCGGCAGGCCTGGCGCCGCCGACGGCATGGAGGGGCTTGACCTCTCTGAGCAGCGAGGATTCCAGTTCAACGGCGCCGGTCCCAACAAGGACGCCGAGGGCGACGGCATGCAGCGCGGCATGGAGCTCGACCAGACGCTACTGGAGTCGCAGGTCGAGCGTGAGAAGGCCGCCAGCGAGTCGCTCAAAGACATCTACAAGGACACCTTCGGAACGCTGCAGGCCGGCATCGCCGCATCCGCTGACGCCATGATCAACGGCGGCGCGTCGGCTGAGCAGGCCGGGCTGATGATCGTCGCCGCGCTGGCGAACCAACTGAGCAAGGTTGCGATGATGGAGGGGCTCAAAGAAGCCGCGCTCGCCGCCGCGTCCTTCGCCTCCTACGACTACCCGGGCGCAGCCATGCACCTCGCCGCCGCTGGCGCGTGGACGCTCGTGGGCGCCGCTGCCGGCGTCGCTGGCGGAGCGCTCAGCGCAGCCGCGCAGCCAAGCGGTGCGGGACCGTCGACGGGCGCAGGACCGGCGCCGCGCCAGCAGACGGCCGCCGAAGAGGGCGCGCGCAACATCACGGTCAACTTTGCCGGCGGCGTCATCACGGCGGCGACCGAAGCGCAGCTCGCGCGCACGATTCGGCGCACCGTGAGCAACACCGCGCTAGGGGCTACCTGATGCCGATTCGCGACTACCACGCTGCGTTCGACTTCGCGCGCCTCGGGCTCGGCGCGGTCAGCGGCGCAAACGCGGCCGTGTTCTCCGGCGGGCTCACGGGCAACGCCGGAATCGCGACCGGCGTCTACACCCACGGCTATCGCCTGTATGACGACGGCACGGTGCCGGTGCTGTCCTTCGCTAATCTGATCAAGACGCAGATTGCGACGAGCAACGTCGTCTACGACTGGGTCACGATGCGCTACACGATCTCCGCCGCAGGCGTGTTCGGCGTTTCGTGGAACGGCCTACTCGGACTCGAGCTCGCAAGAATCCTCGGGTTCGCTGATACCCCGCTTTCGGCGGCTTCGTCGTACACCAGCACGCGTCGGCCGAAGTACCTCATCCGTGCGCTGCACCCCGGACAGTCGAGCGTGAGAGAGGCATACCGCCCACGCGGGCGGATGTCCTACTCCGAAAGCTCGAGCGGTCGCATGTCGTATTCGATCGGACCTCTCTCGCGCCCGACCTACGCGGCGTGGACGCAGCCGATGGAGAATCAGACCGGGCCGACCGATGCCGCGTGGACCGCCGACAAGGGCGTGGCCGGCGCCCCTGTGCGTCGCTCCGACGTTGGCAGCGCAACGCTCGTGACGTGGACGTGGGAGGACTTCTACGACCACGCCTCGTCCGTGCTGCCGTTCGCGCTGCTGCTCGACTCGGACAGCGTCGCGACGGCGATGCAACGCGCGTGGAAAATGACGGGCGAGATGGAGTCATTCGCGCCTGACCGTCCTGTGCAAGACTGGTCTGCGCTGGAGTCTTTTGCCATGTCGCTGCGGCTCGTCGACGACACGATCACGGCGACCTAGATGGGCCGCGCATTCGACACCGGATCCGGCTTCCTTGCCGGCCGCTTGAAGGTTCAAGGGCTGCCCTACGAGTGGGTCAGTGACCCCGCGATAGCGATGCCGGGCGCCGACGGCGTCGACCGTATCGACGGGCTGCTGATGGACTCGATCGCGTTCGGCGAGAGCATCGACCCTGGCACTGGCGAACTCCAAACGGACGGCATGAACGCGCAGATCGTCGAAGATCCGCAGCACCGCACCGGCGATATGTTCGTCATGCTGCCGCAGCGCGTCGCGTACCTCACGGCGTCGGTGACGTCGGTGACGACGACGGTCACGCTCGACCCGCCGATATTCAACGACGCCGACGTGATTCACCTCGGCACCGAAGCCATGCTCGTGACTGCCGGCGGCGGGACTGGCAGCCTCACGGTCGCGCGGGCGTACCGCGGGACGACGGCGCAAGCGCACTTCGTCGACCCGTCGCTCGGGCTGCCGCCGGCTGAGATCACCGATCGCCCCGTGGGCATCACCGGGCGGCGCGCGGAGTTCTACACGTACGAGCCGGAGGATTCCGTGTTCGGCCTCGGCACGCTGCGATGGCGCGGTATCGTCGCGATAGACCCGACGCAGAACGACCCGAGTACGTGGACGATTCTGATCGACCCGCCGACGTCGGCGCTCGACCAAGACCTGAGCGCGGATTCGCAAGATGGAGTGCAGCCGCGGGGAATCTCGTACTCGAGCAGGACGCCGGTCGTCTTCGAGATCAACGAAAGCCTCACCGCTAACCTGAGCTCTAACCTCACCGGGACCGTAACGGCAAGGTTCACGTTCCCCGCGGGCGGCGTCGCTGCGTTCTGGGAAACGCAGCAAGCGTACCTCAACGACCTCAACGCGGCGCTGATTGTCGCGACGGCCGGATTCGACCATCCGCTCACGACCACCAATCCTGCGCTCGTCGCGAGCGAGAGCGTCACGGGCGCGTGGGATCTGACCTATACGCCGGACGCGGTCGACCCTCGGTATCTCATCGTCCGCATCCTCGGTTCGCAGCTTGAGCAACTGACGCCCGGCGACGGGTTGGAAACCTACACTGGACTGCTCGACATCGCCGGGGAGTCGACTAGCAGCGTCGCCGCTGGCACTTCGTACCTAGTGCCGCGCACGGCAGGCATATCGGGCGCCGGCACCGTGCCGCGCGGCGTGTTCGGCTACGACGGCGGAGCCGGGCTAGTCGGCAACGCGCAGGTCATGTACCTCGGCGGGTTTGCAACTGGCACCTCTGCGCAGTCGCTGCTCATCGAGTGGCCCGCGGCAAACGGTCTGCCGGAGTCCACGGACTTCGTCGCCGTCGATGCGTACACGGCAGCGACGCGCTCGATCTCGGGCACGTCTGAGTCGCTATTCGGATTGGCGGGACGCTTCTACACGTCCGAGTCACTGCCGCTGATCAAGATCGGGCGCGTGTACGCGGGCGGCAATCTCGCGGATCTTCTCGTTGCTATCGTCACGCTCGCACCTGAGAACGCAAACGCCGGAAGTTGCCCGTTCATTGACTCGAACGACTTCAACTTGCCGGACATGGCGGCGAACGTAGATGCGATCACGCTCGGGCGCCCATGGGTCAACCGACGCGTGTTCGCTACGTACGCCACTGCGAATCTGCTCAAGATGACGATCGAAGAGTTGAAGCTCCTCGGCGCCACGTATGCGATGACCACGTCTGGTCAAATCACGGTGCGCGAGTTGTTGGTGCGCGCCGCCACTGACCCGGACGCAGTAGCCATCGGCGAGGATGAGATTCTCTCCGGCGCTGGCGGTGAGTGGCCCACATTCGAGCGTCAGGCGCTCGGCAGCCTCAACACGCTCATCCTCAAAACTGGGTACAACGCATCGGTCGATGAGTGGACCGGCCGCACCTTCCGACTGCGCGACATCGCCAGCTACGCGCGGCAGCACACGACGCGGTCGATCACCATCGAGCCGCTCTCGTACTTCTACGGCGGCGACTCGGCGATCGACATCTCCGACGTGACGGCGCTGGCGCAAGCCTACTTCGGCCTGCTGGGCGCTCCGTACTCCATCGTCCAAGCGAAGGTGCCGCTGACGCGCTTCGGCGTGCTCATCGGCGACGGCGTCACCGTCACCTGCTCGACGCTGCCGAATCCCGACACGGGCGGGCGCGGCATCGTCGACGCCCCGGGAATCGTCATCGGGCGCAAGTGGGAGTTGATGCGCGGAACCGGCATGATGCGGATCCTCGTGCCGCATCAGCGCGTGGCGGGCTACTCGCCGAGCTCGCGCGTCGCGTCGAACGCGATCGTCTCCGGCACCACGTACGACCTGACGCTCGAACTAGCGCAGCCGCGCGGATACGCGACGGCGTCGTCGTGGATAGTCGGCGACACGATCAGGACGCGACGATGGAACGCACTGACCCCTGCGTCCGCGTACGGCACCGTGAGCGCGGTCAACACGGCGACGCGTGTGATCCGCGTCGTGCTCGCCGCCGCCATCCCTTCGGGGACGCTCAACCTCGGCTACGGCTTCGCGAGCTCGGCGACGACGTCTCAGCGGCGATATATGTACGTCGCGGACTTCGACCGGCAGATTAGTTTCTCGACGGCTACGGCGCCGCGGACGTTCGGCGCCTAGAGTTTGCAGACGTTGAAGCACCGCGGCACCACGGGCACCGCCGATGTTCGCGTAGAGCGGCACACCGCGGCGTACCCGTCGCACGCAGCGTAATTGTACGCGCCGTCGCCGCCGCCGAACTGACCGCAGTCTACCTGCCAGTCCTCGTCGTCCGCATCGGCGCACACGCCATCGCCGATCATGCCGTCGCAAGTGGGCATCACCAGACCAGTCGATTGCCTTGAGCAATACGCCTCCGGCTGCTCCGCGCCGCACGCGCCCATCATCGCCGCCGCCAGCATCATCGCGATCGTCGTCGTCTTCATCCGCGAATCGTGACATGGCGCCGCGAACGCGCAAACGGAGGCGTCCTTGGCAACATCTGAGCATCTCGCGTTCGTCGCAGGAAACGACAGTGTGCCAGGAGACTTGTCAGGCGACACGTCGACGATCAGCGACGCGGTCAACAACCTTCTGCACCTGTCGGACAGCGCCGGGCGCGTGATCGTATGCACCGCGGACGGCGCGGTCGCGTACCCGAAAAAGAGCGGCGCGAACACGGGCGCGTGGTTCCCCGTGTTCTCGAGCGGCGTCTTCTATCCGCTGCTCCGCGACGACGGCAGCGCGTACCCGATCCGCGTGCGAATCGGCGGGCGTGCAGGCAGCGCGACGGGCTCCGTGTTCCGTATCGGCGTGTGCCCGGTCGGCACCGCCGACTTCTCCATGAGCGCCGCGGCCATCCTGCCGAACGTCGTGCAGACGGCGACGATCACGAGCACGACGCCGGCATGGCTGACGACGCTCCTCTCGACGCTCGTCACGCTGACCGCGGGGCAAGTCGGCGCTGCGCTCACCGAGGTCAGCACATACGACGCGGTCTCAAGCACAACGCCGGTAGGCGTGCTCGTGTGCCCCTGCACGATCGAGGTCTGGACCAAAGACCTCGTGCCGGCAGACGACACGCCAATCGTGAGCGGCGTCTACGCCGCGGAGTACGTCGGGACATGAGCCAGCCAGTCGGATACAAGCGCTCGCGCCCGCGGTATGAGGATGTCTCGCTCGGAGTCGCGGCGCGCTCGCGCACACACCTGCCGGCGGCCGAGCTCGCCAATTGGCTGCGCGGCGTCGGCTCCGTGCTCGTGCCCGCGAGCAACGTCTCGATCACGATTGCGGCAGGCACGACCAAGACTCTGCGCTACCGCGTGAAGCCGATCGGCACTGCCGTCGTGCGCGTCTGGGTCATCTACGCTCGCGCTTCCGCGGTCACGGGCGCGTCGTCGCTGAGCGTTGCCGCACCCACGGGCGCTACGCTCACCGCGCGCGGCGTCGTAGGGACGACCGAGGCAACGCGAGCGGTGACTTTCGTCGAGCCGCTCACGGCGAAGAGCGCGGCCGAGCAAGAGATATCTATCGACCTGCGCGTGGTCGCGGGCGGCGCTTCCGTGCTCGTGCAAAACGTCATGTGCTACGAGATGCCGCGCCGCGAGTTGCTCCGCGACAGCACCGACCGAGGCATCGCGCGCGAGACGCTGCTGTCACGAGAGCCCGTCTACGACGAGGACTTCGTCTCGCTCGGCGGCATCATGGACGCGGCGTCGATCATCGACACGCGCCGTCGCGTCACGCTGTTCGCGCGCTCGTGGCCGGACAACATCACGGACGCGCTCTCGACGACGTCGGGCGCCGCGCTCGGCACGAATCTACTGACGGCGCTTCCGGTCCCGATGCTCGCGCGCAAACGCTACATCGGCGACGTCGTCGGCGCAGTGAGCCCGCGATACTACGTGCGCGCGCCCGTCGGCACGTCGATGGAGATACGGTGCGCGAACGGCGCCACGACCGTAGACGTCACGCACGCCGGCACAGGCGCTTTTGCGTGGGTCACGTCGAGCGCCGACATCAACGTCGACTGCGAACTGATGACCGCATCCGACGGCCGGCAGGGCGCCGCGTGGGATGAACTGATCTTCTCGTGGCGGCGCTCGGTCGGCGCCGGCACTTGCTATCTCGCGAACGTATCCGCGCTCGACCTCACGACCTGAGCGACGCCACCACAACCGCGCCACGGCGCAGGAGCTGACATGACATCATCCCGGATAGTAGAGCAAGACAGCGACTACTCGCCGCCGACAGAGGCCGCGATCAACTGCGTCGCACTCGTCGCCGCCACGGCGAGCGCGATTCAGACCACTGGCATTCTCGGCACTCCGGCCGCGCCGGCGGGGTTCATCTCGATCGGCTGCGACGTTGTGTTCTTCCTGACGTTCAGCGCGAACGGGTCGGAGACGTCGCCCGGCACCGTCACAGACCCGGTGATCGCGGCAGTCGCGGGCGCGACGCGCACGATGGGGCCGTATCAGCCCGGCATCATTTCGCTGCGCGCCGGCCCGCTGCGGCGCTCGTTCAAGGTCATCTCGGCGAGCGCGGGCACGTTCCGCTGGTACCTCTCAAACGGCCCCGGTGTAATCTGATGCGCACGCTCCGCGCTCTCGCCGCTCTCGCCGTCGCGCTTCCGCTCGCGCCGTTCGACGCGCACGCGGAGCTCACCGTCTACTGCGCGTGGGACGTCGTGCGCCGCTCGTCGGCGATGCGCGTCGCCGCGTTCGCGCTCGTCGCGTTCGCGTTCGTCGTCGCGATTGCGGTGGCGCAGTGAGCCGGCGCGGAGGCGGGCGCGGGAGCAGCCTGCGGCGCGGCAGCAGCGGCGGCGGTCCCGCACCCTTCGAC
>Ga0163155_10004121_pt1 | contig 15167 bp, 12 predicted proteins | sample OliLakLV19SP4G1_FD_148611 | JGI IMG/M metagenome (GOLD analysis project Ga0163155, IMG submission 148611) | Freshwater microbial mat bacterial communities from Lake Vanda, McMurdo Dry Valleys, Antarctica - Oligotrophic Lake LV.19.SP4.G1 | ecosystem: Environmental > Aquatic > Freshwater > Lake >... | reverse complement strand
TACGGCTGGTGGTGGCGCGGCGGTCGGATCGAGGCGCGGCTGATCGAAGGCGTACCCGACGGCGCCGATACCGAGAAACCAAGCCCGCCTGCCGAAATCGTAGCCGCCGGGCAGCACGGGTTCCCCCGGTGGCGACAATCGCGCCTTGACCGCGATCGCATCGCCGGGCTTCAAACCAGCCAACGGGTTCAACACACGGATGCGGACCCGGCGCGGTATCCGTGTCGGCTCGAAGCCCGAGATGGAAGTGGCCCGAAGCGTGAGCCGCTGCCCGCGCGTGGCCAGCGGCTCGACGAGTTCAACATGGCCATGGATATCGACCGACCGGGTGGGGCGCTCGATGACCGGTGTCGCGACCTGATCGGTGCGGATTTTGGCGACCGTGAAGCCGATGGCGACCGCAAGCAGGGCGCGGGAAAGCGCAAATCTGAGCGAGCCGTTGCGACACAACGCGGCGAGCACGATCGCGGCAACGAGCGCCAATAGTGCCGATCGCAACGACGGCTCGACTGGCAATGAAAAATAAAGACCGATGCCGCCGCCAATCAGCACCGGGATCCACAGGAACCATCGGTGACGCTCGGCTTCAAAGGCTTCGATGAGCGACAGCGGTGCGGCGGCCCCCGCTGCGATGCGGCTGAACCGGCCGACATCAGTTCCATCTGCGGCGGTCTGCAACGACACGATTTTGTCCACGCCCCACAAGCCCGTCATCGAAGTACAACGGGCCGTCGTAATTGTAGTCGAAGATCGCCTCAAATAGCGCAACGTTTGGTCAGGCCAGCAATGACAATCACACGACACCGCACTGCGAACGTACCGGCCCGGCGTTTTGCGATTGCTGCCATGGCCAGCGTGATCGTCGCGCATTTACCGGGTCCAGCTGCGGCCGCCGACGGCGGCTGGGCGGCGGTCACGGCCGGCTCGATCGTGCTGTTGCGGCATGCCGAAGCGCCGGGCACGGGCGACCCGCCGGGCTTTCGGATCGGCGACTGCAACACCCAGCGCAATCTCAGCGCAGCTGGCCGGGCGCAATCTGTCCGGATCGGCGAAGCGTTCCGAGCGCGCGGCATCCCGGTCGGCAAGGTGCTGTCGTCGCAATGGTGCCGGTGCATCGATACGGCGGAGCTGGCGTTCCCTGGCCGCGTCGAACGCGAACCGGCATTCAACTCGTTTTTTGAAAATCGCAGCAGCGAACCGGCACAGACAGCATCCGCACGGACGATCCTGTCTGCCTGGACTGGACCCGGCGTGCTGGTCGTGTCGACGCATCAGGTCAACATCACGGCACTGACCGGCGCCGTGCCGGGCTCGGGCGAGGCGATCGTTGTCCGGCCTGCTCGCGGCAAATTGGACATTACCGGTCGCATCAAGCCATGAAAAAGCGCCGCCGCTGGTCTAGAGCCTGTCCGATTGAAATGGAAGCGGCGCGCCGTCGCGCCGCTTCGCATCGCAATCGGTAAACAGGCTCTAGAATCATGTGCTTATAGCAGGATTTACGGTTTTCGATGGAGCGGATCGGCGAGCCCGATCCGATTCCATCTAAACCGATCCTGCTCTGGCGACGGCGCTTTCGATCGGCGAGCGCAGCGACCGTCACTTAGGAGCGAGGATCATCACCATCTGGCGGCCTTCGAGACGCGGCTCGGACTCGACCTTGACGCTCTCGGCGAGTTCCGCCTTGACGCGCTGCAAAACCTGCATGCCAAGCTGCATGTGGGCCATCTCACGGCCACGGAATCGAAGCGTGACCTTGACTTTGTCACCCTCTTCGAAAAAGCGGCGCATTGATTTGAGTTTCACGTCGTAGTCGTGATCATCGATGCTTGGACGCATCTTGATCTCTTTGACCTCGACAATCTTCTGGGTCTTGCGGGCTTCGGCAGCCTTTTTCTGTTCTTGGTATTTAAACTTGCCGTAATCCAAAATCTTGCAAACCGGCGGCTCGGCGTCCGGTGAAATTTCCACGAGGTCGAGGCCAGCGTCTTCCGCGCGCTTTTGCGCGTCGAAACGGGCAACGACGCCGACGTTCTCGCCGGTCTCGTCGATGAGGCGAACCTCGCGGGCGCGAATGGCGTCGTTGATTCGGGGGCCGGAGCTTTCGCGCTCCGGGGATCGCATGGGTTTGCGAATAGGGGTCTCTCCTATTGTTGTTTCGGTGTGTCGCAGCTCAAGTTGCAGCGGCACGGCTCATAGGCTCGATCGATAGCCTGAAATTCACAGGCTCAGCGCGCAAGCCACAATTGCAGCTCACGTTCAGGCGCGGCAAGTTGGCACGATCGGCGCCGAAGTCAAGGCCGGTGGCCGGCGCCGTCGCTTGTTGCCGTTGATTGTTGCCAGCTATTTTGGCTGTGGGTCGACGAAGCGCGCGTCGCTGTGCGCGGCGTCGAAACGGCCAGCGAGCGTTGTCCCGAGCAAGCCGTCATAGACCGATAACGTCGCCCGGCGCATGGCATCAAGCGTAAATCGCGCGGCTGCATGGGACGTGGCGCGCTGAGCCAAACTTGAGCGCTGCGTGGCCGTAAGCGTCAAGGCATCCGTCAAAGCCATGACGAGCGCGCTCGCATCACCGGGCGGTACCAGCCAGCCGGTTCGAGCCTCATCCGCGACCTCGGGCGTGGCGAGCACGGTTTCGGGCGGAGCGCCGATCCGCGTCGCGATCACCGGTGAGCCCATCCGTTGGGCCTCGACCGCCGTCCGGCCGAACGCTTCCGGCTCGATCGACGCAATGACGGTGACCGCGGCCGTTGCGAATGCGGCCGGCATATCGCCAACATGACCCACGAGACGAACGCGGTCGCCCAAGCCGAGTGCCTCCGCCTTTGATTTGAGTTCGTCGCGGTATGCCGTGCGGCCCTGGTCGTCGCCAGCCAGGATCGCCACCCACGGCAAATCGGGCTGCTCGACAGCCAGACGGGCCAGCGCATCGATCAGCACCGTTTGGCCCTTCCACCGGGTCAGCCGCGCCGCCTGGAGAATGACCGGCGTATCGGCCGCAACGCCCCATGCCGCGCGCACGGTGGCGATCCGATCGCCCGACAAGGTGGCGGGGTTGAACGCCACCTCGTCAACGCCGCGATGGATGATGCGCACGCGCGACTCCGGCGTGCCATAGCGGGAGCGGATCAGCCCGGCGGTATAGGCCGAGTTCGCGATCACGACATCGCCTTTGGCCATGACCTGATTGTAGGCGCGCTTCATTGGTCCGGTTTCGGAATAGGCGCCGTGGTAGGTCGTCACGAAAGGGCGCTTGGTTCGCCGCGCGGCCCACAACGCGCTCCACGCGGGTGCCCGCGAGCGGGCATGGACGAGATCGACGCCTTCGGCCTCGATCAACCGGGCGAGGCGGGCGGCGTTGGCATAAATCTGGATCGGGTTTTTGGTCGCCAATGGTAACGCGATGATTTCACCGCCTGCGGCCTCAAGCGCATCGGCCATCCGACCGCCCTCGGTCGCAACGAGCGCCCGCGCACCGGCCGACGCAAGCGCGCCGACGATTTCGATCGCGGAGAGTTCAGCCCCGCCGGTATCGAGCTGGGGTATGATCTGGAGGATGGTCGGGCGGTCGGCGGCCAACGGAAACGCGTCTCCAAATCTGCTATGTCAACCATCGTCGGCGGTCCGCGCGACAGGTCTATCGCGGCGATACGATGAAGGCTGTCACCATGCAATCGATCGACGTCAATGGACGAAGGATTTCGGTACTGGCGGTGTCCGGGCCGACCGACGATAGCCCCGGTCTCTTGTGGTTACCGGGTTATCGTTCGGACATGGCGAGTACCAAAGCGACCGCTCTCGCGACGTTCGCCACGGGCCGCTACGCGATGGTCCGGTTCGATTACAGCGGGCACGCAACCTCTGGCGGCCGGTTTGAAGATGGCACCATCGGTCGCTGGCTGGATGAGACCGAGGCCGTCTTCCGCCATGTCGCCCTCTCGACGACGTCAGGGCCGCTGATCGTGATCGGATCGAGCATGGGCGGATACCTGGCGCTGCTCCTGCTACGGCGGCTGCTCGAAACCGAACCGACGACGGCTGCGCGCATTGGTGGCCTCGTGTTGATCGCGCCCGCCTGGGATATGACCGAGGCGCTGATGTGGGCGCAATTTTCACCCGATCAGAAGGCAGCTCTGATACGCGACGGACAGTGGTTGCGGCCGTCGGCCTACGGCGAACCGTACCCGATTACGCGAACGCTGATCGAAGACGGCCGGGCGCATCTGTTGGCTGACCGCCCGTTTGACCCGGGCTGCCCGGTCCATATTCTGCAGGGTCTCGACGATCCCGATGTGCCGGCGGCCCACACCCGGGGACTGCTAACCCTATTGACCGGCGGGCCGGTCACGCTGGAAGAAATCCCCAATGGCGATCACCGCCTGTCGCGACCTGGAGACATCGCGCGGCTGTTGGAGGTGGTCGAGACGATGCCCGCGCGCCTGCAATCGACGGGGCGTGTTGGCAACTAGCGTGGTGGCACCTAGTCGCCGGACTTTTCGATACTGGTAATCCGCTCGAGCAGGCGCGGACGGCGCGGCTTGGTGTCGGCTTGAGCTTCCGGTGGCGCTGCGGCTGGAGTTGCCGATGCGCCAACCATCGCGGCCAGCGATGGCTGCGGCAGGGGCTGGGTCGATGCCGCGGCCGAATGTTGCGGCGGTACGTTGGAAACCGGTGCGTTTGGAACCGGTGCGTTTGAAAGCTTGGCTGCAACTGGCTCTGCGGCAGCCTTCTCCCCGGCATTGCCGTCGACGAGGCTGAACATTCGGGCGGCAAGCGGCGTCGCAACCTGTGGCGTTGCCACCGGGGAGGACACTGGGTTCAGCGCGGGCTTCGGCACGGGATCGGGATCTGTCGGCGCATCCTCGGCGTCCGTTGTGCCGGTGTTGCCCGGCGTTAACCGCACGACACGGGGATCGGTAATGCGATCGGCGAGGCTTGCTCGCTTCGGCTCAGGTCGCGCTGGAATGAATTGGCTTGGGGGTTGGCCCGGCACCGCTTGTCCAGCGGCAGCTTGGCCCGACGACGTCTGGACCGTGCCCGCGCCAAGCTTTTTCATTTCATCCATGAAGTGCGCCGATTGCCTTGCCAATCGCTCGTTCACGGCGGCGACTTCCGCGCGCAAGCTCTCGATCGTGGATGTCTGCTCCTTGGCCTGGGCTTCGAACGCGGAAATCTTCGCCTTCATCGCCATGGGCGTTTCGCGGGTCCCACGCTCGGTGGTGGGCCCCTCTTCATAGGTGGCCAGCGCCGCCTTGAGGCGAGCGACCTCGGCCCCGAAATCCTGGCTTTCGGCCTTGAGTTTACGCAGTTCTGCCTCGCTCGTGCGTGCGCCCGTGTTGGCAGCTTCAGCGGCCTCGACCTTGGCGCGGGCGAGCGAATAGGCGCCCTTGAGCTCGGCGAATTCGGCTTGCAGCCGATTGAACTCGGCGACACTGGCTTCGAGCGTGGCTTTAGTGGCAGCCCCAAGCGCCCCGGTTACGGCGGCAACGACGCCGGGCTCCGCGCCGCTGGCCGGGTTGGCGATGACCGACTGCAAACGCTCGATCAGAGACGCCTGATCGCGGGACTTGGCGCGCAACGCCTCGATTTCGGAGCGCAGCGCGATCTCGCCGTCGAACCGCTGATCGGCCAATGCGTCCTGGTTGCGGGCTGCCCGCGTCGAAAGTGCGGTGCGCAATTGCTCCAGTTCGGTACCCTGCTGGGTGTTGATTTGAGTCGCTTCGGCGATGGCGCGGGCCTGCCGTTGTGCCGTCTCGGCCAGCGCGGTCACCTCGTAGTCGCGCTGCTGGAGAAGCCTGCGCGCCTCCGTCAAGCGGCCTTCGATCTTGGGCAGACGGTCAGTGATCGTCTGCTCGAGAACGCGCTTGGCGTTTTCGAGTTCTTCAAGTTGGGATTTTTGTCCGTTGCCGACACCTTCGAGTTCGCTGATGCGGGCGTCGCGCCGGTTGACCTCGATTTTCTGGCGGGCCGAGCCAAGTGTAACGCGCTCGAGCTGGGTTTCGAGATTGTGGATGCGGATGGCATGCTCGGCGCGCATTCGATCGCGGTCGGCGCGGATCTCGGATTCGGTCAACGGCAACGAGCGGCGCAATGCGTCGGCTGTCAGCCGCATCGTGCGGTTGCGGTAGGCGGGCGCGACCAGGACGGCAAGCAACGCCGCGATCAGAAAGCCGAGCGCCACGAGCATTATCGTGTTGATCGTCATCGCTCAGCCGTTCCCCATTGGCGACGTGCGTTCGCGCAGATTGACCAACCATTTGGCGCATCTGTGGCACCGACCGAATGCCGATAGCCGAATGCTGGCTCACCGCCATCGGCGTTGATCCACCCCGCATTAACCGTGATCACTACACGACCACTTCATGTGTGGCCAGAGCGCGAGCGAAACCGCAAACGGAAGGGTCGTGCCTATGCGGCCAATACCGTCAGAACGGGTTCCAGGTCGGCCGCCGGGTAAACTTGGAATAGCCGACGTTGGCCCCCAGTCGCAGCCCAATGCCCGAGCGGATGACGGCCAGCGTGACATCGGCATGCTTTTGGAACTGTACGCTGACGCCGCCAACCGCATAGGTCGACCCTTCGACGCCTGCATACCGGTCGAAAATGTCCGACGTATCGGCAAGGTTGTAGACGAGGATCATGACTTTCGATCCCTCGCCGCCAATGTCGAAGCCGAGCGATGGCCCTTGCCAGAACACTTTATGGTCGCCAGCGTCCTTGGTGTAGAGCACGCCCTCGCCATAGCGGAGACCGGCAAAGAACGCCCCGCCGCCATCCTCGCCCAGGATGTAGCCATTGGGTCGGCCAGCCTTGCGGTAGGTGTGCTCGATGGCGCTGGCGAGGCCCTGGGTAATCGAACCGAAGAACCCGCGACCCTTTTCGACAATTTCACCCTGTTCGTAGTAGCCGCGATTTGGGTTGGGGCCGTTGTCTGAATAGCGCGGCGGGGGCGGAGCCTCATAGGCCGGCGGCGGCGCGTATGGCTGACCGTAGCCACCCGATCCCCGTTGATCGTTGTTGGCGTACCCGCGATCGGGTCCACCATTTTGTGGCGGGTAGCTGTCGCGGCGGTCGCCGCCTTGCCTGTCGTCGCCGCCACGATCATAGGCTCGAGGCGGCGGTGCGCCATAGGCAGGTTCGGCAGGTTCGGCTGGTGGCTGGCGGTAGGCTTGTGGCGGCGCGTACGGCGGCTGATAGCCAGGACCCTGATAGGCAGGCGCAGGATAGGCCGGCTGTTGATACACCGGAGCGGGGTTCGAATAACCGTCACTCGGCGGCCGGTAGGCATCGTCGCCGCGACCCTGGCCAAGCGCGGGCTGCACGAATGCAGGCTGCAAGGATGCAAGGATTGCCGCAAACACGAGCACGGCAGAAAACATCAGCGGACGCGTGTCGGCGGCCGGGGTGCGCGCGATGGCCACAATAGGTTTCGTCTGGACTGGCATGGCGGCAATCCTCAGGTGGGCTCTGTGGCCGAGTGTGCCATCAACGGCCTGATTCGTGACCCCATGATGTGCCGGGAAACTGCTGCCAAACTGTGGCTGAATAGCTGCAAATCAATGATGCCGAGTGGCTTTTTGGTCAGCCGCTGTTCATCTGACGGCGGCCTAACGATCGCAATGCCGCCATCGGCAAGCTGGACGCCACGAACGGCGGATTGAGGAAATTGCGAGCGCTGTCGCCGTAAGTCAGCGGCTCACCGTCGAGCCGGGCGACGCAACCGCCTGCCGCCTTTACGATCGCCTCACCCGCAGCCGTGTCCCATTCGCAGGTGTCACCGAGTTGGGCGTAGATGTCGCCTTCACCGCAGGCGATCAGGCAGAATTTGTACGACGACCCGAGCCGACGCCGCTGCCCGATGGCGAGCCCGTCGAGATAGGCGTCGGCACCAGCGAGGTCGCGTGATCGGCTCTGCAGCGCGATCAGCCCGCCGCTCGCGTCGATCTCACTGGCCGTGCGGACGCGTATCTCGTGCGGCCGCAACTTGTCCAGACTGATGGCATTCTCACTGCCCGGCGATGACGTGCCGGTGTCGGCACTCTGCCCCGCATCGATCCTGGCGTCATACACGGCACGCAGCGCGCGATTGCCGTCGGTGACCATGAGATCGGCCAACGCAGGCGCATAGATCAGACCGTAGACCGGACGCCCACCACGGACCACGGCTACGTTGATCGTGAACTCCTTCAGGCCAGCGATGAACTGCTTTGTTCCATCGAGCGGATCGATCAGCAAAAACGGGTCGGTGAGGTCGGGCCGATGGCCCGCGGCGAATGCTTCCTCCGAGACGGCCGACACCCCCGGCATGATACGAGCCAGCGCGTCCAGCAGCACCGCTTCGGCCCGAATGTCGGCCTCTGTCACAGGCGAGCGGTCGGCCTTGGTTTGAACCGCGCAACCGGTCTCAAACAACGCGAGCTCGATGCGCGCGGCCTCGAATACGGCTGGCAAAATCGCATCGGTCAGCCGTCGCTGGTCGCCTGGTGTCATTCCCGTTTCCGGTCGAGAGGTTGCCGTTTGCTGCGCTGCGGATAGCGTCGCGACGGACACAGTTGATGCACGAGAATCGCGTAAGCGTTACGAACTTTCGATTGATGCGCCACCGTCACGTGCTGGCGCAAAGGAGTAATGGAATGACTGTCGCCCACCCAACAGACTTGGAGCTGGCCGCGCTGATCTCGAGCAAGATTTGCCACGATGTGATCGGTCCGGTCGGCGCGATCTATAACGGTATCGAAATTCTCGACGAGGACAACGATGCCGACGCCAAGTCGTATGCCATGGATGTCATCCGCAATGTGACGGAACAGGCCTCCGCAAAACTGCAGTTTGCCCGCTTTGCTTTCGGCGCCGTCGGTTCGGCTGGCGCGATGATCGACCTCGCCACCGCCGAACAAATTTCGCGCGGGTTCGTCGGCCAGGGCAAGCACACACTGATCTGGAATGGCCAGCCCGGCTACATGATCAAGGATCGCGTCAAGCTCCTGCTGAACCTCGTCGCGTCGTCGCTCGCAGCACTGCCCCGAGGTGGCGAAATCAACGTCGACGTCGCCGGCACATCGGAAACGCCGAGCTTTCTGATCCGCTGCAAAGGCCAGGGCGCGCGGCCGCCGCAGCACCTGACCGAGTTCATCGTCGGCAATGCCACCGCCCCGCTGGATGCCATGAGCATCCAAGCCTATTATACGTGGCGGCTGGCCGGTACTGCGGAGATGCGGCTGCAAATCCTCAAGGACGGGGACGACATTCTGCTTTCGGCGGAACCCGGCTGAGGCAGACGGGCCATCGGGTCGGCAAGCGGCACACAGACGGGGTGGCGCTTCCGCAATGCGGCAAAAGCTGTTAGAGCCGCGCTGCAATGGCGAGAACCATCTACATTCTGAACGGCCCGAACCTCAACCTGCTCGGCGTGCGAGAGCCCGCCGTGTACGGAACGGAGACGCTCGACGACGTTCGTCGGCGCTGCGAAGCGAGAGCGGCAGCGCGCGGGCTCGAGATCGATTTTCGGCAGTCGAACCACGAAGGCGATCTTGTCGATTGGGTCCAGGAGGCGCGCGTCAAAGCCTCCGGTGTGATCATTAATGCTGGCGGATACACGCATACGTCCGTTGCGATCCTCGACGCGCTGCAGGCGGTCGAAGTGCCGGTCATCGAGGTCCACCTGTCAAACATCTTTCGGCGGGACGCATTCCGGCATCACTCCTACATGTCACTTGCTGCGAAAGGCGTGATCTGCGGGCTGGGCGCGCGCGGCTATGAATTAGCCATCGACGCCCTCGCCGATCTCGTCGCAACGGAATAACGGCATGACGCGACGCGGCCGCCAAAAACCGCAAGCAAAACAAGCGCAAACGCTAGCTGCAGTGCCGAAATTGCGCAAACGCGAGGACACGGGGCCGATGGGCAAAGACGACGGCAAGACCAAATCAGAGACCGACGAGCACAAGCTGATCCGCGACTTGGCTGCTTTGCTGACCGAGACCGGCCTGACCGAAATCGAGATCGAGAAGGGTGACCTCAAGGTCCGCGTCGCCCGGCAAGTGACGGTCACGGCCATGGCGCAGCCTATGGCGGGGACGGTGTCCGCGCAGGCTTTGGCAACGCAAAGCCCGGCCGACACGGCCAAGCACCCTGGTGCCGTGAAGTCGCCGATGGTTGGTACTGCCTACCGCTCGCCACAGCCCGGCACCGCGCCGTTCGTTGAAATCGGTACCCGCGTCAACGCTGGCGATCCGGTCTTGATCATCGAAGCGATGAAGACGATGAACCAGATCCCAGCACCACGCTCGGGGACGGTTGCCGCAATTCTGGTCGAGGACGGCCAACCGGTCGAGTTCGGCGAACCGCTGATGGTTATCGAGTGAGCTGATGTTCGACAAAGTCCTGATCGCCAACCGGGGTGAGATCGCGCTGCGTATTCAGCGCGCGTGCAAAGAACTCGGCATCGCCACGGTCGCCGTCCACTCGACGGCCGACGCTGACGCCATGCACGTGCGCCTCGCCGACGAAAGCGTGTGTATCGGCCCGCCTTCGGCTGCCGAAAGCTATCTGAATATCCCGCGTCTTTTGGCAGCGTGTGAGATCACCGGGGCCGATGCGGTGCATCCGGGTTACGGCTTTTTGTCGGAGAACGCGCGGTTCGCCGAAATCCTCGAAGAGCACAACCTGACGTTCATCGGGCCGACGTCCGAACATATCCGCATCATGGGCGACAAGATCGCCGCGAAGGAAACCGCCAAACGGCTCGGCATCCCTTGCGTTCCGGGATCGAAAGGTGCCGTCACGTCGGATGCAGAAGCGCTCGCGGTCGCACGCGAGATGGGATTTCCGGTGCTGGTCAAAGCAGCGTCGGGCGGCGGCGGCCGAGGCATGAAGGTTGCCCATACCGCGCTGGAATTGCCGCTGTCGCTGGCAACCGCAAAGGCCGAGGCCAAAGCCGCGTTCGGCGACGATGCCGTCTATATCGAGAAGTATCTGCAAAAGCCGCGTCATATCGAGATCCAAGTGTTTGGCGACGGCAAAGGCAACGCGATCCACCTTGGCGAACGCGATTGCTCGCTGCAGCGTCGCCACCAGAAGGTGTGGGAAGAAGCGCCGTCGCCAGCGCTCAACGCCGCCCAACGAGCCGAGATCGGCGAGACCGTTGCCGTTGCGATGCGCGAACTGCGCTATCGCGGCGCGGGTACGGTCGAGTTTCTGTATGAGGACGGCAATTTCTACTTCATCGAAATGAATACCCGGCTCCAGGTCGAACATCCGGTGACGGAGATGATTACCGGGCTCGACCTCGTGCTGGAGCAGATTCGCGTCGCGGCTGGCGGAGCTCTGTCGATCACGCAGGAAGAGGTGACGTTCTCCGGCCACTCGATCGAGTGCCGCATCAACGCCGAGAATCCGAAGACGTTCACGCCCTCACCGGGCCGCATCACCTACTGGCATCCACCGGGCGGGCTGGGCGTGCGCGTCGACAGCGGCGTCTACCAGGGCTACCGCATACCGCCCAACTACGACAGCTTGATCGGCAAGCTCATCGTCCATGGCAAGACCCGCAACGAATGCTTGATGCGACTACGGCGCGCGCTGTCGGAATTTGTCATCGACGGCATCGAGACGACGATCCCGCTGTTTAATGACCTGATCCGCCAGCCGGATATTATTAACGGTCAATACGATATTCATTGGCTGGAAAAGCACCTCAAAGACACGAAATAAGCGGTGTAATACGCCGGCGGGGCAAGTCGGCGCAGCTGGCGTGCTCCCCCCCGTGTGGCACCTCGGGGTGATACGTCTGGGGTGGCACGTCTGGGGTGGCACGTCTGGGAGCAAGTGTCAGAACCGCAACAGTCGTTGACAGCTGGCATTTTACCGCCAACTGCAACCGATGATTAACGCAAGTCCGGCACTGTCGGGTTAGACCTCATCCGTACAGAGGACCGCTGACCTGTGGCCACCATGACCTCCTGCCTTATCGTCGACGACAGCGATGTCGTACGCAAAGTGTTGCGCACCATCATCGAAAGCCTCGACATCAAGGTGATCGAAGCGGCCTCGGTCGCGAAGGCAGCCGAGCTTTGCGAGATCAAACTTCCCGACGCGGTCGTCCTTGATTGGAATATCCCCGGCGAGAACCCGCTCGCGTTCGTATCCGTGTTGCGCGAGGAAGCGACCAGCGCTCAGCTCAAGATCCTGTACATCATGACGAATCAGGAGCCAGCCGAGATCGCCAAAGCAAAAGAGGTTGGCGTCGACGACGTCTTGCCGAAGCCCTTTCACCGCGTTCAACTCGAAGCCAAGCTGCTCGGCCTGCTCACGCCGAAGCCAGATGTGCTGCCGCCGGTTTTCAGCCCAGAGCGTCCGCTCACGCGCGCAGGCATGCCGGTGCAGTTCCCGACCCTGCGCAAAGCTGCAAGCGCCTAACGCAGAATGGTTTTTTGCAGCCGCCGATGCCCAGCCCGGCAGCGCTGCACTCAGCGCTGCGACACCGGAATAAATTCGCGGCGGGCGTGACCGAGATAGAGCTGGCGCGGACGTCCGATGCGCTGCTCGGGGTCTTCGATCATCTCTTTCCACTGCGCAATCCACCCGACGGTCCGGGCGACCGCGAACAAGACCGTAAACATGTCTTTGGGGAAGCCCATCGCGCGCAGCGTGATTCCGGAGTAGAAGTCGATATTGGGATAGAGCTTCTTGCTGACGAAATAGTCGTCCTGAAGCGCGATACGCTCAAGTTCCATCGCCACCTTGAGCAGCGGCTCATCGCGCGCACCAAGCGCATCGAGAACTTCGTGGCAGGTCTTCTGCATGACCTTCGCGCGCGGATCGTAGTTCTTGTAGACGCGGTGACCAAAGCCCATCAGTCGGAAGCCCGACGACTTGTCCTTGGCCTTGGCAATGTACTCGGGGATGCGGTCAACGGTCCCGATTTCCTCGAGCATGTTGAGCGCCGCTTCGTTGGCGCCGCCGTGTGCGGGCCCCCACAGGCAGGCGATGCCAGCCGCGATGCAGGCGAACGGGTTGGCGCCCGACGATCCGGCGAGACGGACGGTCGACGTCGAGGCGTTCTGCTCGTGGTCGGCGTGGAGGATGAAGATGCGGTCGAGGGCGCGGGCAAGAACCGGGTTGACCTCATAGGGCTCGCACGGGACGGCAAAGCACATCTGCAGGAAGTTCGATGCGTACTCGAGGTCGTTGCGCGGATAGATGAACGGCTGGCCGATCGAGTATTTGTACGCCATCGCCGCAATCGTCGGCATCTTGGCGATCATGCGGTGGCTGGCGATCTGCCGCTGATGCTCGTCGTTGATGTCGGTACTGTCGTGGTAGAATGCCGACAGCGCGCCGACCACGCCGACCATGATCGCCATCGGATGGGCGTCGCGACGGAATCCGGTGAAGAACCTCGTCATCTGCTCGTGGACCATCGTGTGATTGGTGATGGTCTTGCGGAATTTGGCGAATTCGGGCGCCGAGGGAAGCTCTCCGTGGAGCAGGAGGTAGCAGGTCTCGAGGAACGAGGCATGCTCGGCCAGTTGTTCGATCGGGTAGCCGCGGTAGAGCAGCACGCCCTCGTCACCATCGATGTAGGTGATGCGCGATACGCAATTGGCCGTCGAGGTGAACCCCGGGTCGTAGGTGAAGCAACCGGTATCCTTGTAAAGCTGAGCGACGTCGATCACGTCGGGCCCGATCGTGCCGGACCGGATGGGCATCGAGGTCACTTGGTCGCCGTGGGTCAGGTTGGCTGAGCGCTCGGCGACTGGCAGTGCTTTGGCGTGAACGTTCATGGATTGTGCCTCCTGGTCCGCATGGCGCATCGCGACAGGGTTCGGTTGCGATGCAATACGCATATCTCAACTGCGACGAATACACCACTTGATCGGCCACTTTGACGACAGTGCGACAGCTAGACCTTGGTCGATTTACGACCGACCTACACATCGCCAGACAGCCGTTAGGCCGGTCTGTCGGTTAATTCGCGCAACCGCGCCAATGTTTCCTCCCGGCCCAAAACCGCCATGACGTCGAATACGGGCGGACTGACCGTGCGCCCGGTCAGTGCCGCGCGCAGCGGTTGAGCGACGGCCCCGAGTTTCGTAGCGGTCTCCTCCGCATACGTTCGCACCGCAGCCTCGAGCGTTACGGCATCGAACGTGTCAAGCCCGGCCAACCTCGGCAGAAGCGCCGACAGAATAACGCGTGCGGCCGGATCGAGTTGCTTTTGTGCTTTGTCGTCGAACGCCAAGGGCCGCTGCATGACCAGGAACAGCGCGCCGTCGATCAGTTCCGGCAGCGTCTTGGCGCGTTCTCTCAACGCTGGTAGCAGCGCCTCGAACCGCTCCCAACCGGCGGCAGAAAACCGAGCGGCCAACGTCACGCCGTCCGGCACCTTCGGCAGCAGGGCCAAGACGTTGCGGGCGAGATTGACGTCACCACGCTGGAGCTTGGGATCGTGCTCAGCGACCAGCGCCGCAAAATCTCCAGTGTAGCGCGCAAGCAGGTCGCGGCAGCGATCAACCAGTTCGGCGCTGGCTGCCGTCTTGATGTAGTGGGCATTGGTATCTTCGAGCTTTTTAAGATCGAGCCGCGCTGGTGAGCGGCCGATAGCCTCCAGGCCGAACCATTCGATGAGCTGCGGCGTCGCGATGATCTCGTCGTCGCCATGGCTCCAGCCGAGCCGGACGAGATAGTTGCGGAGAGCAGCTGGCAAATAGCCCATCGACCGATAGGCCTCGACGCCGAGCGCGCCGTGGCGCTTGGACAATTTCGCCCCGTCGGCACCGTGGATCAGCGGCACGTGGGCAAACTGCGGGATCGCCCAGCCGTTAGCCGCGTAAATTTGCGCTTGGCGGGCCGCGTTCGTCAGGTGGTCGACGCCGCGGACAACGTGGGTCACGCCCATATCGTGATCGTCGACGACCACGGCGAGGTTGTAGGTCGGCGTGCCGTCGCTGCGCAGGATGATGAGGTCGTCGAGGTCCTTGTTGGGAAACACGACGCGGCCCTGGACGGCATCCGCGACGACGGTTTCGCCATCGTCGGGTGAGCGCAATCGGATCGTCGACGGCACGCCGACCGGGGCTAAACCGGGATCGCGATCGCGCCACGGGCTCTTGACGACGAGCGGCTGTTTGGTGGCTTCGGCCTCGGCCCGCATGGCGTCAAGCTCGTCC
>Ga0163155_10004115_pt1 | contig 15182 bp, 16 predicted proteins | sample OliLakLV19SP4G1_FD_148611 | JGI IMG/M metagenome (GOLD analysis project Ga0163155, IMG submission 148611) | Freshwater microbial mat bacterial communities from Lake Vanda, McMurdo Dry Valleys, Antarctica - Oligotrophic Lake LV.19.SP4.G1 | ecosystem: Environmental > Aquatic > Freshwater > Lake >... | reverse complement strand
ATCCCCGCGCAAGCACCGCGCCGACCGCATCCGCCGGTTCTACGCCACCATCGACGGCGACCTCGCCAAGCTCGAAGCGTTGCTCAAAGCCGACGACCTGACCCCGAGTGACGCCGAGCGCTTGGTCCGCTCGCTTGCATCCATCATTCAATCCTACGAGCGTGTCCTCGATCTTGACCCTGCCGCCCGTTCCCGCGATCCCGGACCCAGCCGTTCTGGAACAGCCAACGCCTCAGGCAACTCAGGCAACTCTGGCAACTCTGGCACCCCTGGCAACTCCAGCCATTCCAAGTCTCACCGCGCCACCGGTGGCTACCCCAACGCCAACGCCTTCGACGCCGCCGGGCCCGCCCATGCGGAGCGCCTTCGCAGCGAAATTGCGGACCGCATTGAACGCCTCATGGACAAGGGGAACGCTACCCGAAATCCTGACGAGCCTGCCCCATGATGTCCTCGCCCGCGTGCTCGCCGACTGGGACATCTGGGCGCGTGACGACCAGCTGCCGCCGATCGCAACCGGCAGCGGATTGCCGTGGCGCGTCTGGCTGATCCTCGGCGGCCGTGGTTCGGGCAAAACCCGCGCCGGGGCCGAATGGATCCGCGCCAAAGCCCTCGGCATCCCGCCCATCGCCAACGAACCTGCCCGGCGCATCGCGCTTGTCGGCGAGACGCTGGGCGATGTCCGCCACGTCATGGTCGAAGGCATCTCCGGATTGCTCTCGGTCCATACGGCAGCCGAACGCCCAACCTTCGAGCCCTCCAAAATGCAATTGACGTGGCCCAACGGCGCCATTGCGCAAATGTTTGGCGGCGACAATCCAGAATCCCTGCGCGGCCCGCAGTTCGACACCGCCTGGGTCGACGAACTCGCCAAATGGCACAACCCCGATCACGGCTTCGACATGCTCCAATTCGGCCTCCGCATTGGCCGCCACCCGCAAATGGTCGCCACCACCACGCCGAAGCCGATCCCCGTCCTCAAGCGCCTGATGGAAGACCCGACCACCGTCGTCACCCGTTCGCGCACCGCCGACAACGCGGCCAACCTCGCCCCATCCTTCATGGCCGAAATCACGCGCCGCTATACCGGCACTGCGCTCGCCCGCCAGGAACTTGACGGCGAAATCATCGACAATCGTGCTGGCGCGCTGTGGCGCCGCGACTGGATCGAGGCCCACCGCATCGGCTCGACACCCGACATGAAAATCGTCGTCGTCGCCGTCGATCCACCCGTCACCGCTACCGCCTCGTCGGACGCGTGCGGGATCATGGTCGCCGGTCTTGGCCCCGACAACCGAGCCTACATCCTCTCCGACCGCACCATCCAGGGCCGCGAGCCGTCAGTGTGGGCACGCGCCGCCGTTGCTGCCTACAAGGACTTCATGGCCGATCGCATCGTTGCCGAGGTCAACCAGGGCGGCGATCTCGTCACTCAGGTGTTGCGCCAGATCGACCCGACTGTGGCCGTCCAGAAAGTCCGAGCCACGCGTGGCAAGTGGCTGCGCGCCGAGCCGGTTGCCGCGCTCTACGCCGAGGGCCGAGTCTCGCACGTCGGATCGTTCCCGCAACTCGAAGACCAGATGTGCGCGTTCGGCGCCGACGGCCTCGCCGGTGGCCGCTCGCCAGACCGTCTCGACGCGCTCGTCTGGGCGCTCACGTCTCTCATGCTGTCCTCCGGCCGCGATCCGCATGTCAGGAGTTTGTAGTTCGCTCATGGATACTGTCTCACGCCGACTGCTCCGAGCTGCGCTCGGGTCGGCTGCGACGGCGCGGGCTACCGCCCGGGTCGCGTGGCTCCCGGCCTTCGGCCGCCTGGTGTCTCACGTCGGCTGATCCGAGCGGCGCTCGGTCTCGCTGTTCCGAGCTTCGCTCGGTCTCGCTGTTCCGAGCTTCGCTCGGGCCGACTGCGACGGCGCGAGCTTTCTTTCCCCTCTCCCCGCCTGCGGGGAGAGGAAGAGGCGGCGGGCGAGCGAACGCGAGCCTCGAAGCCGAAGGTGAGGGGCGGCCACAAAGACCCGCATGTGCGGCGTCCGTAGCGTGAGAGAGTGGAGAGTGGAGAGTGGAGAGTGGAGAGTGGGGAATTGCGAATTGCGAATTGCTCCCGGCCTTCGGCTGCCAACTACGAAAAGCGCGGCCGTTCTTTCCCCTCTCCCCGCCTGCGGGGAGAGGAAGAGGCGGCGAGCGAGCGAACGCGAGCCTCGAAGCCGAAGGTGAGGGGCAGATGCAGGCACTCTCAGTCTAAACCCACGCCAACGAAATTCGCCAAATCAAGAAGTACGCCGTCAAGGTTGTCGTAAACGCTGCCGTTCCAAACCCGAAAGACGCGGTAGCCGAGACTCATGAGTTCCTTTGTGCGCCGCTCATCAGCCATTAAGTCCGATGGCTCCGAGTGGGTCGCACCGTCGACCTCGATAATCACCTTTCTATCTCGGCAGGCGAAGTCGACGATATAATTGCCAATAGGAAACTGCCTGACAAACTTGAGGCTGTGAAATCGACGGCTCCTTAGTCGCTGCCATAGCACGGCCTCAGCAGACGTGGTCGCTGACCGAAGAACGCGCGCACGGTTCGTCTTCCATGGCTGCTCGCCGCGCATAAACTGACTCCAAGTGACCACATTTTTGTTGCGTGACGCTCGACGTGTTGCCGCCCCTCACCGCGACGACAGGCGGAGCATGCTCCTCCTGTCGCGCTGCCTCTCCCCGCACGCGGGGAGAGGGGAAGCCGCGAGCACCCTATAGTTCGATTGCTGTTTTACCAGTTCTCCCGTCTCTCCGCCTTTGGCTGCCAACTACGAAAAGCGCGGCCGTTCTTTCCCCTCTCCCCGCACGCGGGGAGAGGAAGAGGCGGCGAGCGAGCGAACGCGAGCCTCGAAGCAGAAGGTGAGGGGCGGCCACAAAGACCCGCATGTGCGGTCGAGGGAGGGGCGGCCAGAACGTCGCTTTTCTCCAGGCCCTGACCAGCTACCGACACGACGTCATGGCCGCGAAGGCGGCCACCCAGTCAAGCCCAGATAACGCGCCTTCGATCCCGCACTTCTGCCACGTCACCGCAACCCGGACACCGTCCCATGCCCCTGCTGCCACCCGCCGCCGGACGTACACTTGTGCGCCAGTCCCTTGTGCGCCAAAACTTCGCGCGCCAATCCCTCGCGTTCCTGGCCGCCTTCGCCCGTCCTCGCATCGCCGATGACACCAAGGCCTCGCGCACCGGCCCGCTGATCGCGTACGAGACGCTCGGCGCGCCAGCGTGGTCGGGACGCGACTATGCCGCCTTCGCGCGGGAAGGCTACATGTCGAATGCCGTCGTCCACCGCTGCGTGCGCATGGTTGCTGAGGCCGCCGCGTCAGTTCCACTTCTTCTTTACAGCGATGGTACTGAAATCGAGGCGCATCCGTTTCTCGACCTCATGGCACAGCCCGCACCCCATACCACGCGTGCCGATTTCCTCGCGGCCGTCTACGGCTACCTTCTGGTCTCGGGCAACGCGTACCTCGAGGCCGTCACCATCGATGGCTTACCGCGCGAATTGCATGCCCTACGCCCAGACCGAATGCGCATCATCCAAGGCCCGGCTGGCTGGCCATCCGCGTTCGAATACACCGCTAGCGGCGGCACCGTCCGCTTCGACGCCGAGCCGAGTTCCGGCCGCATCTCGCCGATCCTGCACCTGAAACTATTCCACCCGCTCGATGACCATTACGGCCATTCGCCGATCGAGGCCGCCGCCACCGCGATCGACATCCACAACCAGGCCGCCCGCTGGAACAAGGCGCTGCTCGACAACGCCGCGCGGCCGTCCGGTGCGCTGATCTATGGCGCTCGCGAAGGCCGGCTCAGCCCGGAACAGTTCGAACGCCTGAAGTCCGAACTGCAGGATGGCTTCCAAGGTGCCAAAAACGCTGGCCGCCCGCTGCTGCTCGAAGGTGGGCTCGATTGGAAACCGCTCTCGCTATCACCTCGCGAAATGGACTTCATTGAAGCCAAGCATGCCGCTGCCCGTGAGATTGCCCTAGCTCTCGGCGTCCCACCCATGCTGCTCGGCATCCCCGGTGACAATACCTACTCCAACTATCAGGAAGCGACCCGCGCCTTGTGGCGCCAGACCGTCCTGCCGCTCGTCGAACGCACGGCGGCGGCGCTATCCGGCTGGCTTGGAGACGCGTACCCAGCTAACGACACAACCTCTCAGCGTGCATCTACCCCTGTGGCTGCGGCCGGCCGCCTTCGCCTTGTTCCCGACCTCGACCAAGTCCCTGCCCTGACACCGGAACGCGAAGCCCTGTGGCGCCAGCTCGAAGCCGCGAGCTTCCTCACCACCGACGAGAAACGCGCTGCCATCGGGTATCCGCCCATGCCCGCCGCCACTACGCGGGAACCCAACCGCCCTTTGCCCTGAGCGCCACAAGCGATCCATCGGACACCGCCATGCTATAAGTCTCCGCTTGGGATGAAGACCCATGTTCGTCAAAGTCAGACCATGATCACATTGTTCGAAATGCAGGAACGACTCTTGTCCGAGTTAGAAGAGGCGGGGCAGGACAACGTCTGTGCTCTTCTCAACACAGTTCTACATCAGCGCGACGATATCGGGTTGCCGGGCTACCTTCCGATGCTGATCAAAAGTGTTTGTGGTCTGATCCGCGATGATTTTGTCAGAGTTGGACATGCCCCGAACGGTTTCGGCCGCCTGGTCGACTTGTCGGCGCATGAATCGATTGCAGTCATGACAGATGTCCGCGAACGCTTGACGTTTAGTCAGTCGTTGGGTCGTTGGAGTACATCCCTGCACCACGATCGTAGTCCAGAGCTGGTCTTGACAAGCCACGGTTACATCCGAGCCCGCATGATCCTTTCACGCCGCGGTTATCAGTGGTGGGTGCCCATCAAGCGCTAAGTCTCATACGCATGCGAAACTCCCACGACCGCCGTTCGATATCGCCCGTTCGACCCTAAAGCACCAACCACACACACCCATGCCCGCACCCACACTCACCGCACGCCCTCCGGCGTCGCGGCCGCCTCTGCTTGCGGTCCTCCCCGCCACCATCACGCCCGACGGCACGATCGCGGGTTACGCCAGCCTGTTCGACATCCCCGACCAGGGCGGCGACATCGTTGCCCGAGGCGCGTTCACCGACACGCTTGCCCGGCACGGTACGAGCGGCATCCGCATGCTGTTCCAGCACGACCCCAGGGAGCCGATCGGCATCTGGACTTCGATCGTCGAGGATGCGCGCGGCCTGCGTGTCGAGGGCAAACTCACGCTTCAAGCCAGCCGCGCCCGCGACCTCGATGCCCTCATCCGGGATGGCGCGCTCGACGGCCTCTCGATCGGCTTCAAGACCGTGTCAAGCCAGCGCCTCCCTCGCTCGGGCTTGCGCCGCCTGACCCGCATCGACTTGTGGGAAATCTCGATCGTAACCTTTCCAATGCTTTCGGCTGCCCGCATCACACGAAAATTTTCGTCAAGTTATCCCCGCGCTCCAAATCCCGGCGATACTGCCACTGTCCACTGGGCGATGCCGCCCCCCCGTACACCGCTGCAGGAGCTTGCCGCCACCATCAGAAATTCCACCAGCCAATCCAAGCCTCGCTGACGTCCCCGAATATTCGCCGCCGTCTCTCGGTGCTTGCACTTCCGCCTCGTCACGCCCGCCTCCTCGCTTCTGCTACCTCCAGCACCCACAACCCGAGCCAACTCTCCATGATGAACCCCAACGCGCTGTCACACGCACAGCACCTCGAAACCAAAACTGCTGCTTCGTCGTCCGCCGACCCGAGCATCCTCGATGATCTTCACCGCGCCTTCAGCGAGTTCAAATCGGTCAACGACGCCCGCTTGAGCGACCTTGAAACCAAGCTTTCGGCCGACGTCGTCACCACCGACAAGCTCGCGCGCATCGAGCGCACCCTCGATGACCTGTCGCTCAAAGCCGCGCGCCCGGCAATCGGCGGCGCTGCACCAGCAAACCAGACGTCCCTCGCACACAAATCCGCCTTCCACGGCTATGTCCGCAAGGGCAACGAAGCTCCGCTCCGCGCGCTTGAGCAAAAGGCCCTTTCGGTCGCCTCCGATCCCGACGGTGGCTTCCTCGTCCCGGCCGAAACCGAATCCGAGATCAACCGCGCACTTCGCGCCATCTCGCCGATCCGCGCCATCGCCGGCGTCCGCCAGGTGTCCGGCTCCGTTTATAAGCGCCCGTACGTCACGTCCGGCATGCAGACTGGATGGGCCGCAGAGGCCGCCAGCCGTCCGCAAACCAATACGCCGACGCTGGCCAGCGTTTCGTTTCCGACCATGGAACTCTACGCCATGCCGGCGGCGACCACCTCGATCCTCGACGACGGCGCTGTCGATATCGACGCGTGGCTCGCCGAGGAAGTTCGAATCGCATTCGCCGAGCAAGAGGGTGCTGCCTTCGTCACCGGCGACGGCACGAACAAGCCCAAAGGCTTTTTGACCTACCCGGTTGTTGCCAACAGCGCCTGGACCTGGGGCAACATCGGCGCGATCAACACCGGCGTGGCCGGTGCATTCCCGGCCACCAACCCCGCCGACAAGCTGATCGACCTCGCCTATGCGGTCAAAGCCCCTTACCGCGCCAACGGCTCGTTCGTTATGAACCGCGCCACGCAAAGCCTCGTGCGCAAGATGAAAGACGGCGACGGCACCTATCTCTGGCAGCCATCGACCACTGCGGCACAACTGCCGACGCTGCTCGGCTACCCTGTCGCCGAGTGCGAGGACATGCCGGATGCCGCCGCCAACTCCCTGTCGGTCGCGTTCGGTGACTTCAGCCGCGGCTACCTGATCGTCGATCGCGTCGGCATTCGCGTGCTGCGCGATCCCTACAGCGCCAAGCCATACGTGCTTTTCTATACGACAAAGCGCGTCGGCGGCGGCGTTGCTGACTTCGACGCGATCAAGCTGCTGCGCTTCGCCGTCTAAAGCTCAGGCCGAGCCACGGCCCACGCCGTCCCCGCGGGTTGCCTCCGCCCGCGGGTTTCAGCGGGACCGCCGCGCGAGCCCCTCCCTCCCGCAGCGGCGGTCCCGTCCCTTCCGATCCCTACTTGCAAGGTATCATCCCATGGCGCTCGTGATGACGAGCGGCCCTGCCGGCGAACCCGTGTCTCTCGCCGAGGTCAAGGCCCACTTACGCATCGACGGCACGGACCACGACACCTACCTCGGCAGTCTTATCCTGACGTCGCGACTCCAGATCGAGGCGGCCCTTGGCCTCGCACTCATGACCCAGTCGTGGCGGATGACGCTATCTGCGTGGCCTACCGGTCGGATCATGCCAATCCCGATCCGCCCGGTCACGGCCATCACCGGGCTCGCTCTACTTGCGCCGAACGGCACGCTCACCCCGCTTGCCATGACCGGCATCGTCCTTGATCCCGGTCCACCGCCGGTCGCCATCGCCCCAAGGACTGGATGGCCGGCCGCCTTGCCCGAAGGCGACCGCATCGCGCTCGACTTCACCGCTGGCTACGGTTCGACGGCCGCTACAGTTCCTGCACCCATCCGTCACGCACTGCTGCTGCTGACCGCACATTGGTTTGAACATCGCGACCCCTGTGAAACCGGACCGTCGGCATCGATCCCACACACCGTCTCTGATCTTCTCCTGCCCTACCGGAGCCACCGGCTATGACCCGTAACCAATTGTGGCACGACGTCCATTTCGCCCGCTTCATCCATCATCTGGCGCTGGAGACGCCCGTCACGACACCGGACGGGTTCGGTGGCAGCCTGACGACGTGGACACTCGCTGCCGACCTTTGGGGCGAACTTCGAGCCGAGTTCGGCAACGAGACTTTCGATGAGGACCGGCTGTCCGCGCGCATCACCCATACCGTCGTGATCCGCTACCGCGACGGCATCTCGCCCGACATGCGTTTCCGGCTCGGCAACCGCTCGTTTGCCATCCGCTCGATCATCGAGCGCGGCGGCCGCCGACGCTTTCTGGAATGCCGCTGTGAGGAGATCGTGACATGAGGCTGACCACGCGTTTCACGGCCAACCGGTCCGACACGCTGTCGCGCCAATCTGATCGCATCGCCCGCGTGTTAACCAGCGCGGTGGACCGACGAGTTCCCCGGCCACCTGGGTTACCGCCTCTTGATGTCGGGTCGCGGCCGGACCTGGCTCAAACCGCGCCTGATCCTGATCGCGATATGGCCTCCAGCTCACGCCACACCGTGTTTGTTCGCGGCGGGGATTGACCATGCCCGTCACCGATCCAGCGCTTGCCTTGCAAGCCGCCATCATCGCTCGGCTATCGACCGATACTTCCCTCACGGCACTAACAGGGTCACAGCCTCGCGTGTTCGACTTCGTGCCACCGCGCACCAAGTCACCTTACGTCACGATCGGACAGACGCTCGAACGCGACTGGGCCACCGGCGGTGATCCTGCCACCGACACAGGTGCCGAACACACCCTCACGCTTCATGTCTGGTCGCGCGCCAATGGACGCCGTGAGGCGGCCGAAATTGCCGCCGTCATCCGCGCTGCCCTTCACGACCAGTCACTCACGTTGACCGGCCACCGGCTGGTCAATCTCCGCCACGAGTTCACCGAAACCCGCCGCGAGACCGACGGCGAGACCATTCGCGGCCTCGTCCGGTTCCGCGCCGTCACCGAACCCCTTTAGCCGCCGCTCCCGAAAGCTCTCTCCATGCCCGCTCAAAAAGGCCGCGACCTCCTGCTCAAGGTCGACGCTGACGCCACCGGCGTCTTCACCACCGTCGCTGGCTTGCGTTCGCGTACGCTATCTTTCAATACCGGCAGCATCGATATTACGTCGTCGGAGTCCGCTGGCCAATGGCGCGAATTGCTCGCTGGTGGCGGCATCCGCACGGCCAAAGTTTCAGGCTCGGGCATCTTCAAGGATGCCGCCTCCGACGCCACCATCCGCAGCCATGTCATGGGCGGTCTGGTCCGGCCGTGGCAGATCGTGATCCCGAGCTTTGGCATCGTCGCTGGACTATTCCAGATTGTCGCCTTCGATATGGGCGGCCGGCACGATGGCGAGGTGACGTTCGAGATCGCGCTGGAATCAGCTGGCGAGCTGACCTTCACCGCCATCTGATCTGAGCCCCCGGTCCCATCGCCCGATCTCCTGCTCAACCTCCTGCTGTCCGAGCACCTCCATGCCCAATCTCCGCCGCGGTGAAATCGAGGCCATTCTCGATGGCCGCCCCCATGCGCTGTGCCTGACGCTCGGCGCGCTCGCCGAACTCGAGGCCGCTTTTGGCGACGACAATATGCTGGCCTTAGCGCGGCGTTTCGAGGCTGGCACGCTGTCGGCCCGCGACTGTATTCGCATCATCGCAGCGGGCCTGCGTGGCGCAGGCCACGACATCACCGACGATGCCGTCGCGAAGATGCAAGCCGACGATGGCGCGGCTGGCTACGTGACCATCGTCGCCAAGCTTCTGCGCGCTACCTTTGGAACCGCATCTAAGCCTGAGGGAGGCGGCAGCACCACTAGCCCTTTAGCGCCACCGACAGCGTCGGCTGGGGGCCCGTCCCCAACACCGCGTCCCGCAACACAGCCTCCCCCAACACCCCTTTTCCTTGGGACGACGTGATGGCGCTCGGCCTCGGGCTCCTTCGTCTCGACCCGCGCGCGTTCTGGTCGATGACCATTCCGGAATTTTCCGCGGCCGCCCGGGCGATCTTGCCGCCAGCGACCACTCTCGACCCTCCGCGCCGCGCCGACATCACGAGCCTGATGGCGTCGTTTCCTGATCACACTCATCAACAAGGCAACGAATGACCCCGGACACCTCCCCGATCGACACCTGGACCATCGCGGTCGATGCCGACATCTCCGGCCTCGAAAGCGGACTCAAGCTTGCCTCGGGAGCCGGTCGCCAGTTTTCGTCGGCCCTCGTCAACGCCTTCGAGGGCCTCGCCATCAAAGGCAAAAACTTCAGCGACGTTCTCTCCGGTCTCGCCACATCGCTGTCGAAAATCGCGCTTCAGTCGGCATTGAAGCCTCTCGAACAGGGCCTCGGCAATCTCTTATCGGGTGGCCTGTCGGGTGGCGGAGGGTTCGGCTTTGGCGGTGGCGGCGCATTTGCCTTCGCCAACGGGGGCGCGTTCAGCCAGGGCGTACCGATCCCGTTTGCTGCTGGCGGCGTCATTCAAAGCCCGATCGCGTTCCCGCTCGGTGGCGGCCAAACCGGCATCGCGGGCGAGCGCGGGGCTGAAGCCATCATGCCGCTAGCACGCGGTCCCGACGGCCGGCTCGGGGTCGCGGCCAGTGGTGGCGGCGGCTCCGGTATGACCGTCAACTTTACCGTCACCGCCACTGACGCCCAGAGTTTCATGCGCAGCGAAACGCAAGTCGCCGCCATGCTGTCGCGCGCCGTCACGCTTGGCCAGCGCAACCTCTGAGCCAGCGCAACCCTAGATCCCTGAACGAGCGACCCCCGCCATGCAATTCCACGAGATCCGCTTCCCGACCGACATCTCGCTCGGGTCGCAAGGCGGCCCCGAGAGGCGCACCGACATCGTCACGCTCGGCTCAGGGTTTGAGGAGCGCAACGCCCGCTGGGCCGACAGCCGCCGCGTCTACAACGCCGGCTATGGCGTCCGCTCGCTCGACCAGCTCCACGCGGTCATCGCCTTCTTCGAGGAGCGCCGTGGCCAGTTGACCGGCTTCCGCTGGCGCGACCCCGCTGATTATAAATCATGTCCGCCAGGCGCCACACCGCAAGCCACCAACCAGCGGATCGGCACCGGCGACGGCAACACCACGACGTTCCAATTGTCGAAAACCTACGGCTCGGCCTACGCGCCGTATACGCGCGCCATCACCAAGCCCGTCGCTGGCACGGTTGCCATTGCGGTCGCCGGAACGGTCAAAACACCTGGCACGCAAGTCACGATCGACGTCACGTCGGGGCGGATCGTCTTTCTCCCCGGTCACATCCCGGCGACGGGGGCTGCCATCACAGCCGGGTTTGAATTCGACGTCCCGGTCCGCTTCGACACCGACCGCCTCGACGTGTCTGTGCGCGGCTTCAACCACGGCGCGATCCCCAACATCCCGATTGTCGAGGTCCGCTTGTGAGCGGCCGGTGAAGAGACAGACCTTGAGGAGGCTCATGTGAGACAATTCAGTCCCGATTTCGCTGCGCATATCGCGTCGGGCGCAACGACGTTATGCTGGTGCTGGCGTATTACTCGCCAGGACGGCACTCGCCTCGGCTTCACCGACCACGACCGCGCCATCGCTTTCGATGCCACGACGTTCGAAGCGGCGAGCGGGTTTTCGTCGAGCGAGATCACCGAGAGTCTCGGCCTGTCGGTCGACAACCTCGAAGTTCAAAGCGCAATCTCATCCGACCGGCTGGCGGAAGCCGACCTTGCCAGCGGCGCCTACGATAATGCCGATGTCGAGATCTTTCGCGTCAACTGGGCCGAGCCGTCGCAGCGCGCGCTCGTAAAAGCCGGCAGCCTTGGCGAGGTCCGCAGGGCAGGACACGCGTTTGCTGCCGAAGTGCGCGGGTTATCGCATTTTCTCAACCAACCCAAGGGCCGGTTGTTCCAGTACGGCTGCGATGCCGACGTTGGCGATCCGCGCTGCGGCATCGACTTGACGCTCCCGGCGTATCGCGGCCTTGGAACCGTCGTTGCCATCGACAGTGCGCGCCGCTTCACGGCATCCGGGCTCGGCGGCTATGCGTCGGGCTTCTTCGCCCGGGGGCTTTTGACGTTCACATCGGGTGCTGCAAACGGCCAAGCGATCGAGGTCAAGGAGCACTCGATTGTCGATACCACTGCAACAATCGAGTTGTGGGCGCCCGCTCGCCTGCCACTTTCCGCCGGCCAGACGTTCCGCATCACAGCGGGTTGCGACAAGCACCTCGCCACATGCCAGGCCAAGTTTTCCAACGTCGTCAACTTTCGTGGGTTTCCGCACATGCCGGGCAACGACTTCATCATGCGCGGCCCACGATGACCAACCGCATGCCCACCCCAAATAGCGTTGACGCGGGTAGCGTCGGAGCGGGCGAAGCCATTGCCGCCATCGCTCGGGGCTGGCTTGGCACACCCTATCACCACCAAGCGAGCGTTCGCGGTGCCGGTTGCGATTGCCTCGGCCTCGTGCGCGGCGTCTACGCCGAATACACCGGACATACGCCCGAGACGCCGCCAGCCTACTCTGCCGACTGGGCCGAGAGCGATGGCCGTGAAACCATGCTGGACGCCGCCGCCCGCCATCTCACGCCGTGCCCGCTCGACGACCTCGCGAGCGGCCGTGTCGTCATCTTCCGCCTCAGACCCGGTATGGTCGCCAAACACTCGGCAATCCTCACCTCGCCGTCATCCATGATCCACGCCATCGAAGGCGCACCCGTCGCCGAGGTCGCGCTCACGCCGTGGTGGCGCCGGCGCATCGCCGCCGTTTTCGCCTTCCCGCGCTAACTCCTCCCGAGCCTATTCGCCTCCGGCCGCCATCCCTCCAACTGACCTGATCCCCATGGCCACACTTGCACTTGCCGCCGTTGGTTCCGCCATCGGCGGCGCCCTGCTGCCGTCCGGCATCGGGGCTCTCGGCGTGTCGCTATCGGGTGCCGCGCTCGGCAGCCAGGTCGGAACACTTGCCGGATCGTATATCGATCAGGCGCTGTTCGGCTCGTCGGGGCGCACCCGCAACGTCCAAGGCCCACGCATTTCCGACCTCCAGGTCGTGGCCTCGACCGAAGGTGCTGCGATCCCTCGGGTTTACGGCCGCGTCCGCGTCGGCGGCCAGATCATCTGGGCGACCACGATCGAAGAGCGCGCAACAACCACGACCTCGCAAGCACAGCGCGGCGGGAAAGGTGCCGGCGGCGGTGGTGGCGGCGGCACGGCGACGACGACGACCGCCTACGCCTACTTTTCCAACTTCGCCGTTGCCCTCACCGAGGGCGAGATCGGTGGCATCGGCCGGGTGTGGGCCAACGGCACGGAGCTCGACCTCTCGCAGATCACCCATCGTGTCTACACCGGATCAGACACGCAAGCGCCCGACAGCCTGATCTCGGCGCGGATGGGTGCATCGGTGACGCCCGCTTACCGTGGCACGGCCTACGTTGTGTTTGAGGGCCTTGCGCTGGCGCCGTTCGGCAACCGCATGCCGCAGTTGTCGTTCGAGGTCTACCGGCCGATCGAGCCATTCGCCAAGGCCGTCCGCGCGGTCGTCATGATCCCTGGCGCCGGTGAATTCGTCTACGATCCCTCACCCGTCATTGCCGTCCATGGCACTGGCGGATCGACGCCTGAAAACACCCACACCCGGCAAGGCGGGACCGACTGGCAAGTCTCGCTCGACTCGCTGTCGGCGACCCTGCCGAACGTAAACTCGGTGTCGCTCATCGTATCTTGGTTCGGCATGGACCTGCGCGCGGGCTCGTGCCAGTTGCGTCCCGGCGTCGACCGGCGCGACAAGTCGACCTCACCTTACGCCTGGAGCGTGGCTGGGCAGACGCGGGCCAACGCTCATCTCGTTTCTGAGAAAGACGGCCGCCCAGCATATGGCGGCACGCCATCGGATACGTCCGTCGTTGCTGCGATCCGCGATCTCAAATCGCGCGGCCATGCTGTGACTTTCACGCCGTTCATCTTGATGGACATCGCCGATGGCAACGCTTTGCCAAATCCCCATGGCAGCGCATCACAGCCATCGTACCCATGGCGCGGGCGCATCACGCTTGCCGTTGCCCCCGGTCGGCCGGGCACCACCGACAAGACGCCTGCGGCTGCCAGCGAACTTGCCACCTTCATCGGCACGGCCAGCCCCGCACAATTTTCGCTGTCAGGCGATTTGGTCATTTATTCCGGGCCAACCGAGTGGTCCTACCGCCGGATGGTCCTGCACCAAGCCATGCTGGCCAAAGCCGCTGGCGGCGTCGACACGTTCGTCCTTGGCACCGAACTGCGTGGCCTGACCGTTCTGCGCAGCGGGCCGACGACGTTTCCGTTCGTCGCCGCGCTCATTGCACTTGCCGCCGATGTCAAAGCCATCCTCGGCCCGGCCACGAACGTCACCTACGCCGCCGACTGGTCAGAATATTTCGGCTACCACCCTACCGACGTTTCCGGCGATGTGCTGTTCCACCTCGACCCACTTTGGGCTTCGCCGTCGATCGACGCCATCGGCATCGACCTTTACTGGCCGCTGTCAGACTGGCGCGATGGCCGCAACCACATCGACTATCTCGCCGGCACGCGGCAGATCCACGACCTCGACTATCTCAGATCGAACGTCACCGGCGGCGAGGGTTTCGACTGGTATTACGCCAACGATGCCAACCGGCAAAACCAAGTGCGCACGCCGATCACGGACGGCCTCGGCAAACCGTGGGTCTACCGCTACAAAGATATCCGTGCGTGGTGGCAAAACACGCATCACAATCGCATCGCTGGTGTCGAGAGCCCGACGCCAACCTCGTGGGTCCCGCAATCCAAGCCGTTCTGGTTCCTGGAAATCGGCTGCGGCGCCGTCGACAAAGCGTCGAACGAACCCAACGTCTTTGTTGACCCTAAAAGCAGTGAAAATGCCCTGCCACGCTTTTCTCGGGGCACGCGCGACGACCTCATCCAACGGCGTTACCTTCAAGCGATCACCGAAACGTTCGACCCCGCCGATCCCGGCTACGCGGGCCATAATCCCGTGTCGTCGCTCACTAGCAAGCGCATGGTCGATACCAGCCGCATCCATATCTATGCCTGGGACGCGCGGCCGTATCCGGCATTTCCTGCCAACACCGCCGTGTGGGGCGATGGTCCCAACTGGCGCCTTGGACACTGGCTCAACGGCCGGTTTGCCAGCGCCGGGGCTGGCTCCATGATCGCTGCCATCCTCGATGATTACGGCTTCACGCGCTACGACACGTCGGCGGTCTCCGGCACGGCTGCAGGGTTCGTCATCGACCGGGCGATGTCGGCACGCGAAGCGATCCAGCCGTTCGAACTCGCCTATTTCATCGATACCATCGAAAGCGACGGCCTCGTCCGTTTCCGCCAGCGCGGCGCTGATCCCGCCGCGATCGTGCTCGGACCCGATGACCTCGTCGAGACAAAGCCGACCGAGCCGCTGCTCACACTCACGCGGGGTCAAGAAACCGACCTCCCGGCGGCGGCCAAAATTCGCTACATCTCGGGCGCCTCGGAC
>Ga0163155_10004113_pt1 | contig 15182 bp, 17 predicted proteins | sample OliLakLV19SP4G1_FD_148611 | JGI IMG/M metagenome (GOLD analysis project Ga0163155, IMG submission 148611) | Freshwater microbial mat bacterial communities from Lake Vanda, McMurdo Dry Valleys, Antarctica - Oligotrophic Lake LV.19.SP4.G1 | ecosystem: Environmental > Aquatic > Freshwater > Lake >... | reverse complement strand
GCTATCGTGGATCTACTCACCATTCACCACTCACCACTCACCACTCACCACTCACCACTCACCACTCACCACTCACCATTCACCACTCACCACTCACCACTCACCACTCACCATTCACCACTCACCATTCACCACTCACCACTCACCATTCACCATTCACCAAAAAGTAATTGGTCAAGAGTAAAACATTCGGCTATCGTGGATCTACTCATTTCTCATTACTCATTACTCATTTCTCATTTCTCATTTCTCATTTCTCCTCCTTTTCAAATACGCAACCCCCTCCTCACTTAATTCTTTTGTATGCAATCCTTCTGCATACATATATGCAATATGCGTGCAGTCTGGCTGAAGATTAAATTCCATGGTGATCGTATTTTTATTTCCATTTGCAATATCATTGCTCAATATAAAAATGAGCTGACCATCATAACTACATTTATATAAAGGAGTATCCTTGTCAGAAATAAATTTTCCGAATTTTTTAATTTCACTTTTGTCGGTTATCTCTAATGTGGTATTTGGAATGGAATCGTTGTAAAAAACGACTTGAATTTTTTCGGTATTTTTGGTGAGTTCCGTTATTTCCGTAACTTTTTCACATCGCAAAAACATCACAATGAAAAACACCAAAGCAGATCCTAAAACAATATTGAATAATTTCATAATTTGTATATAAAGTTATAAATTATTTTTTCATTAACCATAATTAAATTTTCTTTTGTTAAATTTGATCATCATGAGAAACCTACCTGTTTACCTGCTTTCTATCTCTATAACACTTTTATTTAATTGCAGTTCGCAAAATAAGCCAAATCCTAATGCTCAAAAGGTGCTGCTACCAAAGGATCCTGAAGTATTGGCGCAAGATCTGGAGGTTCCGTGGGGGATGGACTTTTTGCCTGATGGCAGATTGGTATTTAATGAACGGCCAGGGCGCATCTCGGTGGTTGATATTAAAACCATGGAAGTTAAATTATTGATGACCCGCGATATTAGTGCAAAAGCAGAGGGAGGATTGTTGGGTTTGGCTGTGGATCCCGATTTTGAAAAAAGTCACTTTATATTTATTTATGAAACCGTTGCATCTGGTAATAGAATAGTGCGTTTAAAATTAGAAAAGGAAACATTAACAGAAAATAAAATAATACTGGATTCCATTCCCAAAAAATTATTTCACGATGGCGGAATATTGCGGTTTGGTCCCGATGGATATTTATATGCAGGAACCGGTGATGCCCGTGAACCTAATTCTGCACAGGACCTTACAAGTAATGCAGGTAAAATTCTGCGGATGGATAAAGAAGGGAATATTCCCGCAGATAATCCATTTCAAAATTATATTTGGAGTTATGGTCATCGAAATGTTCAAGGGTTATGTTGGGCGCCCGATGGAACTATGTATGCAACAGAGCACGGACCAAGCGGAGAACTAAATGGATGGTGTTGCCACGATGAAGTAAATATTATTGGCAAAGGAAATAATTACGGATGGCCGATAGTGATAGGAAGTAATACCTCCACCGGAACAATACTGCCTTTTGCACACAGTGGTGAGGACACATGGGCTCCTGGAGGAATTATTTATATGGATGATTTTAACGAACAGGATGATAATATTGGCAGCATACTATTTGCCTGTTTAAGAGGAGAAAGATTGGTGCAATTTAATGTCAATAAAGAAAAAGAAGGAATTAATAATTCCAATCCAATTAATGCAGCGGAAAAACAATTATTTTTGGAAACTTATGGCAGATTGCGCAATATTATTCTCGCACCTGATGGCAGTATAATTTTTAGCACAAGTAATGAAGATGGAAGAGGAAATCCGGTAGAGAATGATGATAGAATAATGATAATGTACCGGTGAACAACCGAATGAATGTACCAATGAACAGCCAAATAAATGTACCAATGAACAGCCAAATAAATGTACCAATTAACAGCCAAAAATTTACCAATGTGCCGATGAAACAGCCGGGGAAAATGTTCCACTGAACAGCCAAATAAATTTACCATTGTACCGATGAAACAGCCGGGGAAAAAATGTACCAATGAACAGCCAATAAATTTACCAATGAAAGAGTCGAATAATTAGCAGATTAGCAAATGGGATAGATGTGCATCAATTAATAAATTGCCAGATTAATAAATTAACAAATACACTTCATTGTTTTACTACGTATTGAATCTCCTTTCGAAATACTTTATAGTAATCTTTCTCAATGCCATTTTTTGAGACCAAATCAACCTTATGCCCCAATAATTTTTCCAATTCATCGCCGAGGTCAACTATTTCGAGACCAATAGGTTTTTTGAAGTCAACAATGATATCAATTTCACTTTCGGCATGGAAAGCTTCTGTTACCGATTCACCAAATAAACCGATACTGCTTACTCCGTATTTGGAGGCAAGATATTGTTTATTTTTCAGCAATGTTTCCATAATCTTTTCCAATAAAGTCATATCCCAAAGGTAAGTTTAATAATAATAATGATTTAAACAGCATAAAGGTTCAATGTGCATATACGTGTAAATGAGCAAGTCGGATCAACACAAATCAGCTTAAGCCTGTTATCTTTGCATTCTTTTTAATAAGCAGATCAATGACAAACATTATTATATTCGGCCCACCGGGAAGCGGAAAAGGCACTCAGGCAGAGAGGTTGAAGCAACATTTTAATTTATTGCACATCTCCACCGGCGATCTGCTTCGCAACCAGATAAGTGAAGGAACACCCCTTGGACTAGAGGCGAAAAAATTCATGGATGAAGGTAAACTCGTTCTCGATGAGGTGGTTATCGGTATGTTGGGAGGTGCTGTGGAAGAAGCCAGAAACAAACAAAAACAGGGAATTATTTTTGATGGTTTTCCCAGAACTGAGGCCCAGGCTTCAGCGTTGGATACCATGTTACTTGAAAAAGGCACAAGTGTCAGCTGCGTTTTAAGCCTAATTGTGGAGGAAGAAGAACTTACCCAACGCATACTTAACAGAGGATTGACTAGCGGCAGAACTGACGATATGGAAGTAGATACTATTCGCAAACGCGTGCAGGAATATCGTTTGAAAACTGAACCTGTAGCCGAATATTATAAAGACCGGGAGCTACTAGTGGAGATAGAGGGAGTAGGTAGTATTGATACTATTTTTAACGCTTTGATTGCTGCAGTAAATGCTGTTGCATCAAAACATTCAGATTCATAAATAAGAGGGAAAAGGCAGCAAAACCTGCTCAATAATGGAAAAACAAAATTTTGTAGATTACGTAAAAATTCATTGCAAAAGTGGCAACGGTGGCGCAGGAAGTGTACACTTTCACCGCGATAAAAATACCATGAACGGAGGTCCTGATGGCGGGGATGGCGGTAGGGGAGGTCACATTATTTTAAGGGGCAATGCCCAATTGTGGACCTTATTGCATTTAAAATATCGCAAACATATTATTGCAAATGCCGGCGATTATGGTGTTGGTCAATTGCGCACCGGTAAGGAAGGGGAAGATATAGTTCTTGAAGTTCCACTTGGAACTGTTGCTAAAGATTTTGAAACAGGCGCAATAGAAGCTGAAATTGTGGATGATGGTCAGGAAATTACCTGGATCCCGGGAGGAAGAGGAGGACTTGGAAATAATAATTTTAAAACGCCAACCAAACAAACTCCCAGATATGCACAACCCGGCGAACCGGGAATTGAAGCATGGAAAATTCTTGAATTAAAGGTTTTGGCTGATATTGGTCTTGTGGGTTTCCCAAATGCAGGAAAATCTACTTTGTTATCCGTTTTATCCGCTGCAAAACCCGAAATTGCCGATTATGCATTTACCACTTTAGTGCCGAATTTAGGTATCGTTTCCTATCGCGATCATCGCTCTTTTATTATGGCGGATATTCCGGGAATAATAGAAGGTGCAAGTGAAGGAAAGGGACTGGGAATTCGTTTTTTAAAACATATTGAAAGAAATTCCGCTTTGCTTTTTTTAATTAGTTGTGAGGATAAGGATATTAAAACAACCTATAAAATTCTGCTCAGCGAATTAAAAAAATACAATAAAGAATTATTATCCAAAAAAATAATTCTCGCAATTACAAAATGCGATCTTATTGATGCTGAATTGGAAAAAATGCTGAAAAAAGAATTACCTAAAAAACTCGAACCGATATTCATTTCCTCACACACAGGAAAAAATTTGGATAAATTGAAAGATGTTATCTGGAAGGAACTGAACGGATGAGTTATGAGTAATGAGAAATGAGTGGGTTTATCGAAGGTAAAAAAATTTAGTAATTAAGGAAAGTACCTAGTAACAATTTAAATTACGAGCATGATGCGCGCAAACTAAAACTCATTTCCAGACGCCGATGTATTCAGCTAGCACATCACTCATTACTCATAACTCATAGCATAACTCATCACTCATAACTCATTCAAAGAGCTTTCATGCAAAAATATTCCACCCAAAACTGGCTCCTTCTAATCGTGCTCAGCATGATTTGGGGGTTTTCGTTCATATTTATGAAATATGGATTAAAAACCTTCAGTTGGGACCAGGTTGCTGCAATTCGTATTTCCTTTTCCTTTATCGCAACACTACCCTTTATTTTCATTTACTATAAAAAAATAAAAAGAAGCGAAATTAAATATTACTGTATGGTAGGATTTTTCGGAAGCGGTTTACCTGCCTTTTGTTTTACTTTTTCGCAAACCCATATTGAAAGCGGAATTACAGGGGTATTAAATTCTTTAACTCCTGTATTCACCTTCATTCTCGGAGTATTGCTTTTCGGAATGAAATTCGAAAAAAATAAATTATTGGGTTTGATCATTGCTTTGACAGGCGCAATTATTTTAGTAGTATTTGATCATACGGAAAATGGCAAAAGTAATTTGTTATATGCACTGCCCATATTTGCTGCTACTATCAGTTATGCTACAAGTGCAAACCTCGTAAAACGATATTTACAAACGGCACATCCATTGGTTTTGGGTGCAGTCGGATTTTCTTTTATAGGAATACCTGCAATTATCTATTTATTCAGCACAGGTTTTATGTCGCACGCCAACGACGAATTTTTCCGTATAAGTTTATCCAGTATCATTGCCCTTTCCTTTTTCGGAACAGTAGTAGCATCAATTGGATATTATACATTAGTGCAGCGAACAGACGCCATTTTCGGTTCTTTAGTTACCTATCTTATTCCGGTTGTTGCCATCATTATCGGATTTTTGGATGGGGAGAAATTGTTTTTTCACCATTTTATAGGGATGTTGTTTATTTTATTGGGGATATATGTTTTGAATTATTCCCGGAAAATGAATAAACCCGCCGAACAGGAAGTAAAGAAATAGAATTTTGAAATAATTTAAAATTTTTAAATGCTAATGCTTGTCCGGAATTTGGGTTTAGTAAATCAAAAGTCCGTGCCAGTGTTTATGACAGTTTTTTTACAAGAATATTGGACCAAGTTAGGCAAAGAATTGAAAAATTTATTAATCTTACAACAACAAACCCGGCTTCACTAATATTTTGTGATCATTAATAAATAACCTTTTAAAATACCACGTATGAAAAATATTTTTTCCTTTTTATTGCTGCTGATTGCAATTCTGCTATGGAGTTTTAGCGGAGCTGAAACTGATAGAACACAAACGGTAAATCCTATTATCGGCGATGCAAGTTTTATCTCCAAATTCGGATACGAACCTAATACAACAGCAGATAATGATCTACGCATAAAAACCCATCTCGAATATGCGGAACATCTTCTGCGCAGCAAAGAGGTTTCTTACCTTTCTCCGGAACTTCAGAAAAACAGAGTTATGCTTTTGGATTTGCTGCATGACTATTGGACAAAAGGAGTTTTCCCCAAAAACTATGATTATACAGATCAACGCAAACCTTGTTTTATTGATAAGGATGGAACCATCTGCGCAGTTGGTTATTTAATTGAACAAACTGCAGGAAGAAATATTGCTGAGTATATAAATCAAAAATTCAAATATGATGAAGTTTTAGCAATGCATGATGAACAGATAGAAACATGGATCTCACAAAGCGGATTAAGCAAAGAGGAGTGTGCAACTATTCAACCTACTTACGGCAATCCCATCTATTATTATGATAATAATTATATATCACCTGAATATGGAATTACGTCCTCTGTTTTAACCGGATTGAATATTGCAATGAGTGCCGTAAATACGGTGCAAATTGGTTTAGACAACAATGATAAATTAATGCCAATTATGGGTATTATTTCCGGCACTTCACAAATAGTAATAGGTTCTGCAATGTTGCCCGATGACTTCGGTATTGGTTATACAAATGAAAGTCAAAAAGTGTTATCAATGGTAAATATTGGTGTTGGATCGGCTACTATGCTTTTGGGAGCATGGAACCTGATTGATAATGATAATACAGAAAAACTTTCCGGCTGGAATTTTTACAGCGTGCCTATAGATAATAGCAATAGCGCCGTAGGACTTAGTTTTAACAGAAAATTTTAATTGCCATATAGGGGGTTCGCTCAGAAGCAGTCTCGCCGCCCATTTCTTCTTCTTTCACTCGCCTTACCGTGTAATTATTTCTACAATTGGGTATAGCTATAATCGCTATATTAAATTTCAATGGCTCGAAATTATTGTATTTAGGGGCTTTTGAAAATTGGACCGAATAATGTTTGGGTTATGAGTATTAAATTTAAAACCCAATGATAAAATTTATCGATATATCGGATGTATTAAATGAGGAAACACATGCATTTGTTTTTTATAATGCGGAAACACATCATTTTTTATCCTTTTTTAACAGAAAAATTTGGCATTCTTTTCAGGATTTTAATAATTTTTTGCAGCATGAAAAGGAAAAAGATTCAGAACTGCAAATTGATAATTACAGAAAACTTTTACCAACCACCTATTTATAATTTAAAAATAAAAAAAATATTATTATGAAATTAAGAAAATGGAACATTGTAGTACCTGTGCTTGCACTTGTAATTGTGTCTTGTAATTCCGAAAAATCTACGGATCTGAATGATGACGGATTGTCGCGCGAAGAAAAAAAGGAGAATAACAGTGCCGATGCTGAATTTTTGCGTGATGCAGCAGAAATCAACTTGCAATCAATTCACCTTTCTGAATTGGCAACAACCGCTGCCGCAATGCAAGAAACTAAGGATATGGCAAAAATGATGTTGGAAGATCATAAAAAGGTAAATGCCCAAGTAGTAGCCTTAGCTTCGAAACTGGGCATATCAATTCCAACCTATGCCGATAATGAGGGGGAGAGAAAATATGAAAACCTTGCTAAAAAAACAGGCTATGATTTTGATAAGGAATATTCAGACCTTATGGTTAAATCGCATAAAGATGCAATAGACAGGTATGTGAAAGCAATTGATGAAAGTGAAAATCCAGATGTATTAGCATTGGCGAATAGTACACTACCAAGTTTACGTGAACACCTCACCCATGCCGAACATTGTCAGGAAATGGCGAAAGATGCAAAGTAATATTTAAGATAATTTACAAATAAAAATGTCGGTGATGTATTTTACCGACATTTTTATTTTATGAGCTCAAGAAATTTCCAATTTTCGATTGTCAATTTGTTACTTTAGGACATTAATCTGAGCTCAGTTTACAGATTCAATTACCAAATTGACAATCGAAAATTACCAAATCCTTAAAGGATTTTCAATTTTCAATTTGGTAATTTGTTAATTGGAACAACCGCATTAACCGAATTTTTTAAGGCAATTGTATACTTATTTACACTGAAGAATCGCCTTAAAGTGTCCCGAATGCTTTATTTAAAAGAACTTTAAAGGAAAAATCGAATTTTAGTGTTTCACATAAAGTACCTTTTCGAATAAAGCCTTGAAAACATTGGATTTATGGGGAAAACCTAAGACTAACTGTGTCTTTTTTAGTATATAAAATAATTCAGCCTGTCACAAGTAGGTGGGTAACGACATCTGACAAGCAACATTTACGTCATAACTTTGGAAATCTTGCATATTTGGTAAAATTTTTGCAATCCAATAGCGTTCATTATGTTCTTTGCAAGAAATAATTTAAATTTGCCTTACTCTTGTTTATCAACACTTGTTTGTGGATAACAACGATGCAAATGAATCTTATTTAATAAAATACATTTATCTCAGGAACGTCAAAAAGAATAATAAAATGCCAAACATTCAAGAAACATCAGCCGAAAATCATTTGAAACCCAAAATGATTGAATTAATTGATAGTATCGTTGATAAACTTACAGTGGATAGATTATCAGTAGAATTGGATATTGCAAATGACGATCAAACGCGCATGTTTACATCAATTATAAAAAGAGACGAAATCGGGATTGGGACCGAAATGAACAAAATGAGAAAAAGTATTGTAGCACCTCAGCTACTTAAAAATCTATTTATACAAATGAAAGACATGAATCTAATAAATTCATATATAACAGTTGAAAGCAACAAGGCATACGTTTGGGTTGTTATTTCTGATGGAGATGACCGCACAGAGGATGCTTTGATAAACTTAATTTCTACTATTAATTCAAAATATAGCACAACAGGGTTATCGTTAGACTTAACAATTTTTTATGAGTCTGATAATCTTTTACCCCCACCTGCGTTCTACAAAGTGGACTTATAACTACTTTAATGGCTGATTTTTCTGAACACATACACCAATTTGAGCATAACATAAAAGCTCTATGTGCCCTATGCGTAAATAGTCCAGATTTATTTTGGGATTGGAAGACAACAATATCATTTTATTCTGCATTACATCTAATACGAGCACATTTGGCGCATCATGGTGAACACCCCTTAACTCATACAAGGCTTTCGGTATTGGTTTCACCTGCAAACGGTATGAAAACCAAAATTACAGAAGCCGCTTACCTTGCTTATGATAAACTACGAATGGACTCTGAAAAGGCTCGATACCTTAAATTGGCTCAACACATTGGAGGCCAAGAAATAAGATTCATTAATGGGATTACCAGACTAGAAACAATAATGCAAGAATTTGGAAAAGTTTATCCTGGTTATTTAAGCAGTTTTGATTTGCACCATTATAAAGAAATTACAAATTCACATTTATATATTATTTATAAACAACAGGCTTGAGGTGAATTACTTTTTTTATGTAGTGGAACTCTCAATAAGCCCGTTAACTATTGGTCAAAGGTGCTTTGATTTTCAATTTTCTTTTTATGATACCCCTTTTCCTCATTAAGACTGTAAAACGACATGTATAAATCAAATGGATTTGCTCCTGTTCTAACCCACTCATACACTTTTTCCAATGCAACTTGTAGAAAATTATCGATATATGTCATTCTTTCATCGCTCCCCCTAATTCCATACTCATCCTTATCTTGCCCTCTATTTAAAAATAGACTCTTTTCATAATAGATATAATCTCTTAACTTTTTTTTCCTTATCCTTTCCTTTAGGTAAATTATCAATCATGGTTCTCATAATCGTATAATAAAGTCTATGGGATTTGGCTGGGTCGGATGTAGCATCAAGTTTCAATGTGTTAAACACTAAGTCACTCATTACTCATTTCTCATCACTCATTTCTCATCACTCATCACTCATCACTCATCACTCATTACTCACCCCTCATCACTCATCACTCATCACTCATCACTCATTTCTCATCACTCATTTCTCATCACTCATTTCTCATCACCACAGCACTAATTTCCACTCTTGCATTTTTTGGTAAACCGATCACAGCAACTGTTTCCCTTGCAGGTGCATATTCCGGAAAATATTCTGCATAAACAGCATTTACTTCTGCAAAATCTGCCATATCCCTTAAAAATATTGTGCATTTCACAACATCCTTCATCGAACAATCGGCGGCAGTAATTATCGCTTTTAAATTTTCCATTACCTGCGTGGTTTCCACTTTAATATCAGTGCCGGTGTAAAGTTCATTTGTTGCCGGATCAATTGCAATCTGACCGGATACATAAACGAATCCGTTTGCTTCAATAGCTTGTGAATATGGCCCTATAGGTGCCGGTGCATTTGGAGTGTATATCACTTTTTTCATAACATTATTTGATGTTGAACAAGCTGTAAATGTAGTAACTATATAAAAAGCGATAAGCGATCGGTGGATAAATTTTTGTGCGCTGAAATACATCTTTTTGGAAATTTGTGTAAAGTTATCGTAAATTTATACCCTTGTTTAGCCCTCTAATCGATCAACACAATCGAAATGCAGGTTATTTTTCGTCCATTAAAGCAACACATTTTAGCTCTTTTGTTGGTGGTTTCAATACCGGCAACAAATTTATTCGGCCAAATTACTTCCTCAACAGGTTATACTGCTGATGAAATAGCAGCGTATTTGGCTGGCGACGGCGTTATTATCGATAATGCTGTAGTGAATTGTCACAACCTTGCATTTGGAAAATTTGAATGTGTTGACTGTAACGTTGGCATTGACAGCGGAATTATACTTACAACCGGTCGCGTAACTAATATAACCGGCCCAAACAATAGTGGAAGTACCGGCACAAGTAATGGTTGGCCCGGCGATCCCGATTTGGATGCTTATCCAGGTGTTGGGGTAACGCATGATGCTTGTATCCTCGAATTTGATGTGTATTCTCCCGGTGATAGCTTAGGTTTTGATTATGTATTTGGTTCTGATGAATATCCGGAATATGTAGGTTCCATTAACGATGCTTTTGTTTTTTGGATAAGCGGACCCGGATACGCTGTTCCAACAAATATTGCGCTTATTCCCGGTACAACTTTGCCGGTTACCATCGATAACGTAAATGCCGGAAGTTACCCAATGTATTATGTACCAAACGGTACAGGTGGTGTCGGCGTTTGGGGTTCCGATCCGTATTATATTGAATACGATGGATTTACAACTGTATTATCCGCTCAAGCGGTAGTTACACCTTGCGAATGGTATCACCTGAAATTATCCATTGGCGATGAATCAGATTTTGTTTGGGATTCAGGTGTTTTCATCAAAGCAAAAAGTCTCATTACCAATTTCCTTGCAGATTTTACTTTCCCGGGATATCCCCTCGGATTATTTGCCGAATTTTGTTCCACTGACCCGGATCCGGCGCCCGTTTACGCGCCCGGAGCTGATGCAGGTTTATTTACTGCAACGCCCGCCGGACTTGTATTTGATCCACTTACCGGTGTGATCGACCTTGATGCTTCTGTTCCTGGCACTTACGATTATACCAATACGCTACTCACCGGAATTTGTTATGGTGATACCGCAATTTATACTATAACGGTAATTATTTCCGATCCTGTAATTCCAAATTTTAGTTACGCATCCACAACCTATTGCACAAACGATAGCGACCCATCTCCTTTAGCTGCAGCCGGTGCAATTTTCGGAGCATTTTCCGCTGCACCTGCCGGATTATCCATAAATGCAACAACCGGAGTAATTGATCTCAGCGCTTCTACACCCGGTACTTATACCATTACTAATTTTGTAACTAGCGGCACCACCTGTCCTGATGCTTCCGCTACTTTTGTTATTAATATTTATCCAACTTACAACACGGTTGTAAATGCATCTGTATGCGATGGTGACCCCTATTTATTGCCAACAGGTACACTCGTATATGTAGCAGGTGCATATACAAATATTCTTAATACAGTGAATGGTTGCGATTCAACAATTACTACTATTTTAACTATTGATCCTATTTATGCTTTTACACTTAATCCTTCCATTTGCACAGGAGGAAGTTATATACTTCCCGATGGGTCGGTAGTAAGTGCTGCTGGAACTTATATTAATGCATTTTTAACTGCTTCGGGATGTGATTCCACTTACACAATTAATTTATCGGTTAATCCAACACCGGTGGTAACTACCACAATTCATTTATGCGACGGCGAAACTTATATTTTGCCTGATGGAGTTGCGGTTGGAACTTCAGGAATTTATGATGTTACACTTTTTACAGGAGCCGGTTGCGATTCTACAATAAGCACAACAGTTTTAGTGCATCCTGTTTTCGATATTACCGTTGATGCAGAAATTTGTGATGATGCAAATTATATTTTGCCTGATGGGTTAGTGGTAAATGTGAGTGGAGTTTATATTTCCAATTTATTAACGACAAAAGATTGTGATTCTATTATTACTACAAACCTTACTGTACATTCTACATACAATACAATATTAAATCCTGAAATATGTATTGGTGAAACATATACTTTTCCAGACGGAACTATTTCCGGGGTAAGCGGAACAGTTAATTATCCTTATATCAGCGTGAATGGATGCGATTCATTGGTTACAGTTAATCTTACCGTTCATCCGATTCCGGTTTTAACCTGGGTAATTGATGATATTTTTTGTTTGGAAGAAGGATTTATTTCACTCACTGCCGATCCTGCCGGAGGTATTTACAGCGGAACAGGAACAGCCGGTGATCAATTTGTAACATCACTTGCCGGTGTGGGCGGACCGTATACTTTAACTTACGATTATACCGATGTGAATGGTTGTTTTAATACAATTAGTGTAATAACCTCTGTCGACGATAATTATGCAACTGCATGGGGAGATACTACTATTTATTACGGAGAAGATATTATTTTATACAGCGATGCAGGTGGCGATTATACTTGGAGTCCGATAGAAGGTGTTGAATGTATCACTTGTCCTGTCACTACAATTCTCCCACCCTATTCCACCGATTATATTATTACTTCTGTTGATGAAAATGGATGTATTGCATCTGATAATGCATTTGTAACAGTATTACCTGATCCGGGAAATATTCTTTTTGTTCCAAATACATTTACACCAAATAGTGATGGCAATAATGATATATTTTTTGTGTTCGGATATAATTTAACGCTCGTAACAAAACTTGCTGTTTTCGATCGTTGGGGAGAATTAGTTTATATAAGAGAAAATGTTTCACCTTACGACCTCAGCAATGGCTGGGATGGAACAATAAATGGCAAAACACTCAATAATGGCGTTTATGCTTATGTGGTAGAAGTGCAGTTCGAAACCGGCCAGATATTTTCTCAAATGGGGAATGTTACTTTGATTAGGTAAGATTGTCGCCACAGTTACCAAAGAAACTCTTTGAATGCGGAGCTCATTTCTCCACCATTTTCACCAATAATTTATTCCAATAACTCATCGGAATAAAATAAGGCAAGGCAATTATTTTTTTTATTTCTGATTTTGTTATTCGTGATGGATGTGCAAATATTTTTTTTATTCCTTCAAACCCTTGCACTTTTCTAAATCGTTTGTGTACATATCGATGCAACTGTTTGTAATATTTTCCGGAGTAGGTGGAGGTAAACATCAATGCAAGTTCATCGCTGTCGTTCCAGTTTTGTTTTTCTTTGAGATCGTGCTGTACGATATCGAAAAATTTAGTTCCTGGTAAAGGATAGGATACAGAAATACCAATATCGTAAGGCATTAATTCGAATAACATATTTAGGGTTGCATCAATATCCTCTTTTGTCTCCCCCAAATAACCGAATTGCAAAAAGAAACAGGGTTTGATACCATGTTTTTTCATTAACTGCGTAGAAATATAAATTTGGTCTATGGTAGTGCCCTTGTCCATGGCATCCAATATTTTTTGAGAACCACTTTCCGCACCAACCCATATTTCATCGCAACCGGCTTTTGCAAGATTTTCAATATTATTTTCATCCAATAACAGATCAGCGCGACATTGTATCTTAAATTTTATTTTAAGTTTTTCTTTTTGAATTAATTCAGAGAATGTTTTTATCCAACCCGGTTTTAATCCAAATATATCATCACAAAACCAAAAGTGAGTGGATTGATATTTTGAAACCAATATTTTAATTTCCTCTACCACATTTTCCGGCGAACGCGAATTATATCTATTTCCATAAATAGGTTTGGCACACCAGTTGCATTTAAAAGGACATCCTCTTGTTGTGGTGAGATTTAAAGAAAAATAACCGTTCTTTTTTATCCAATTATTTTTATAAAGTTTAATATCCACAAGATCCCAGGCTGGAAATGGTAAAGCATCAAGATCGTGTTTCACTTCTCTTTTATTTGTTTTGATGTATTCGCCATTTTGAATAAATGCTAAGCCGGGAATAGAATTTTGATCTGTTTTACTTTCTAAAGATCTAAGTAATTCAATAAGTGTTTGTTCCGCCTCACCAATAAGAATAAAATCCGCACCCGTGTCTAAATATTGTTTCCAATGATCTGTTGCATCAGAGCTGGAAACAATGACAGTGCAATTATTTTTCTTTGCATGTTTTATCATTTCAAAACATGCATCGCGCATATTTACCAGACACATTTTGGTGAGGTAATTAAATCCGTCGTCGTAAATTACAAAGGGTTTCGAGGCGTGTTTTTCTATAAGAGGAAATATATCGGTTGCCGATTTTGCAAAAACGGTATCAAAAAACGTAACATTATATTCATTTTTCCGTATAACGGAAGCTGCATACAAAGTAGCAAGGGGAGGATATGGCTGCATCTGTTTAAACCGCTTCGGGTCAAAACGCATGAAATAAGTATTGCTAAGTAATATATCGTCCATTGTAAAAACCTAATTTTTTATTTTCCTTAATAATCGTGAGGCGTGAAGAGTGTCATCATTTCATTCTCCATTCTTTGTTTTCCCGATATCCGATACCCATGTCTCATTTCACCCTCCATACTTTGTTTTCGCTTGTCCCGATACCCGATACTTGCTACTCAAATCCCATCCTTTGTTTTCCCTTGTCCCGCTACCCGTGTCTGGTGAAAAAGTGGGCAGTGGGCAGTAGCAGTGGGCAGTTTGTAACATTGGAACCTTATCGTTCAAACCTAAATTATTTTAAGCATTTTAAAATCCTTTTTTCTTTTTTTATCCGCCCAATCCGCGTCATCTGCGATCTCTTTTTTCACCTATTCAATCAAACCCACAAAATTTTATGCTTTTTTATCCGCCAAATCCGCGTCAACTGCGTTCCCTTTTTCACCCATTCAATAAAACCCACCAAAATTTTATCCCCTTTTATCCGCCAAATCCGCGTCATCCGCGTTCCCTTTTTTTTACCTAACAATCAAACCTACTAAATTTTATGCTCTTTTATCCGCCAAATCCGCGTCATCCGCGTTCCCCTTTTTTCACCCATTCAATC
>Ga0163155_10004105_pt1 | contig 15194 bp, 13 predicted proteins | sample OliLakLV19SP4G1_FD_148611 | JGI IMG/M metagenome (GOLD analysis project Ga0163155, IMG submission 148611) | Freshwater microbial mat bacterial communities from Lake Vanda, McMurdo Dry Valleys, Antarctica - Oligotrophic Lake LV.19.SP4.G1 | ecosystem: Environmental > Aquatic > Freshwater > Lake >... | reverse complement strand
GCCAATCGGTGATTTTATGTCTACACCCCTGCTGATAGTTCCGAATCGCTCCACACTCCCCGGTTTGTGCCTCTCGTTTGAGCCACTGGTCTAAGGTATTGCGGCTAATGTTAATCATCCGGCTGACTTCGGTTTTGCGCTCTCCTCGTTTGACTGCGGCGTTCACGAAGTGTCTCGAAGAGAATCGCTTTTTGTCGAAGGTCGTCACTGTAAGGGGCTGGCATAGGGTTGCTATTGAGCTTCTTTAATGATCCGATTATACGTCCTGATACAAATTCGTAGTGCTATACCAGCGAAACTCTAGGCGATTGGTCAGCACCAAATTGGGAAATGCTTCTAGATAACGCTGCAATTGCCCTGCCTTTTCGATCTGATCTAGGTCAAGCCCAACATCTTTTGCTTCTACATAACCCACCAGCAAATCGCGCCGCTTCACCGTAAAATCTGGAATCCCTGCCTTATTTCCTTTCTCTTCAATCACCACATCAATCCCATCAACGAGATTATCCAGCAAATCTTTTAATGCCGGATAATGACTGCGCTCACTGCCTTTTTGCAGATTCTTTTGAATTGACTTGAGATAAGCATAAACGAAAAAGATGACATGGTGATCCTAGCTCCGGTGCAATGGGTGAGTTAGGGGCTGAGTTAGGTTAATGCGCGATCGCCACTGCTGCACCAATGGTTTTAGTGGCTCAGCTAACCACTGATCATACTGAGGATAAATCGGCAATCGGGGCACCAGTTGCCAACCGTTTGCACCTAAAATGCTGTCCAACTTCCCGCCTAAACGGTGAGAATAATTTGGGTTTACTTCATCGCGTGGACTAATGCCGCCTAAATCTCTGGCTCCTGCTGCCAAACAAGCAATTAAATCGGTTGAATGTTGAATCAGATTAGGCGGAACTTGGATGGCAACATCTGCGGGTAAAATCTGGCGCGCGATCGCAACTAGGCTAACTAACTCCTTTGAGCTGAATGCTGATCCGCTCAAAGCTTCTTGTTGACCGGGGCTATAGGGTTGCAAAATCACTTCTTGAATATGATGGTGCTGACGATGAATGTGGGCAATCGCCTCCAGCGTTTCCCAGCGATCGCGATCGGTTTCCCCAATTCCTAACAGTAATCCAGTTGTAAACGGAATTTGCAGTTCACCCGCTTGGGCTAGCTGTTGCAACCGCAAATCGGGTTGCTTACTCGGTGCATGGCGATGAACCGTTTTCAGCAGATCTGGAGTGAGTTGCTCTAGCATTAACCCCATCGACACATTGACGGTTTTGAGCAACTGCATTTCTGAGAAGCTCAAGGGTCCCGCATTGGTATGGGGCAAAAAACCGAGTGCTAGTGCTTGTCCGCAATGATCATAAAGCTGCTGAATCCATGCAGCCCGTCGAGTGCTTTGGGGATGAACCTCTCCACTCAACACCAGAATTTCAATCACAGGAATTGAGTTAAGGCTTGAAGTAGATTGCTGGAGCGATCGCAGCGTCGCTTCCGCCTCCGTCAAACTCAACCAGGGACTTTGCCCCGGATCAATCCGAAAATTACAGTAGCTACAGCGATTAAAACACTCATAGGTTGGAACTAAAGTATGGGCAGGGCTGTAGGTCACTGTCTTAGACAGATTAAGGTTAGGTGCAGCAAACATCAGACTCTATCTAAATACCATCACCCCTAAACCCTACACTTTATTTCGGGTTACTTACAGCACCAAAATGTTTCCTGATCCTGACAACTGCGGCGTTTTGCATAAATATTCTTCACATGAGTTTTCACAGTATTTAGACTAATTTGCAACGCTTCAGCAATTTCTTGATAAGACTGTTCTTTTCGCAGCAATAGCCAAATTTCTGATTCTCGTTCCGTCAAGTCATACTTCTTTCGCTGAACCCGTAAGTCTTCCTGCAAAACTTCATCGCAATTTTCTAAAAAAACCACAATTGGCGATAGCGCTTCCCACGACGTTGCTTGCTTTCCGTTCGTGTAGCGTTGCGAAGCAAAGGAAATAGTCGTCCGCAACGGCTGATCTGGGTAAGTCTGATCAGCTTTTTGACTATCCCTATCCCTATCGATCAATTTAGTTTTGTCAAAAACCCTGGTTTTTTGGTCTGAACCAGTCTCTAGCCACTGCACAGTCACTCGGATAGTTTGCCCATTGGCTGCAAGATAGTCCTGTACCAAAGTTCTCTGAGTAGGCGAGTCCTCTCGAATCATGCGATGGCAAACTTCTAGAACTGATGATGGTAACTGGGAGCTACAAACTGCTGTTGCCAAAGTCGCAAAGCAAATCTCCTTTGCTTTTTGATTACAATACAGCAAGTTGAGATTGGGCGAAACCACTAAAACGCCTTGGGGCATTAGCTCTAATACTTGTCTACTTAAGTTGCTAAACTCTAAGTCTTTTTCTAGATCGGCATCTGTAGAGCGATCAAAAGATCTTTGAGCAAGCAAAGTAGCAGAGCGTCCTGTACTCAAATGGCTAGATTGTCGTCGAGGGGCGCGATAGCTCAAAAGCGAACCGAATCCTGAAGGTTCAACAGGCTGAGTGTGTACGGGGCTTGTCATATGAAGTCACCTGAAGTGAATGGATTCATTCTCATGGCTGATGTTGTGAAGGCACAATGACAAAACCGCAGAACACTCAAGCTAGACGTATTAAATGGATCAGTTTAGAAGAGACACGAAGAGACCTGAAGAAGGGTGAAGTTTTTTAGAATTCCTTTCCTAAATCGAATTGTTTACCTGATAATGAGCTATCTGCAACTTACATAAAGCATTGCATAAAAGGGCAGCGGCTGACGGACAGCGGATCAGGGAGTTGATTACAAAGGAAACTGATGACTTTAGGCGAGATGGTTTTAGGTGAGAATGTTAGATTTCTTCCAGCCCATCTGACAATTTTATTTTTTGTATTCAATATTATCTTCTTCAATTGTCAGCCCAAGCTACTGCAAAGTATTCACCCATTTAAGGGACTTCTTAAACTTGATGAAGCCGCCTAAGCCTGATTCTCACCAACTAGACCTGTGTGATCCGGGAAATCTTGAACACTTTTTTTCTCAAGAACACCAAAGGCGCTATGTGGCGAAGTTACTCGGTCGAGGAGGCATTACTCGCCGTCGGGCTGAGTACTTTGTTCGATTATGGGCTTTTCTACTGCTTAAACAAACGCAAGATTTAGCCCCTCAAACGCTTGAACCGTTGATTAATCTGCGCCCAACTGAAGGATTAGTATCTTGTACCCATCGTGAGGCAGCGGAGTTATTTTATGGGCAATGTGAGCGTGGCAGCGATCGCGCTGCGGGTATGATGATCGATCAGTTGGCGCTTTTAGGCTTGCTCGAAAAACGGTTTGATGGACAAACGCTGTGTTTAGGGGTTCGCTCTCTACCAGAACTCATAGCCGAAAAAACAGAATCTCCCCCTGTTCTTCTACCTGATCAGTTCAATCCGCGTACCGATGCTATTCCGATCGCGAATCTGATTCGGCAGACTTATGCCATGGCAGCAGATGACAGCGCAATTTCGCCCCAACGAATTGCCAGAATTCTTCGGCAATGGTCACAAGCCTATCCCATCGGCATTCGAGTATTGCGCCGTGCCGATAATCTGAATCCTGTCGGAGTTGCCATCCTTTATCCTACAGATACTCAATCAGAAGAAGTTTTTTCTCGTCCTCCAGGCAAAAGCTTTTTTCTAACCTCTAACATTTCAGTTGATCCAGTTGAAATGGCTCAGATTGGAGACCAAAGCTGTCTGGCTCTTTATATAAGAGCATGGCTGATTGACATAAATTATTTGCAGCCACACCACATTTGTGAATTTCAGAAGGATACACAAAAAACAGTGCGCCGAATTCAAGCTGATTTTCCGAACCTTTGCGATTTATATTCTCCGGTAATTCACCCGCTATATGAAGAATTGCGAATGTTGCTCGGTTTTCAGCGCACCTGCCAAGAACATCGCCCCTTTTACTGGATCTATCTTGCACTAGATAGATATCTGGATTTAGACATTGACACGGCATTGGTCAATCTGAGTCTGGGTAGTGTTTCTAACACATAAGCGGCTTCGGGCGATCGCTGAACTCTATAGCAAGTTTTGTAACAAAATGTAGATTTATAGGGTGTTTTTAATGGGTGCAAATAGGCGCGATCGCTCCAAACCTATATAGAACAAATATGAACTTGGTGCTTTACAAAAAGAAACAGATCGCTTATGTTGTGTACATGAGGAGCAAAAGCGACTCAATACATAACCAAATCATCTAGCACTTATCAAAACCATGACAACAACCTTGCAGCGCGTCGAGCGCCAATCGGTATGGCAGAGCTTCTGCGAATGGGTCACATCCACCAATAACCGCCTGTACGTAGGCTGGTTCGGCGTATTGATGATTCCTACCCTGCTCTCCGCTACCATCTGCTTCATCATCGCATTCATCGCCGCACCTCCCGTAGACATCGACGGCATCCGTGAGCCTGTTGCAGGCAGCTTGATGTTTGGCAACAACATCATCTCCGGTGCAGTCGTTCCTTCCTCTAACGCGATCGGCTTGCACTTCTATCCTATTTGGGAAGCGGCATCCTTGGATGAGTGGCTATACAACGGTGGACCTTACCAACTGGTTGTATTGCACTTCTTGATCGGCATCTTCTGCTACATGGGACGGGAATGGGAACTCTCCTACCGTTTGGGAATGCGCCCTTGGATCTGTGTTGCATACTCAGCACCCGTTGCAGCAGCGACCGCAGTGTTTTTGATCTACCCCATCGGACAAGGTTCTTTCTCTGATGGAATGCCTTTGGGCATCTCCGGCACCTTCAACTTTATGTTTGTCTTCCAAGCGGAACATAACATTTTGATGCACCCCTTCCACATGTTGGGCGTAGCAGGTGTATTCGGCGGTAGCTTGTTCAGTGCAATGCACGGTTCATTGGTCACCTCTTCTTTGGTCCGTGAGACCACCGAAACCGAGTCACAGAACTACGGCTACAAGTTCGGTCAAGAAGAAGAGACCTACAACATCGTTGCAGCGCACGGCTACTTCGGACGGTTGATCTTCCAGTACGCATCGTTTAATAACTCACGCTCCTTGCACTTCTTCTTGGGTGCATGGCCCGTCATTGGCATCTGGTTGACCTCCATGGGCATCAGCACCATGGCATTTAACTTGAACGGATTTAACTTCAACCAATCGATCATTGACTCCCAGGGTCGAGTGGTCAGCACTTGGGCAGATGTATTGAACCGCGCTAACTTGGGAATGGAAGTAATGCATGAGCGCAACGCTCACAACTTCCCTCTAGACTTGGCTGCTGGCGAAGCGACTCCAGTTGCTCTAGTGGCACCTGCAATCAACGGTTAGTCTTTTGACTCCACCAGTTGAATGATTTAAGCCCTCCCCGGAATGGGGAGGGCTTATTACTTTTAATAAATAAACTTGTTTGCTACTTTCTACTAAATTTATTAGTAATCTTGTAACATTCTCTTAAAGATAAGAAAATCCGACAATTTTTATTTGAAAGTTCTTTAAAAGCTGCGGAATACTTTTTGTATACGTATTACATCATGGGATAGCGAGTGATATTGAGAATCATCAGAATAGATGGATAAACACAATAATCTAGTTGCTTACCTCAACCAACGCTTTCGCGTTTATTTGGAGAAGATTATGTTTAATAAGGGTAAAAGTAAAGTTACGACCTCGCTGACTTATCTGGCTCCAAATAGTGAATTTCAAGGAAATCTTCATGTGGATGGAGATCTTCGAGTGGATGGAATTGTTCATGGCACAGTGGATGTTAGTGGTGATATGGAAATTTCTGCATCAGGTCTTGTGGAAGGAGCCGAAGTCCGCGCTCGTAATTTGGTTGTGCATGGCATCATTAAAGCTAGGGTTGTAGCCCAAGGGCGGTTGACTCTTAGCCGTGCTGCTCGCTTGGAAGGCGATGTAGTTGCAAATTCTCTCGATATTGAGGCTGGTGCATCTTATGTGGGATATATCGAAACTGGAGATGCAAAGGTTTTGCCTGGAACTCAAAATAGACCTGAGTTGATGGCAAGTCGAGAATAGCCGATGCAGAAGGCTTGGAGCCGAAAAGCAAGTTAGTGTGCTAAGGGAAAAGCGCTATTTGTTTGGATGCGCCATGTAGATCGAAAGCTTTGATTAAATAGGCTGATGACGCTGATGCAAGTTTGGGGCGCTTTAGTTATTTTTGTTGTCTGTCCTTTATTGGGCGGGCTTCCACTGATTCGTGGGCTTACGACTATCTTTTTTGCAAAAGATTTAAGAACGCTGGGCACTGGCAATGTTAGCGTATCTGCCGCTTTTTACCATGGTGGGCGTTTTGCAGGGATATTGGCAGTTTGTTCGGAAGCTTTGAAGGGAATTGCTGCTGTTTTACTAGCAAGATTCTTTTTTCCTACTGATCAAGTGTGGGAAGTTATGGCATTGATTGCGCTTGTGATGGGGCGTTATTGGTTTAGTGGCGGTGCGGGAACAACCAATGTAGTCTGGGGCTATTTTGTTCATGATCCGGTTGTTGCGGGTCTTGTCTGTTTAGTGGGTGGCGTTGGATTTACGGTTTTGCGCGATCGCAAACAGGCTCAGTTTGGCGTTTTAGGTTTGTTGATTCTAGCCACTGTTTTATTGCGTCCAGAGCAGCCAGATTTAATTGTTGCTACGGCGTTTTTGGCATTCCTGCTGGGCTGGATTTATACCAAAATTCCTGATGATCTGAGTCTTAATTCACAGTCTGTGCAGGCTAGTTCTCGTGGTGCATTTAAGTTTTTTCAAGGAGATTCATTGAAAGATCCATTCCAACGCCGTGCCATCCGCTCTTTGGATGATTTTTTAGATGTCAATAAGTATGGGCAAAAAGCAGCAACACTGGCTCATCTTAAAAAATTGGGCTATCCAGTGCCCATGGGCTGGGTGTTGGCGGTAGGGGATGATCCGCAACCTTTAATTGAGGGATTAAATCCATCGCCTCAGTTTCCTTTGATTGTGCGATCGTCTGCGATCGGGGAGGATTCTGAGGGCGCGTCTGCGGCTGGGCAATATGAGAGTATTGCTGACATTACAAAACGTGAAGGGCTACAGCCTGCGATTAATCGTTGCTTTGAGTCTTATAACCGATCTACTGCTACCCAATATCGGCGAGATTTAGGGGTGCTGGAAAGTTCCATGGCGGTTCTAATTCAGCAGCAGATTTGCGGAGTCTTTTCAGGAGTCGCTTTTAGCCGCGATCCCATGCTTCAAAGTGGTGAAATGGTTGTAGTTGAAGCATTATCTGGCGGTGCAACTCAGGTCGTCTCTGGCAGATTAACGCCAGAAGCCTATCGCGTGTTTGTGGAAGATGGTGTGTTGCAGCGAAATGAAAAGTCAGCGATTCCTGTGGGGATCGTTTCACGAATCGGGCGATCGCCCACCCGTTCACAACTCTGGATCATGCCAGATGATTTGATTTTGGAAGTGGAGGGGGCTGGAGAAGTGCCGCCTCGGATTATTCAGCAGGTTGCCTACTGGGCAAGACAATTGGAAGCTTATTACCAGGGCATTCCTCAAGATATAGAGTGGAGCTATGATGGGCAAACTCTCTGGCTATTACAAACTCGTCCGATTACAACCCTGTTGCCTATTTGGACCCGGAAGATAGCCGCAGAAGTGATTCCGGGGTTGATTTGTCCCCTCACCTGGTCGATTAATCGTCCGTTGACCTGTGGCGTTTGGGGTAATCTGTTTACCCTGGTTTTGGGCAAGCGATCGTATGGCTTGAATTTTGATGAGACGGCGACACTACATTATTCTCGTGCTTATTTCAATGCATCTCTACTAGGGCAAATTTTCCGGCAAATGGGGCTGCCACCGGAAAGCTTGGAGTTTCTAACGAAAGGTGCCAAATTTAGCAAGCCGCCGTTGGTTTCCACGCTCAGAAATTCGATTGGACTGATGCGATTGTTAGGGCGTGAATTGAGTTTGGTGAAAGATTTTTCCCAGTGCGATCGCTTGCAAATAACTCCTGCTTTAATTGAATTCGCTCAGCAGCCTGCTGAAAACTTAACCGAGATTGAGTTATTGAACCGAATCGACTCTACTCTAGAGTTGCTGAAATCAGCGACGTACTACAGTATTTTGGCTCCGCTCAGTGCTGCTTTACGAAAAGCATTATTTAAGGTGGATGATGTCAAGTTAGACAACAGTGCGACTCCAGAAATTGCAGCCCTGCGATCGCTACAAGCACTGGCTGATTCCGCTCGATCAATTCTGCCTAAACCGCTAGCCGAGGCTGCGTCCTGTTCCGCTACAGAATTGTTTGAAGCGCTGAATTCAACACCTGACGGGCAAATAATTCTTGCGAAATTTGACCAGTTACTAGAGCAATATGGCTACCTGAGTGAAGTAGGCACAGATATTGCAGTGCCCACTTGGAAGGAATCACCCACACCTATCCGTGAATTGTTTACTCAATTTTGCATTGCTCCAACCTCTGCACCCCCGGCACCTACTCAGCTTCAAGGGTTCGCGCACACGGTTCAGAGCCGGATGAATATCAAAGGTCGAGTCACTGAAATTTATAGTCGGTTGCTGGCTGAACTACGTTGGAGCTTTGTGGCGTTGGAGCAGCAATGGCTCAACACTGGACGGTTATTGCAACCGGGCGACATTTTTTATCTAGAAATTCAACAGATACGGCAATTGATTGAACCCAAAGAGCCGATGCTGGAGGTGAATATAAATGATTTAATTGCTCAGCGCCGATCGCAATTAGAGCGCGATCGCGCGTTGCCCTCTGTTCCTTTTTTGGTTTACGGCAATGCGCCTCCCGTGCCAACGCTCAGCAAAAGATCAACCGCTCGGCAACTTCAGGGAATTGGTGCTAGCGCTGGAATCGTCGAGGGACGGGTGAAAATCGTGATGACTTTAGAGGCAGTTTCCGATATTGGCAAAGATACGATTCTCGTGGTTCCTTACACTGATTCTGGCTGGGCACCTTTGTTAGCGCGAGCGGGTGGTTTAATTGCTGAGGTTGGAGGGCGGCTCTCCCATGGGGCGATCGTGGCGCGAGAATATCGGATTCCTGCCGTGATGGATGTGCAGAATGCCACTCAACAATTGCAGAATGGGCAACTGATTCGCATAGATGGACAGCAGGGCACCATCGAAATTTTGCTGTAAGAAAACCTAGCGCACCTGAAAGGCTTCACTAAATCGGCGAGTTACAGGCTCTACTAAGAAGGTGAGAATCGACTTTTTGCGTGTGACAATTTCTCCAGTTGCTGACATCCCTGGGGTAAGTTCTACTTTCTTGCCGTTGACATCGATCGCCTGCTGCTTCAACTTAATCCGCGTGGGAAAAACAGGTCCTTGAGATTGACCATTCTGATCCTTTTCAACGATCGCGTTGGGGCTGACCTTCATCACAGTGCCTTCCACAATGCCGAATTCTTGGAAAGGAAACGTTGCCATTTTCACCTTAACTGGTTGCCCCGCTTGAATAAATCCAATATCACGGTTCAAAACCTTGACTTCTAAAACGACTTCTTCTCCTTTAGGCAAAATTGAAAGTAATTCTTCACCCTGCTGCACGGGTCCTCTGGTTGCCTTGACCGAATAAACCGTACCGTCAAAGGGCGCAGTGATCTTCGACAACTCTCGTTGTTTTCTAGATTGGTCTAGTTGCCCCTTCGTAGAAGCAATCTCTTCTTTGCGCTTGGTCAGCGTTGTGAGAATTTCGCTTTGGCGCTGAGAGGCAAGTCCATTGGCTTTACTTTTCGCCGCTTGATAGCCTTGCTCTGACTGACGAATGCGATCTAGCTGTCCTGCGAGTTCTTTTTGAGTTGAAACGACTTTATCTTGTGCAGAAACAACTTTGTCTTCCGCATTGGTCACGTTATCTTTCGCCCGAATATATTCCAGTCGAGGAACTGCTTTATCCGTCAGCAAAGTTCGTAAACCTCTTTCTTGCTCCTGCGCGTTTTCTAAATTCTTTCCGGCGTTTCTAAGATTTTCTTGAGCGTTGACCAAATTTTCTTCCAGTCTAGAAAGGCGGGTTCTGGCTTCCCCGATCGCGGCAGTTTGCTGATTAGCCTCGGCTTCAGCGCCTGCTTTCTGTTCATCAAACGCTTTAAGCCGAGCGTTCAAAAATTCATCTTGAATGGCAGTTCCAGTTCGCCCATTTCCCGATCGCTCCGCTTCTAGGCGATTGAGATCGTCTTGGATCAGCTTGGAAGTTTTTTCGAGGCGGGCAATATCGGCATCAATGACTTTCGTTTTTTCAGGCTCAACGGCTAGCAAAATATCGCCTTTTTTAACACTCTTGCCTTCTTTGACATAAACCTGTTGAATCGAACCGCTTCCTAGCGATCGCACGGGTCTCACTTGGGCAGAAGGAATCAACTCACCTTGTGCTACAGCCACTTCATCAACTTTGCTGAAATATGCCCAAGCGATAGTTCCAAAAACCATCACGCTAATGGTGATTGCTAGCAAACGAGTGTAGAGCGGAGGTAATTCCTGAACCGCTTTGCCCAACTCATAAGTCAATGACTCATCTGGGTTTGCTAATTGCTGCCGAACTTGTCGAGATTGAGCGGGGTTAGATGATAGGGATACTTTCATGGAGCGCTACGATCACAACGATAAAAATGTGCCATTACCAGAGTAACTAATCTTTCTTTAGAGATACGTAAATTAAGCGTGATCAGGCTTTAATTATTACAAATACTTAATGTTTGTTTGAAGATTTTCTTTCCAATTCCATTCAACTAGGCGTTAGGAACAGGATTTTTAGAGTCCTTTTCCTCACAGAATAGCTGAGAAGTCAGGGTCATGCTGTTGGTGAAGCGGTTCAAAGCACTACGGCATGAAATGAAGTGAAGCATCTCGCCAGATCGCTGGAAACCCTAGATTCTTGCGCTTCGCTTAACTCAGTAGGACAATGTGCTTCTTAAGCCATCCTCTTAAAGAGAAGGCTTCCGAGCCATAGCTGACTTACCACAGAGTGGGTAGATCATCCTCACATTTTGCAACGCCAATAATCATTAGCTGATTGATGATATTTATTAATTTCTTACTACCTGGTAATTACGGTGTTTCAAATTCTCAAACCAATTATCGAAGCAATTCAGCCAATTCTGGTGCCATTCTGTTTTTTTACAGCTTGGCTTATTGTTTTGTTAATAGGTTGGAATCTGTGGACGGCAGTTAGAGATGCGGCGCTAATAACGCGAAAAATGCATCGAATTCCTTGCTCAAACTGTCTTTTTTTTACGAGTAATTATCAGCTCAAATGTACGGTACATCCATCTAAAGCGCTAACCGAAGAGGCAATTAACTGCCCGGATTTTGACCCCTTGCGCTCGATTTATTAGATTATTCTTTTTGCTGCCTCATCATTGCGGCTGTAAGCGGCTAATAATTCTTTAAGACATATATTGGCTTAGCGAAACAAATATTAAAAAATACAGCGATCGCTTTCTGTTATGAAACGCGATCGCTGCAATTAGATATGACCCATTGATTTGAGCAGCAGTTATTCGGGGTTAGTGTCTGGAAAGCGATTGTTAGGGATTTGTTCCGCTTCGGGGCAATCATCAGAAACAAGCGGCTCTATATCTCCTTTCGGCACCGATGCCAATTTTTGGGTAACAGCGCCAATGCTTTCTAGCCGCACCATTTCTTCCCAAGAACAATTCTCATCTTCTTCATCAGTTTCGTAGCGCAGAGTCACCAAATCCCCTTCGATATCTAGGATGCGGGCTCGTTCTATCCAGCGCTGCTGATCTCGCAAGAAAATCCAGACTTCACGACCATCACAACAGAGCTGATAGATCTTGCGATGTAGCATGGTTGCTTCTCCTGAACACTTAGTTATCAATATTTCACAGACGAGCAGAAAACTTTCTGGTTAAAAACCATTTTTTTGATTTGCCTGTAGGTGGCAATCGGAGGCGATCGCACACTACACTTCAAACTTAAGCAGATATCATATGCAACTCCTGCTTAAAATCTGATCTGTGAAAAATGCGTTTAATTCCCAAAAAAATTGTCGAAAGTCTGAACACCAATCTGTAGCGTTCCTAGAGGCGTTGAGAATTTTAAGGTGTTTTCGGAAGAAAAGCAGCGTTAAAATCATTACTTGTGACAAGGCAAATACATTGGTAGAAACGTTTTGGTTGGTAGGCAAGAGCAAACCTTTATCGAGAGGTAATTTGGTACTGAAGCTTTGGCTAAACATCCATTAGGTAAATGAGGCATAAATGACTCAACACCCGATGGACATTATTTTGATGACCCACTATCCAGCAATTAAACGAACCTTGACAGTATTTGCCAATCTGACCATCTTAAGTATCAGATTGTACCAACTATTCTAGCCTTTGTTAAGTGAACTCGTACGCATTCAACTCCTTAGAAAAATGTCAGCTTATTAAGCGGTTTGTCTTTAATTGACCATTTAAGACCCTATAATAATCGGCAAAATCCGACTTTGCTCATAATATAGAAGGCTAAATATAAGAATTAATAATGTAAGGATTGAAAAGTAATGTTGTTGCATCTAAGCACCTGGACAGAAGTTGAAGCCTATCTAGCGCAGTCGGCGGGGATTATTATTCCGATTGGCTCGACTGAACAGCATGGACCCACTGGATTAATCGGTACTGATGCGATTTGTGCGGAGGCGATCGCTCGTGGGGTGGGAGAAGCGACCCAAGCGATCGTGGCTCCTACGATGAATGTGGGCATGGCGCTCCATCACACGGCTTTTCCTGGCAGCATCAGCCTTCGTCCTAGCACATTGATTTTGGTCATTCGAGACATAATCACCAGCTTGGCGAAAGTAGGTTTTACCCGATTTTTCTTTATCAATGGGCATGGCGGTAATGTGGCAACTTTAAAGGCTGCTTTTGCTGAAACCTATGTCACGTTGGCTGATTTGAACGTAGCGAACGCCGATCAGGTACGCTGTCAGGTCAGCAATTGGTATATGTGCGGTTCTGTTTACAGTTTGGCAAAACGACTGTATGGCGATCAAGAAGGCTCCCATGCAACCCCTAGCGAAGTGGCTTTAACGCAATACATCTACCCAGAAGCGATTAAGCAGGCTACTCTAGACCCAGACGTTTCTAAAGACCACCGAATTTATGGAGCCGCAGATTTTCGCCGTCGCTATCCTGATGGTCGCATGGGTTCTAACCCAGCTTTGGCAACTCCCGAACATGGCAAACAGCTTTATGACTTAGCGGTAAAAGAATTAAGCAATGGCTATCTAGAGTTTTTGGGAGCAGAATAGGGCGAAAGTATAACCGCTAGTTTAGTTCCTATATGAACTATATGCACGCCTGAAAGAATCCTTGGAAATCATAACCAAGTTTCCTTAATTGCCAGACGTGGAATATGTAGGCTTTGATACCAGCGAGGAATATATTCAGGCGGCTCAAGCGCAATATGGCGATCGCGTAACATTCTATCGCAATCGGGTTAGTGCCGAAACGTTAACCTATCCTGGCTATTTTGACCTTGTTTTAGCAATTGGGGTTTTACATCATCTTAGCGATATGGAAGCATTGCAACTCTGTCAATTAGCCCAAGCAGCGCTTAAGCCAAGAGGTCGGTTTATTACATTAGATGGCTGTTATCTGCCAGGACAATCCCCGATTGCCCACCATTTGTTGAAGCGCGATCGCGGGCAAAATGTTCGCGATCAGGCTGGTTACACAAAAATTGTTTCTCAGGTATTCTCAAAGGATGTCGTTGCTAGTATCCGTCATGACTTGCTACGCATTCCTTACACCCACATTATTTTAGAATGCACCAAGTAATTCCCTTTAATCGCCCCCCCATTGTTGGGGATGAAATCCTGTTTATCCAGCAGGTGCTTGAGAGTGGGCATCTTTCCGGTAACGGAAAATTTACCAAACAGTGTCACGCCTGGTTAGAAACAAACACCCAATGCAGCAAGGCATTTCTAACAACCTCTTGCACGGCGGCACTGGAGATGTCAGCAATTTTGATGGATTTGCAGCCGGGGGATGAGGTGATCATGCCCTCCTACACGTTTGTTTCTACAGCTAATGCGTTTGTGCTGCGTGGAGCGATCCCTGTGTTTGTCGATATTCGCCCGGATACGCTGAATTTGGATGAGTCTAAAATTGAGGCGGCGATTACTGAAAAGACGAAGGCGATCGCGTTAGTTCATTATGCAGGGGTCGCCTGCGAGATGGATGCTATTTTGGCGATCGCTCAACAGCATCGGCTTTGGGTCGTCGAAGATGCTGCCCAGGCAATTGCATCCACTTATAAAGGCAAGCCGCTTGGTAGCTTTGGAGAACTGGCAACTTTCAGCTTTCATGAGACAAAAAATCTCACATCCGGCGAAGGCGGCGCACTATTAGTTAACTACCCTGGCTGGGCAGAACGAGCAGAAATTTTGTGGGAAAAGGGAACGAATCGCAGCCAATTTATTCGAGGTCAAGTCGATAAATATACTTGGGTGGATGTTGGTTCTTCCTATCTACCTAGTGATATAAATGCGGCTGTTCTATGGGCACAGTTAGAATCGTGCGATCGCATTACCCAACGCCGACTAGAAATATGGCATCAGTATCATCAAGCATTTACCGATTTAGAAACCCAAAACAAGCTTCGCCGGCCAATTGTGCCGCAGGATTGTCAACATAATGCTCACATGTATTATCTACTCTTGCCTGATTTGGCAATCCGAACTACCTTTATCGAAGCATTGAAACAGCAAGGCATTTACACCGTCTTTCATTACGTGCCGCTGCACTCTTCTCCAGCAGGCAAAAAATATGGGCGACCCGCCGCCGATTTAGTCCACACTGAAACGGTCAGTGAACGTTTGGTTAGACTTCCCTTATGGTTTGGCATGACAGATAATCACGTGAACCAAGTCATTCAAGCAGTCACCAATTATTTGACAGCCTAAACATCGCTGGTTTGCAGCGCCCTATTTTGGCTTATGATAATCCCTGCAAGAGTTGCGATTTAATTTTAGCTAGATCGCGTTCGATCTATTTTGGTGGGTTCTTGAGTAAAAAAGTATGATTAATAATCAAGCAAAACATAGACTAATATATACGGGCATCAACTTTTTGACCTCGTATGAAACTTTCAGACTACGCAGAACAATTAGGAATCAGTTACCAAACTGCTTGGCGACATTTCA
>Ga0163155_10004103_pt1 | contig 15195 bp, 17 predicted proteins | sample OliLakLV19SP4G1_FD_148611 | JGI IMG/M metagenome (GOLD analysis project Ga0163155, IMG submission 148611) | Freshwater microbial mat bacterial communities from Lake Vanda, McMurdo Dry Valleys, Antarctica - Oligotrophic Lake LV.19.SP4.G1 | ecosystem: Environmental > Aquatic > Freshwater > Lake >... | reverse complement strand
GCCTCAACACCGCCGACATCATCCTGCTGCTAATCAGCCCCGATTCAATGTCAGACGACACCTGCTATGACATAGAAATCCGACGAGCAATGGAACGGCATCAGGCAGGCGAAGCGCTCGTCATTCCCATTTTGCTGCGCCCGGTCGATTGGACAGGAGCACTCTTTAGTCAGCTAACCGTGTTGCCCAAAAACCAGAAGCCTGTGACCAAATGGGACAATCGAGATGAGGCATTTCAGGCGATCGCAGAAGGAATTCGAGAAGGGGCGATTGCACTGAGAAAACCTGAAGGGTGAAGGGCGATCGCAGAAGGAATTCGGGAAAGGGCAGCAGCTTACTTAAAGACAAGCATCATCGCTCTCGATACACTCAAGAAAGACCCTAATCACGGAACTTGAATCATGAAAGCGATTGAAACCTCCGCTACTCTCACCGAGAACGGTCAACTTACCCTCGACGAACCACTATCACTCCCTTACCCAAACCGCGTCCGTGTTATCGTCCTCATCCCTGAAGATAAAGAAACTGATGACGACCCAATCGAAACAATCGTTGAAGGACTACACGAAGGCTGGCAACAAGCGCTCACAGGCAAAACCCGACCAATCTCCCAGCTCTGGGTCAGTCTCTAATCCAGTTGATTCAAGTTGTGTTTTTTGATTAGCTCCTGATTTTCGGGCAGGTTCACCCAAGTCTCTAAGGCATCCTGCAAGACATCAGAAATTGACCAATCGCGATCGCCATTTTTGATTGCAGTTAAGGCACGCACCAACCGATCTAAATCCTGGGTGATGTAGCCTCGAAATTCCTTCTTCTTAGCCACCGTCAAGCCTCTGGACACCTACTTCAGAGGGTCAATCATCTCATAAGTTCAACGCTGTTTTTGGTTTACGCTTTTATGCGTATTTGCGTAACGGCGCATTTCGTGTATGATTAAGCTCAAGCCAAAAACATCCAGGAGCTTCACACTACCTGGGCTACAGCTTTTATGGAGCCTAAACATGATTGCCCTTACCCCCGATGAAGTTGCCCTGCTCAAGTCCCTACTGATCGCTTTACGCGGCATCAAAACTAAAGATATTGACAAAGCTCTTGTCATTCTCAGCAAGCACGATCGCCGCCAAAGTTCCAGTGGGAGCGATCGCGTTGAGCAGAAATGAACGGTGAAGGGCGATCGCGTTCCTCAGAATCCACGTTCCTAAGAATGCAAGGGGGAAGCGCTCCATCTGCAAGCCATGCGATTGGCTGTAGATTGTGTTTAATAGAGCGGAACAGTAGTGTCAACTGTTGTGGCGTATGCGTCGATGCCACCTGTCAGATTTTTGACGTTGGTGAATCCTTGATTGAGCAGCCAAGCACACATCTGAGCCGATCGCATCCCGTGATGGCACATCACAATCGTTTCAGCATGTGGGTCAAGCTGAGTTTGAATGGTATTCGACCACTCGGCAAACTGACTCAGCGGTAGGTTGATGAAGCCATCTAGGTGGGCGATCGCCAATTCTTCTGGCTCTCGGACATCTATTAGCTGTAGCTCAGTGTCTAGCTGTAGCTCAGTGTCGCCAAGTTCCTTGTCACTGTTGGCCAACCGACTGGCGAACTCTTGCACACTAATTCGAGCAATGGATTGACCAGAATCGTAAGCAGACATCACAATCTCCAGCTAAATAATTATTGATAAAAGTAAGGCTCCCACCGAGGGGAGCCTTACTAATACCCAAGAAACTAGTTCAATCTAGTCAAGATCAGGCATGGCCATTACTGGCTCAGATTCACGATCGATGCCCTTCTCAAACCCAGCAACGGCTGCGCGAGAGCGGCCTGCGTGCCACAAGTGACCCACTAGGAAGAAAAAGCCCATCAAGAAGTGGAAACAGGCCAACCAAGCCCGAGGAGATACATAGTTTACAGAGTTGATTTCTGTAGCCACACCACCCACCGAGTTCAAGGAACCCAGGGGAGCGTGAGTCATGTATTCAGCTGCGCGGCGAGCTTGCCAAGGTTGAATGTCGTTCTTGATCTTATCGAGATCTAGACCGTTTGGTCCGCGTAGAGGCTCCAACCAAGGACCTTGGAAGTCCCAGAAGCGCATCGTTTCACCACCAAAGATGATTTCGCCAGTGGGCGATCGCATCAGATATTTACCCAAACCAGTTGGGCCTTGAGCCGAACCGACGTTAGCACCTAGGCGCTGGTCACGAATCAAGAAGGTCAAGGCTTGAGCTTGAGACGCTTCAGGGCCAGTGGGTCCATAGAACTCGCTGGGGTAAGCGGTGTTGTTGAACCACACCATGATGGCAGCAATGAAGCCCATCAGCGACAGGGCACCCAAGCTGTAAGACAGGTATGCTTCACCAGACCACACAAGCGCACGACGTACCCAACCAAAGGGCTTGGTCAGAATGTGCCAAATGCCGCCAGCGATACAGATGAATCCAACCCAGATGTGGCCACCAATGATGTCTTCCATGTTGTTGACGCTGATGATCCAGCCTTCACCGCCAAATGGAGCCTTCAATAGATAGCCGAAAATAATGGCAGGGTTCAGCGTCGGGTTGGTAATGACGCGGACATCACCACCACCGGGTGCCCAGGTATCATAGACGCCGCCAAAGAACATGGCTTTGAACACCAACAAGAAGGCCCCACAACCCAAAAGGATCAGGTGATAACCAATGATGTTGGTCATCTGGTTCTTGTCTTTCCAGTCGTAGCCAAAGAAGGAAGAATATTCCTCTAGGGTGTCAGGACCGCGAACGGCATGATAGATCCCGCCCAAGCCCAACACTGCCGAGGAGATTAAGTGGAGAACACCAACTACAAAGTAGGGGAAGGTATCGAGCACTTCACCACCGGGGCCAACGCCCCAACCCAATGTCGCAATGTGAGGTAGCAGGATAAAACCCTGCTCGTACATTGGCTTTTCAGGAACAAAGTGCGCGACCTCAAATAAGGTCATTGCACCAGCCCAAAACACAATCAAACCAGCATGGGCTACATGGGCACCCAGCAATTTACCAGAAAGATTAATCAGACGAGCATTGCCCGACCACCAAGCGAATCCAGATGACTCCTGATCGCGGTTGCCGGCAACCATACTGTTATTAGAGAGCGTTACCACGGGGCAGTACCTCTTCAGGGAAGATAAAGTTTTCGTGCGGCTGATCTTGAGGTGCCATCCAAGCGCGGATGCCCTCGTTCAGCAAAATGTTCTTTGTGTAAAACGTCTCAAACTCAGGGTCTTCGGCTGCCCGAATCTCCTGCGACACAAAGTCGTAGGCGCGCAGGTTCAACGCTAAGCCTGCAATCCCAATACTCGCCATCCACAGCCCAGTCACGGGCACAAACAGCATAAAGAAGTGCAGCCAGCGCTTATTGGAGAAGGCAATCCCGAAAATCTGAGACCAGTAACGGTTGGCCGTTACCATCGAGTAGGTCTCTTCTGCTTGCGTCGGGCTAAACGCACGGAAGGTGTTGGAGTTCTCGCCATCTTGATACAGCGTGTTCTCTACCGTCGCTCCGTGAATCGCGCACAGCAGTGCGCCACCCAAAATCCCCGCCACGCCCATCATGTGGAATGGGTTGAGGGTGAAGTTGTGGAACCCTTGAATGAACAGAATAAAGCGGAAAATTGCCGCTACCCCAAAGCTGGGCGCAAAGAACCAGCCCGACTGACCCAACGGATACAGCAGAAACACGCTGACAAAGACGGCAATCGGGCCAGAAAATGCCAATGCATTGTAAGGACGGATGCCAACCAGCCGCGAAATCTCAAACTGTCGCAGCATGAAGCCGATCAGGGCAAAGGCTCCGTGCAGTGCCACAAAAGCCCACAGGCCGCCAAGCTGGAACCAGCGGGTGAAGTCCCACTGGGCTTCAGGTCCCCACAAAAACAGCAGGGAATGTCCCAAACTATTCGGTGGTGTGGACACAGCTGCGGTCAAAAAGTTGCAGCCTTCTAAGTAGGAACTGGCAATCCCGTGGCTATACCACGAGGTCACAAAGGTAGTGCCGGTCAGCCAGCCACCCAGCGCCATGTAGGCGCAGGGAAATAGTAGAATCCCTGACCAGCCCACAAAGACGAATCTGTCACGCTTCAGCCAATCGTCGAGAGCGTCAAACCACCCTCGGTCGGCTTGCGCACGCCCCATTGCTATGGTCATTTCATAACCTCTTAATATTGCTTCAAAGTCCTATCTTCTCATAACAGCACCGATTCCCGAAAGGGGAAAGACGCTGGTTTTGAAGCAGGTATTGTCACTGAACTTGGTGGAGTGAGCGGCTGAAAAAGTCTATCGCTGCACACAATCCAAATACACTTCCGTAAGAGCATTTAGGTTGTTTACCAAGAAGGGTCAGATTTCTATCATGATAAGTACATACGAAAAATTTTACAATCCGATACGTAATTCTCAGTAACTATTTTCTGTGCGCTCCCTAATGCCGCAGCCCTACTTCCTGCAAGGGTTAGCTCTCTTCTGACGTCAATTTCATGACAATTAATTTGGTAAAAATTAAAATGTCGTGATTATCCGTCTCCAGAGAGTTTTTTGAGAGGGATAATTTAGGGTGGGGTTTGGTACTTTGTTAAGAGGCAAATGAAAACTATGGCTGTATCGAGTGTGACTACAGATAGCCGGATGCTCCGTCAAACAGTCTTGGGGTCTCGCCGCCTCAGCAATTACTGGTGGGCAACAATTATTTTGGGCGGGGCGTCGGGGTTTCTCTTGTCGGGCATCTCTAGCTATCTACAGGTTAATCTTCTGCCATTTTCCGATCCCACGCAGCTGATTTTTGTCCCTCAAGGGTTGGCCATGGGCCTCTATGGGGTGGCTGGAGTGCTGTTGGCGGCCTACCTGTGGCTAGTGATTATCTGGGACGTAGGTGGGGGATATAACGAGTTCAACCGAGAAACAGGGCTGGCTCAGATTTTTCGCTCTGGGTTTCCAGGAAAGAATCGCCGCATTGAGTTGAGTCATAAGCTGGAAGATATTCAGTCTGTACGAGTTGATATTAAGGAAGGGCTAAATCCGCGTCGCGCCCTGTATCTGCGAATTAAGGGCAAGGGAGATATTCCGTTGACGCGTGTGGGGCAGCCGCTAGCATTGTCAGCTCTGGAAAACCAAGGGGCGGAGCTGGCTCGGTTTTTGGGTGTGCCGCTAGAGGGACTGTAATGTCTGGCTGCTTTGGTAGTGAGCGATCAGCTGGTGGTGAGCTACAGGCAATGCTGGCGTGGGCTTGGATAGCGCTTTTTGGTCTTTGTATGGGTAATAGGTGAATAGATATGGGTTTGGGATTTCGACGGTGGGCTGTGCTGGTGAGCCTAATTGGCACGTTGTTTGTCACCGGATGTTCAGGGCAAAGCCAGGTTTCAGCATCTGGAGAGGCGACTCCGGGGGCACCAGCTCAGACGCCAGTTGCCGAAGCAACGGTTCCGGCTGCGTCTCCTAATGCAAATGACCCCTATGCGGCGCTACCTCGGCTGGAGGGTGAGGCCACGGTGGAGATGACGGTAAAGGGGGCAGCGATCGCCCTCCAGCTCAACGGCACAGATGCCCCGATTACGGCTGGGAATTTTGTGGATTTGGTGAACCGAGGGGTATATGACGGGCTGATGTTTCACCGCGTTGTTCGGCAGCCACAGCCCTTTGTGGTGCAAGGGGGTGACCCTCAGAGCAAAGATCCGGCTGTGCCCGTAAGCCAGTTAGGGACAGGTAGCTTTATCGACCCAGCCACCTCTGCACCTCGCTATATTCCACTAGAAATTAAGGCCGCTGGGCAAGACCAGCCCACCTACGGGGCACCGTTAGACGTGGCGACTCAAACGCCAGTTTTAAAGCATACGCGGGGGGTGTTATCGATGGCGCGATCGACCCTGCCTAACTCGGCTTCGTCCCAGTTTTATATCACCCTGGCCGATTTGGGCTTTTTAGACGGGCAGTATGCCGTGTTTGGCACGGTGACGCAGGGCATGGAGATCGTCGATCAAATTCAACAGGGCGATCGCATTGAGTCGGCACGGGTGACAGCGGGGCTAGACAATTTGCGCAATGGTGGACAGTGAGCGCAGCGCCCCTGAAGACGGCACACCTGTTGTCAGACCTGCCTGGAGACCCACTGAGCGGGCTGCGGCGAGCCGATCAGCTCTGGCGCGCCTATCGTGAGGGCACGCTGCCAGCAGTGGAGGTGATCAAGGAATCGGCGGCACCGTTGGGGGCGGTCGATTGGGATGTGGTCATTTGCGGCGGCACCCTGGGTATTGTCATGGGCTGTGCTTTGGCGCAGCGGGGCTGGAAGGTGGCGCTGCTGGAGCGAGGTGTGCTGCGGGGGCGATCGCAGGAATGGAATATTTCGCGCAGTGAGCTAGCGGTTTTGGTGGAACTAGGGCTGCTAACGCCCGCTGAGTTGGAACAAGCGATCGCCTCCGAATACAACCCGGCGCGGATTGCCTTCGACGGCGGCACAGAGCTGTGGGTGCGAGATGTCCTCAACGTGGGTGTAGACCCAGTGTTCTTACTTGAAACCCTGAAAGCCAAATTTCTGGCAGCGGGCGGGCATTTGGCCGAGCACACAGGGTTCGAGCGCGCCGTGGTTCATCCCGATGGCGTCAATGTGCAGGCAGGTGCAGGCTTCACCACCCGCCTGCTAATGGATGCGATGGGGCATTTTTCGCCGATTGTGCAACAGGCACGCGGGGGGCGATCGCCCGATGCGGTGTGCCTGGTGGTTGGCACCTGCGCTCAAGGGTATCCCCACAACCAGACTGGTGACCTGTTCGCCTCCTTCACCCCAATTCAAAACCAGTGCCAATATTTCTGGGAAGCCTTCCCAGCGCGCGATGGCCGCACCACCTACCTGTTTACCTACCTGGATGCCCATCGCGATCGCCTCAGCCTAGAAGACTTGTTTGACGAATACTTTCGGCTGTTGCCCCAGTATCAGGCGGTAGAGCTAGAGCAATTACAAATTCAACGGGCGCTATTTGGGTTTTTCCCCTGCTATCGGCAAAGTCCATTGCGATCGCCCTGGAGCCGGATTGTGGCGATTGGAGACAGCAGCGGCAGCCAGTCGCCGCTCAGCTTTGGCGGGTTTGGAGCCATGATTCGCCACCTGCCTCGGCTCACCCAAGGCGTAGAACAGGCGCTGCAAGCCGATGCCCTGAGCCAACCCGCTCTGGCACTGCTGCAACCCTATCAGCCCAATCTCTCCGTCACCTGGCTATTTCAAAGAGCCATGAGCGTCGGCATCAGCCAAACCGTTGCGCCCGATCAAATTAATCAGCTGCTCGGCGCAGTGTTTCAGGAAATGGAGCAGTTGGGCGACCCGGTACTCAAACCGTTTTTACAAGACGTGGTGCAGTTTCCCGCCCTGTTTCAAACGATGCTGAGGACGGCGATTTACCATCCCGGTGTGGTGCTGCGGGTGCTGCCACAGGTGGGTATTCCCGTATTGCTAACGTGGCTGCTGCACTATCTAGCTTTGGCGCTCTATGCGGGTTTGAACGCCATTGGCTCCAGCTTTTCTGCCTGGATCAAAAAGTTGCCGCCCACGCCGCACTATTACGCCAGCCGTTGGTTAGATGCTCTGCGATATGGCTCTGGTGGCGACTACCATGGCAATTAGCAGTTCCTTTTGCAACATTCATGGATTTTCCTCTGGCACGGCAGCACTTTTATCAGGAAATTCACCAGGCAGATGCACAGATTGACTTAGCCAAGGCAGCGCTGCATTTAGCCCAAGAAGAGTATCCGCAGCTGGAGATTGCTACCTACCTTCACAGGCTAGACACAATGGCCGCTGAGGTGGGCGATCGCCTACCGGCTGAGCGTTATCCGCTGCGGGTAATTCAAGTCATCAACCAGTACCTATACGACGAGTTGGGCTTTAGCGGCAATACCAAAGAGTATTACGACCCGCGCAATAGCTATTTAAGTGACGTGCTAGAGCGCCGCAGGGGCATTCCAATTACCCTGTCGCTGGTGTATTTAGAACTAGCGCGGCGGATTGATTTTCCCATGGTGGGTGTGGGGATGCCGGGGCACTTCTTAATTCGGCCAGCGGTAGAAAAGATGGGCATCTTGGTTGATCCGTTTCAGGGCGGAGAGGTGCTGTTTCCAGCTGACTGTGAAGATCGCTTACAGCAGATCTACGGTCGAGCCATGCCTCTGCAACCAGAGTTTTTGGCGGCAATCTCGCCCCGCCACTTTTTGGCGCGGATGTTAACCAACTTGAAAGGCATTTACCTGAATCAAAACGATGCCAGCCGCATGCTAGCGGCGATCGAGCGGATTCTGCTGTTGTTTCCAGATGCCGTGATCGAGCAGCGCGATCGCGGCATTCTTTATTACCAGGCAGGCCGCTGGACAGAAGCAACCCAAGACTTAAGCAATTATAGGAAAGGGAGAGCTTGAGAACCCGCAAAACCCATGCGCTTTAGCCGTGGGATTTAGCGAGGGTTCTCAAGAGGCTGTCAAGCCTCAGAGTCATCTCAGTCGTCGTTTTAGAGTTCGGATGAGTTCTCTAAGCGTATCGGTTTGGTTTCTTGCCGCTTGCTCACAGTATTGTTTGAGCAAATCTTTCTCTTCCTGGGTCACACGAAAAGTAATAAAGATCTCTGGTTTCGACACAATCGATCTACCTCTACTTGTGGTATCCTGATTGTAGTGGCAAAGGTAATCAACCACTCAAAAAACCTTGCTGTCGAAAGACATGCTGAACCTTGACAATTGAATCTATGCGGTTCTGCTGCATTGTTCTAGCTTCCTCCTGGCAGCAGGTAAAAGATTCACAGGAACTAGACGAATCAGTTTTTGAGGCATATTGCTTCAAGCCAAACAGGACTTGCAGGAATGCAACTACCGAGGGGCACTCGGAAAGTAACGCTTGGGGAGAATCCCACCTCTGGGCTAGACGACGCAAGGAGTCTAGTTTAAGTGGTTTCGTTAAACCAAGAATCCCACGTCTTTTAAGCGTGGGAGTGTCAATAGAGAGGATGGAGCAAACGCTTTAGTGAACTGCCTATTCAGCCCGTAAGCCCACAAAGCCCACAAAGCCCATAAGCCTATAAATAGAGGAGGCTCGTCTCCGATTAGATAACGGGACGAGCCTCTGGTTCTATAGTTTCCACAATCTTGAGTTTGAAGTTTTGTGAATTCTCTTTCAGATTAGCCTTCAGATTGAATGATCAACTCCAAGCTATCGGGGTCAACATAGTGACAAGTGGCGTCATCAACACAAATTAATGCCCAACCAGACTCGTCAAGGCCCATGAACTTGTATTGGCCTTCTTGAACAAAGAAACCACGGTGGTTACGGGTTTCAGACTTCACTTCAACACTTTCTGGATTCATGGCTGTCAATTCCTTAGGATAATTAAAAGCTGTTTTGATGAAGAATCACTAATGTGACTAGATCATCGACTTCATGGAATCTTATCATTAGAGTTTACTGAGCCATCATTAACAATAATGATCAAATATTACGGTATCTAAACAATTAAATTAGGCAGTATCAACTCAAATAAAACGCCAACCTCACATGGTGCAAGAGTTTGGCGTTTTTATTTGAGAGCTTTTCGGAGATTTGGAAAGATGTTGGATTGTGAAGTGGTTTTTACCTAACTTTCGAACAACCAAGACTGGATACGCATTAGACTCTTCCAGTCCGGCTTCCGACTTAATCCATCTTCACAATTTCGCTCAACTTCTTCTCGTAGTTCAGCCGAAATCGACAGAATTTGTCCAGCAATTTCTACATGCTCTCGCACACCCTTATGCGCTGTTTCTAGCATGGCGATCGCCAAATTAACCCGCGCTTGAGGGTCTTGTGGATTCATTTTGACGGCTTTTTGAGCAGCTTTTAGGGCTTGAGTCGGTTTGTTATCTAACAGATAAAGCCAAGCTAAACAGGTCCAGGCAGGGCTACTTTTGGGCGAGCGATCGCAAACATCTTTAAATACCGGAATCAGTACCGCAGGGTCTTCACCGGCTTGATAGCGTTCTAGACCTTGGTCGAATAGCGTTTCAACAGTTAGTTCAGTCATATGGAGCCGTGGAGATTAGAGCGTGGTTGATATAGGCCGATTGCTCGCCCAAGTCGAGCGGCAGGGGCGATCAGCCTGGACGAGCGGCAGGGGCACAATCAAAAAAAGCAGACGGGTGAGCATGAATTCTGAATACAAACGCACTCAGAAAATCAGCATTCACCCGTCTGCATCTTTATTTAATCAGCATTTAATCAGCTTACAATCGTTTGCTGGCTGAGCGCTAGGAGAAGGACGTGCCGCAGCCACAGGTTTGATTGGCGTTGGGGTTGGTAAACTGGAAGCCGCCGCCAATCATGGCGTTGCTGTAGTCCAGCATCATGCCGTAGAGGTAAAGCATGCTCTTAGGGTCGCAGACGACTTTGAAGCCTTCGTAGTCAAATACTTCATCAGCCGGTTGGATATTGCTAGGGTCTTCAAAGTCCATGGTGTAAGACATGCCCGAACAGCCACCTTGACGAACCCCAACCCGTAGGCATAATTCTTTGTCACCCTGGCTTTGCCCCAACATGCGGACGTGCTGTAATGCCGCTTCGGTCATCAGGATGCCACGTTGCTGAGCTTGAGCTGTTTGTGTCATGGGGGTAAGAATCTCCTTAAACGTAGACAATCGAGCTAAATGCAGACTAAGTCTGGGCGAAACTTTTTTAAAGCTTTGTTTTTGTAAAGCTTTATGGGAAGTTTTTCTGGGATGTGTCCATGGTAGCAAAGCTATTGCTAAAAGCTAAATCAACTGGCTGCATGAATACCGTTTTGCGGACACGACTCGTTCCCTGGTGATGCTAAGAAATAATTGACGCCCGAAATCAAATGAGTGAGTTATTTGCGGTTCTTAGAACACCAAGCGATCACTTGATGTTTAAGATGGACACTGAAGCCCGGTTCTATCTGTCCATCGACGTCCTCAACGGGGCAAAGACTGGAGGACAGAGTTGAAGAACAAGTCACGCCAAAAAGTCTAGTATAGAGTGCTCCTCAACCGGACGAGTGTGCTAGTTGATTAGCATTGAATAGAATTTATCAAGATTTGTATGGTTTAACGTATGACTGGATTGACTCCCTCTACCCGCCGTCGGCTCAAGCAATTGCGCCAAGTTCCTAATGTGTGGGAAGGCGATCGCCGGCCTCTGGTGCCAGAGTTTGCCTCCACGTTTGATACAGATAGCGACCCGCAAGGCGAATGTATCCTCTGGGTAGATGGTGTGGAAGAAGTGGTGCGGGCAATGGATGTAGTCCCCCCCGAGGCGGGGCATGAGGCGATTGTGCGCACCTTACTGCGAGCCATGGAGAACCCGCATGGCTCTAATGCCCGCCCCGCCCGTCCACAAAAGATTTTGGTGCGCGATCGCGAAATTCAGTTTTTCTTGCGCGGCGTGTTGCAGGGGCTAGATATCACCGTCGATTATGTCTCCGAACTGCCCCTGATTGAAGAGATTTTTCAAGGGTTGCAAGACGTTGCCAACAACCGCCCGCCTCATCTGCCACCCGAGCAAGCCGAAGCGCTGCTAGCAGCGGCCTCCGATATCTGGCAAGATGCCCCTTGGGAACTGCTAGATGAAGAAAAAATTCTGGCAGTTGAACTCAACTACGGCGATTTGGGCACGCTCTATGTGTCTATTTTGGGCATGTTGGGCATGGAATTTGGCATCTTGATGTATCGATCGCTCGATTCGCTCAAGCAATTTCGGCAGCGGGTGCTATCCGCCGATGATGCGTCTAGTGATCTAGAGCGAGCCTTTTTAGAACAAGATTGCTTCTTTGTCACCTTTGACCAGCTAGATGAATTGCTCAACAGCAACGGCAGCAGTGCTGGAACCGAGGCCATGCAGCCCACCTTTGGCAATCTGCACCCGCTGGAAGGGATGCGGCCAGTGCTTTACGAAGAGGAGGCGATCGCCGTCTTGCTGGCACTCGAAGCCCTGCACGATTTTTTCGAGCAGCACTTAGAGGCGCTAGATGCGGAGGTGTTTCCAGCCATACAGAGCCAGTATACGTTCCCCGACCCCAGGCATCCCCACAAGCAAGTTCCCATCACCGTTATCACCCTGCCTGAGGTGGCTGCCGAACTTTACGAAATGGCGATCGAAGACAACCTGGGTGACGATTTAGATGAAGATGAATTGGAGATTGATCTGCTCCCCGTGCTGCGCTATGACCTGATCCCCGACAATGCCCTGTGCAAACTAGATGCGTTGCCCCGTGAGGGCTTGGAATCGCTGCGCCACAGCGTTAAGTATCATCAGCCGTTTGATACAGAAATACCGACCAAAGCGGAACAGTATCCGATTGTTTTAATTCAAACTAGCCGCCCCAAGGCGCTGTTGCTGATTGAAGAGCTGCAAAAAACAGGCGGGCTAGAGGCTATTTGCTTTAACCCAGGCGAAGATCCGTTTGCCGAAGAACGCTACGATCTCTGCCTGCTGAAAACTCAGAATGGCGATTTGCATCTATCTGGTGAATTTAGCGACGACGACCCCGCCCACGCCGCTGCGCGCCGCCGATGGGATCAGCTGTGTAAAAAGACGAAAGGGCAGTGTGGCCTAGTCGTGGCGATGGGCGCAACTGGGAGTTCACGGGGCAATCCGGGCTTAAAAAATATGCTGGCGCTGTTTGAAGGACGATCGCTCTCTGCCAAAGAACTGGGGCTGGGTTTACTCGAACTCGTCAACCCACTAGATGAGTTTTGAGCACAGAAGATCGGCTTTAGAGCAGCGCCATTCTGTACATTTTTAATACCAATCTCTAAGAACTGTAACAGTTCCGACAAAAAAGCGTTAACTGGGTCTGAGTGAGTGATACGATGCCAAAAAATGTTCAGGCAACTATCCATGACAGAAGCCCTCACTGGACAAACTCCCATATTCGGCGGCAGCACAGGTGGGCTGCTTAGCAAAGCGGATACTGAAGAAAAGTACGCTATCACCTGGACTAGCTCAAAAGAGCAAGTTTTTGAGATGCCTACTGGCGGCGCAGCGATCATGAACTCAGGTGAAAACCTGTTGTATCTGGCTCGTAAAGAGCAATGCATCACGTTGGGTGGTCAATTTCGCACCTTCAAACCTAGAATCGAAGATTACAAAATCTACCGAGTTTTACCCAGTGGTGAGATCCAATATCTGCACCCTGCAGATGGTGTTTTCCCTGAAAAGGTAAATCAAGGTCGTGGTCAGGTTGGAACGGTGATGCGCAATATTGGCAGCAACCCCAATCCAGCTACCATCAAGTTCAGCGGTAAAAACACGTTCGATCCCTAACGATCGACCGTCGATATCACACTTCAGACGAGGGTGGGCTAGTCCCACCCTTTTTTTGTGGAATGGGCGTTGAACGGTAGACTCAAATAGGACTAATGCCAATTATCGAAAAACCCTTCCCTTTCCTACCAAATCCACCCAAACCGATGATTTTCCCCGACTTTGATCAATTCACCGAATTAGCAAACCAGGGTAACTTTGTTCCGGTGTATCAAGAATGGGTTGCTGACTTAGACACCCCGGTTTCTGCTTGGTATAAGGTGTGTGCTGGGCAGCCCTATAGCTTTTTATTAGAGTCGGTTGAGGGCGGTGAAACGATTGGCCGCTATAGCTTTGTCGGCTGCGACCCACTGTGGGTTTTAGAAGCGCGCGGCGATCGCACCATCCAAACGCATCGAGATGGCTCAACGCAGGTGTTTGACGGAGATCCCTTCGATGCCTTGGGCACCTGCGTAGCGCCGTGCCTGCCCGTTAAATTGCCGCAGCTGCCGCCGGGGATTGGGGGGCTGTTTGGCTTTTGGGGCTATGAACTGATCCATTGGATTGAATCACGGGTGCCCGTGTTTTCACCCCAAGCGGGAGATGTTCCCGACGGGCTATGGATGCAAATTGACCACCTGCTGATTTTTGACCAGGTGCAGCGCAAAATTTGGGCGATCGCCTACGCGGATCTGCGCGACCCTGACGTAGACGTAAAAGCAGCGTACACTCAGGCATGCGATCGCGTCCGCAAACTGGTCGAAAAGCTGCAATTGCCCCTCTCGACCCAAGACACCATTCTAGAATGGACGCCGCCGCGCCAAGATGCCGCTGGGAGAGCCACCGATGAAGCCGCCGCTTCGGCCTTTGCGTACAGCAGCAATGTGACGAAAGCCCACTTCTGCGACAACGTAGTTAAAGCAAAAGACTACATCCGGGCTGGAGACATCTTTCAGGTGGTGCTGTCGCAGCGGCTAGAAGCCGAGTATCGGGGCGACCCGTTTGCCCTATACCGCTCACTACGGCTCATTAACCCATCGCCCTACATGGCGTATTTTCACTTCCGCGACTGGCAGATTATTGGCTCTAGCCCCGAAGTCATGGTCAAGGCCGATAACTCACCCGATGGGAATGGCCGCATTGCCACCCTGCGCCCCATCGCCGGCACCCGCCCACGCGGCAAAACGCCCCTAGAAGATGCCGCCTTTGCCACAGATTTGCTAGCAGACCCCAAAGAGGTAGCAGAACACGTCATGCTGGTGGATTTGGGGCGCAACGACCTGGGGCGGGTGTGCGTCAACGGTAGTGTCACGGTCGATCAGCTTATGGTGATTGAGCGCTACTCTCACGTCATGCACATTGTCAGCAATGTGATTGGTAAACTGGCTCCGGGCAAAACAGCCTGGGAGTTACTCAAGGCATCGTTCCCGGCGGGTACGGTCAGCGGCGCACCCAAAATTCGGGCAATGGAAATTATCCATGAGCTAGAAGGCTGTCGCCGGGGCGTATATTCTGGTGCCTACGGCTTTTATGACTTTGAAGGGCAGTTGAATACGGCGATCGCCATTCGCACAATGGTAGTGCGTCACCGTCCCGATGGCGGGAGTACCGTGACGGTGCAGGCAGGGGCAGGCTTAGTGGCCGATTCTGAACCCGAAAAGGAATACCAGGAAACGCTGAACAAGGCGCGGGGCATGTTAGAAGCAATTCGCTGTTTGCGATCGCCCAGCCCTTAACGGCTAGCCCCCGTTGTTTGTGTTTCAAGGGCAACACCTCGACAGTTGGAGTTGGGAGCGGCGAGTCGCAAACCTTCCTCGATCGGTTCTTTCAGGCGTTTGGGCATGAGGGCGTCAAAGAAGCCGGGGCAACGCTGGAAGCGCGGGTGAAGAAGGGCAGCAAAAAAGGCAATACGGGCTTTGC
>Ga0163155_10004099_pt1 | contig 15207 bp, 7 predicted proteins | sample OliLakLV19SP4G1_FD_148611 | JGI IMG/M metagenome (GOLD analysis project Ga0163155, IMG submission 148611) | Freshwater microbial mat bacterial communities from Lake Vanda, McMurdo Dry Valleys, Antarctica - Oligotrophic Lake LV.19.SP4.G1 | ecosystem: Environmental > Aquatic > Freshwater > Lake >... | reverse complement strand
GTTATGCAACCGCTTGCATCAGCCAAGCGCGGCGCGGCCATTCCACGCTTTACATGAAGGAGTCATCAGTCATCATGAACATTATTGGTAAATTATCGGTTTTTCCCAAAATTCCTGAGCCGATTGCGCGCTTGCACGAACTCGCCTACAATCTTTGGTGGAGCTGGGAACCAGCCGCCCAGGAGCTCTATGCCCAAATCGACGCCGATCTCTGGCGACGCACCAACCAGAATCCGGTCAAATTTTTGCGCAACGTCCATCAACAACGCCTGGATGCCGCCGCCGCCGACCCCGCCTATGTGCAGGCGTTGGCGGCCGTCATGGCCGACTTTGACGCCTATATGAGCGCGACCCAGGGCGATTGGTTTACCAGTCACTATGCCGACAAGCGCGACCAAACCATTGCCTATTTCAGCGCTGAATTTGGTCTACACGAGGCGTTGCCCATCTATAGTGGCGGCCTGGGCGTGCTCAGTGGCGACCACTGCAAAGAAGCCAGCGATCTCAATCTGCCATTTATTGGCGTGGGCTTTCTCTATCCCCAAGGTTATTTCACCCAGCGCATCGATCCGACGGGGCTGCAACAAGCCGAGTATGAAAAGATCGATTTTGCCGAAATGCCGGTGACCCCGGCGCTGGATCGCCAGGGGCGCGAGGTGCTGATCAATGTGGATCTGCCAGGGCGCACGGTCTATGCCAAAGTGTGGCGGATTCAGGTGGGGCGGATTCCCATCTTCCTCATGGACACCGACGTGCCCCGCAATGCTCCCCAGGATCGCGAGCTGAGCGCGCGCCTCTATGGCGGTGACCGCGAAATGCGCATCAGCCAAGAAGTGGTCCTGGGCATTGGGGGCGTGCGCGCTGTGCGTGCGCTGGGCTATAATCCAGCCGCGTGGCACATGAATGAGGGCCACAGCGCCTTTTTGGGCTTGGAACGCATCCGTGAATTGGTGCAGGGCCAGGGGCTTTCCTTTCAAGAAGCTGTCGAGGCGGTGCGCGCCAATGCTCTCTTCACCACCCATACACCAGTGCCGGCGGGCAATGACGCCTTTGCCTTTGAAATGGTGGAAAAGTTCTTCTGGCAATATTGGGGCCAATTGGGCATCGATCGTGACCGCTTTATCGGCTTTGCCCGCCAAGAGTTGCCATGGGGCCCCCAATACAGCATGACGGTGTTAGCGATTCGCCTCAGCAGCTATGCCAATGGGGTGAGCAAGCTGCATGGCGAGGTCAGCCGCGACATGTGGCAATTTTTGTGGCCCGACACGCCTGTCGCCCAGACACCGATTGGGCATATTACCAATGGTGTCCATACCAAAACCTGGCTGGCCCCCGAGTTACGTACATTATACAGCCACTATCTGCCCGCCAACTGGCTCGAAGAAGTGGACAACCCAACCGTCTGGGCGGCGCTGGATCAGGTTCCCGACGGCGAGCTGTGGGAAGTGCATCAGCAGCGCAAGGAGATTATGGTAGCGGCTGTCCGCTGGCGCGCCCAGGAACAGTATCTGCGCTATGGCGAAGGCACGCGCCGCTTACAGCAAGCCGGACAATTGCTCAATCCCCAGGCGCTGACGCTGGGCTTTGCCCGCCGCTTTGCCACCTATAAACGCGCCACGCTGATCTTCCGCGATGAAGCGCGCTTGTTGCGCCTGCTCAACGACCCCGATCGACCCCTGCAAATTGTCTTTAGCGGCAAGGCCCATCCCGCCGACGACCCTGGCAAAAGTTTGATCCAGCAAATCTATCAACTGAGCCAACGGCCTGAATTTATGGGCAAGATTGTCTTTGTCGAAAATTATGATATGAATGTGGCGCGCCAGTTGATCGCTGGCGTCGATGTCTGGCTCAATAACCCGCGTCGCCCGCACGAGGCCAGTGGCACCAGTGGCGAGAAGGCCGCGCTCTGTGGCATTCCCAACTTTAGCATCCTCGATGGCTGGTGGGTGGAAGGCTACGACGGCAACAACGGCTGGTCGATCGGTGAGGAGCGCGAGTACAAAGATGAGGCCACCCAGGACGAAGCTGATGCGCTCAGTCTCTATGCCACGCTGGAAGATGAGATCATTCCGCTCTTCTATGCGCGCGATGCCCAGAGCGTGCCAACAGGCTGGCTGGCCAAGATGAAGAATGCGATCCGCACCTGCGCGCCCCAATTCAGTATGCGGCGCATGGTCAAGGAATATGCGATCAACTATTACCTGCCTGCCGCGGCCAATGCCGGCGCGTTTACGGCCAATAACTTTGCGCTGGCGCGTGAACTAGCCGCCTGGAAAGCGCGCTTGACCCAACAGTGGAACGCGCTGCATCTGCAAGCTGCGATCGGGAGCGTCAAGCAGATTACGGTGGGCGAGCCGTTGCAGGTCAACGCGCGGGTCTGGTTGAATGGCGTGCCCGAGGGCGAAGTCGCAGTCGAGTTGTTATCGGGCACCGTCAATCGCCAGGGGCAGTTGACCGCACCCCAGGTGACCGCCATGCAAGTAGTGGGCCAGGAAAACAGCGCCCAACTCTATCAAGCCCAGGTGACACCAACCGATAGCGGCGTCATCAACATCGGTGTGCGTGCCCGCCCCCGCCACCCAGGGTTGATTCACCCCAACGAAACCGGCGTCAGTCGCTGGGCGTAAGGTTGATGAGAAAGCTAGTACAGTTGGGCGTAGATACCACGGCAGTTAATAAGGCACGTTACTCGTGTACATCATGGTAAAAATAGGGTACCTTATTTACGCCGGGATCTACTAGAATATGCTACATATTTATTCGGTTACACCCTCAATTCACCGTCACCGGTTGCCAGTTCTGTTCGTCGGGATAGAGTGCCAGGAACTGTCCATCATTCGTGCCGATAAACAACTGGTAGCGCCCGCCGGCCAGCAGCGGCGAGATTTCTAGGACGCGTAGGGCGTTGGCATAGGCGCGCGGCTGCTGGATTGTCGCTTGCCACCGGCTCCAGCTACGCCCATTATCACTGGTGCGCCAGAGATGATAGTCGCTAAGAGCATAGATCACCCCATCGGCAGCCACGTCAATGGCATAAGTCGGCGCGGGCAGCAAGGTGAGCACCCATTCGCCCTCTGCCAAGGGCAACCCGATCGGTAACCAGCTTTCCCCGTGATCGGGACTATAGGCCAGCCCATGATCGCCTTCACGAATACGTACAGGTAAATTAAACGCGGTTTGTTCGGGAAAATCTGGCAGAGAAGCGAGTGACTGTGTCAACTGGCTCTCTGATGTGCCTGTCGCCACCACAGACCACGTTATGCCATTATCTGTCGAACGTTGCCAAGATTGTCCGACCTCGCCGCTGACTACTTGATGATAATTGGCTTTGACCCAGAGCGTCTGATCGCTGCCAAAGCGCGGCGACAGGCGTAGATCGGTAATCCGCAAATGTGTCAACCCTTGCCAGCGTGGTTGCCAGCTATTGCCGCCGTCGGTCGAGCGTAGGACACCTTCACCCCGCCCCTCATTGCGATAACCCGCGGCAAAGATTGTGCGATCCAGCGCATAGTAGGGCGAGAAACGCACTTGCAGCGTGAGGGGTTCGGCGGTTGGTAAACCACCGCGCAATTGGTGCCACTGCTGGCCACCATCGGTCGAACGCAAGAGGATGCCTTGATCAAGCAAGAGCAGGAGTGTTTGGTCATGCGTATAGTCCGGCGAAGGCAAAACCCCCACGATTGCGTGCCCAGCCGGTGACATGGCAAGCGGAGCTTGCTTGGCCGCGGGCAGACCACCCTGTTGATCAATCACGCGTAGGGCACTCGCCGGACCACGCGTATAGAGCAAGCCCTGGGCTTCGTTATAGGTAAAGATACAACCCTCTGGCCACTGCCCAATCGGTGTGAGCGTTGCCAGATCCAACACGGTGCCGCCGGCGAGATAGGCCTGTGCGGTTTGCAGATTAATGAAGCGCGCCAGGATACCATCGCGCCAGCTTATCGCCGCCCCAGTATCGTCATAGATCATCAGATTCGTAAAGCTCACATAGCGGTGAAATGCATAGGTACGATAGGTCTGCCCCATGATGGGCGCGAGCAGCATTCTTTCACTGCCACAATCGCCTTGCAATTCGGGTAAACCGGCAAGGTCAGTGAGCGGTTCCAGCGTGGTTGCATCAAAGAAATGGGGTGGTACTGTAAAGTCACAGCCGCCGCCTGGGCAGTGTGGACGCACATAGATGGCGATCAAATTGGCTTCGGGGAAGAGATGTAGCGCATCTGCCCAGGTGCAGCCATTACACCACGCCATCGACTGCTCGGCCAATTCCGGGAACAGATCCGTTGCCGCCGTTGGCTGTTCGGGATCAAGCGCATAGACCGTATGCGCCATGATCAAGAGTTCATGGCGCAATGGATTGTAAAAGGGCACGCCAGTTTGCGGCAGTTCACGGATGGGGCGCAAAGTTGTGCCGTCATAGATACGCACCCCGATGTTCTCAGCTTCTGGGTGAATAGCAATCGCTTCACCGACAAAAAGTCGATTCTGTCGCGCGTCAACCGCAATGTGACGACCTGGCAGCAGACCAATGATAGTATGGTTGGTGGTGTCGATCACCGTAATGACATTCTGCCCTGCTTCGGGAAAATGAGTGCCGCCCGGCGCGGCATAAAGCCGCTGATGCAGCGGATCGAGTATCAGTTCGCCACCCATTGCACGTAACGTGGCCAACACCGCATAGCTGTCATCATCAATAATATAGAGATTACCCGCCGCGTCAGTCACATAGAGACGCTGCATGGCGCGATCATGGCGCAAGTCCAACAAGGTGCCATTCGACGCCGCTAAGGGCAAATCCATAACGACACGTGGCAGTGGTGACTGAAAAGCAAGCGGTGGTTGAGGGCCAGTCCGCCCAGCAATGATTGGTAGTTGCGTATAGGTACAAGCAACCAGCATGACTAGCACCCCCCATAAAAATAATCCATTTTTGATTAGTTGCATAGATTGTTTGATTGTTTCCATATTTGTAGAATGGCGATATCAACTTGCAATGTGCATGGTGTATATCGCTATCTTCAATGCAGTGTGCTACCGACCTTGTCAATGAACATGATATCATTATACTTGTATAAAAAAGCGGCTGTTACTTGCATATTAGAATTATTGCTGATCCAGTTCAGTCGGACTGCCATCACGTCTCAACAAAAGCACCTAAATAGAAGCAAAGAGTTGACAATATGAACAGTGCCCTTTCCGATCTGCTGATTCTTGATCTATCGCGTGTATTAGCTGGCCCCTATGCGACGATGATGCTCGGTGACCTAGGCGCACGCGTGCTGAAAATTGAGCAGCCAGGCCAGGGCGATGATACGCGCCGTTGGGGGCCACCCTTCACCGCGAATGGCGAAAGCGCATATTTTCTCTGCGTCAACCGCAACAAAGAGAGCATGACCCTCAACCTCAAAACCGCAGAGGGGCGCGCGCTTCTGGTGGAGTTGGTCCGGCGCGCAGATGTTTTGGTGGAGAATTTTAAGGTGGGTATGTTGGTAAGTTTAGGGTTGGACTACTTATCGCTACACGAAGTAAATCCAGGACTAATTTACTGCTCGATCACCGGCTATGGGCAAACCGGCCCCTACGCCCACCGGCCTGGCTATGACATTGCAATTGCCGCCGAAGCGGGCATCATGAGCATCACCGGGCCGGTGGATAGCGCTGAAGGCCCTGGTGAACCCTACAAGGTGGGCGTGGCGATTGTGGACATTACCGCGGGCATGAATGCGGCAATTGCCATCCTGGCGGCCCTGCACCATCGCACGCAGAGCGGCCAAGGGCAGCACATTGATATCGCTCTCTTTGACACACAACTGGCCTGGTTGGCTAATGTCGCCAGCAGCTACCTAGTTTCCGGCGAAGCACCCAAACGCTACGGCAACGCCCATGCTGCGATTGTACCCTACCAAACCATGCCCACCGCCGATGGCTGGATTATGCTGGCCGTAGGCAACGATCGCCAATTCGCTCGTCTATGCGAAACGATTGGCAAGCCAGAATGGGCAACCGATGCACAATTTGCCACCAACCCGGCGCGCGTCCAGCACCGGCAACAGATCATCCCCGCATTGGAAGCCATCTTCCGCACGCGCAACAAGGATGAGTGGCACACGGCCCTAACCGCCGCCGAAGTGCCGTGCAGCCCGGTCAATGATATTCCCACGGCGCTGGCCGATCCGCATACCGTTGCCCGCGATATGGTGCAAACCATCACCCATCCAGTCACAGGCGTCATCCCCCAGATTGGCCCCGCGCCCAAATTGAGCGCCACACCGGCCCAAATTCGCAGCGCTCCCCCACTACTAGGTGAGCATACAGACACGATTCTCGCCGCTATGCTTGACTACACGAATGAAAAAATCGGTGACCTGCGCGCCAAGGGAGTGATCTAATCGTGAAGCGAGCGACGACGCATCAAGCAGAAGCGCCAGCCGGCAACGCGGGCATGGGCCAGCTACTCGTATTGGCCGCCACACTATTTTGGGGCACCACCGGCACCGCACAAGCCTTTGCGCCAGCGGGGGCTCATCCACTGGCCATCGGCGCGATCCGGCTGGCGATTGGTGGGGTCACCCTGCTGCTGGTAGCCCTGCTACGCGGCCTGTTGCGCGAGCAACAAGGCTGGCCCAAAGGTGCGACCTTGGCCGCGGCAGCGAGCATGGCGCTCTATCAGCTCTGCTTTTTCACCGGCGTCGCCCGCACCGGCGTGGCGATTGGCACCATGGTCGCGATTGGCAGTTCTCCCATTTTGGCCGGGGCGCTAGGGTTGTGGCTGCGCCAGGAACGCCCCAGCGGTCGCTGGTACAGTGCGACCTTATTGGCCGTTGTTGGCTGCATCTTGTTGGGCATGTCGTCGGGCGAAATCGAGGGCGATGTCGTGGGCACCCTGTTGGCACTGGGGGCGGGCTTGGCCTATGCGCTCTATGCCGTGACCAGCAAGGGCATCCTCGAACGCCATCACCCCGATGCCGTGGTGGGCGTCGTCTTTGTGTTGGGCGCGATTATGCTATCACCCCTGCTGTTTTGGGTGGATCTACGCTGGCTGGCCGCGCCGCGTGGCTTGGCCGTCGCCCTGGAACTGGGCTTGTTGGCCACCGCCGCGGCCTACACCCTCTATGCGCGCGGCCTCACCCGCATCCCCGTTGCCACCGCGGTCACCTTGTCCCTGGGCGAGCCGCTGATCGCTACCCTGCTGGCCGTGGGCCTGCTGGGCGAACGGTTGCCAGCCGTGGCATGGGGTGGTGTCGCCCTGCTCTTTGCCGGTTTGCTCTGGTTGAGCAGCGAACGAGCACGAAGTTGATAGTTCAATTTACGCGCACATCTCAGCCAGAGAATACACTGCGCCAGAAATATCTAATCGATCAGCGATGAATGCTTGACGCAGGAGTAGATCGGGAATGTATTGATCGTATTTGTCGATTTCATAATCAATCCTCGTAGTATGAGTTAACAGCATTTCAGGGGTAGGCGGCGAGGCAACGATCTGGCATAAGCGCGCATGGAGTGATTGGTGATCCGTATCAGTTGTTCTAACTTCCAGGTAAAAAGGTGACCTGTCGCTCTGAATTTGAAGACCAGCATGAGCTAGCAATCTGGCTAGTGTTTTCACCGTTTTTGTTCCTTGCCAAGGTAACAGCAAGGTTGCGTTATTGCTTAGTGGTAGCATAGAACGATTAAGTAGGTCACTATGGCGGGCTAGTTGACGTGTCTCATCTAGGCGCTGTTGTGCATGGGGCAACAAATATCCATAGTCTACATCTTCGCGCAGAATTTCGCGGATGCGTTGCATAATGCGGCCATGGATCTCAATGTCGCCACCTGTCCACAACGTTTTTGTTTTGCCGCGTGCTGGTTCAACAAAGATCACGCGCTTATCAGGATTAATATCAATAACTTTCCAAGCTTGCCCCGCCAATGCCAATCGGTCAGCAAGGGCAGGCATTGATTGAATTGTGCCAATAATACGTGAGCCAAAGATGACTTGATACGCTATTTCATCTTTAAATGTAGCATAGAAATGATAGTGATTGATGAGTTTCTCGCCAGCCAACCCTACGATCAAGCCACTTGTTTCAGTTTTTTCAACATGGTCGCTCTGGATCAAGTGACGCAAAAATTCACGATAGTGATCCAACGTTACTGCTTGAAAGGGTGATAACGTCAAGACTTGCTCGGCCAAGGCAGCAGGCGTTAATTCGGTATGCGCGGCTAGAATGCTCATCGTCTGGTGATACAGCAAACTTAAAGGCAAGTGCGGAATGGATGGTGGTTCGATCCACCTTTCTTCCATATAAAGTTGAATGATCGCAACGATTTGAAGCAGATCCCAGGGAATGCGTTGACCTAGAGTCGCTTGTTTGTTTAGCTCAATCTCGCGACAATAGAAGAACATCTTGGCTGGCATACCCCGTCGACCAGATCTTCCCAACCGTTGCACAAAGCTTGATACAGAACTCGTTGCATTCAATTGCAATACTTGATCCAGGCGACCAATGTCAATACCTAATTCCAATGTGACTGTGGCACTGATACAGGCAGGTTGATCCAGGGCGCGCATTGCCATTTCAGCATCTTCCCGTAGTGGTGCGGCGACACTGCCATGATGAACATGATAAATATTGGGAGCTTTGTCAAGTTCGGCCAATCGCCGCAAATTAGCAATAATTTCTTCGGTATCGCCACGGCGATTGGCAAAAATTAACGATTTTGCGCCTTTCGTAATCTGATACATGTGTTCATAGAGCGATGGTAACGCGTCTACCTCATCCTGCACCGTGATCATTGGGTTATCGAGGGGTAGCGGAGGATCATCTAGTACAGGATTTCCATCTTCTATAGAGACCACATCATCTATTGCCGTATCATCTACATTTGAATCATCCACTTCTAGATCATCTACTTCTGGTTTGACATAAAAATGATCGAGCCCAATTAAAACGTTGCGCTGTTTAGTTTGATCGCAGATATGAGATACAGGAAGATTCGTGCCGCCAGCCAACCAAGTCTGAGCCAAAGCCGGTTCGCCAAGCGTGGCGGATAGACCAATACGACGCGCGGGGTTGGCCTGGTAACGTGCTAAGCGCTGTAGTTGGCACATCACTTGCCGTCCGCGGTCGCTAGAAATAAAAGCGTGGACTTCATCAATAATGACGAATCGAAGATCACCAAACAATCGCCCTAATTCATGATGACGGTTGATGAGCATGGCTTCCATGGACTCTGGCGTAATTTGTAGCACACCTTGTGCCTGCTTCAAAATTTTTCGTTTCTTCCCTTGATCAATATCGCCATGCCAACCCTGGACTGGAATATCTGATTCCTCTAACAAGCCTTGCAGACGCTGGAATTGATCATTGATGAGCGCTTTAAGCGGACCAATATAGACAATACCAATTGTAGACGAAGGGTTATTGTAAAGCTCGGTCAAAGCGGGCAAAAAAGCCGCTTCGGTCTTACCGCTGGCAGTGCTACTTGTGATCAACACATGATTAGGCGTATCTAATATCGCCTCGCTTGCCTGGACCTGGATGGCGCGTAGTTCATCCCAACCCTGTTGATAGATATATTCCTGGATAAACGGTGCTAGTCGGTAAAAAGAGTTTCTACTCATAAGGTACAGAAGGTTAGCTAAATAGAAAAGGCGCTATAGGGCGAATTAGGTTGCGCTTCGTCACGAATCTCATTCTCAGCAGTTAGCAGTTCAGGATCGCCAGTAGCTTTGGTCGGTAAAAAGGTAGCGCTGCCAACGATTGTAGCGAATGTCTGTTCTGGATTTTGTTGAAGAATATTCAAAATCGCAATAAAATCACGCACAACCTCACGCGGCGTCAAGAATTGCTCAGCACCCAATCGATCAACGATTTCTATCATAAATTGATGAATTTGTTGATCACTGATAGCCGGTTTGTAATTAAAATGCAAGCCGTGTACTTCGCGCAGACGTTGCAAAAGCACAAAAATTTCTTCAGTTGATAATACGTCTAGGCGAATCATTGGGCCAGAGAGATCGCGTAAACCATCACGCGCAAAACGGCTTTCTTGCAGACGTGTGCGCAAAGCTTCGTAACCGAACAGACCACGACGCTGATCTTCGACCATCTGTGGCGTTCCACTAATCATAAAAGCAATATATTCTGCCTTGCCTTGCATGGTATCGTTCAAAATTGTCAACAGACGTTCGTAATTGTTCTGGCGTGCCACAGTATTAGAAATTTTATAGAGATTAACCGCCTCGTCCATAAAGATGACTAGGCCTTTATAGCCAACATCTTTTACAAAACGTGCTAACAATTTCAGATAATCGTACCATGAATCATCATCAATTATCACACGTACACCGAGATCTTTATTTGCTTCAGTTTTAGTAGTATATTCCCCGCGTAACCAACGCAAAGCAGACTGTTTGCGTCGATCATCGCTCGTCTGATATCCCACCCAGTAGGCATTGATCACTGTCGCAAAATCAAAGCCATGCACCAATCCTTCCATCGTGTTGACAATCGAGTGAATACGCTGCTCGACTACACTGGCAAAGGTGGCATCAGTTGGATGTAATCCCGTATCGCGTATGACACTCTGTTGCACATCGCTGATCCAACGTTCTAGCAAGGCGACAAACGCGTTGCCGTCCGGTCGAGTTTTGGTAGAGAGCTTGGTCAACATTTCTCGATAGAGATTGAGTCCCTGCCCTTGCGATCCTGTCAACCGATGGATAGGGCTCAAATCTGCATCGGCGACAACAAAATCGCGTTGCAACGCGTAGTTACGAATGAGTTGGCACAAAAAACTTTTGCCAGAACCATATCGCCCCAAGATCAGGCGAAAGCTGGCACCACCTTCTGCTACAATATTATCAAGATCAGAAAGCAGAGCTGTAATCTCATCCTTGCGTCCCACAGCAATATGCTCAAGCCCAGTGCGCGGCACTACACCCGCACTAAGCGATTGAATCAGGGCGGTGCTGACTCGTTTCGGAATTTTCAGCGTTGACATGACTAGCTCCAGAATGATTACCAGAATTATTGATAGACGAGGGTATGATCAATAGCCCACTGCATGAGCATTCGCAAATTTTCGATATCTTCCATTTCAATCACCGGTATTTCGCTGCTGGTATCAATAACAACATCACCAATACTATTCAGCGCGAAGGTATTAATCTCATCGATTAACTGATTGGCCGTGATATAGCTGCTACGAGCTACCGTATCCAGTCGATTCACAATATCTTGCTCATGCAAAAGGACGGCTAATCCTTCCCAATGCAGCGGCTGCATTTGTTGGACAAATTTTGCCCATTCAGCTTCCAAATTACTATAAATATTATCGATAGGTAGCTCAATATCCATAGATACGGACGTTACAGCAAAATCAGTAACCGTGTAGTCTGGATGATCAAGGATATAGACAATTTCATCTCGATAATCATCGGCTACTACCCAATAGCCATATTCCTCAAAGAGAAGCGCATCACCAATCTGCGCAATAGCACGTTCGTTGATAAGATCGATGATAACATTGAGGAATTGAGGAGCTAGAGCGGTCGTCAGCACAGAAGACTGCGCGCTCCAATTTTGCTCGCGCAAAACACGCAGAATTTTAGCGCTATGGGTTGTTGTATCCCCTATTACAGCCGCAACTCTCGCCAAATCGGTCAACAAGTGTTCAGCCACGCCTGTCGATCGTTCTAGATAGCCACCCGATATACTTGTTGCGGACTGCTGATTGTTAGGTCCAACCGATTCCACTATCTCATCGCTTGCTGATTCATCTTCGGTCAGCAAGCGATGGCGTATTGCCTCGGAATCATCCCTCAGTATGGCGACCTTGCTTAGATCGAGATTGAGTTCACGGCGTGTTGCGGTTGAAACAATAGAGGTCCGATTGGTTGGACGTATGAAAATTTGATCTAAAATGGTGGCCCATGCAGGTGCGATCTCTACGCCGCGCAACTTTTGCTTGAAGCCAGCCTGTTCGCGCAACAGGTTCTCGGTATATTTAATAATCTGCTGTAACGCAAGCGCTAATGACTTAGAAGAAGACCAAGGATAGATATCGGCAATTTTGATGGACGCTTTGCTACCTTCATAGTTAGCGCCAGCGAAGGCAACGCGTTCAATCGTGCGTACGAGTGAGGGTCGATGTTGAGCAAATAGAGAAAGTTCCGATCCCTGCTGAAGATAAACGTTAATCGCTTGTAATCCCTGTTTATAGGCTTGATCGAGGCGATTGGCTTGATTGTGAGCTTGATAGAATTTATTTTTACTTGGCGAATAGCCAGCCAGTTCGTAAAGGAGATTGGTATTCAAAGTTGCAAAATCGCTATCGGTTTGTAGCCATGCTTGAGTAGCCAAATCCAGATCCAGTACTCGGTTTTGGGTGGGTACGAGTGTGGCATACCAATTTAATGGAGATTGGGGTAGATCATAAACAACCAGAAAGTCTGCCAGCCAATTCACCAAATAGTTATCCAGTTTTGGTTGCAGAGCACGATAGTGTTCCCAAAATTTAACTAAATAATCAAATGCCGACTGAGGCGTACTAAACCCGATCAAATGCAGCACTTCATACACATGCAAAAACAGATAGCTGGTATCAGTATGCAAAAAGTTAGCCTGACGTACCTGCGTGCGCCAGTAGAAATACCAGCGCAGTTGAGCATCGTTCATGACATCATAAGTTGGCCAATATTCCATAAAAGGCACAGCTACAGTCTGATCACCCGTGTGATCAGCAAAGTGTCTTGCCCGTTCTATAAAGCTCCCACGTGCAACAGAAACTGTCTCTGGATCAGTAAAAGCAGGGCGGAAGACATTCGTAATTTGCGGCAGCGGTATTGACTGGCGCGCGGGTCTTTTCTGTGGTTGAATAGATGGTGACGAAATCGTAATCTTTGTACGCAGATGAGATTCTGGAGTGGATACTGGATTCGATCGACCAGGGAGCGGTGCAGGACGCCGCGGGATAGGAACACTGCCCACATCCTCGGCTGGTTCGTCGCTCCCAAAAAGCTTTTTGAAGGGCGATTTGAGCTTAGCAAACCAACCTTCCTCTTGATCACTATAAGCCTTTAGACAAGTTTGGCGAAAAACAGATAATGATACATCGCTAGCTTGGCTTAAGTGAATAGCTTGTGAGAGTAGCCAATCCTGTTCCGCACGCTGCTTTCTTTCAAAAGTGACAACTGACCACCGACGTTGTAAAGCACAATAGAGCTTACTCTGTTCATCAGAGAGGGAAAGGGTATCAATTTCATAAAAGATACACAAGTTCCATTCTATATTTGTCGGCAGGCTTGTAGGTAGCGAAAGATAAATACCCGCAGCCAGTGGCTTGCCAGCACGTGTTGAAAAGCTGCTATGGGTAACAACCCCCTTCCGCTGAAGCGCGGCTTGTGTAATCGGCAAACGACTTTTGGTGACAAGCCAGAGAATCCTAGCGCGAGGAGAGTTTTGCAGTAATTTTTGACAGATTCCAGCCAACACATTCGGCATATCCTTTTGCAGACCAGTTAGCACGACTGGTAAACCATGCTGGTTCATGCAATCTAGATAAGCATCAACATCTTCGATTTCATCTACGGAATGTTGATAATTAAATGCAGGGACACTCAATCCAGTTGCACTGAGGCGTTTACTATTTGCCCCAAGAATTTCACTAGTAGCGAGTTCAAAAGTTGCAACTTGTTGTCCGATCCAGTTACGGTGACGTTGCTTGTAAACTTCGGTAAATTCAAGCCAATAATCACCCACTCGCTCAAAACGTGCCCCACGCGACAACGTATCCGTAATCGATTTAAAAGTAGCAGAAATTGGGCCTACTTCTAACCAAGGTATTGCCTTATAGCATCCGATACCACCCACTTCTTCATGCACAAGCTTCCAGACCAAGGTAAGACTGCCTGCATCGATAATGGGATAAGCTTCATTTAGCGGGGCAATGTCTATCTCCCAGAACGCGGCATGAGGCTTAAGTTCATCTTGCAAAAATCCTGGTAGTGCCTTGCCTTCAATTTTTTGGAGACCCGAAGTCTGTGCCAATCGATAAAATTGTGGGGTAAGGTAGGGACGTAGATCAGGCAAAAGTGCGGTTCTGCTGATCATATTTAGTGGATCACCTTCTAAATAGCGAAGGTTGGCCAAAATTATTGGCATATTAGCCGTCAACTGTACTTCTAAACTTTTTTTGAGCATTCTGACAATATTGAGCTTAAGCCGAAAGTCTGTTTCGATGCGCAAATCACAGCTAAGCGGCAGGCTCACACGCTGGCCAAGCGGTAGCACCGTAGAGACAAATTTAAAAATATCTGAGCCCGCAATCTCTGGATAGTGTAGCCAAGCAATTACAGGATCAAGTGGCATATCACTTAATCGCCAAATTTTCTGCTGTCGGCAAAACCATCCGTCGCCCAAATAATAATCAGCACCACTACACTGTAGTTTGAGACTCTGTTGATCAGCATCATAGTACCAATGAATACGAAAATCCGCCGGATGGGCCACTTGTTCAAGGTTTTCCACTGCAGCGCCATCAAATTGAATTTTGTCTAGCGTATAACTCTTGATCTCACCGAATAACTTCAGCGCGTGGGTCAGCGTGAGGAGGTAAGGTTGCCGATTTACTGATAGCTGATTGTTGACCAAAGTTACCAAAGGTAAAGGCAATTTAGCTAGCACTTTATCGCTGATGATCTCGTTTTTTTCGAGGAGACGCTTGCCATCAAATAGTGCAAGTGCTACCCCATTAGGCGCTAAGGTCAAACGCACCAGTAAAGGTTCTTGACTAAACAGTTTGGCAATACTACGCAAAAAACTCAAAACTTAATCCTGTAGTGGAGACTTTAATAAATAATCATCAATTTATGTGGGCAATGTGGTAGAAAGAATCTACCAATTATATTATATAACGCCAATGTGTCATCCAGCAAAAGTTGCCATGAACTCTGACTCCTGTCTGAACAATCAATAGCATATATAAACCAAAATAATCTATTAATTAACAAATAGTAAATAATTCTCTCAACGCCTTTTAGTCCTGATAGCGAACGGCATTGCAGGTAAGGGGTTTGTTTCCCCAACTTATTAGCCTTACAATAATTACTAAGAAAAGCTGATTTTTTTTACCGTTGGCTTTCAACAATGGAAATGCAGGAAATCGTTCCAATCTGTGTTACACTTTGGAAAATTCCGTATGTTATGGGAGTGCTATAAC
>Ga0163155_10004091_pt1 | contig 15246 bp, 9 predicted proteins | sample OliLakLV19SP4G1_FD_148611 | JGI IMG/M metagenome (GOLD analysis project Ga0163155, IMG submission 148611) | Freshwater microbial mat bacterial communities from Lake Vanda, McMurdo Dry Valleys, Antarctica - Oligotrophic Lake LV.19.SP4.G1 | ecosystem: Environmental > Aquatic > Freshwater > Lake >... | reverse complement strand
GCTTGGGCGCGGAGGTGAACGCCTCTCGCTCACCACCGGCAACGGCGATATCGAGATCCGCAAGGCGCGCTGAGCGCACGCTGGCAGCAGAATTGATCGCGGGAAAAACTGCAACTGCGTTAACGCAAAGGGAACTGAAAGGCGCCAAGGCGCAAAGAACAGCAAAAGACTTGGGAACAGCTGTTGAACTTGTCGGAGTTTTCGCTGTTCCAACGCAGTGCAGTTCTTTGCGCCCTCGCGTCCTTCTGTCATCTTTGCGTTCATGCAGTTGCCGTTCAGCTAAGCTCCCATGCACAATCGCCAGCCTGTGGCAACAGCAAGACAATCCGGAAAAGCTCCTGGCATTGCCACGACTGTAGCAGTTCCAACGCAGTGCAGTTCTTTGCGCCTTGGCGTCTTTCTGTCATCTTTGCGTTAATGCAGTTGCCGTTCAGCTAAGCTCCCATGTACGATCGCCCGCCCGCAGCACGAGCGATGCGCGGCAGACTGCGCTACTTGATCAGGATGATCCGCGGGTTCACCGGGTACACCCATTCCACGCCACGGCTGGTGATCGTGGCATCGTCCTCGAGCGGAATGCGCAGTTTCTTGCCGCCCCACTCGGGAATCGGCGTATAGGCAAACAGTTCGATCGAAAACAGGTTCGACGACCGCATCTCGTACGTCAGTCGTCCTGGATTGAAGAACGCCATCGATGGGCCGATACCGTGGCCCCAGTCACCCACGGAATGACAGCCGATGATGAACTCGACGCTGTTGTCAGCGCGGGTCTGATTGAAGCCGCGCATCTGCAGAATGCCGGCTTTTACGATGGCGGCGTTCACATCGTCCATCATCGCCTGTGCCGTCTTGCCGGGACGCGCCGTGCGATGAATCACATCGCGCACGCGCACCGCGTTGTCGAATGCCTTCTGATAGCTCTCAGGCAGTTTCGTCTCGCCCGGCTTCAGCACGTAGGCAATCCGCTTCTGGTCGGTCCACATCGTCAGGTAGCCGACGCCGAAGTCGAGCATGATGATGTCGCCGCGCTGAATGATGCGATCGTTGCTCGTGGCTTCGATGCCATTCGGGCCGGTGATGTACACCGACGGCACCGTGAACGATGAACCGAGGCGCCGCTCGAACTGCTGCTGCTCGATCCACCACGCCACGTCGGCGAGCGTCGTCACGCCTGGTGTGATCACTTCGTTCGACAAGGCACGCTCGGCAATCTGCCGTCCCATTTCACCCGCTTCACCGAACGCCACGATCTCCGATGCCGTCCGGCGCGACGAGAAGTCCGACACCATCTTCTCCGCGCTCACCAGGCGTGCGGCGAATTGCGGGCCGAGCACCTTCACCATCTGGTCGTGAACTGACTTGGTCAGGCCGTCGGCAAGACCCATTTCGGCGGACATGTTGATCCCGATGCGCTTCGGATTGCGCGCCTGCACGAACTTGAGCAGATCACCTTCCGCATCGGGAATGTCATATGCGCCGCACAGTTCGCGGTGATGATCCGTGATGCCGAGTACCGCCCGCTCGATCCGATCGCCCCCCTTGTCGGTGAAGATGAAGTATCCCACGCTGCCCGTGTAGCCGCCGCCAAGGAGCGGCGCGAGGGGATCGTCATGCCCTTCCTTCTGCGCCACGATCCACATGTCGATGCCATTCTCGCGCATCGCTTCCGGCAGGATGTGATCGAATTTCTCCTTGCGGATCTGGCACATCCGATCCCAGCGGATCTTCACCTCCGGGAGCGTCGTGCGCTGCGCCTGGGCGACTGGAGCGGCGGCGATGCTGAAGAGCGTGATGGCTGCGACGGCGCGGAGGGCGGGCAGGAGTCGTGTCATGAAATCGTGCGGAAGAGTGTGGTGAAAGCAGCGATGTCGCCTGCCATCGAAAGGTCGCCTCAGGTCGCAGCATCGGCCAGAAAACAGGCTCCGTAACATCCGCTTCCCCATAAGTGGAACCGCCGCCAGACGTGGTGCCAGAACCCGCCACGTGCGCCGTGATGTTCAGCCGCAATACCTTCCGGCACGACAACAGGGGCACATGGCACTCCGCCACGAGCCCCTGCTTGCATCTTCGCTCGATTCCGACACAGGATTCCACCGTGACGAATCAGTGAAAACCAGAAAAATCGTCACGTCCCTCGATTTTTTCGAGATCACCAACCATCAACGCAGTTCTCTCCGCCTCTGCGGCCTCTGCGCCTCTGCCTCATGCAGTTCCAGTTGAACTCTTCGTGCTGCTGACTTACCGCGCCACTGTTACCAGAAATTGAAACTGCAGTAACGCAAAGGGAACAGCGAGTCGCAAAGCCGCAAGGCACAGCAAGGCACAGCAAGGCACAGCAAGGCACAGCAAGGCACAGCAAGGAACGGCAATGAACGGCAATGAACGGCAATGAACGGCAATGAACGACAAGGAGCTTCAAAACGGGGTCCGGAATTGGAGCAGAAGTCCAGGCCTTCCAACACCCCGCATTCCCTTGTTTTCGCAGTATGCAGGTCAGCCGTTTTCGAAAGTCACATCTCGAATCAGACGACTCAGGGTCACGAAACCGCCGTACCAACACGTCGGGTTCCGACGGCCGCTCACGGAATCGGGTAGCTGATCACGCCGCCGTGCGTCCAGGTCGTGCCACTGACCCGGTACGACAGCACCCTGAATGACCAGGCACCACCAGCCGCGTGGTGCCCGAAGGTCGTCGCCTTCATCCCCAGATCCTCGCCCTGATAGGTGTCAGGCTCGATCAGCAGACCGCCAGGCCCGACATGCGAGGTCGCCATCATCCCCTGAACGCGCGCCTGCGCCGCACGGCCGGCTACGCCAGCGCCAGGACCCACCAGCACGCCGGGTGCGGCCAGCTTGGTATTGTTCGCGTGAGCCACCCGCACCGCACCGTCCGCTCCAGCCTGGCTGCCGACACCGAACGTACATCCGTCCATCGTGACGGTGAACATCCAGTTCGCATCATTGCCGAGCATCAGCGGAATGGTCTTGTTGTTTTCGTGGCCGCAGAAATAGACCCTGAGGCCCCGCGCATCGTTCGCGTTCTTCTTTCGAAGCTTGTACACGCCACCCTCGGCGGCACCACCAAACGCACCGACCGGGATGTTGCCGATCGTCGTCGCCGGTTCGCGCAGCTCGACCACCACGTCGACCAGTCCCAGCGTTTCCTTCGGAACGATCACGTACACGATGTTTCGTGTCAGGAACGCGAGCGTGTTGTCGCAGAAGTCGTCGAGGTACGGCATACGAGGCACCATCCGTGTCGAATTCGAAAGGCCTATCACGGGCCCCGGTGAACAGCAGGACGTCCAACAGCACCGGACATCAAGGCGCTGCGCCCAAGCATAGCATTCGGTACCGCTGTGGAACACTCGGCCGCCCTCGGCAGCGTCGCGACCCAACAAGCCGGCCTCCGTCACCCCGGACGTCATCCCAGCGCGCGCGACCGCGCTCAGGTCGCGTCCAAGCCCCTGCCCTTCGATCGTCGGTCGTTCTTCCCCCGATATGCGCGCAGCCGTTCGACGGTGCCCAACGCTGCGCCCGGTATGGCCGCGACCGGCGCCACCATCCCATCCACCGCCTGCAACAGCTCGAAGGTCGCTGGCCGACCCCGGGCGATTGCCGTCGCCACCTCCACATACGTCGCTCCCTGCATCGCGTAGGTCGCCGCCAGCGATGCGCCGTCAGTCGGCATGCCACTCTTCACGTCGAGGATGCAGGTCTGCCCATCGATCACGGCCGCCAGATCGAACGCCCCTTCGATCGTACTGCCATCCGGGAGCACATGGGTGAACGTCAGTTCACGGCGCGCACTGACATGGACCGCAATCTCGGCCCAGCGTGGGTGACCGATCACCCGTCCAACCTTCTCGCGTGTATCGGTGCGCAGTGCGTCGCGCGTTGCATCATCCAGATCGGCATCCGCATGTCGCCCGATGGCGGCGTCAATCAGGGGTTCGAGATCCGGCGTCGCTGCACCCCAGTGCTCGAGGACATCGTGGACGATGGTGCCACCCAGTGCGCTGCTCCCGCCTCGGAGTCGGCTGTCGGCCAGCGGGTCATTGGGGTCCAGGCTCCGAATGTTGCGGGACCACCAGGCGCCGGGGTCCGCGGTGAACTCCATCAGTTGCGTAGCCGACAGCCGCCGCTTGCCCGACCTGGCAACGATGGGTTCAGGCGCGCTGAATCGCTCGGGAATCGCGTCGACAGTGTCCGACTCGGCAACGCGCGACTCAGCCACAACACCAGCCGCATCAACCGCAACCCGCGACACCAGCATCCGGAATGCCGTGCCATCGCTGTGTGTGTAGCTGACCACGTCCGGAAAGTCTGGTGCCTCCAGCTCACTGGCGAAACTCTCACGGATCAGGTCTCCGGGGCTGCCGCTGAACTTCTTCACCACTGGCCCATCATCAGGCGACGCTGTGCCGCCGTCAGCCTTCGGCGCCGATAGCGCAATGCCGCTCAGCACCAGCAACTCCTTCGGCCGGGTGGCCGCGACGTACCACAACCGATACGACTCCGCCTGACGCTCCAGCCCCAGCTGCGCCGCGAAGTCGCTGAACACCGCGTCATCCGGTTCACCTGCATCGTTCACCAGCGACAGATCCCTGAGCCGGAACGACGCGCGGCCAGTGAGCAGGGTCGCACTCTCCGGCTTTCCACCGCGCACCATGTCGCACCAGAACACCACCGGCCATTCGAGCCCCTTGGCGCTGTGAATCGACGTGATCGTCACGACTTCCGCGCGCTCGCGGTACAGCCGCTCCTGCGGTTCCTTGATTCCTGATTCACGCACCTCTTCCACGTCGCGCAGCCATTCACCGAGCGACGAATCACCCGAGTCCGTTGCGATGCGAACCAGCTTGCGCAGGTTGCCGATCGCCTGGGCACCGCGCTGCGGATCGAGTGACAGCGCGGCCAGGAAGCCCGTCTCCATGATCATGCGCTGCAGCAGTTCGCCCAGCGGCATCCGATCGCGCAACGCCCCGAATCGCTCGAGTATCGAACCGGCCGAGTCGAGCAATGGCCGCTCGCGCTGCTCCGTTTGCAACGCCTCACGCCACCCATCGGGGTGCTCGGCCAGTGCCAGCAGCGTGTCATCACGCACACCCACGAACGGTGACTTGAGAAAGCCGATCAGCGCCGCCTGATCCACCACCACCGAACCGCTGTCCCGAATGGCGCGTAATGCCAGCAGGCAATCGATGATCTCTCGCGACTCCCAGAACCCTTCGCCGCGCAACACGTACACCGGAATGCCGCGCGCGCGCAGCGCCGCTTCGTACAGATCCACGTCGCCCCACCCGGCCAGCAGGATCGCGACATCGCGATACGGTCGGTTCGCCGCGTGGAGCGCCTCGATACGCAGCGCGACATCCCGGGCCTCGAGTCGCCGCACTTCGCCCGCCGACCGCATCTTGCCATCCGCCAGCGCCGGCACGCAGCGCAACTCGACACACTCATCACCCTCGGCATCATCACCGCGGGCGCCAAGGGCCGCGTAAGACACTTCAAAGGGCTTCCGCTCGCCGTCCGGTGACACTGCACGATCGAGTGCCGCGCCGAATACACGATCGACGAATGCCAGAATACCTTTCCGACTGCGGAAGTTGTCGGACAGTTCTGCCCTGGCGCCATCAGCGCTGGCCGCGCCGAATTGCAACGCCACGCCATTCCAGAGGGTCACATCTGCGCGGCGGAACCGGAAGATGCTCTGCTTCGGATCACCAACGAGCACGATGCGCGTGGGATTCTGGTCATCCGTATCCAGCCCGCCCAGCAGCATCGCGATGTCGCGCTGCACTGGGTCCACATCCTGAAATTCGTCCACGATCAGCACACGAATCCGCCGCTGGATTGCGCGCCGCACTTCCGGATAGTCACGCAGCAGGTCCCGTGTCACCACCAACAGGCTGTCGAAGTCGTACAATCCTTCGTCTGCCATGTGTGTGCGACGGATGTCGACGGCACGCATCGCCAGGTCGAGCAGCCGTTCCTCATGCGTACGCAGTCCCTCACGATTGGCCGAGTATGCCGCGAGCCGCGACGTGTCTTCCGCCAGCGTCTGGATGAATCGTGCCACATCGCGGATCCGCCGCCCACTCACCAGCGGCTCGAGCCAAGCCGGATCACGCGTCTCCACCGCCTCCGTCAGCGCCTGCTGGGCGAAGGTGCTGCCAAGCGCCGACGATTTCATCTCGTCGATCACGGTCATACCTGGCCGCAACCCCGCGCGCAGCGCAAACTCGCGCAACAGCTCGCCGCAAAACCCATGAATGGTGCCGATACGTGCGCCATCCACCTCGGTCGCGATGTGCGCAAGGCCCGACAGTTTGAATGCCTGCCGCAGCTTCCGCTTCAGATCAGCCGCCGCCTGGTTGGTGAACGTGATTGCCGCGATCTGCCCGAGCTCCAGCGTCGTCTGCGCCCGAAACGTCGTGCCTTCGTCGTCCGTGACGGGTGCGCCGAGCAGGTGACACACCATCTGCACCACGGTGGACGTCTTGCCCGAGCCTGCGCCTGCGCCAACCAGCAATCGCTGTGCGCCAGAGCGCACGACGTTGCGCTGCGAGGAGGTGAGCGGCTTGAGCCCAGACTGTGCGGGGATGGGCTGGTGCGGAGCGGTCATGACGTCCACCCCGTATCCACCGGTCCGCCTGGCACACGACAGACATCCCGCGCCGGACAGTACGGCGAACAGCCGCACGATGGCGTCGGGTTGGTCGGCAGTTCACCACCGCGCACCATGCTGATCCGACGCACCGCGGCGTTCATCGCCTCGGTCAACTGCTCCTCGGCCGTCGGATTGATTTCGAGCGTACTGGGTTTCTTCGCCGCATTCCTGACGTTCACGAACTTCAGCTGATGCACCACCTTCGGCGTACGCAGCGTGCGGTACTCCATGTGCGCCAGCAACGTGTCGGGAAACTGCTGCCGCAGCACTGCTGCATAGAGCGGCACCTGCAGGACGACACCGTCGTTCCACGCTTTTCTGTTTCCTGCGCCCGGCGTGGACGCCACCGACGTCTTGTAGTCCACCGCCGCGATGTACTGCCGGGCACCAGCCACGCGATCATCCACGCCGCGATCCACCCGATCCACGCTGCCGCGCAACAGGAACGATGTGCCAGCAGCACTCAGGCGTACGCGGTCGAACGCCCACTCGCCCGCACTGGCACCGGTGCGAAGCTGCTTCGACGCGCCGGTGCGATTGTTCGAACTCTTCGCGTTCCACTCCATCTCGAACGTGAGGTACCGCTCGAGCACCGACGACAGTTCCGCCCGCACCAGCGCGTGATACACCGGGTTCCCCATCCAGACCTTCGCCGACACCTCCTCCCACGCCGTTTCCAGCGCGCGTCGTGCCATCGGCATCACCCACGCGCTGTCCTCGGGCAGCAGGTAGACGGCCGACGTGCTGCGTGTCGTTCGTGCATCCGCAAAGAACCGGTCGAGCGCTTCGTGCAGCACCGTGCCGAACGCACTCGCATCCATCTCGTCGGTCGCGTCGGTTTTCTGCCTCAGTTTCAGCAATCGCTCGGCAAACCACGACCAGGCACATTTCGCCAGCCCTTCCAGCTGCGTGGCTGACCAGACGTAGTCTTCGCCATAGCGGTTGGTGATTGACGTGCGCAGCTCGGAATCCTCGATCTGACCGTTCCACGGCGACGGCGCACGCGTTCGCTGCTGCTCCAGACGTGCGATCTGCATCGCGTGGGCGGCAGCCGCGGCGGCGTTCACTCCGGTCACCTGCGGGAATCCCGGGATCCACACCCGCTGCGGCAGAATGCGCGTCAGCGCTCCAGCGGCCTCGAGATCGGTTTCCGTCTCGACTTTAGACGCACGCTGCAGGATGTCGATCACGTCGTCGATGAAGCGGGAACGGATCACCTCGCGGCCGTCAGCCGACATCGACGCCCAGGAGAGTGCCAGCGAGTCGCGTGGTGCCTCACAGAGTACGCGGAAGAGCTCCTGCTCACGACCTGCCCACTGTTCTGGGTGGTCGAGCGGCAGCCCCGCGTTGATCAGGGTGATCCGTTCCTGATCTGTCAGAATCTGCGGCGTAGCCCGGCGCAGTGGAAACTCTTCCGCCGCCATCCCGGCCACGAAGAGATGGTCGAACGCGCGCCACCCCGCCGCCATGGCTTCGCTGATCACCACGCCGAATCCTGTCTCAGGCTGGCTGGTGATGTCGGTGTCGAGCAGCGGTGCGAGTTCGGCTGAAAACTGCTGCGCTGAGACAGGTGTGTCGTCGTCACCGAACTCCCGCAATGCCGCAATCCAGTCGAGCGCCAGCTTCATCAGTCCTTCCCGCGCCCGGACATCCGTGCTCCAGACGCCGAAATCGTCAGCCGGCGTTGTGTGCAGCGCGTCCATGACTCCGTGCTTCGGATCAACGAGCATCTCGCGCATCCACTCGAACCACGCTGCACGCGTGCGCGATCGATCCATGTTCTTCGCTTCGGGCAGCCAGGCCCGCCACGCCGCCAGACAGCCCGCAACTCGTTGCGTGTCGGGCAGCCGGAATGGTGTGACGCGGGCGCCATCACGCGTTGTATCCCGCGAAGTGCATCGCGACAGGAGTTCGCTCAGCGCCTTCTCCCAGTCATCCAGTTGCACCACTGCCGTCAGTCGTCCCGCGACGTCGATCACATCCACATCGAGCGCCGAGTGCAGCAGCGGATTCTCGGCTACCTCGAGGAGCGCGTGCCTCGACCAGTTGCGTACCATTGCGTTCAGCAGCGCGCGTATCGCTCGAGCCGGCGCCGTTTCCCTGAGCGCCGTGCGACGACGCGCGGACACCGGCACGCCAAGTGCGGTCAACGCCGCCGCCATCGCGTCCACGCCGGGCCGTTCGTTGCGATAGATCACCGCAATGCGCGATGCCGCGGCGCCACCGTCGATGAGGGCTCGTACGCGGACCGCGATCGATTCCACCTCGCGCGCCAGATCGGGCGCGTCGATCAGGCGAATGCGCTGCAGTGTTACAGCATCGACCGGTGCCGACTGATCAGGGCTCGCGAAGAGCGCACGCGCCAGCGTCGTGCCGGCGCCCGATCCACTGCTGTCGTCGGTGAATTCCGGCTGCAGGTCGCGTGGGAATGCGAGCCGCTCGGACGAGAGCAGGGTGACCGTGTCGACCACCGGGCAATCGCGCAGCGCACGCAGGAGCGCCGTGTAGCCGCCGCGCAGACTCGCCAGTCCGACGATACGGATGTCGCGTCGCTGTCCGAGTCGCGTGCTGAAGCCTGCCGCATCGCTGGTGATGCTGCGCGCCAGCGTCACGATCGTCGCCCGCGTGTCGCTCCGATCGAGTCTGGCGAGCGTGGCATGCCACTCGGCGTAGATCGCCGTCAGTGCATCATCCCGTCGCGTCTCGAATACATCGCGTTGTCCGGTGTCATCGAGCGCAACGAATGCCGTGCGCAGATCAACGAGTGTGATACCTTCCCCGAGCATCTCGCCGATCAACGCATCGAGCGCCGGGACCCACTGCTCCGATGCTGCGCCCGAGCCGAAGACGCCGGCACCCTGGACGCGGACGATGCGGCCGAGAAGGACCCGGCGTTCCGGGTCGGTGAGTGGCGGCGGTGTCGCGCCGTCCCACCGTCGCGCCAGATCCTGGAAGGTGCAGACGGTGGGGTCGAACCAGCCGGCGACGCCCTGTTCTGCGGCCAATGCATGAAAGTCGTCCCGCAGGCCACCCTGGCGAAGAACGATCCACGCTGGGAGCGTCGGCCACGGTGAGGCGTCGGTGGCTGGCGGCAGCGGGAAGAGACCGTCGGCCGCGCGGAGCAGCAGCTGAGCTGGGTCTGGGGCGACGATGATGCGGAGTGAGGCCATGCGCTCAAATCTGTCGCAGGGTCCGACACCGGCAGGGGTCGCATGCGTCTGGCTCAGCTCTGCATGCGCTCGGCTGGGGGGTCTCGAAATGGTCGACGCTGCTGGTATACCGCTCAAGCCAACCAGGTGCCGACGAAACGATCTTGACGTCGGGAAACATGGTGTGTACTCTAGTTATCGAAGTTAGTCTTTTGTGTTAATATCGCGAACATCTTTATCTTTCCATTATGGACCCGATTGCCAATCCATTCGCCCCTGGCGCAGGCGCCCCTCCGCCACAGCTCGCCGGTCGCGACGAGCTGATCGAAACGGTGCGGGTCGCGCTGGAGCGCGTCCGGCGCGGCAAGCCGTCGAAGAGCATTCTGATGGTTGGGCTCAGGGGCGTCGGGAAGACCGTGCTGCTGGACCGGATGCGTGACAACGCGGAAGCCGCGGGCATCCAGACCCTCCGGATCGAAGCGCCGGAGAGCCGCTCGCTGCCGGCCATTCTGGCTCCGCAGCTCCGCCTGGCGCTGCTGCGGTTGTCCCGCGTCGAGAAGGCGAAGGAACTCGCGACGCGGGCTCTCCGCGGACTGGCGGGTTTCGCAAACGGGTTGAAGCTCAAGTTCAATGACATCTCGGTCGGTTTCGACTTCGAATCCGAGCCTGGCCTGGCCGACAACGGTGATCTCGAGCACGACCTGCAATCGCTGTTCGAGGTGGCTGGCGCGGCCGCACTGGCCGGCGACACCGCCCTCGCGATTTTCGTCGATGAGCTGCAGTACGTCGAGGAGTCGCAGCTCGAGGCGTTGATCACCGCCCTGCATCGCACGGCGCAGCGACAGCTGCCGGTTGTCCTCGTCGGCGCCGGTCTCCCTCAACTGCGAGTTCAGACGGGGCGCGCCAGGTCGTACGCCGAGCGGCTGTTCGATTTCCCCACCATCGGACCGCTCCCGCCAGAGGCTGCGCGGCAGGCGATCGCCAAACCGATCGAAGCGGAGCACTGCAGCATCGACGACGACGCACTGGAGCGCATCGTCTCCGAAACGCAGGGTTACCCGTACTTCCTGCAGGAGTGGGGCAAGCATTCCTGGGACGTGGCCGATGCGTCGCCCATCACGCTGGACGATGTGGAGCTGGCATCGCGCTCAGTCGTTGCCGCGCTGGATGAGAGTTTCTTTCGTGTGCGCTTCGACCGATTGGCGCCGACGGAGAAGCGGTATCTGCGCGCGATGGCGGAGCTGGGCGCGGGCCCGCATCGCAGCGGCGAGATCGCCGACCTGCTGGGAAAGCCGGTGACTGCATTTGGTCCCATCCGCGCCAAACTCATCGAGAAAGGGATGATCTGGAGTCCGGATCATGGAGATACGGCGTTCACCGTGCCGTTGTTCGACACGTTCATGAAGCGGATCATGCCGGGGGGGGAGTGGCGGGAGTAGGGGCCATTCCGCCATTCCGCCATTCCGCATGGAGTGCGTGCACCAATCCGCAGTTCTGCATGCCAGCACCATGTCGATCCATCGATCTGCATATTATTCCGCATGAAGAACGATGTCGTCCAGAGCAACAGCCTCCCGCGTGGCCAACGCGCCCGCGCAGTCGAGCGGGGTCCCTTCAAGGGGTCGTCCCTTCAAGGGGTCGTCCCTTCAAGGGGTCAGACTTCTTGAAGGGCGTCCCTGAACTGCAAGTGGATACTACTGCGGATCCGTGTCTGCCGCCGACAGGTCTGTAAACCACCGATAACGGCGCCGGAAAAGTGTCTCGAGCTTCTCCGCCGATGCATCATCCGGAGCGGCAAGTGCGAGCTCCGGCGCACTCCGCTCAAGATCCGCCGAGAGACTCTGCACCGTCTCCTGCTCGAACTCCCCGAGTACGATCAGCTCGCCGGCGTACAGTCTGGCTTCGACCGGACCACGATCGAACACGACTGGTACACTTCGGCGCAGCTCAACCAGCCGATCATCCGTCACCGGTGCGGTCAGTCGAACACCCAGCGCAATGAGCCCGGGCACCATCGGCCGCATGTAGCACTCTTGTTCGCCGAGCGACATGGGAAACAGCCCAATTGCACTGCAGCGACGGAGCACACGCGCCACCTCGATCTCTTCGTCCGTGTCCACCCTGAACACGTGCTGGTCGCAGTCGCTGCAGTGGCGCACCTGTTCCTGAGCCGTCGGTGCGAGGACGAGCCATTGCTTGTCGCAGACGAAAGCGAGTTCACAGCGTGTCATCGGGACATCTCCATGTGCGACAGGAACCAAACGACGCGTCAGTCTACGACGAGCGTCTGACAGAAACGTTCCTGCAGAGCGGCCTGCAGCGGAAGCGGCACGGCGTCTGTACGCATTGAGGACGACGGGATACCTTCTGTTCGTGGCTCCGAGCCGAGCCAGTGCGCCACGCTGACCCCGATCTGACGCACAGGTCATTCGATGCACAGATCGATGATACGCTATCTGCGGAGCCGTGGAAATGCCAGCGATTCGTAACGCCGTACTCGGCCTGCTGCTCACGCTCAGTGCCTGTCGTCGCGGTGCGGTTGCACCACAGGCACCGGCGTTTGCACTGACCGTGCTGACGGCGGCAGACACCGCGCCGACCGAACTCGCCGTCACCCTGCTCGATGACGCGCAACGCGTGACGATTCCGCTCACGCGTTGCGCGCCGAATCACTACACGGCGTCACTGCCACCGAGACGTCGCGCGCGACACTCGACGTCTCGGTTCCCGAACATGTGCCGCTACGGACGAAGCTCTGGCTACCGACCAACGGCCCCGCCGACATCGTGATCCGGCCCCGTGCGCTCGTACCGCGGAAGAACATCACCACGCTTCGTGTGGTCGGCGACTTCAACGAGTTCGACGACGATTCCGCCGTCGCGCTGGTTCCGGACGGTCGAGGACATCTGCGCGCCGCGATCCCGTTCACCGGCGACTCGTCGCGCTTTCATATCCTCGGCTACGGTGGCGGATCGCGCGGCGCGTGGATTCCCGTGACGTCATGGGCCACGACACCCAATCCGTATGGCCCGCCGATCTATGCCGGCGTACGGAAGACGGTGCGCGACACGCTGTTTTTCGACGTGGACACCGCCCAGGTGCGAAGGCTCACGCCAACGCCGCGGATCACGATGCGCGGCGGCGACACCCTCGCACTGCGCGCCAACCAGTTGCTGCTGGAGCGCGCCGATGCCCGGTCGGCCACCGAAGCCGTGCAGTGGTGGCGTGATTCAGGCAGCGTTACCCTGCGTGCTGAGGCGATCAGCCGGGCAACGAAGGTGCTCGACAGTGCGTCTGATCCGCGTGTCCGTGGCGAGGCGCTGGGGCCTGTTCTGGCGCGGTCGCCAAAGCGGCCCGACACCATGCGGAAGTTCGGCGCGGCGCTGTTGCGCGAGTTGCCGGCCGGCAGTGCCATCGCCCGCGACCGGGATGGCATGGAAGCGATCGGTGACGCGATCACCGCGTCGTCGATCGACTCGACGCTCAGCGACTCGGCGCGCGCACGAATCAACCAGACCGTCGTCCGCAACATCCGCGACAACATGCTCCCCGTCGCACGAAAGTCCGGTGATTCGGGCGTGCGGGTCAACGGTGGCTCACGTCATCGTACCGGCTGCAGACCGCCGGCGACACGGCGGCACTCTATGCCGTGATCGACGAGGCCCTGGCGGCGATGCCGACCAATCAGTTCATCACCAAGCTGCCCGCGTCGATGGGTCGCGCGAAAGTGCTGCGTGCCGGTGCACAATTCACCGCGTTCCGCATGGCAGCCATCGGTGGTGGCACCGAGCTGACCAACGCGGTGTTTGCGAAGGCGCGCTACACCCTGGTGGACTTCTGGGGCACCTGGTGCGCTCCGTGCGTGTTCGAGATGCCCGTGCGGCACAAGTCATGCCAGCGCTTCGAGGATCGCGGCTTCTCGATCGTGAGCCTCTCCACCGACGCGTCCATCGCAACGGTCGACAAGTTCCGGCAGGACAAGTGGAAGATGCCCTGGACCAACGGCTGGATGGGCCCGCAGGGGAACGACTCACCCGCGCTCACCGCGCTCGGCGTGATGGAGTTTCCACTGGCACTACTGGTTGATTCGACGGGGAAGATCGTGGCGGTGCACGACGGGCTCCGCGGCGGGGCGCTCGGGGTGACGCTGGAGAAGCTGCTCCGGTAGCGGGCATTCACAAAGCGCTGGGTGTCCATCCGAATGCCCCACCCGACTGTCAGACCTTCGCGCCAGATTTCCGTCACTGGAAGGCAGTCGTTTTTCACCGTCACCGGGAGTGCAAATCAGCATTGTTTCCGATTCCGAAGCCATCGACGCTGCACACAGCCGCGCGCGTGGCTGCCTGCTCGGCGGTGCGATCGGCGACGCGCTGGGGTGGCCGGTGGAGTTCATGACCCTGCCGGAGATCATCTCGACGTATGGAGCTGCAGGGATCACGGAACTCGTGGTGGATCCGATTCGTGGCGTGGCCGAATTGACTGACGATACGCAGATGACGCTGTTCACGGCCGAGGGGGTGCTGCGGGGCATCTGTCGCGCTCACCGCAAGGGAATTGGCGGCCCCGAAAGCACGATGGCGCAAGCGTACCGGCGTTGGCTGCTGACGCAGGATGGCATGGAGCACTTCGTTCCCACGGATCCGAGCGAGCTCGCGTTTTTGCTCGGCGAGACGTTGGCGACGCACGGCCCACTGAGTGGTGCGGTCAGAAGTGAGTTGTTGGATCCAAGCAGCGGTGACGTGAGTGGCTGGTTGATCCGCGAGCCCGCGCTCCATGTGCGGCGTGCGCCTGGCACCACCTGTCTCTCGGCACTGCGCAGCTACACCTACGGGAAGGCGCGTCCTGCGAGGAACGACAGCAAGGGATGCGGGGGCGTGATGCGCGTCGCGCCGATCGGCCTCGTGCGCGGAGCGAGCGTCGACATGCTGTTCGAGCTGGCCTGCTTCGCGGCCGGGATCACGCACGGGCATCCGAGCGGCATTCTGTCATCGGGTGTCTTCGCGGGAATGATCCGCAGCATCATCGATCGGGCGTCAATTCTTGAATCGATCGAGCTGGCGCAGTCGCTGCTCGAGCGGCAGCCCGACCATCAGGAGACGTCGGCGGTGATTGTGAAGGCGGTACGGGCAGCGAAGAGCCGAAGGAAGGCATCACCCGCGATCATCGCGTCGCTTGGTCAAGGCTGGGTGGCGGAAGAGGCGCTCTCGATTGCGATTTTCTGTGCGCTCCGCGGCGAGGCGTGTGAGGATGTCGAGTGGGCGCTGCGGCTGGCGGTGAATCATGATGGGGACAGTGATTCGACCGGGTCGATGACGGGGCAGTTGCTTGGGGCGCGGTTCGGAGTGGAGGCGTTACCGGCGCGGTGGGTGGAGCGGGTGGAGTTGCGGGAGGTGATCACGACGGTGGCGGATGATCTGGTGACGG
>Ga0163155_10004089_pt1 | contig 15259 bp, 14 predicted proteins | sample OliLakLV19SP4G1_FD_148611 | JGI IMG/M metagenome (GOLD analysis project Ga0163155, IMG submission 148611) | Freshwater microbial mat bacterial communities from Lake Vanda, McMurdo Dry Valleys, Antarctica - Oligotrophic Lake LV.19.SP4.G1 | ecosystem: Environmental > Aquatic > Freshwater > Lake >... | reverse complement strand
GTCGGCTGGCTTGGGCGACTAAGAATAAAGCTCACGACGGCAATGCCGGTTAACGCTAAGGCAATCTTGAACGCGAGCGGGAGTGGTGTAAGGCAAAGCGGATAGCCGATCATTACTGTGATCATCACCGTCGCCAACAACTTTGCGCGAGGTCTAATCACCCCATGCTTCTCCCAGTCGGCAACCGTTCTGCCAAAGAGTTTAGAGCTAAGTAGCCAGCTGTGGAGTTTCGGAGAGCTGCGAGCAAAGCAGAACCCAGCTAAAAGCACGAACGGCGTTGTTGGAAGAAAAGGTAAGAATACGCCAATGAATCCCAGAACTAGGCTGGACAAGCCGCAGGTAAGATATAGTGCGCGCATGTTTCACAATCGCCTATCTTGGGGAAAAGTTAGGAATGGAAACTGGCTCCCCGGGCCGGACTCGAACCAGCGACAGGGTGGTTAACAGCCACCTGCTCTACCAACTGAGCTACCGGGGAACGTTGGAGAGGGTCAATCTCTAGAAATCGACCCGATTTGTCAATTCGGGATATTGCCTGAGGGGAAAATAGTACTTTGCCCCACCTGTGGACCGGGAATCTCCCGTCTGGTTGCTGTTTTGCGGTTATGATGATCGACAAAAACGGTCCGATCGGGCACCGCCTGGATAAACTCGGCTACTTTGGCTTCATCAACCAGTGCAAATGCGGCAACAATTATCTTGTCACCGGTTTTAGCCAGATGGGCGGCCGCGCCGTTTACACAAATATCGGTCGACCCAGGTAACCCCACGATTGCATAGGTTTCAAATCGAGTCCCGCGGGTTACGTTCCAGACGGCGATCGCCTCATATTCGGCAATCCCGGAGGCCGCGAGTAGTTCAGGGGAGATGGTCAAACTTCCCTCGTAATCTAGATTAGCGTCAGTTACTGTGAGTCCGTGAATTTTGGCTCGCAGTAATTTGCGGTAGACTCCAGCGGTTCCGTCAATCATATGCTTATTTACTGAGTCTCGGGTTATAGAAATAGCTGGGAGACAAGATTTTCAAGAGTACTACTAAAATGCTGGATTATCAAACTTGAGCGATTCGGGAACGGACTTAAGAGGGGTGTTACTCGCAGCGGCGCAATCCCCTGGCGGTGAGCGTCGGGCGTTTTATCTCGCGCTTCTCTCAGCGAGGATCTTAATCCCCTTGCGGGAGAGCTCGCCAGATGGGGGGAGCGCGTTGGTAAGTAATCTAGAGGTGGCTCCGGCGGACCTGAACCATCTTAATCCGCAGTTAGTACAGGAAGGCGACAAGCAGATTTTACCCTTCTTCTCCGATCTTTCACGGGTGGAGCTCTGGTCGCAGGAGCCGGTAGCAGTGACTGAGATGCCCTTCTCGATGCTGCTTAATCTAGCTAGCGAAGATTTATGGCTACACCTGAACCCGGGAGATGAGATCGGTAAGGAGTTTTCTCCTTGGGAATTGGCGCGGCTCCGCCACGGGCGCGAGGCTATCGATGAAATCTTGGGGGAGATTGCTGATCCCACCGGAGAATCCGTCGAGATCGATCGTCAGCCGGCTGAGCTTGAGCAGTTGCGCTATCATCTAACTTTGGTGGTTGAGTCTTTTCCTGAAATCAGTGAGGCCTTTTTAATTTCCGCGCGCTTCTTGGACGATGAGCCTTCACGAGTTATTGTTGGCTTTCGAGGGATTGATAGTCAAGTTCGCATAGCTGCTGAGCGTTTAGCTCATCTTCGACAAGAGACAATTATTTTAGCAAGAAAATTTCTGGGTCATGAATCGGCGCTGATCATCGTGGCCAATGTCGATGACAGAAAAGATCCGAACGCAGCACTTTTTGATGAGACAACTCCTTTCTTTTTTCGAACTCGTGGCGTAGAAGATTCCGCAACCTACTTCCCTAAGTCCAAGTTCTTCCATAAACTGGAACAAAGATTGTCAGCTTTATTTAATTTAGCGTGGGATAAAATGAAGCTGGTTAAAAAAGTATTGGTTGATAAATTGAACAAACTTCATCGCCCTAATGGATCCTGATAAACTGCTCTACCGATTGAACTCCCGTAAGAAGTTGAAAGTCGCGGAGCTAGAAGAGGTCGTCGCCCTGCTGACTGCCCAGCTGGCGCAGGGAGAGGTTTGCTGGGATGACTGCTATGGCTTGATTCTCGTGGTGCAGAAAGCCGGTGCCCATGAGCAGCACACCTTGATCGCTTCCTTCCTGGATCAGCGCGATTCTCTGCTTGTTTCGCTTGCGCTAGAAACACTCTGTCTGGAGTGGCGGCTGACTGAAGAATATTTAGAGCGAGTGATGAATTTTTCACTCGGGGTTCCCTGGGATTTGGACGGTGATTTGCGTAACACGGCCTTTTATATTCTGGGTGAGTACGTCGGGAGAGAAAAGGACGGGCTGGAATGTTCCCGTTCGGATCAGGTCGTCAGAAGAACTATTCGACTACTCTTAAAAGCATTCGAGGATAAGAATATCGATATCGCCGTGCGTCGGGGTGCTTACAGAGCACTCTGCAGTGCTACGCGGTTTGCCGCACAACGTATCCCTTCTGGGATGGCTTGTTTTTCAGTCGTTCCTGGCTCTCCTGAGATCGACTGGGAGATGGTCAATCAGTGGCGAAAGCTCTGCGGGTCAGATTCTTCTGAATCATCATCACCAGCGGTTGCCGCGTCAACAATAGCTCTGCCGCTTTCCTCTGCCGATTCCTCATGCGTGTCGTCCTTGGTTGAGCCAGCGATGCGGTAGCTTTCGCTAGCCCACGCACCCAGATCCAAAGTCTTGCACCGTTTTGAACAGAACGGGCTTATCCCGTCCTCTGCACTCGAATCAGACTTGCGGCAGAAGGGACATTTCATGGATTTGTTTCAATTCACCAGTTTTGGAGCGGGAGACGGGACTCGAACCCGCGACGTCAAGCTTGGGAAGCTTGCATTCTACCACTGAATTACTCCCGCTCAGAGCCTAAGACATTGGTCGAAATTTATTATCGAAGTTAATTACTGTCAAACGGAGCCAATCCTGGGCCGGCCCTGTTAGAGCGATTTAGGGTATGTTAGCATTCTGCGATGATTTTTAGAGCTTGGGCTTCCACTCTTTTTAGCGCGATCAAGTGCTTGGTTTGCTACATAGCAATCACCCTCTCGCTTAGCTCCGATTCGTTTGCCGCGGATCAGGTCGACCAGCAGGCTACGGAAATATATAGTTCCGTGATGAGTCCTTACTGTCCAGGGATCACGCTTTCTTCCTGCGCGAGTGGTGACGCAACACTGCTACGGACCGATATCCACACCTGGCTTCAGGAAGGGGTCCCGGTAGAGGAGATAAAGAATCGATTGGTGGCGCGCTTTGGCGAGGGAGTTTTTGGAATGCCCTCAAACTCAGGCTTTGGGTTGGTCGCCTGGGTTGCGCCGATTTTAGCGGTTATTCTCGGCCTGACCGCAATCTTGTTATTTATGCGTCGCTCAGGGCGACCCGCCCTCGCTGAATTTAACACGCCGCAGGGGATCTCTCCGGAGATGGCTACTCGGGTTCAGGCCGAGTTTAAGGATTACTTGAGAAACAGGCCTGAGAAAGAGAACTGAGAAACAGCACTGAGAAAGAGCACTGTAGGGAGTTAGGGACGAATGAAGGATAAGCTTCAAGAAGACATCAAGAAGGCGATGAAGGAGCGTAATCAAACGTTGCTGACCACGCTACGAGGTTTGATGTCAGAAATTAAACGAATTGAGATCGATACGCGAAAGGATCTGACCCAAGAGGGCTGTATCGAAATTGTCCAACGGGAAGTAAAGAAGAGACGCGATGCGCTCGGTTTTGCTGAACAAGCAGCTAGGCAGGACCTGATTGACCAGAACTTACAGGAAATTGCTGTCCTACAGAGTTATTTAGGCGCACAACTTTCCGATGCTGAACTGCGGCAGAAGATTGCGGATCTTAAGGCTGGAGGCGCTGATAATGTGGGCAAGATCATGGGTGCGCTCAATAAAGACCATAAGGGTCAGTTTGAGGGACGGAAAGCCAGTGAAATGATTAAGGAGATCTTAGGATGAGCGAGGAGCGCCGGCTTGCTACCCAAGATCCTGACGAAGATTCACCAGAGTTTTCGCTGCTGGATGATGCGCAGAAGCGACGCTTGAGAGCGGTCAGACGGGGTTACCGCGCGGATGAGGTGCAGGTCCGTAATAACGGTTGGGAACTTGAAGTCTCCTTTTTGGACGGCTCGAAGATCGTGGTTAGCTCAAAGCTGCTGAAGCTAAAGGCTCAGGAGTTGGCTCCGGCTGCCAGTTCTAATTAAACTAACTCGCGGCGATTAAAGATTATTGAAGCCAGTACGAGCATGATCGTCGCATAACCCAGCGAGTATGCAGCAGCGTAGATCATTGCCGTGGCCGGTATCGCTCCTCCGTAAACAATAATCTCTGTCATATTGAAGATATTTAGATCAGGCAGGATTTTATCCAGCGCTTTTACCACTAAAGTTAAAGTCGGATTCACTTGCTGTTCGCCACTCAAGAAATAGTTAAGATGTTTGATGGAGTGACCGGCGAGATACGTGGCAAAAGTAAAAAGCCCGCTCAAAGTAGTGGTTACCACGAGCGAGGAAAAGAAGACGGAAACGCTGGCAATCAAGTTGACTTCCAGGATAGCGAGGAAGATGCCGGCTAACAGTGAGGCGTTAGGGTTTGCGCCGAAGAGTAACAGGAATAGCCCCAAGCCAAGTCCCATTAGTGAGACCAGTAGGGAAACCGCCAAGGTGATCCCCAAATGTTTACCTACGATAAACTGGGCACGAAACACCGGTTTGGAAATAACATTGTAAATAGTCTTTTGCTTCAGCTCTTTATTAAGGAGGGTAACGCCGGAGACGATGGTAGCAACAGCTCCGAAAAAGGAGAGGGAGAATAGGCCGAAGTTCATGATCACCTTGACCTGGTCGCCAATAGTGACGGAGCCAAAGAGAGCTGAGACTCCCACCATAAAGACGGCAAAGAACACGACAGAATAAAGCAGCTTATTTCGAATTGCTTCGCGAAATGTATTAAGTGCAATCGCCCAGACCTTCATCGGCTTCTCTTCTCCATCAACTCTTCGTTATTGCAACAAAGATCTCTTCCAGGCTTGGATGTCGTCTTTCAAATTGCTCAAGCTCTTGGCCCTGACTTAGCCCACTGTGGAGCGCTTCGACTGCCCTGCCATACTCTTCAAACTGTTGAATAGTCGATTCACCCCGCTTGTCAGGATTTCGAAGCTTTAGTGAAAATGATTCTCCGTAACGGCTCGGTATCTCTGCCAGGGGAAAAACGGCCTTGAGTTGTCCCTGGGACATAATCGAGACGCGATCGCAGATGTCTTGGACGTCCGAGAGGACGTGCGAGGAGAGAAAAATGGTGGTTCCTTCTCTTTTCAAGTTGAGCACCAGTTCTCGGACATCGACCCGTCCCATGGGATCCAAACCGGAGAATGGTTCGTCTAACAAGAGGAGCTGGGGGCGGTTGATGATTGCCTGAGCCAGTCCTAAGCGTTGTTGTAGTCCCTTAGAGAGTGAACGCACGACGCTGTTTTTTCGATCAGATAATTTAACTAGCGTTAACAGCTCTTCAATACGAACGCGTCTAGCACTCTGGGATAAACCATGTAGGCGTGCAAAAAAATCGAGCGTTTCCTCAACTGTTAGGTGATCGTAAAAATAGGGGAGCTCTGGTAAGTAGCCAATCTTGCTGTGCTGACGAGGGGAGTTCAAAACCTGCCCAGCTAACAGGATCCTACCCTGAGAGATTTTGATGAGGCCGGTGATCATTTTCATCACGGTGGTTTTCCCAGCACCGTTATGTCCGAGAAAGCCGAATGATTCGCCCGCAAATACTTCAAGCGAGATATTTTTGACGGCTTCGACGGGTTTGAAGGTCCAGTTCGAACGAAAAGTTTTTGACAGCTTCTCTAAGGTTAGGATTACATCAGTCATGCGCGCTATTTTGAAACTCCTCTTTCGCTGCGCCAGTTTTTGCCGTTTTACCGAAAAATTTCAAAGGTAATTTTTCTGAACTGGTGTTGAAGTTACCGCTCTGATTTTCGTAGCGATATTGTCCACCAAAGGGCTCTGACGGAAGCTTCGTAATGATGCCGCCTTTAATAAGCTCTTCGATGGCAGTCAGTGGGCGTTGGTGTTTCAACTCGAAGCGTCTTTTGGCCTCGGCCAAGAAACTTAGGTCACGGGTCAGATAAGCGGATTTAAGCTTTTCTTCTATCGCTGCATAAGCTTGGGGTTCTTTAGTGCGCTGCAAGGTATTTTCGAGGAACTCAATTGCCGTAGAGATATCTTCAGTCTCCGCCATTAGCCGCGCCGCGATTGAAGCGAGAAAGGGTGGAGCGTCGGACAGTTTACTCCCAGCGAGCATGTCCTCGCGAGCTTTTTCACGATCCTCGTGAAAATACCAATAGTTGAAGCCCCGCAGGTAGCGGAATCGCCAGACTCTAGGGTGGAGCGCGATCGCGCGGCTCAAAAGTTCGGTACTGTCCTCGTATCGTTTAGCCTCCCAAGCTAGAATGGTCGCGCAGAATTCGAATACATGTTGAGCGTGGGGATTAAGCTCCGAAACCAATGAGCACATGCTTTTTAACCAGGGGTAGTCGCGATTACCCTGATACTGGGAACCGAAGTAACTGATTAAGTTAAACCAGAGAAGCTCACCAGCGAAGCTATCGTAGCCCAATGTCACGAGACGCACGTACTTAAGATCGGGGAGATAGAGAGGAGCCGTGTCTGCTCCTCTGGGGGAATCGAGCTCTACCAAATGAAAGGATTGCCTGGACCACCCAGTCAGTGTTCCAGCCGCTAGAAGCAGGAAAGACAGTAGTAGCGTTATTCGAAATTTTTCTTTCACGAGATTCCCGCAAAGCTTGTCTTGATTCTACAGCAAAGGGGAGGGATGAAAACATAAAAAACGGGGTCCATCTTTCGATGAACCCCGTTTTGCGGGACCGGTCAAGCAACCAGTCCTCTAGCTAACTTACAATTATGTCACTGTCATGGAACCAGTTGCACTATCATAGTCGTAGGTTTTTGTACCTTTGGTCGAGGTCGACTGAGCTTCAAAGGACTGACCATCAGCCGCTGCTGTGTGAGTGTAGGTGTCAGCAATAGCGGCTGCTGCACCATCCAAGCTACCTTTGAATCCTGGCAACGAAACTTCACAAGTAGCAACGTCAGCGCAGGTTTGATAGTTTGAGTTATCTACGAACGCGGATTCCTGAGCTGTAATACCGTTACGAAGATCTGATTGCGCGGACGCGTCAAATGCTCGCTTACGATACTCGGCAAACTGCGGAATTGCGATTGCCGCGAGAATACCGATGATCGCTACAACCACCAACAACTCGATTAATGTGAAACCTTTCTGATTCTTCTTCATGTGTCCCGTACTCCTAACAAGTTATACTAACTAAAGCCTGTTCAAAAAACCGTAACCGACCCTTCAGACTCTTACCTGGGGCCATTCCTGCCAGGATATCTCTGAGCAAGTAGGGTGCCAGATCTGTTTGCTAATCAATGCATCGGCAGAGACAAATTTTTGCTTGAGTGAAATCCATTTCTTTCGAGAGCTTAGGGGTATGAGTCGGGCAAGCTGGGCAAATGTTGTCAGGTTTGCAGGGCAAAAAAATCGGTGCTCTGGGGATAATTTTTGTCACTTGTCACTATGTGTGACGTTTTTTGCGCCAGCACTAATCGCCCAAGCCCTCGCCAGCCATGCCGTATTTCTTCAAACGATAGCGGAAGGAGCGGAAGTTCAGGCCTAAGAGCTCAGCCGCCTGCTTTTTCAAGCCGCCACTGGCTTCAAGGGCCTGGAGAAGGTATTTCGTTTCAATTCGGGCGAGCTCTCCCTCAAGATCTAAGGGTAGGACCAAAATATTTGTCTCCGGCTGCGGCAGGAAATGACCCTCTGAATCAGGATTTCGTCCGCTAGGATTGCCCTTAATCTCTTCAGCCAGATGTTCGGGCAAGATAGCTTGCCCCCCGAGCACAATCGCTCGCTCAATTATATTTTCTAGTTCACGGATATTTCCGGGATAGTTATAAGAGGTTAGTATCTGGAGCGCCTCCGGAGAAAGCTGCGGTAGCACCTTAGCGGGATCTGCGTAGCGACTAATAAAATAGCGAACTAGAAGAGGAATGTCCTCGCGTCGCTCGCGGAGGGGAGGCACGGCAATATTAACGACGTTCAATCGGTAGTACAGATCCTCTCTAAAACCGCCGGTGGCGATCTCCTTCTTCAAGTCTCGATTGGTAGCGGAAATGACTCGAACGTCTACGCCGAAGTCCGTAACTTCACCCACTGGTCTAATCCGTTTCTCCTGGAGCACGCGGAGTAGTTTTGTCTGCATTAGTGGATGTAGTTCTCCAACTTCGTCGAGAAAAATCGTCCCGCCATTGGCTTGCCTGAAGAGACCGGGCTTGTCACTATTAGCGCCAGTAAACGAGCCCCGTTTATGTCCAAACAGTTCGCTCTCGATTAGATTCTCTGGAATGGCTCCGCAGTTGATCGCTACGAATGGCTTGGACGCGCGGCTGCTGCCTAAGTGAATGCCCTTGGAGATTAGCTCCTTTCCTGTACCACTTTCGCCAGTGATAAGGACTGTCGCCTCACTGGCAGCCACTCGTTCACAAAGTGCTACTACTTGCCTCATCACTAAGCTTTCGCCGACCATCAACGCTCGCGCTGCGCCAACTCGCTCCCCAGTCTGCTCCTTGTCTCCCTGCGCCATTAACTTCGTCCACTCCTCGTGCAGAGATAAGCGCTGTTCGATAGTGCGAATGTGGCTGACATCATTGAAAATTAGAATTCGGCCAACCTCGCGGCCCACCGCATTGGTCAGCGGTCGTACTTTATAGCGTAAACAAACCTCACGTTCCGTATTCGACTCTTTGAGGCTGAATTCTCGGGCTTCCTCAGTTGTACCGGTTCGCTCAAGTAGTCTCGAAAAATCGCCAGAGCCGCGGGCGCTGAGCAGTTGGGGTAGGGAACGGCCATTCAGCTTCGAGAGCTCGCTCTGATCGAAGTGCAGTAGATCGGCGGCGGCGCGATTAATCACACTAATGTGGCCCTGTAAATCGACAATGATGATTCCTTCAGAGATATCTTCAAAGAGTTGTCGTTGTTGATTGGTCAATTCGCTAAGATCCTTAGCCTGGCGTGAGTTTACTCCCCAGAGGGTTTCTAGCTGTTTTGCTAAGTACCCCGCGACTAGCGCGATTAGTACCAGGGATACGTAAACTCCGAGTATGTGTTGCGCGCTAGCACTGACAAAATCCGGACTGACTCTAGGCAGTACGTCGCCAGCGATCACCGCATAGGAGAGACCCGCGGCAGCTGCAATAATCACCGCACCCTCTCGGTTCAAGACAACTGCGGCACCCACTATCACCACTAGAAAAAGCACGACGAACGGACTGGTAGGACCACCAGAGATGTAGATCGCTGCTGATACAAGTGCGACATCGACAAGGAACTGTAAGTAACCTAGTTCTAGCAGCCGTTCGGCTTTACGAACTAGATAAATATTGACGAGTGAGATGGCGTACGTGCAACCAATAATCCAAAAAGATAGATTGTAATTAATGCTGCGCGAGGCCGTGCCACTTGCCAGTAAGGCCCAGGCGCTTGTGCTGAGGAGCGCCGTTAGAATGCAGATACGGAGCAGCACAAGCTTGGTTAGCGTTACTCTCAATCGAGCAGGCTCAACTAACTCAGCTTGTGTGGTTAAGTAAGACTTCCAGAGCGGCCACCAGCCATCGATCTGGAATAGTTTTCCGTAGCGGGTCTGAAACTTTCTAGCAAAGGACAACATAAGAAACCCTAAATTACGCTTCCAAGTTTGAAGATCGGTAGATACATCGCAATTACTAGGCCACCGACAATTGTTCCCAGAATTAAAATCATAATCGGTTCGATCAGCTGCTTCAGCGCATTGACAGCGTTATCGACTTCGTCATCGTAGAAATCGGCGACCTTATTCAACATAGCGTCGAGCGCACCAGTCGTTTCTCCGACGTTAATCATCTGCACGACCATCGGTGGAAAAATTACGGAATCCATCAGCGGCTCTGCGATCGGTTTACCTTCGCTAATGCTGGCCCGCACATGACTGATTTCTCGCTCTACCACCTTATTGCCAGCCGTTTTGCCGCAGATTAGTAGTGCATCAAGGATCGGCACACCTGAGCTAATCATCGTTCCCAACGTTCTAGTGAAGCGCGCAATCGCTACCTTGCGAACAAGGTCTCCGAGCACCGGAAGTTTTAGCGAGAGAGGATGTAAGACCTGCTTTCCTCGGTCTGTTTTGACAAAGCGTCGCATCATCCAGAAGAATGCGATCAGGGCAGCGAACAGCACCAGGCCATTTGCAACCATAAAATTTGAAAGTGCGATTACGAAGCGAGTTGGCGCAGGTAGTGCGGCGCCAAAACTGGTGAAGACCTCGGCGAAAGTTGGGATGACCCAGATCAGTAAGACTGAGGTGACAAGAAACGCTGCGGCGAAGACGACCGCCGGATAGATCATGGCGGTTTTAACTTGGCGTCGAAGTTTATCCGATTTCTCCATGTGAGCTGCTAAGCGCTCGAGAATGATGTCGAGGATACCGCCAGTTTCGCCCGCGGCGATCATGCTGGTGTAGAGCTCGTCGAAAGACTTTGGGTGCTTCGCCATTCCTTCAGCAAGTGTTCCCCCGTTTTGAACATGCTCCTTGACTGAGGATAGAACCTTACGCATGGCTGGGTTGTCGTGCCCGCGGGCTAAGACATCTAGACCTTGAACAATCGGCAGGCCCGCGTCGATCATCGTGGCAAACTGACGAGTGAAGATCACGATGTCCTTGACCTTGGTTTTTGGCGCAAAGCCCGGGATGATGATCTCTTTCTGCATCCCGACGTTTTTTTGTTTGATCTTTTTCACGTTCGGCGTGATGCGCTGAGCGCGGAGGGCATTGAAGACCGCTTGAGAATTGGCAGCCTGCATCTCGCCGCGGAGCACCTTTCCGTTAGAGCTCTTGCCTTCCCAGATAAATACACTCATAAACTTCTCCTTGACCGTCGTACCTTTTTAAAATCCAGCTTGGCCTCTAGTTGTCGACTAGGAAGCCTGCTTTGCGTCGTCGACTAGTTGTCCGCTACGGTAACCCGCAGCACTTCTTCGATAGTCGTGACGCCCTGTTTGAGAAAATTTAGCCCTGACATGCGCAGGGTAGACATCCCTTGGCGGATGGCTTCACGTTTGATCTCAGTGGCGGAAGCGCCATTGAGGACGAACTCCTTCAGCTGATCGGACATTGCCATGCACTCGTAGAGAGCGATTCGTCCCTTGTAACCGGTGCCGGAGCACTTGGTGCAGCCAGTGCCGTAGTAGACTTTGAGGTGCTTGGCTTCGGCAGGATTGATTCCTACGTTCACCAAGACCTCGGGATTGACAGCCAGCTCCTTCCGACAACCCTCACAAACTCGGCGCGCTAGTCGTTGGGCAATGATGATGTTAATGGAAGAAGCTACCAGGAAGGGTTCGACGCCCATGTTGAGCAGACGGTTAATAGTAGAAGGAGCGTCGTTCGTATGTAGAGTGGAGAGCACCAAGTGACCAGTCAATGAGGCCTTAATGGCGATCTCAGCCGTCTCGTAATCTCGAATCTCACCGACCATGATTATGTCAGGGTCTTGTCGGAGGAACGAGCGCAAGCCCGCGGCGAAGTTTAACCCGATGTCTTCGTGTACTTGTAGCTGGTTGATACCGGGCAGATTGAACTCTACTGGGTCTTCCGCTGTAGAGATGTTGACCGTGGATTTATTTAGTTCTGTTAGCGCGGAATAAAGAGTAGTGGTCTTGCCAGAACCGGTCGGTCCTGTTACCAGAACCAAGCCGTAAGGTTTGTAGATGGCTTCGGTGAACGCGCCCATCTGAGCGGCATCGAAACCTAGCTTTTGTAGATCTGTTTGTAAGTTCGATTTGTCTAACAAACGCAAGACGACCTTCTCACCGAAGAGAGAAGGGAGCACGCTGACGCGGAAATCCATCTCTTTTCGGTTACCAAGCTTAAGCTTAATACGGCCGTCCTGTGGCAGACGACGCTCCGCGATATCCAGATCCGCCATGATCTTGAGTCGTGAAGTAATGGCGTTCTTTAGCTTATAGGGAGGCTTCATGATTTCATAAAGCACTCCGTCGATACGGAAACGGACGCGAAAAACTTTTTCGTAGGGTTCGATATGGATATCGGAGGCCCCTTTTTTGATGGCGTCAGTCAGAACTGCGTTCACCAATTTGACTACCGGTGCGTCTTCGGTGGCCTTTTCCAGCGCTTGCAGATCGAAATCATCGGAGATGTCGACGACTTCGACGTTCTCTCCCCCCAGATCGTCTATGATGCTGTCGTATGAAACGCTCCCCTCGTAGAGCTTTTCGATGTGCGCCTTCAGCTCCACTTCAGAGGCCAGCACTACCTGAATATCAAAGCCGGTGATGAATTTTACATCATTCAGGGCCAAGATGTTGGAGGGGTCGGCCATCGCCACAGTTAACGTGGAGCCGTTAAGCTCGAGCGGTAGTAGGTGGTGCTTCTGCGCGATGTTGTGAGGGACGAGAGCGGTAACGTCTGGATTGGATTCCTGGCCCTCCAGCTTAACGATCGGAAGACCGTATTGCTCACTCAATGTGCTGAGCAGTTTCGCTTCGTCGAGGAAGCCGAGCTTAATCAACGAAGACCCGAGTAACTCACCGCTCTGTTGCTGCAGCTCCTTTGCTTTAGAGAGCTGCTCCTCGGTGATCACCTTGGCTTTTAGCAGTAAGCTGCCAACCCTTGATGACATAAGAACCCAATTGAAAACTTGCTAACCGTTTAGGGTAAGATCCAAATCTTGGCCCTAGTGACAATTTTTGGTACGGCAAGTATCAATCGGCGCTCAGCCGAGTTTCCCTTAGTGTTAAATCAAACAGGAAATATCTAATTCTTACTTGGACTTCTTGGCAGGAGCCTTGGTAGACTTGACGACCTTGGTCGCCTTCTTCTTGTGCTTGCGGGAGTTGCCGTAGGATCCCACGTTGATTTTGCCCTTCTTGGTGCGCTTATCCCCTTTGCCCATGAAATATCTCCGAGTTTTTTTAAATAGTTACAATGCGTCTTCTAAGTATCTGGGTGTGTTTATCAGCACCCTAGCCCTTATGTCGATAGCGCTGCACCTTCTTCTGCCTTCGAAGGGGCATTTTGGCTCTAATTGGCCACTTATTGTCTGCCTAACCGTCGGTGGAATTCCCCTGCTTTGGCAATTAGGGGCCAAGCTGGTGCGGCGGGAGTTTGGGTCCGACATTTTGGCAGGGATTTCTATCCTGACCTCTGTGGCCCTTGGAGAGTATCTGGCTGGCACTTTGGTGGTGCTGATGCTCTCTGGTGGGGAGGTGCTTGAGCGCTTTGCCGTTCGAAGTGCTTCCTCCGCTCTTAAGGCTTTGGCGGCAAGAATTCCCTCGACGGCCCAACGCCGGGTTGGGGGGAAGATTGAAGAGATCCCAGTAGATCAGGTCGCGGTAGGGGATGAAATAGTAGTCATGCCTCATCAGATCTGCCCAGTTGACGGCACGGTGTCCGAGGGCAATGGGTCGATGGATGAGGCGTATCTGACGGGAGAGCCCTTTAAGATCAGCAAGGCCCCGGGCTCTCAGGTGCTGTCCGGTGCGATAAACGGTGATGCCGCGTTGACCATTCGGGCGACCGCGCTGGCGGTTGATTCTCGCTATGCAAAGATCATGCAGGTCATGCGCGAAGCGGAAGATAATCGGCCGCAGTTAAGAAGGCTCGGGGACCAGTTAGGAGCTTGGTACACGCCCGTAGCAATTGTCATAGCCTTGCTCGCCTGGCTGATTGCCGGAGATCCGCGACGCTTTCTCGCGGTGTTAGTCGTAGCTACCCCCTGTCCGCTTTTGATTGCTATACCAGTAGCGATCATTGGTTCGGTTTCGCTGGCTGCCAAGCGGGGTATTATTATTCGCGATCCTTCGGTGCTGGAGCGAATTGCGGACTGTCGGACAATGATCTTGGATAAGACCGGAACTTTAACTTACGGCCGACCAACCCTCTCCGTGCAGGACACTCTGGCGGGGGTGGATAAGCGGCGTCTTCTGCAGCTGGTGGCATCTGTCGAGCGCTATTCGAAGCATCCACTAGCGGGGGCAATAATTAGAGCGGCGGAGGAAGCGAAGCTCGCATTACTTGAAGTTAGTGAAATTCATGAACCGCCTGGCCAGGGATTGAAGGCCAAGGTGGATGGAGTTGAGATCTTTGTAACTAGCCGGAGATTTCTACCGCCGGAGACGGATCTGACGCAGCTGCCAAAACAAGAAGCTGGTCTGGAATGCCTAATCGTGTTGGACGGGAAATATGTAGCGACCTACAGATTTCACGATGGTCCAAGGCAGGAGAGTCGTCCGTTTATTGCACACTTGGGGAAGCACGGAATAAACCGTGTTCTCTTAGTCTCGGGAGATCGAGAGGCGGAGGTCAAGTATCTGGCGGAACTCGTGGGAATTAAAGAAGTCTATGGAGCAACTAGCCCAGAGGACAAGGTGCGGATAGTTCGTGAAGAGAACGAGCGAGCTAAAACAGTTTTTATTGGAGATGGGATTAATGATGCGCCGGCCTTGGCCACTGCTACCGTGGGGATTGCCTTTGGGCCGAACAGCGACGTGACGAGTAACGCCGCGGGTGCGGTGATCATGGAAGCATCGCTTACGAGAGTTGATGAGTTCTTTCATATTGGTGCTCGCATGCGAAGGATCGCCATTGAGAGTGCCGTAGGCGGAATGCTACTGAGTATTGTAGCGATGTTCTTTGCTGCTGGGGGAGCGCTGAGCCCAGTTACGGGGGCGCTGGTGCAAGAGGTGATTGACGTGGTTGCGATCCTGAATGCGCTCAGGGCATCTTTTCCTCCTAAGATTTTGATAGATTTTCAGGATTCCAAGTAACTGGTTGGAGGAAGATGGCGAGGTCGGTAAAGCGGTGTGGCTGGGTAACTGAGGACCCTTTGTATCTTGATTATCATGATTTGGAGTGGGGGAGGCCCGTGCATGACGACCGAGCGCTGTTTGAGTTTATCACTCTCGAGGGAGCGCAAGCTGGGTTATCCTGGCTAACGGTGCTTAAGAAGCGGGAGAACTACCGGAAAGCGTTTAGTGGTTTTGATCCAAAGAAAGTTGCCCGTTATGACGCAACGAAGGTCAAGGAACTGCTGAGCAA
>Ga0163155_10004084_pt1 | contig 15264 bp, 15 predicted proteins | sample OliLakLV19SP4G1_FD_148611 | JGI IMG/M metagenome (GOLD analysis project Ga0163155, IMG submission 148611) | Freshwater microbial mat bacterial communities from Lake Vanda, McMurdo Dry Valleys, Antarctica - Oligotrophic Lake LV.19.SP4.G1 | ecosystem: Environmental > Aquatic > Freshwater > Lake >... | reverse complement strand
GGGCTTGGTTTTGCGCTAGTTCCACAGTAAGAGCCGAGTATCTCAGTATACTGTTTCGTAACTGCTCAACTAGAGATTTTTCTAGCGCGATAAGTTCAGTAACTCGAGACGCAGTTTGCTTCAGCTCTAGCTCCAGCCTGTTACGGTACGACTGCTCCTCCGTTAGAAGTACCTCAAGCTGCCGCCGCTGAAGGAGAGAAAGTTCTCGCTGAGACTCTATTTGCTGATGAAGCTCCCCTTTCTGTTCCAAAGCCTGGTTGAGCTCCTGGCGTATCGAGTCAAGACCGCTTTGCAGCTCGGCTTTAATCCTAGAGAGCTCCTGCCGTTCGCTTTCTAAAGTGGTAATGCGCTCAGCTGAATTCGCCAGTTGTTGCTCCCTATCTAGTAACTGGTTGCGGGTCTCACTTAGATCTTCTGTCGCCTGTCGCGACTTAAGAGCAGATAGCGCAGCACGCCCCTGTGAGGAAAAAAATTTTCGAATATCGTGAACTTGAGATTGGCTGAGATTTTGATCGGCCAAAATTCTAATTCCAGGAGGGATCTCTTTGCCAACAAACAGCACTCCTAAACCGTGGCCATGTAGAAACGAGAAAGAGGGGAATTCTTTCTGTAACTCTTGCCAATACTGCCAAACACCAAACTGATTCTCACGGACGTTGGTATCATGAAACAGGACCACTGCCCGCTCGGAGAGCTTCGGTCTCCAGCTTTCAAAATCATGTCTGACTGCTTCGTACGAGTGGAGTCCGTCGATGTGCAACAGATCGACCGAGGAATCCGCGAAATGCTCCAATGCTTTGTCAAAAGTGGATCGAATAAGTCGTGAGAATCCAGCGTAAAGGCTCGCGTGGTAAGCTGCTAGATCCTCAAAAACTTCGTCCGAATAGTAACTCGCGTGTTCATCACCAACCCAGGTATCAACGGCATAACAACTGGTGGATAGTTTTAAGTAGGCGACAGCTTGGCAAAAGGCACAGTAAGAGGTGCCACTGTATGTCCCGAGCTCAACCAAAACTCGCGGTTCACAAGCGCCGACGGCCCAAAGAGCAAATGGCACATGCTCCACCCAAGAAGGTGGCGAGGCCAGACGAGCGGGTTCCTGAAAAACTACAGGTGCTGCGAATGTGGCTAGAAACTCAGATCTTGTGGTCAAGGGAACACTCCGATAACGATAGCTAGAATTAGCAGCTGAAGAGCAAGTTCACTGCGTTTAAGGCAATTCAGCGTAAGAGTTGGAGATTGCGGAGTATGCCTGAGCACCTGTGAAGAGGCAATATCTGCCTAACTCCCCTAAATTCCAACTCGTTACTGCTAACTGGGCCTGTCACTGCAGATTTAGCTGAAACGAGCTGGCACAAATCTTGAATTATTTCAGCTGCTACCGAAGTTTATCGAAGTTGCCGACACTATAAATGGAGTCGGTACCTGAGGCGGTAACCGAAAAGGTCATTGAAATCGGACGGGTCGTTTGCTGCAAAATACACCGCTACGGTTCACGAAAGGAACTCCCGTCAAGCGCGGTCGGTCTAGTCGTTGGACGATCCTCTGGTCATTTTTGCTGACACTCTGTCTGATTTTGACTGCTACTTTTATCGCAACGCCGCTCGCGATCTCGCGTCACACAAACATTGACGCCAAGCAGCTTTTCGCCTCTCTGAGGGCGAGCAGCCAGGAGGTGCTCGCCGGCGTCGAGAATCACGGTCTGGGTTGGTTTGTTATGAAGCCAGTCGATCGCCTTACCGTCGGCAGCGATCCGGAATTCGTCTCCACAATCGTTCGGGCCATCTCGGGGGAATTTCGCGTCTCTCCAGAACTGGTGAACGCTGTCATTCAAGTTTCCTCCGCGTATGATCCTCTGGCAGTCTCAGCCGCGGGTTCGATCGGATTAATGCAGATTACCCAAGTCGATGCTGCTCAGGCGAAGGTTAACTCGGCCTCTAATCCTTGGGAGAATATTACGGTCGGTACTCGCAAACTAAAGTCACTGATTGATTTCAATAAGGGCAACTGGGAGAAGGCTTTAGAGAGCTACTACAGAGAGGCCAAGGCGATTTCCAATGACAAAGAGTTAACCCGTCTGGTAAATCACACCCTTGAGATCTATCGAACTGAGGTGGGTAAGCGATACCCATCGATCTCTTAAATTACCGCTGTGTCGCGATAGTCTTATCTTACCTTTCTTAGGCCGGTGCCTATGTACAGCCTGATCTATGTTTTCTGGGGACTACTGCCCGTTAGTCTTCTTTTGCTAGCGCTCTGGGGAGTAACTAAGAGAGCGGCTAAGCAGAGCGGACGGGAGTATTCGGGCGATGCGTTTAGCCAGGCGGCATTCTGTTTTGCCCTGCTGTTGGTCTCCGCTTGGCTCGATCAAGCATATCTAAAGGATTTTATCGAAGGGGAGATCCAAGGAGAGTTAGCCTCTGCTATCCCTAGACTGCTGATCTATCCCGCGGTATTACTGATAGCGGCGAAGCTTCAAGCCCTGCCAATTTTTAAAAAATCAAAGCTCTCCGGGCCGAGGCGCCCACTGCGAAAGTAGATCGGAGTGTTTAAATTGGTCATCTGTTGAGAGAACTGGCTGCTTAGCGCGGTGGATGTCCCGTTGCAGCTTGATCAGAGCATCAAGGATAGCCTCGGGCCGTGGGGGGCAACCAGGGATGTACATATCAACCGGAATGAGCTTATCGACACCCGCCACCGTGGCGTAGTTGTCATAAAATCCCCCCGACGCCGCGCAAGCGCCAAAGGCAATCACCCATTTGGGCTCGGTCATCTGCTCATAGACGCGTATTAACACGGGCGCCTGTTTGTGAGTAATTGTGCCAACTACCCAAAGTAGATCCGCCTGTCGGGGCGTGAAGCGGGGAAGAGCGGCACCAAAGCGATCGGTATCGTAATGTGAGCAGCTGACCGCCATGAATTCCATTCCGCAGCAAGCTGTCACGAACGGATAAGAGAAGAGAGAATACTTGCGACACCAGCCGATGGCTGCGTCCAGTTTTGTTGTTACAAAGCTCTCTTCTGTTTTAAACATGCCTAAGACTCCGGGAGGGTTCGCGTAACACTTAGCTAGCAGCGCAGCTTTATAATAGCTTAGAAAGAGCTTTGCTAAAAGGTTCTGAAAACAGTGTCCAAATATTAGCTGGGTGGCAAGTTAAAAATACGCTCAGCATTAGCTGTAGTGGTTTTCGCGACTTCGCTGAGCGGGAGACCCTTAACCTCAGCAAGCTTCAGGGCAATCTGATAGACGTGCTTAGGCTCGCTGGGTCCACCACGGAAGGGCTCCGGTGCCATGTACGGAGCATCCGTTTCTAGCATTATCTGCTCCAAGGGAATTAGCTTGGCTCTCCGTCGCAGCTCTTCGGACTTCTTAAAGGTTAAGCTACCGGGGAAGGAAACGATGAAATTAATCTCTTGTAGCGCTTTTGCGTACTCTTCATCGCCGCTGTAGCAGTGATAGACTCCGCCGACCTCCCGAGCATTACACTGCTTTAAGATAGATAAAGTTTCCTCTAGTGCCTCACGACAGTGAATCACCAATGGTTTTCTGACATTCAGCGCAAGTGCAATCTGGTCCCGAAATATCTCTCGCTGTGCTTCGTAGGGTGACCAATCACGAAAAAAATCCAAACCGGTTTCGCCGATCGCTCTAACTTTGGGGTGACTTGCCAAAGGCTCAAGCTCGGCAAAGCTGCAACCCTTCCCGGCATCGTGGGGGTGTATCCCAACTGTCGCCCAGACTGTGGGGAACTGCTCGGCGATAGTCACAGCTTGGTGCGCACTCTCGGTTAGGTTGCTAGCACCGATACAGATCGATCTACGAACACCCGAAAGGGCCGCATTTGCCAGAACTTCCGCTAACTGCTCGCTCGGAACACTTGTCAGATGGCAGTGCGTGTCAATCAAATCGGGAAGCAAAGCTGACATCTTAGCTAATTCTAGAACCGGGCTTGAGCGCCGCGCCTACGCTAACTAGCTCCAGGTAACCTGAGTCATCCGACGCAGCGAGTAGCATGCCGTTACTTTCTAAACCCATCATTTTTCGTGGAGCAAGATTGCTGACTACGGCAACTTTTCGGCCTATTAACTCACTTGCCTGATAGTGCTTGGCGATACCGGCCAGGATTTGGCGGGGACCACTCGGTTCTCCTAGATCAACTTGCAAGCGCAACAGTTTTTCCGACTTCTCCATATTCTCAGCCTGCAAAACCTGCCCCACTTTAAGCTGTACCTTGGCGAAGTCTTCGTACTGGATGATGCCCACTGGAGTAGGCGCAGAAGCTACGGGGGTGGGTATTGGGGTCGTCGCGGAAGTTGTGGTCTTTTCTTCAGTTTCCATCTTAATTCTTTCGATTATAGTTAGCGATTGTTGACAAATGAGAGCAGAGATAGCGAAAGCTGCGTGTCTGCGCTTAGGTTTCGCTCGCTGATTAATCTTTCTCGTTCGAGGTGATCGAAAAATCCAGTAGCGAGCTCTCGCAATCTATCACCACTCGATTGCCTGAGCGCCAGGCGAAGTCCCCGTCTGAGTGCCGCTAGTGTGAGCTCCTGCTGGTCGCGGGAGGCGCCGATCTTGGCCGCCAAGGCGAGAGCTTCCGCTGGGACGCCTCGTTCTAGCAGATCGCTAACCTCGCCTTTAACGCGACGAGCAATCGTTAAGCAGCTCTCGATCTGTTCGCGTGCCTGATCGAGTTCGGGAAAGGTATTAGAAAATGGATCGAGAAAGGGGCTAATCATCAATGGTTCGAGCGATCCCTCGCAAAGCTGCAACAGTTCTTCTGCGGTTTTTTCGTCTACTTTGAGGGCCGCAGCAACGTTTCTAACAACCGGGATTGTCTCCGTCTTTGACAGATAACCAAAGTTTACCGACTGGCAGCGTGAGAGAATGGTCGCTGGAAGTCTGTGCGGAGCGTGAGAGATCAAGATCAAAAAGGTATTCGCTGGAGGATCCTCTAAGGTCATCAGCAACGCGTTGGCGGCAGCATTCGAGAGCCGATGCGCGTCATCTAGGATGGCGATTTTGGCTCCACCATAATACGAACGCAAGCTCAAGTGGTTACAGAGTTCTCGAATCTGTTCAACTGTAATGTCCCGCTTATCGGCGGCAAGCCGCAGTAAAAATAGATCAGGGTGAGAGCCGGAGCGGATCATGTTTCTCACTTCGTGCTCCGGCAGGAGCTTGCCAGTCTGCCTCTGCGAGCGGAGCAAAGTTTGCTCTGCGAACCAGAGCGCCGAACGAAGTTTGCCAACAGATCTGGGACCACTGAACAGGAGCGCATGCGGAGTGCGGCTCAGTTCGGCCATGCGCGCTAAAACAGCGATTGCTGCTTGGTGGCCATGGACCGGGAAAAGAGTGTTAGTTTGTTCTTGTGACAAGTTAACTCACTTTGATTCGTTTGGTGACCTCTGAAAATGCTCGCTCAGCCAGGGTCTCGGCGTCAAGAGTGGCGTCCAAGAGGATGAAGCGCTTCTCATCAGCTTGGGCCATGGCGAGGAAGCCTTGGCGGACCCGTCGATGAAAATCTAAGGCTAGTTCCTCGATTCGATCGTGTTTAGTTGGACCGCTCTCTCTAGTTTGCACTCTAGCTAAACCCAGAGCTGGATCTAAATCTAGTAGTAGAACTACGTCCGGTAGCAGTCCGTTAGTTACAAAATCCATCAAGGAGTTAAGCTTATCGAGGGCTAGGCCACGAGCATAGCCTTGGTAGGCGAGAGTGGAGTGAATGTAACGATCGCAAATTACAATACTACCTCTTTTTAGACCAGGCTGGATGACTTCCGCGACATGTTGAGCCCGATCGGCGCAAAAAAGCATCAGCTCTGCCAGTGGAGCTAATTGGGTATTTTGTGGATCTAATAATATTTCGCGCAAACGACGGCCGATCGCAGTTGCTCCCGGTTCGCGGGTGAGGATTAATTCTTGGTTGAGAGCTCCAAACTTAAGCGCAAGCGCGTCCCTCAGCGTCGACTTCCCCGCACCTTCGACTCCCTCTAAAGTTATGAAACAGGATCCCATCGCTAATTCTTGAGAAACAAACCAATACCGTAGAGGAGCTGCTCAGTCGTAAAGGGCTTAGGGATGTAGTAGTCCGCGCCGTGCTGGTAGCCGGTGATGATCTCATCACCCTCTCCCTTGGCGGTGACCATGATTACAGGAATATTCTGAGTCTCTGGTCGCTGCTTCATGTGAACTAAGACATCATAGCCGTTCATGACTGGCATCATGATGTCGAGTAGGACGAGTTGCGGTTGCTGAGTCTTCAGCTTTTCTAAAGCCTCTGTGCCACTTGAGCAGGAAATTACCTCAAATCCCTTAGACTCCAGGATAATCGACATCATCGAGAGAACGTCTTGGTCGTCATCTACAATCAAAATTGTGCGGGGGAAGGTCATATTATCGCTACTTGTGAGCTACGTTTAAGCAAGGAGTGAGCTGATTCTTAACTACTTTCTGCGAACTTCGATTGACAGGCTAGGAGGAATCGATATCTTTAGCAATTCGCTCTTTTTACCTCGAAATTTATGGTAACAATTTGACGCAACTAACGTTCGGAAGTTCCGATCAGCTTCTCTACTGCCCAGACGGGTTCCGAAAGCCCGAAACTCTCGGTTTGGAGTTGGTGGCTGTTATTTCGATTCTCGATATCAATAACTCTTATGTACGGCGCGTCTCGCTGCTCATCGAGCCTTACTCTACCAGTGGCGGAGTAAAGTAGTAGCTCAAAATACTCCGGACGATCGACCGTTAATTGTTCGATCGCGATATCTCCAGCTGCGATTATAGCAAGCCTACTCTTCCGAGTCAGCTGAGTAGTTAGTTTTCGCAGGTTGATTTCTCCAGCCACGACGATCAACGTCTGGTCGCTGAGGGGGTTACTTAGTTTGGCGCCGAAAGGGAGGCGGAGGTTTGCTCCGGTGAAGCTTGAGGATAAGCTCAGTTCTCGATTAATAATGCAGTCGAATTGGGAGACCAGGGGCGAAATCATTCCACTTCGCCCTCTGTCTTGTTGCTCGTCGCACTCGGTTTCCTTAGGCAGCCTATCTGCTAAGACCCCCCAAAGCGGTCGAAAGACTGTCGAGCGCCTCGAGCGGTCGTCGGCCTGCGGAAGATTCAGTAACCACCACGTCTCGAGCGCACCACTATTCCGATCCCCAACTGACTTGCCGAGGATAAGTTGTGACTGATTTAAGTTTAACTCTCTTGTCGGGCTAGCCGACAGAGACAACGTATCACTTAGCGCATCCGCAGAAATGCTTCTGAGCCGCAAAGACTCTCCTGCTGTCTGACGAGCGCGCTTTTCGATTTGGATTTCATGCTCAACAAATTGGTGTATACCAACCAACACAACTCCAAGGAGTGCCAGCATGGCGGCGACGATGAATGAAATATAGCCCTTCATAGTATCAGATCGAGCAAACTTAGCTTAGTCGTGACGATTCCGAGCTGACTTACTCGAACAATTGGTCCTCCGCGCTTCGGTGAAAAGTGAATTCGTATAGAAATGGTTGGAGGAGAGAGCTGTTGCTCTGTTTCGAGTGTGACAATTTTCAAATCGTGATCGCTCCGGGCGAGGGGTTGATTAGTATTTGAAAGCAGCGAGACAATCCTTAGTGTGTGGTCGAGATCTAAGTAGAGGATCCAGATGTCAGTCACGGGGACTAATAGAGAGTTGTTTGCGGGGCAACGCGGAGCGAATCGGGGCGCCATGGGAGGATATAGAGGAAGTGATAGTAAGTGTTCGCGCATACCTCCTAGCGAAGTGCTACCCTCGCACTCTGGCGTGGCACTAGCGCTCCAACGAAGTTCGCGTGGGCTCTGACTGGTCAGCAATTGCGCACCATCTAGTCCTAGGCCCAGCCACGCCCGACTGCTAGAATCCGTTGGTAAGCGACCGCAGACCCTAAGCTCAGAGCAAGATGAGCGAACCCGGTCTACGGCACTAACTTTCTCCGGGGCAGTTGCAATTAAAAGTAGTGCGCCACTTGCGGGATGATTTAGCTGACGCCTTCCAGAGCTAGCGGAGTGCTGCAAAAGCTGCTGAGTTTCGCTGGCAGTTAGTGCTCGAAGAGGCTGGAGCGAAGGAATTAGTTCACCAGCTCGCAGAACTCGCCAAGCTATTCTTTCTACTTTGTGGATGATGCCTCTGCTCTGGGCAGTGCTCCGAGTGCTGAGCCAGAGACTACTCGTAGTTAGTGCGGATGCTAGTAATTGAGCAAGAATCAGGCTTGAGATGGAGATTGAAACTACTAGCTCAAGTAGGGTCCAACCACGCTGAGATTTTAATGCTGCTGGGACCATAATCTTAAAAAGATAGTTCTGATGGTTTCAGGTAAAGCCGCATTGAGGATCTGTACTTCGCATTGCGCGAGACAGAGACTCGCTAATGTTCCAGCGACCTTGCGACATGAAAAATGGATCTTATTCTGATTGAAGTTGGCAATATCTTGCGAGGGGATCGAACAGTGGTGAGTAGCGAGCTCTTTTGCGATCAACGGAGCGATGCTCTCTAACGTCAGGCTTTCCTCATGCTGTCGATCCGCGTTTTTAAGAAAGCCTAGATCGAGCTGAAGTTGAATGGCGAAGCGAGGTAGTATCCAAGCGCAGAGAGCCAAGGCCAGCAGTAGATCTAAGATGGCAAAGCCGCGCGTGGGTAATAATCGTCGCATGCTAATGCACCCTCCAACACGCCCTCTAACACGCTCTCTAACACACCGTACGTTGCGCGCCCCAGAGTGACACAATCAACGCACAGGGTGACGAAGTCTGGTTCGAAATACTGACCACTCCTGGAGTGGTTGTACCACTCGGATAGAGAGTTAGAGCGCCGTCCGATTGCGACCCGGCGAATCTGGCCGAGGCGATCGAAACTCCCTTGGGCAAAGAAACCGTTTTGCTGGTAGCCTCGTTGCAAGTTCCGGATTCGGTAAGTGAGCAGATAGTAAATTCGCCTCTACCAACAACAAAACTAAAACGAACACTCAGACCGCTGACTAAGGCTATGCGGGAGTACTGCTGATGAAGCACGCCGATAGCGCGCAGAGCGCGCAGTGTTTTGGTTGTCGATTGCGTTGGTGGCAAGCTTAGAAGTAACAATGCTGCGAGGCCGAGCACGAACACTAATTCAATCAGCGAAGAGGCGCGTCTATTTTGGTGCCGAGCGTACAAGTTAAACTCCCTTTAGCTAGCGAATGCTAGTCGTCAGGGTTTACTTAGTTGTTGTTTAGCTAAAGCGCTGCGAGCTAAGCGGGAAGACCAGTCTCGAGGGTGGGTAGAATCTGATTCAGTAGACCTACGACATAGCGAAACAGTCTGCGAGACTCGAAGCTCATCGCACCTTCCTCCCCGCAATCCGCATAAAGAAACACAGCGGTAGAGTTATTAATGTTCAGTGGTGACAGAGCGTAGGCGGAAACCCCCAATGGTGCAGAGATATCCAGCAGACCTGGTGCGTTGAAGGAACGTATTTGATTCAAGGAAGCTGCGAGTGGGCAAACTGGGTCGGTGAAGATTACTTCCTGACCGGCATGTAGATCGCCCCCGAGCGCGCGAAGCAGGCGAGCAGAGCGACCGTGTTCGGCGACAACAAATATTCCACTGCGCAAGAACGGACCTTCGGAGATTAGCAGCTGAAGCAGCTCTTCCAACAGGTCCTGAGTCTTCTCGACATTCACTACTAAATCCGAAAGTGCGCTGAGGGCTCGCTTGGCCGCATCGGAGGTCAGATGAGGCTTATCCTCCGGACAGAACGCAGCGGCATCCTCGAACGTTCGGGCAGGATGCATGGGAAAGAGAAATGTTCCTCCCGACGAGACAACGTTCTCTGATTTGGAGTTAGCGGGTGCTGGATTGAAAACCAAAACAGGTTGAGCTTGATCTAGCTGCTCTGCGGGGCTGTACTCGATTACTGATTTACTGCTTGTCTTAGCAGGTAGGTTCTCTACAGTTGCCCTTTGGATCTCAACCACGACTACTTCCGGAGTTTCTCGCTTGACAGGCACGAGATCAAGACTTTCATCGTCAACATGCCGCCCCTGGGCGATTCTCCCGCTTGGGTTCAGCGCCTGAGCTTCGGACTCGGCTTTGGCTAGTGTTAAGTACTCTCCGGCACGTTCCCAAACTTTTTGATACTGTCTCTGCTCTAAGCGGAGAAATCGCAATACGCTGTTAGGCGGGAGTTCTCTAGTTGGGGAAAACTTCTGCCATTTATCGGCGTCGTAAGCATCTATCAGCTCCCCAGCGCCCTCGGTGATATGTCGCAGCGGCATGCGGTGAGGGGTCTTACAGGCTAGCTCTCGGTCCAAGGCGAATAACAGTGCTTCCGGAAAGCCGTTTCGTCGGAGGTAGGCCATCTGAATGCGATGCACATTAAAGCTTTGTTCGTGTAGCATTCGGTAGGCGAGCGTGCCGCGAGACACTCTGCTGGCAAGCTTGGCATAGCTTGCGCCGAAATGAAGGCAGGCCAACATATGGCCCACTGAGGACACTAGAGCCACAGTTTGCGCTTCGGCAGCTAATGACTTGACCGTGCTCATCGCCAGAATGCGAGCGACAATTGAGGCTCGTCTTGAGCGAGAACGTAGTCGCTCAAATTCTTTCACGACGAGTGGATTACCAGAAAGCCGTCGCTGGGACAGCTCGTTGATGGTTTCTATTACCTTGGCAGAGCCTAGTTGAACGACGGCGTTCTCAGCTGCGGTAGTTGCCGGCCTGTCCTGAGAAAATAGCGTCGAGTTGGCAGAGCGCAAAAGTTCGATAAGGAGCACTGGATCTTGAGAGACACAGGCTGCCAGGTCTCGAACTGAGAGATTTTTGTTTGAGGCCAGGCGATGAGCCTCTCTGAGAATCAAAGTCTCAGATGGCATGACTAGCGCGAGCGGCGGGCCGTCGTTGACAACCTCCAACCGCAGGTCTTCTTCCTGCTCAAGTTGGCTCTCGGTCTGCGCCGAATGCTGAGGGTTTGAATCTTCCATTTAAATCCGAGAAACTTCAAAAAACACGTCCATGGTCTGTGTCGGCCAAAAGGGCGCGGAGCTTAATAGAGAACTTTGACAATAGGATGCGAATTTGACAGTGATATTGGGCCTATAGGTGGTTCTGGGGGTCTCTTGTAATGGAATCTCTCAGCCTGAGCCGTGTAAATTTGAGATTTCAAGCTAGAAATTAGGAGTGCGCGATGAAAGAGGAGTTTCGTATCGAGAAGGATTCGATGGGGGAGATGAAGGTACCGGTCTCGGCTCTCTATGGAGCTCAAACCCAAAGGGCCGTCGAAAACTTTCCCATTAGCGGACTACGATTTCCACGCTCTGTCATCCGAGCACTCGGAACTATTAAACGATCCGCGGCTGTGACAAATAGCTCGTTAGGGCTGATTGATCAGGAGAGAGCCCAGGTAATTATCAGAGTAGCTGAGGAAGTTGAAGCGGGTGCGCTTGACTCTCATTTCGTTGTCGATATTTTTCAAACCGGCTCCGGAACCTCCTCGAACATGAACACGAACGAAGTTATTGCCAATCGGGCCAAGCAGCTCGCGAGTAAAAAGCTCTCCGTCCACCCAAACGATCACGTTAACATGAGCCAGTCCTCAAACGACGTGATTCCTACGGCGCTTCACGTGGCTGCGGCGGTACAGGTTACTCAGCAGCTGATTCCAGCGCTAGAAAAGTTAGAAAGTGCGCTGGCTAAGAAGACTCAAGAATTTGCGGGTATTGTGAAGACCGGACGCACGCACCTGCAGGATGCGACGCCGATGACGTTAGGTCAGGAGTTTAGTGGCTATCGTTCGCAGATGACGCACTCTGTCGCGCGGCTAAAGCGTGGCCTGACAAGTATTTATGAACTCCCGCAGGGTGGAACCGCGGTTGGAACTGGCCTCAACTCTCATCCAGACTTCGCCAAGCACGTTATTAAAGAGATCGCTTCCCGAACTGGTCTGCCGTTTATCGAAGCAGAGAATCATTTTGAAGCTCAGGGAGCAAAAGACGCGCTAGTCGAACTGAATGGTGCACTGAAGACTGTCGCTACTAGTCTGGCTAAGATTGCTAACGACCTTCGTTGGTTGGGCTCTGGTCCGCGATGTGGCTTGGGGGAATTATTTCTTCCTGAAGTTCAACCAGGGTCTTCGATTATGCCCGGTAAGGTTAATCCAGTAATCGCTGAATCTGTGCTGATGGTTTGCGCGCAGGTGATTGGCAATGACGCCGTTAGCACGCTATCCAATTTAGTCGGTAGTAGCTTTGAGTTGAATGTGATGATGCCCGTCATCGCACATAATACTTTGCAGTCAATCGAATTGCTCTCAGCCGCGGCCGTGAATTTTGCTGATAAGTGTGTTGATGGCATCTCTCCTAATTTGGAGCGGCTAGCGTATTTGGCTGAGGCAAGCATTGCCTCCTGTACCGCACTGGCACCGATTATCGGCTACGATCGAGCGGCGCAGCTTGCCAAAGAGGCCTTTAAGAGCGGTAAATCGCTGCGCGAGGTGGCGCTGGCCAGCGGTGTAATGCCGCAAGACGAATTGGAGAAAGCCTTAGACCTGATGAGTATGACTAAGCCTGGTCTCGAGGGTGGCTCAGCCGGTGGCTGAGCCACGCGATTAGCGGTTTCGGTTGTCGTTTCGTCGATTATCGGGGCGTTGATTGTTCCGCTGATTGTCGTCTCTGCGACCCCTGCCGTAACCTCCGCCATTCTGGTCTCGGTTATTGCCTCCCCGATTATTGCCCCGATTATTGTTAGCTCGACGTGGCCTTTCGCTAAGAGAGGCTGCGCGCTCCACTACCAGAGGATGGCCGTTATATTCGATGCCGTTTAGGTTCTCGATTAAGAGTTTCGCCGAACCTTCTTTGACGTCGACAAAGCCATAGTGTTCACGAAAGGAAACTCCTAAGAGGTCTTCGCTTTTTACCTGGGCAAAATCGAGAGCCAGTTTGCGAAACTCGTCAGCTGACATGCCGTGCTCGGAGCCTTGACCGATATATACTCTTAGTTCGTCTTCTCGATTTTCGACCGGGCGGTTCTCCCGTTCTTCTCTTACTTCGTTTTTCGCTTGAGCCGGCGCTGGTCGTCGGTCATCAGGCCGCGGCGCTCGCTCTCTGGATTGGTTATCATTACTCTCTCGTCTAGCGCCTTCTTGCGCGTCACGACGGGGACGTTCTTCGCGGTTATCTTTTGCGGGACCTTCGTCTCGCCTGGGACCGCGCTCTCGTCGATCGTCTCGTCGGTCCTCCCGTCTATCTCGGCCAGATCGATCTCGCGACTGTCGCTCTTCTTGACGAGGCTCTTCGAGTTCGATCAATTTGTCGTCTTCGTCCAGGCCCTTGGCGTTTTCGGGCACATGGTGCTCAACTAAGTGAGTCAAAAGCTTGGCCATGGCGGGCAATAGATCTTCGCTAGGTTCGGAGATACCGCCTAACTCCTCCAAGAGCTTCTTTGCAGTTATAATGTCTCGTGGCTTGGTTTCAATTTTGGCGACTCGCAAGATTTCGTAGATGTGCGCCAGTCGTGCCGCACAAACTTCTTCATCGGTCGGTAGGTTGATCTTCTGAAAAGTTGATTCCACAACCTTATTGATGAAATGGAAAGATCCAAAATCTCTAGGACCGACTAAACTCAAGGCAGTGCCTCGTCGACCTGCGCGACCCGTGCGACCAGTGCGGTGAACATAGGTTTCTGGCTGTTCATGAATGGCGTAGTTTACAACCAAATCGATCTGGCTGATGTCGATACCTCGCGCAGCAATATCGGTGGCGACTAGGAACTGCAGCTCTTTGGCGCGCAACTTCTTCATGATCGCATTGCGCTTGGCTTGAGTTAGATCGGAATTAATCCGTCGAGCGTCGAACCCGCGGCGGCGAAGAACGGCTTCCACCATGTGGGTGTCTGATTTTGTATTACAGAAAATAATAGCCGAGTTCGGTCGCATCGTTTCGATAAAATCGCAGAGCGCTAGGGGTTTCGCCATCAGGTCTCCACCCACCTCGGCGTAGACGTGAGAGATAGTGGACTCACCTTCATCCGCCGCTACGACCCGAATTGTTTCCGCTCGTGAAAGAAAGCTGTTGGCCAGCATGTCCACGCGGGGAGTGATTGTCGCGCTTACAAAAAGCCCCTGACGTTCATCTGGCAAGCGGGAAAGTATGGCGCGCACATCTTCCAGAAAGCCCATTGAGAGCATTTCATCGGCTTCGTCCAGGACGAAGTAACGACACTGATTGAGCTTGAGTAGGCGTTGACGCAAGAAATCGAGTGCCCGACCCGGAGTAGCAACGACGATTCTACGGTCGTTATTTAGTCCGCTGCTCTGATTCTCCATGCTGGTGCCACCAATCAGCACCACCGGTTTGAACTCTGAGGTTAAACTGGTGATCACTTCAGCGATCTGTAGAGCGAGTTCTCGGGTTGGAGTTAATATTAGTCCTAGAGTGGCGTCGAGCGACTTATCTAGTCGACCCCGCGTTCCTTCTCCGAGAAGTCTTTCGAGTAGAGGCACTACGAAAGCCAAAGTCTTCCCACTACCCGTTTTAGCTTCTACGACTAGGTCCTTGAGTTGGATGGCGGCCGGGATTGTTTGCTGCTGCACCGGAGTCGGCAGTTCAAAGCCGAGTTTCTTGACTGCGGCCTTAAGTGTGGGGGAGGGAACAATCTGATCGAAAGTCAGCGGGATAGCTGCAGCGTCAATATTAGCAGTGTTTCCTTCGTCTAGAGAATCCGTATACTCGGAGCTCTGTTCATCGTAATTCATGGGACCTTTTAATAACGTGAAATCAATTTCTCACAGCATTGCTGTTTTCAGCCTTACTGCTCTCAGTTTAGTCGCTTTTAGCGGCTGTGCCGTAAAAGAAGTAGGTAAGGGGAGGGCTGTCGGTTCTGTGTTGGATTACGATCTCCGACGAACTCCTAAATCGGGCGTTAAGGTAGCATCACCGAAGCCATCCGAGAAGCCTGATCCCGCAGAAGATAGTGCGAATCTGCTGCTACCGCTGACATCTTTTGCCTCTTTTTCGCTCCACACAGGCCCGATTAACGCTCTGGCGGTGGGCGCCGACGGGCTTAAGCTCTACACTGGAGGGGAGGATGGTCGGGTGGTTTTGACCACCCTCACGGGCCCGAATCCACTGGCCTCTGGCAGCTCTGAGCAGCTATTTCAGGGCCCTAAACCGATTCTGGCTCTTGCTCTCTCGCCTGATGGTAAGCAGCTCGCGATCGCTCGTTTCTCGGTCGTTTTCGTGGTTGACCTGGAGACACACCAACTAGTGGCTACTCAGGAC